>ERZ1292629.194-Hain-H43-01um-R1-194-length-63917-cov-8_pt1 | contig 63917 bp, 64 predicted proteins | sample MGYA00564399_ERZ1292629 | MGnify/ENA primary metagenome ERZ1292629 (study PRJEB36523, sample SAMEA6512636) | groundwater metagenome | collected 2019-01-08 | study: AquaDiva: Metagenomics assemblies of 32 groundwater samples
TCTTTAAAATTTTTATCACGACCCTCATGAGCATTAATTTTAATTCCCGACTCTGTGGCAGCATTTGTTGATTTGATATCCGCATGCACAAATGCCATATCGCGAGCTGTTCCAATTTCCTTTTTTAATTCTGTCTTCAACACATTCATATCTTCTTTTATATCTGCTCTTAAATTCTGTAAACCTTCTTTCGTAGCTGCAACTTCCATAAACATCTCAATCTGCTCGTAAATATCTTTTAACGATGGATTTTCTTTTTTATTATTTTCCATACTTATTTTTTAAACAACTTAACAATTTTTGGCAATGTTATTTTAGCACATTCCGGACAGAGTTCAAAATTAGTCCACATTGGATCAATACCGCTTACCTTCAATTCAAAACCAGCAGTTACGCTCACATGCGACCAGCCGCTTTTGTTATTTTCTTTCTTTTGGCAGTTACATTTATCACAAAAAGTTTTTGTAGACATATTTTAAGTTATGGAGCGGTTATTATATCGCCTCGTTACACCCCTGTCAAACCTTCGCCTCTAGCCCAAAACTCACAACCGTCGTCTTCACTCCCAAATCATTTGTCAGCCGTTTTGCCAGCTCTTCCGATGCCTCCGGCTCGCCATGATTTAACAAAACCTTTTTCGGCAAAGTTGTTCCGCCGCCGATCCAATCCAAAAGTTTATTTTGATCCGCGTGCGCGGACAACGCGCCGATTGCCTGCACATGACAGCGCACTGGAATTCTTTCTCCCATAATTTCCACCGGCGATTCGCCGTCTAAAATTTTTCTGCCCAAAGTGTTTTGCGCCTGATAGCCGACAATCAAAAGCGTATTGCGCTCGTCTGACAGATATCTCATCGCATGATGGACAATGCGCCCCCCATTCATCATTCCGGCGCCGGCGATAATTATTTTCGGCCCGATAATTTGATTGATATGTTTTGATTCCTCGCGCGTTTGGGTCATCGCCAAGCCCGGGAATTCAAACAAGTCATCGCCTCTTTTTACCAATCGCTCCGCTTCTTCGTCGTAATACTGCGTAAACTTTCTATAAACCTTCGTCGCCTCTATCGCCAGCGGACTGTCCAAAAAAATAGGCACACGCGGCAATTTGTGTTTTCTATCAATCAAATCGTTTAGGTCGTAAAGCAACTCTTGCGTTCTTTCCAAAGAAAAAGACGGGATCATTAGGACACCGCCGCGCCCAATCGCTTGATAAATTAAACTCTGTAAAAGCTCCTGCCGTTCCATGGGCGTTTCGTGCAAACGATTGCCGTATGTTGATTCGCAAACCAAAACATCTATGTTGTCCTGCAATATTTCGGTGTCGCGCAAAATCGGCACATTCACATTTCCAACATCCCCGGAAAAAACAATTTTTTTTCCTTCCGAGTTTATTTCAACAAAAACAGAGCCAAAAATATGACCCGCGTCGTGGAATTCAAAAATTAAATCATACAATTTGTAGGGTTGGTGATAGTCAACCGCTTTCATTTGCGACACGACATTCGCGATATCAGTACTCTCATACAAAATTGGCGAACCGAATTTGCGCTTGTTGTAAATCATCACCTCCAGCGCATCTTCCAAAATCAATTTTGTTAACTCAACCGTAGGCGGCGTTGCGTAAATATGTCCTGAATATCCGCCCTTGGTCAAAAGCGGAAGGCGCCCAACATGGTCAAGGTGCGCGTGGGTTACTATAACAGACGAAATTTCTGCCGGATTAAACGGAAGCGGTTCATTATTTTTCGCTTCATTAAATTGACCGCCTTGAAACATCCCGCAATCAATAAGTATTTTGTTTTTCCCGCTCATTAGCATATTGCACGAGCCGGTCACCTCCCTAGCGGCGCCATGAAATGAAATTCGCATAATCGAAATGAGTGAGTTAGATAACCGGCGAGCCGGGTATTTATGAGCGAATGAGAATATATGCGGCGTAGCCCATATAAATTCGGTTTATAATATGGGAAGTATAGCAAAAATACTTTTTGACAGCAACAAATTGAATTTCCTATGTTTTTCTGCTATAATATCTTCAATAACTTTTATATGGGCTACGCCGCATATATTCTCATTCGCTCGGGAATAATTAATATTAATTATTTCACTCACTCATTTCGCATATGCGAAAAAACATTGACGATGTTGAAATTGTAGAACCGCCAATCGGGGAGTTAGGCAAAAAATATTCAACCTTTTCTGCCATAAAACGCGCCTGTCTGGCTGGATGCGGATGTTTGGTTGTCTTAATAATCGGCGCAGTTATCTTTTTGCGAGTCGCAATGGGGTCCGGTCCGGAAACTCTTAAAAAAGTCCCTGCAAACTTTCCTTCCGATATCCCGATCTATGATAAAGACAACATTGAGCAAATCACTTTTATTTCGGGAAAATACAAAAACCGAGGCGTGGAAATTGCGGCTTTCTTCCCAAAAATAATTCTCTCTCCACTATTTCTTTCATTGGATAAAAACCAGCCCGCGCCAAACGAAAATGAAAATAAATTTATTTCTTCAATAAAAAATTTGTGGAAAATTATCCGTTCGCCGGTAAGCGACCATCGCGATACGGTGCAAATAGAGTGGAAAAATTTAGACGCGGAACCTACTTTTATTATTAATTACTACAAAACCGAACTGAAAAAACAACAATACAAAATTGATTTGGAGAGCGAAGGTGGCGATGTGAAACAATTTTCTTTCAGCAAAGATGGCGCAAGCGGTTCAATGTACGTGCAAGGCGACGAAGAGGCCAAACCTGGCGCTGATTACGCGGTTTTGACCGTTAACATCAGCACAAGCACGACAAGATAATATTTACTAGATGTTCAAAATCCTCAATACCCAATCAAAAACAATAACCGGCGCCGCGCTGATAATTTCCGGCGCCACTTTAATAAGCCGCATTGTAGGTCTTTTGCGCGACCGTATTTTCGCGCACTATTTTGGCGCAGGGCCTGTTATGGACGCTTATTACGCGGCTTTCAAAATTCCCGACATGGTTTACAGCCTGCTTATCGTGGGAGCATTGAGCGCCGGGTTTATCCCCACATTCACAAAAATATTTCACATTGGCGAAGATAAATCGCCAGCATGGAAACTCGCGAACAATGTCTTTAATATCACTGCCATTTTTTTATTGGCGCTAAGCGCGCTTGGAGCGATTTTCACGCCGTACCTGGCTCCGCTTATCGCTCCGGGATTCGGCGAGGAACCGCGCCAACTTGTAATCATATTCACGCGCATAATGTTCGGCTCCACTTTTCTTCTTGGATTATCCATGGTGATCGGCGGTATTTTGCAATCACTGAAAACTTTTTTGCTATACTCGCTTGCGCCTATTTTTTATAATCTCGGAATTATTTTGGGTGTGGTCGCGCTTGTTCCGCTTGTCGGAATCAGCGGAATAGCCTGGGGTGTTGTTCTTGGCGCGGCAATGCATCTTGGTCTTCAAACATATAGCGCTTACGCAAACGGCTACAGATGGCAGTGGCATTTTAATTTGAAAGATAAAAATACTCGCGTCATCGGGAAACTAATGCTTCCGCGCACATTGGGATTGGCAGTAAACCAAATTAATTTAGTCTTAATAACTGTTCTGGCGTCAATGTTACCGGTGGGAAGCGTGGCTGTTTTCAATTTCGCGAGCAACCTGCAGGGAGTGCCGGTTGGAATTATTGGAATTTCTTTCGCGCTGGCAGTATTTCCAACTCTTTCAACAGCGGCCGCGCAGAATGACGAGGGAGAATTTATTCACAATCTGTCCGCCACAATTCGGCAGATTCTTTTTTTGATTATTCCGCTTTCCATTATTATGATGCTATTGCGCGCGCAAATTGTGCGTATTATATTTGGAACCGGCCAGTTTGATTGGCAGGCGACTATCAACACGGCCGACACGCTCGCCCTGTTTTCTTTAAGCTTGTTCGCGCAAGCGCTTATTCCCCTTTTCGCCCGCGCCTTTTACGCCTTATCAAATACAAAAACTCCGTTTATAATCGGCGTAATTTCCGAATTAATCACAATTATTTTCTGTCTGCTCTTGATGAAACCGCTCGGAGTCGCCGGATTGGCGCTGGCCTTTTCAATCGGATCAATCATAAATTTAATTATTCTGGCAATCTCACTAAGGGATGTGACAAAAACCATTGACGGAGAAAAGATTTTTTATTCTTTTATCAGAATAACCGCCGCCGCAATCCCCATGATTTTAATTATTCAATATCTAAAATACCCATTATCAAAATTATTCAATCTTGATTACTTTTGGGGCGTGCTCGGACAAGGTTTGTTGGCAAGTCTAGCCGGACTGGTAATTTATACTTCAATATGTTATCTTCTGAAGGTGCCGGAGCTTGTTCAACTTAAGGAAAGCTTGACGCGCAGATGGCTCCAGCCAAAAAATTTGCCTACTTCGGAGTCGATTAGCAATAATTGAAATGAGTGAGTAAAATATTTAGCTTGCTAAAATATTTTCGAGCGAATGAGATTATATGAACTTTAGCCCATATAACGAATAAGTTTGGAAGAAAAGACGCTAACAGATGGCGATGATAGGCTGTGATATGAATCAAAACATCCGTAACTTCTGCATAATCGCGCATATAGATCATGGTAAATCCACTCTCGCGGATCGTTTTTTGGAATACACCGGAACTGTCGCTAAAAGAGATATGAAAGAACAGCTTTTGGATTCAATGGATTTGGAACGGGAAAGAGGAATTACAATAAAATTGACGCCTGTACGTATGTCATTCCGAGCGAAGCAAAGCGAAGTCGAGGAATCCCTTACACCAAGTAAAAGGGATCCCTCCACTACGGTCGGGATGACAAACGAATACATACTCAATCTCATTGATACACCGGGTCACGTGGATTTTAACTACGAGGTCTCCCGTTCGCTGGCCGCTGTTGAAGGCGCTATTCTTTTGGTTGACGCGACCCAAGGCGTGCAAGCGCAGACGATCGGCAATCTTTATTTGGCTTTGGAACAAAACATAACTATTATCCCCGTGATAAATAAAATAGACATGCCCATAGCCAATGTGGAAAAAACACGGGAAGAAATAATAAATTTAATCGGCTGCAAGCCGGAAGATATTTTGCTGGCCTCTGGCAAAACCGGTCAAGGCGTGAAAGAAATTATTCAAAGTGTGATAACGCAAATTCAGCCACCAACGAATAACGCGGATAAACCGCCTCGGGCTTTAATTTTTGATTCAATGTTTAATGAGTACAAAGGCGTCGTTGCCTCGGTGCGCGTAACCGACGGTGAACTGAAAAAAGGCGACAAAATTCGCCTGATGTCAACGGAAGCGCCGGCCGACATTTTGGAATTGGGATATTACACGCCTAAATTTAAGCCCGCGGAAAAACTTCTTAACGGCGAAATCGGTTATGTGGTTACCGGTCTAAAAGAAGTGCGCGATTGCCGCGTTGGCGACACCATTACGACTTTGGACGAGGATAAAAAAAATATGGCGCGCGAACCATTGCCCGGCTACCGCGAAGTCAAACCAATGGTTTTTGCCGGCATTTTTCCAAAAGAAGGCGACGCTTACCAAGAACTGCGCGACGCCATAGACAAATTAAAACTAAGCGATTCAGCTTTGATTTACGAACCGGAACATTCACATGCTCTAGGCTTTGGTTTTCGTTGCGGATTTTTGGGCATGTTGCATTTGGATATTTTTCAAGAACGACTGCGCCGCGAACATGATTTGGAAATAGTTATTACCGTGCCAAGCGTTGCCTACCACATCACAAAAAGCAACCGCGAAGAAATTGTCATTCATAGTCCGCAAGAAATGCCGGATCAGGGCCGCATAGACCACGTGCTGGAACCGTGGATGAAACTGGATATAATCACGCCAAAAGATTTCGTAGGCAATGTTATGGGTTTGGTTTCGGAAAGAAAAGGAAAATACCTAACTACCGAATACTTAAGCACGGACGCGGATCAACGCGCTTTACTGCATTACGAAATTCCGCTTGCCTCGCTTATAACGGATTTCTATGATAAACTAAAAACTGCAACCTCCGGTTACGCCTCAATGAATTATGAATTTAAAGATTACGAGCCGACTGATATTGTAAAACTTGACATTCTAGTGGCTGAAGAGCCGGCTGAAGCGCTGGCTACGATTGTCTGGCGCGATCAGGCATTTCATACCGGCAAGAAAATTGTTGAGTCGTTGAAGGAATCCCTGCCCCGCCAACAATTTGTTTTGAAAATTCAAGCGGCTATCGGCGGAAAGATAATCGCGGCCGACCGCTTATCCGCTTTGCGCAAAGACGTTTTGGCAAAAATGAGCGGCGGCGACTACACGCGCAAACAAAAACTTTTGCAAAAACAAAAAAAAGGAAAGAAACGAATGTTATCGCATGGAAAGATAGACATTCCAACCGAGACATATTTAGCAGTATTAAAAAGATAGCATGAAACAAAAAACCGCAAAAAAACTTTGGATAGTGATATCCATAATCGGCGTGCTGGCAATGCTTTTATTCACCATCTCGCCGGCTTTCCAATAAAAACATGAAAATCCTTAGAAAATATCAGCTTGATATAATTTTTTTATTTTTCGCGCTCTTTGTGCTTGTAAGTTTAGCATTTTTTATATTACAGGAATTTATCAAAGCCGACCCGCATGATTATGAATGGTATATTGTCGGCCCAACGATTCTGCTGTATTTTACTTACATGTGGAAAATAAGATCCGCGATTGAACTTAAAGAAAGACGCCGATTGACTGGAAAAACTTTGGCCTATTGGATCGCTCTAGGTATTACGCTTTTTGTCAGTTACGCCGGGCCAATTCCAGCAAAAGACTATTGGTCTATAAATTTGCTCTTTATTGTGTTCACACTTTTGCTGGCCGATTCGTATTGGGATTTTGAAAAAATTACAGTGTGGTGCATGGCTAACAAAAAAGATAAATGCTGAAACAAATATGCCTAAAAAATGGATAGTACAATCCCCTCCTCCGCAAGAATTTATAAACGCTCATCCTGAACTGCCCGCAACCGTCTTGGGACTTCTGTGGAACAGAAACATCCGCGCGCAATCACAAATCGATGAATTTCTAAACCCGGATTACTCGCAGGATATTCATGATCCTTTTTTGTTTAAAGACATGGAAAAAGCCGTGAGTATAATTTTTAGAGCAATAGAAAAAGAGGAAAAGATCGTGGTGCATGGTGATTATGACGCGGACGGAGTTAGCGCCGCGGCAATAATAGTAACTTGTTTGAAAAAACTCGGCGCAAAAAACGTCAGCGTCTTTATCCCCCACCGCGAAATAGACGGATACGGATTAAATATAAACACGATTGAGGACTTGCGCAAACAAAACACAAATCTTATCATCACGTGTGACTGCGGAATTAGCAATACAAAAGAAGTCGCGCTGGCGAAAAAAAATAAGATGAAGGTGATTATTACCGACCACCACACGGCTCCGGCGAAACCGCCCAAAGCGGACGCCGTAATCCACCCGCTCGCGGCCGGTGAAAAATATCCGGACAAAGGACTCTGTGGCGGAGGGGTGGCTTTTAAACTTGTCCAGGCGCTGTTACGAAAACACGCCGAAAAATGCCCGGACCTAAGCGGGCAATCGCACGAAGGATTTGAAAAATGGCTTTTGGATCTTGTGGCGATCGCCTCCATCGGAGATATGGTTCCGTTGCTTGGCGAGAGCAGAACTTTAACACGCTACGGTTTGACTGTTTTAAATAAAACGAAAAATTTGGGGCTGAAAAAACTTCTTATCGCTTCTGGAATATCGGACGCGAACGGCAACCCAAAGCATGGCGCCTACGACGCGTTTACCGTTGGATTCCAAATCGTGCCGCGCTTAAACGCGGCCGGCCGGATGGATCATGCCAACACCGCCTTTGCTTTATTGGTGGCAAGTGATGAAAAAGAAGCCGAAGCGCTGGCTTTGCAATTAAACAAAAATAATTCCGATCGGCAAAAACTGACCGAACAACACACTAATGAAGCGCGGAAACAAATAAAAGAAACCGGACAAGAAAAAAACCCGGCGATCTTTATTCTGGGCAAGGGATGGCCAACCGGAATTTTGGGTCTTATTTCCGGAAAACTGAAAGACGAATTTTATAAACCGGCCATAGTAATGGGTGAAACAGATAAAGAAATTTTTGGTTCCGGCAGAAGCATCCGAGAATTCAATTTGATCGCCGCTCTGCAAAGCGCGCCTGAATTATTTGATAAATTCGGCGGGCATCCTGCGGCTTGCGGATTTACTTTAAAAGATAAAAATAAACTGGAAGAATTCAAAACAAAATTATCCGAACTTGTTTTGGCGCAAACATCCGGCGTCGCGCTTGTTCCGCAAATCGCCGTGGACGCGGAAGTTAATTTGAATGAAGTAAACTGGAAACTTTATGATTTGCTTCAAAAATTTGAGCCGTTCGGCCAGGCAAACGAAGAGCCAAAATATGTCGCGTATGGCTTGACTGTTGCCGCCATAGAACCTGTTGGGCAGGACGGCAAACATTTGCGTTTAATGGTAAAACACGATTCCCAGGTGATACGAAAAACTATCGGCTTTGGACTCGGAGACATCAACCGCTGTTCCGAAAACTGGAAACAATGCCTAAAACCCGGAGACAAAATTGATATGGTATTTTCTATCGGCGTGAACGAGTGGAATGGAAACCGCGAACTGCAATTGACCATTGAAGATATTAAAAAAACAAAATAATAAAAAGAGCCGGTAATTTTCTTCGCTTTCCTCGTCCGCGAGGACTCGGGGATGGTCGCTGTGGCGACCATAACCCGCTTAAAAAAATACCGGCTCTTTTATTTTTAAAATGTATCTTTCATGCACTGCTCGGCTTCGGCTTGCACCTGTTCCATTACTAATGTTGGTGGTTCAAAATGCTTCAAACCGGCAGAAACATTGTTTAGATCCAAATAATACAAGCTTAGATTATTTTTAGAAACCGGCGAGTAACATGGTCCGGGTGAATTATCGATTCCGCGCTTCCATATCACTAATTTTGATGCATTTAATCCAAACAAATCTAGAGTAGCATTATCAATTGTTTCGGAAAAAATCTTTTCTGATTTTTTAGTATTAACATCATATGAATAAATACCGTTGAACCCATAATCACCTTCTAATGAGTAAATGATTTTATTTCCATCTCGCGGATCAAAAACGCCTGGATATGTCGAATTTATTACGTCTGGTAAATATGAATAGATTTCCAGTTTTTTATCATTTATCTGGATAGTCTTACCATTCTGAACAAAAACTAAACCTGTTGCGGTTTTTTTAAATTTGCCAATTTCTAATCTTGCCGGAGAATTTTCAGACAAAAGCAATTTTTCCGTCATGACAGCGGCTTCTTCATCATTTTTCTCCACAGCCGCCTGCTTCATTGACGATATCTGCTTCTGCATTCTCAACATATTTTCCTGCAATAGCTGAGTATTATCATTGGCCTTATCCAACTGTCTTAGCACAACCACAAAACCAACAATCATGGTGATTAGCAGAGCCATTCCCACAAGCAAAGAAACTACGCCTAACAAACTGCTTTGTTTAGGCGAATACGAATTTTCCTCCATAGAGATTAAAATTAAAAATTATTTCTTTTTTATTTCCCTCTCCAATTCGTACCACTTCTTCTTCAACTCCCGCAATAGCGCGTTTTTCATATCAATCGCCATTTCCTTTTTCGCGGCATATTCTTCCACGGCCCTTTCAACAAGCGCCCCGTACATCTCTTTTGTCGGGCCTTCCAGCTGTTTGATGCTCTCTTTGAGCTGGACGTATAAATCATTCACATGCCCCATTAATTTATCCCGCATTTCCTTGCCCTTTGGCGTTACATTGAGCCACATTAAAGCCGCGCCCAATAAACCGCCTAAAAACATGCCTTTTTTGAATCTGCCCATATATTTAGTTTAAACGAATGATAATGTTAGTTTGTCATTCCGACGACACATTCGCTCCGCTCAGTGTAAACTCCGGAGGAATCTCTGTCCTGTTCGTCTGAAAACCACCAGACAGAGATCCCTCACCCCTGCGATGGGGATTCGGGAAGACAACAGGAAAAACTCGCTATGAGTTTTATACCAAACTATTATACAACGACATTGCCTTCTCTGCAATATCCCTGGCGGATAAACCATTTTCTCCCTGAATATCTAGAATATAATCAGCCTGCCTTGAAAGACGAGGCAAATAGTACCAATTGTATATTTTTATAATTAAAGAATAAAAATCCGTAACAACAATCTGCCCGTGATACACTATAAAAAAGGGCGCTTTGCGTTTTTTTGCCCAGCGTAAAACCTTCCCGCCAGCGCCAAAAAATGACGCGTGCAGGATCACCAAATCAGAATCATCAAGATGCAAGAAGGCTTCGCCCACAGTGGCGTCTCCTTGATATGAATGAACCGCCGGGGAAGACTCCTCCACTTCTTGCCTCACGGACCGAGAAGGACTTTCATACTGAAGCGTGATCGCTTCCACTTCAACTCCAAGCTCGTGTTGAGCGTTAAGGATACTAAAAGCCCGCGACCTAATATCGTCAAAATAGCCAAAGGCGGACGGAATAATATGAATGACGCGCATTCTACTACTTCTTAATCACCACCAAATGTACATTCGGCGATGGTATGCGACAAAATAAAACGGATTCCAAATAAACCCATCCGTTAACAATATCTTTAAAAAATTTCACAATTGGCAATCTTTTTTCTTTTGCAAAATATGTTTCGTTGTTAACCTGCGCCAGCTTTTTCTTCCTTACCGCCCTATCCAGAGACCAAAAAGTCATAATGCCCAAGACCTGCCCCAAAAGATGCTCGCTGTAGCGCGCGCGTGTAATATTAAAATTATTTTTTCTAAACAAATCAAACAGCGATCGCCGTGAAAAATAATTAATGTGCCCGGCATACTGTCTGGTCAGCTCATGCCCTTTCTGTCTGATGAATTTTTTTATCCAATGCCACATGGATAAAACATCGCCTTCGCACGGCACGTGGCAATAAAACACCCCGCCCTGTTTCATAATCCTATTAATTTCCGCAAGCATCGCGTCCGGATCATCAACATGCTCAAGCACGTCAAAAATGAGAACCGCGTCAAAAAAACCGCTTGCGTATGATGTGCCTTTTTGCCCACTCAAATCATAAACTACTCCATCGTTGGCTTGCTTAGCCGCTTCCAAGGCATTTTTGCTGATATCACAACCATAACAATCTAACTCCGGTTTTAATTTTTTTATAGCGCGGATAAACCGCCCGACCCCGCATCCGATTTCCAAAACTTTCGCGCCCTGTTTCAAGCCGGCAATCGCCGACAACCCCTGACTCAAACGAAAACTTGTTGGATTTTTAAAATCCAAACTCGCCGTTCCCCTCCCCCAAATTGACTTTTCGTAATCAAATTCGCTCATATACTTAATTGGCAAGCAATCCTTGATACAAACTCTCCAGACTTTCCATATGTCTATGCCAGCTATATTTTTCTATAACTCTGCTTCGCCCATGCTCGCCCATCTCTTTTAATTTGTCCGCCGGCATTGCTAAAATCTGATTTATTCGCTCGGCCAGACTTTCGGCTGAACCTTGCTTAAATAAAAAGCCATCAACTCCGTCGCGGATTCTATTCCTTATCCCGGGAATATCAGTGCCAATAACCGGCAAACAACATGCCATGGCTTCAACAATGACTAAAGCAAACGACTCATAATCAGACGACATAATAAGACAATCGGCAATATTGTAATAATCAGAAACCTGCACATCATTTGGACAAGAGCCCATAAAAAAGATTTTCTCCCCCGCACCCAAATCATTAGCCATTTTTTTATATTTTTTCAAATAATTACCGCCGCCAACTACGACCAAGCGCACATTTTTATCATTTATTAATGTCATCGCCTTAATCGCCAAATCAACTCTTTTTAGGGGCATTAAATTTGCCACAAAAAGCAGTATCTTTTTCCCAGATAATTCTTCCAAATTCACATCCCGCAAATCTACCGGCAAACGTTTAAATACTTTTGTGTCAACTCCATTTGGTATTTCTATAACTTTGTTCTTGTCAATATGCGAGGCGAATCGTGAGGCATCAAAATATTCTTTGTCTCCAACGATTATTTTTTTTGCTACAGCAAACATTTTGCGCGGGAACAAACTATCATAAATTTTTTGCAAAAACTTCTTAATGAAACCGCTCGGGCGCGCGTCCATTTGGTACGAGATGATCAGCGGTTTTTCACAAAGGCCAGAAAGGAATAGCCCGTAAAACGGATAATGTAAATGCACCAGATCAAATTGTTTTAACATTGAAGAAATTTGTGGCACGACACCGGCGTTGCCCATGCGAAACAATGGCTGTAGCCGGACAACATTGAATTGATAGATAGAATCGTCATATGTGATTTTTGGATACTTTAAAGTGAAGACGGTAACATCGTGTCCGCTATCAGAAAGAAACTGTGATTCGCTTCTACACACATTTCCCATGCCACCGATATTGGGAGGAAATGTGGAAACAATTTGCGCGATTTTCATACTTTCGTTTCTTCTTTCTTTTCGTTCAAAGCGATTTTACGGGTCAATTTCGTTATATCCCTGTTAAGTTTTTCTTGCTTAACCATTAATCTAAAAAAAACAAAAAATAAAATAACGAGCGAAATATATACTATCAAATCCGCTCCCCTTCCAACTCCGACCAATCGAGCAAGATAGTAAGTGAAGTCGGGCATGGCCACGACAAATGAAGCCGAAACCCAAAAAATTAACCACATGACCAGCCCGTCTTTCATCAAATCCCCCAACCTATACCTGGCAACAACTCTAATCATCGCGAAAACAAAAAAACAAATTAATAATATCTGTATAATCATACTAATTAAGAAATTTTCCGCGCAATAACTCTAATAAAATTTTGATTCCGCCGGAAAAACCCTGCCCATATTCATGGTACATGACCTCGACCGGATGTTCAATATGGGCTAAATTTTGTTGTTTAAGGAGTTTAATTATTTCAGAATTATGAGCCATTCTATCGTGATTTATGTGGAGTTTCTCAAGAGCCCGCCTAGTAAGAACCCGAAAACCATTGTGAGCGTCGGAAAGCTTCACCCCTGTAATAATTCTGTTGATCAGCCTGCCCAATGGAAAAAGAATGTGTCTTTTTGTCCATGGGATATTAGAGCGTCCATCTAAAAATCTTGAGCCAAGCACGACATCCAAATTTTTTTCTTCCAGAATTTTAATCGCGGACTTAATATCGGCAGGGTTAAATTGGCCATCAGCGTCAAAATGGACGACTAATCGCGCGCCCATACTCAACGCGCATTCATTTCCAGTTTGCAAAGAAGCGCCCTGTCCTCTATTAATTTCATGGCTTACTACATGTGCGCCCATACTGCCGGCAACCTCGCGAGTATTATCCGTTGAGCCATCATCAACCACAATAATATTCTTATATCCATGTTCAAAAAGACCTCCCATTACGCGACCTATTGACTCTTCTTCATTAAACGCCGGTATGACAATAAATACCATAAACTAACTAGCTTTCCGATCAAAAAGTAGCGCCTCTTTGTTTGCAATCGTATAATCTATCGTTTTTTCAAGTCCATCCTCAAGCCTGACAAGAGGCATCCAGCCCAAAGCCCCTTTTACATATACTAAATCCGGAGCGCCCTTTCTTGTCAAGAAAAGCAAAGATTTTTCAAAAACAATCTTTGAGGATGAACTCGTCATTTTTACGATCATCTTGGCGACATCGGCCATTTTAACAATCCGGTCATCGCCTAAATTTACTATTTTAGTATCGGGCGCGCTTGACATCAGTCTTACCAGCCCGTCAACAATGTCGGTAACATAACAAAGCGATGTTGAAAAACTTTCATCGCCATAAATGATTATATCTTTCCCATTCAACGCGTTAATAATAAAATCAGGAATCATCTGCCCTTCAAACAATTTCATGCGCGGGCCATACGTAGTGAATACACGAGCGATTTTGGCATCAACGCCATACACTTGCCTATAAGTTTCAACGCATGTCTCGGCGAATCTCTTACCCTCGTCATAGCAAGCTCTTGGAGACAAGTGGTCAACAATTCCCTGATCGCCTTCCTTAAATATTTGTTTCTGGTCAGTCGCGTTTCCGTAAATAACCGAACTTGAAGTAAAGATGTATTTAGCGCGATATTTTACGGCCAAATCTAAAGTATTAATCATGGCCGAAGAATTTGCCCACAATGATTTCATCTTAAGTTTTTCAAAATCAAGCGGACTGGTCGGGCAGGCCAAATGATAAATTTCCTGAACCCCCTGAAACTTAACTCTAAATTTTTCCAACTCACCAAATTTGTTCAGATCAATCGGCTGATTAGCGTCATATTTGATAAATTCAAAATCAGGATACTGCAATAAATGCTGAATATTGGTAGCATGAGAATTAGAAAAATCGTCAAGACAAATCACTTTTGCCTCTTTCAAAAGCCGCTCGCAAAGATGCGTCCCAATAAAACCGGCGCCCCCGGTTACCAATACGTTTTTTTTCTCAAAAATCGGAGTGTCTGTCATATATAAAAAATTGCTAAAATCTAAATTCTAATATTTAAATTGTATCATCATTCCTTATGGTTGACAATGTTTTGCGGCGCAAATGTTGTTAAAGGCTAATTCTTCCCCCATTCTTCCGCCTTCCAACTTCTGCTCGGCAAATCTATAATCAATCTCTGGTTCTCGCCTGCCCTTTTTACAAACAAAATCGCGTTTGGACTATCGCCCCATACAGTATCAATTTTTAAACTTGAGAAAGAAGTTATACCGGATAAAACCAAATTCGTTAATTTTTTCCTCCCGGACCAATCCCATGTATTTACAGTTAATTTTCCTTTCTTCAAATCAGCCAAAATCAATAGGCCCTCTACTGTTGCCCATTTACTGGATTTCTCCGAATAATTTGGCAATAAAAACTCGCGCAAGATTTTTTTATTTGATGACACGCGAACAATGTAATTTTTATTCTTCTTGACTAGCTTGGCGTCAAAAACAAGCGGCGTCTCCGGAACGATGGCTTTTGGCGCTGACTCCAAAGCCAAAGTCACTGCCCGCAAAACATTCAGCCGGCCATAACCTATTTTACCAACATATGAAGGATTGAGAGGCTCAATATCGTCAGAACTTTTTAAAATAGCTTCAATTAATTCATTCACGCGCCACTCCGGCCTTATTGATTTTAACAAAGCGGCCGTACCGGCAACTAGCGGGACTGAAAAACTGCTTCCATACCACGGGCCGTCAAATTCCTTGCTAAAACCCGATTGTGGCGCGTATTTCTGCGTGCTATAGATACCTTCTCCCGGCACTGACAAATCAACGCATTCTCCGGTATTGGCAAACATACTGACCTTATCGCGCAAGTCAACCGAAGTCACCCCCAAAATCCAATTAACTTCACCGCCCGCGTCAAGACAAACCGGATACCTTTTTGTTTTATAAAAATCACCCTCAAAATCAGCGTTGTTGCCGGCCGCAGAAACCACCAGCACGCCTTTTTTGTAAGCATTGTAAAAACTTTCTTTAAAAATAGAGTTGCTTTCTACGCCTACAAAACTGGTAACAATTATATCGGCTCCATTTTTAACCGCATAATCAACCGCGTTTGACACGGTCGCGAGCGAACCGCCGCCGCTATTATCAATCGCTCTGATTGGCATGAGTTTCACTTTCCAACTCATTCCGGCTCCGTGGATGCCATTATTGCCAACCGCGCCAACCAAACCTGCAAGCACTGTTCCATGGCTGACAGCTCCTGAATCGTCGGCGCCGATTATGTCGGGAATATTAATTTTATTGTTATTTTCCACAAAATTCCACCCATTAACATCATCTATGTAACCGTTACCGTCGTCGTCTAACCCATTGGGGGCAATTTCCCCGGTATTAACCCAAACATTAGCTTCCAAATCAGCGTTGTTTATATCAACTCCGGTATCAATTACCGCCACAACCACTTTTTCAGAGCTAGTCGCGTAATCCCATGCGCCAGGAGCTGAAATTTGCCTATAAACAGGCTCCTGATCAAAAAATCTCGGGTCATCTGGGACACGCGCTTCCGCAAAATTAAAAGAAACAAAAACGATCGCCAATAGCAACGCGACACTTGATTTTTGCCATTCCATAAGGTATGCTTTGACCATAGGTATCCTTGTATAATACAACAAAACTACAATTAATTCCATGCTATGCTTAGGCTCAAACAGGCCACCTTGTTGATTGGAGATTTAGCCGCATTATATCTTGGGCTGTATACCGCCCTTTTTTTAAGATACTGGCAAATGCCGGGAAAAAATTTAGTTGAATTCATCTTGCCGATGACTCAACTATTATTCTTAGCCGCCATAATTTTATTCATCGCAGGCGCCTATGATATCAACAAAACAAAAAATAACTGGGCTTTTTTCCAACGCATCGTAGTCGCGGCTTCAATTTGGATGGGCTTGGGAATTATTTATTTTTACATACTCCCGAATATTGGGATTGCCCCTAAAACAATACTACTGCTAACGACACTCGTCGGTTTTGGCATACTGATGTTGTGGAGGTGTTTATACAATAAATTTATATCAACGGCGCTGCTTAGATCCAACATCATTTTTGCCGGCATCACAGATGAAATTTGCGAACTCATAAACCTGATAAGAGCCGAACCGCAAAGCGGGTACTTCGTGATCGGAATAATTTCCAAAGTGCCAGTTTCACAGCAATTAAATGAAAAACTCCAGGGAATTTGCATTGGCGCCACCATAAATGAAATCAACCAAAAAACTCAAACCACAGCCAGCATTATAGTTATTTCGCCTGAATTTGAAAATGAACAGAATCTCTTGAAAGAACTGTACGAGAGTTTGTTCAGACAGGCAAGCATTGTTAGCTTGTCGGATTTTTATGAATCATTCATGAAACGAATTCCTCCATTTACATTTTCTGAAGGATGGTTCGTCGCTAATTTGCACGAACAACAAAAAAAAGTTTATGACCAGTTTAAAATTTTAGTGGATTATTTTTTAGGAGTCATCCTCGGAATTATTTTTATCGCCATAAGTCCTTTTGCAGCCTTAGCCATTAAAATTAATTCCAAAGGACCAATCTTTTTTTGCCAAAACAGAGTGGGAAGACATGGGGTGAACTTTAAAGTATATAAATTAAGAACCATGAAAGTTCTGGCCGCCGATGGTAGCGCCGAAACACAAGGACCCCAATTCGCCGCCAACGACGACTCAAGAATAACGGCTGTGGGTAAATTTTTAAGAAAAACGCGAATTGACGAATTGCCGCAATTTATCAATATTTTAAAGGGGCAAATGTCTCTAATCGGACCAAGGCCTGAACGGCCAGAGTTCGTCCGGCAACTCACGGAAAAAATGCCCTACTACGCCTTGAGGCATTTAGTCAAACCCGGATTAACTGGCTGGGCGCAAATTCATAGCGCCTACTACGGGACGATTGAAGAAAATCTGAAAAAATTGGAATACGATTTATTTTATATAAAACATCGAAATTTTACTCTCGACGCTTCAATTATTTTGCGGACTGTGGCGACGGTTTTGAAGATGATGGGGAGGTAGCTGCCGCGCTTTTCATCGCCGCTTTAATCAGCCCCACAAACAGCGGATGCGGAGTCAAAAACCTGGATTTGAATTCCGGATGATATTGCACGCCAACAAAAAATGGATGGTTCTTTAATTCCACAACTTCCACCAAATTCGATTGCGGATTTATTCCCACAATCTGCATCCCATTTTTTTCCATTTCAGCTCTGTATTTGTTGTCAAACTCATACCTGTGGCGATGGCGTTCGCTGATTTTTTTCTCACCGTATAATTTTTGAGTTACGCTCCCCTCTTTTAAAACGCAATCATAGGCGCCTAAACGCATTGTATGTCCGTAGCGATTATGTTTTATATTATCGGCCTGTTTTGGATTCACATTTATTATCAAATGCTTACTACTCGGATCGCATTCCACCGTATGCGCGTCTTTGTGCCCCAAAACATTTCGCGCAAATTCTATTGTTGCCAACTGCATGCCATAACACAGACCCAAATACGGCAAACTATTTTCACGCGCGAACTGAATTGATTTTATAATTCCCTCTATGCCTCTTGTGCCAAAACCACCCGGTACCAAAAGCGCGTCATAATTTGCCAAATCCTTAACTTTCTCCTGATTTTTCTCAAAATCTTCGGAGTCAATCCAGGTCATTTCCGGGTCAACATTGTTGTGCCAAGCCGCGTGTTTTACCGCGTGAATAACAGAAATATAAGAATCGGATAATGTGTAACTGCCTGTCGCAAAATATTTTCCAACCACCGCGATTTTAACTTTTTTGTCGGCTTTTTTCATTTTACCGACGAAATTATTCCACTGATTGTCGCGCTTGCCCTTTGATTTCATTTTCAACCGGTTCATCAGCAGATTGCCAAAATTTTGCTTTTCCAAAACAATTGGAATTTCATAAATACTTGGCACATCAGGCACGGCTATTACATCATTTTCCGAACGCAGCCAACAAAAAAAGGCCAGCTTCTGCCTTCGCGGTTTATCTAAAGCGCAGACACCGCGCGCCACTATAAAATCCGGCTGAATACCGCTATTATTCAATGTCCTGGCCGCATGCTGTGTTGGTTTGGTTTTCATTTCCCCCAAATGGCTCGGCACTGGCAAAAAACTAACCAACACAAAAACCACATCATCCGGATTATCCAATTTCATCATGCGCGCCGCTTCCAAAAACAAAATATTTTCATACTCCCCCACTGTTCCGCCTATTTCAACAACCATCACCTCGGCCTTTGTCTTTTGGGCCGCGGTTTTTATCCGCGAGATAACTTCCATTGGGATGTGCGGCACTACTTGCACGCAGTGGCCTTTATACTGCATGCTTCTTTCTTTCTCAATTACACTCAAATAAACCCGTCCAGTGGTCATGTAATTTACGGAGTTTATATTTGTATCCAAAAATCTTTCATAATTTCCCAAATCCTGATCTGTTTCATCACCGTCTTCAGTCACAAACACTTCCCCGTGCTCCACCGGATTCATAGTGCCGGCGTCCACATTTATATACGGATCAATTTTAATCGCGGAAACGTGAAAACCCCGATTTTTTAATATCCTACCGATCGACGCCGTGGTTACCCCCTTGCCAACCCCGCTCAATACCCCTCCTATCACAAAAATATACTTTGTCTTCATAAAAAAATTATTTCTTGCTAACGACTACCGTTACATCGGCTTCCAACCCATGTCCGAGCTTAACTTTCGCAATATACTCGCCGGCTTCTTTCACAGGCTTCATTATAACCTGATTCTTAAAAATTTTAAAGCCCCTTTTCCCCAGTATGTCGGCAACCTTCTGCGGACCAATGGCCGCGTATAGCGCGCCACCTTCGCTGACCTTCTCGCTTATCTCAATTTCCAGCCCATCCAACTTTTCCGCCGCGCTTTGCTGTTCTCTTAATTCCAACTCGCCATTCTTTATCTGTTTTTTCCTTTTCATCTCTAAATCCGCCAGCGATTTCTTGGTCGCCGGCACTGCCAAATTATGAGCAAACAAAAAATTCCTGGCATAACCATCCGCCACATCTTTTATTTCGTCAATCTTGCCCAATTCAGGGACATTTTGAATTAGAATAACCCGCATAAGCTCTATTGTTTTTTTTAACTATTTGATATAGTATACTACAGATTTCTAAAAAAACTCAACTAAATATAAATATGCCAAAATCGGGATTTGTTACGCTTATTGGTCGATCAAATGTGGGCAAGTCAACTCTCCTCAACACGTTGGTCGGAACAAAGCTGGCGGCAGTGACTGACAAACCGCAGACAACTAGAAATATAATACACGGAGTTTTGAATACCGAACAGGGGCAAGCCGTTTTTGTGGACACCCCCGGAATTTTTAAAGAGAAAAAAAATCCATTAGCCGGAAAACTAACGCAAAGAATCCACGAAGCTCTTCACGATATTAATTTAATATTGTATGTTGTTGACCCCGCCAAACCAATTGGCGCAGAAGAGCGAGCGACCCTGGCGCTTGTGCGAAATTTAGAAATACCCAAACTGCTTGTCATAAATAAATCTGATCTTCCTGAAAAAGAAAAAGAATTTCTGGAGGATTACAGATTACTCGGCCAAGAATTTCTTGATGTATTTGAACTTTCCGCGCTTCATAACACGCACATTCAGCCGCTCCGAAACAAAGTGTTTGAGTATTTGCCTGAAGGCGAACCAATGTATCCGCCGGAACAGCTAACAAATGTTAATGAGAGATTTTGGGTCGCTGAAATAATCCGTGAAAAAATTTTTAAAGCGCTTCGTCAAGAAGTTCCATACACGACTCATGTGGAAGTAGATGAAATTGAAGACAAACCCGATTTGTTTGTTATCAACGCTACCATTTATACATACGACACCAGATACAGAAAAATGATTATCGGCGCCGGCGGAAGATCGGTCAAAGAAATAGGTATCGCCGCACGCAAAGAACTTGAGACGGCCTTAAACAAAAAAGTTTTTCTTCAGTTAGAAGTTGAAACTGACAAACGTTGGGAAGAAAGAATCTAAACAAAACAGCCCCATTTAACCTGCGACTAACGCTTTACTGACGCGATTTTGCGTTTTCTGACATGCAATGGCGGAAACATTGAAATTTTCTTCAATATGTGATACAAAACCTAACAACAAGGCGGATAGAACTCTGGCAACTCACAAGGGGGCGTGCATTGAGCGCGTCTGACGCGACGAGAACCGACGGAGATGAAATCAAACAGAAACTCGCTGAAATCGCGCGAATCGCCAATCAAAGGGAGGGTGCAAAACTCGCGTCGATGCGCGAGTATATCGATCACATGGTTGATCGGCTAGATGATCTCCAACCCTTGAAGCCTCTCGAACTCATTGGGGCCATCCGGGAATTCACCGCGCACCGTGACGAGGCGCTCCAGTATTTGATGGAGCTACCCGATACGAGGCCGGCGGTGGTTGACGCTCTCATAACAACACCGCGCGAATGGTGGATTGGCGGAGCGCTCGTGTTCAACGTCAGCCAACTAGCGCTGACACCGGCGGAAGTCGTGCGTCTCATGCAGTGCGGATGGAAAGGTGAACAAACCGACCATCCGCTCTACGCGCACCTGGATGAAACACTCCAGTACCGCATGGCCAGCGGCACGCGCGTGCAATATCGCGAATACTGGGATGCCATTCTTCGGTTCTACGAGCTCTCCACTCGTGACGAAAGAATTCCCAGTGACAGAGCGCTCCTGCACAGGCTGATTGAGGAGCTCTACATGGTGTTGCGCTCCAATGGTTTCGTCCGTAGAATCGACGAGGAATACCGGGAAATCAAACCAGATGTCTGCGTCAAAAAACAGGACGCGGATGGTAAGATCGTCGAGTCCAAGATTCGACGGCCCGGATGGAACTTCGCCGTCGAAGTTGCGGTGAAGCTCGCCAGACCTGTGCAGCAACACCGCTGGCTCTATTCGTTCTGGCCCGTAGGCGAGATGATCCTCCAACTCGCCAAGCACTTCGAAACGCGCGCCTGAAGCCCACATCGCACCTTCCCACGGAACCACATCGCGCCAAATGCGCGTTCAATTCCGTACTGCTGCGCCTCGCCGTTCACGTCAGTGGATTTCGCGGGGCACAATCAAAAAAACGCCACTCGTGGTGTTTTTTTGATGTAAAACATTTATTTTGCGCCTAATACTTCTACTGCTTTTTTTATCATTATATCCTCACCTATTTTTTCTTTGTCCCAATCTTCCTTGACCTCAATATCCGGAGAAATGCCTTCCTTGTTTATATTTTTCCCATTTGGAGTAAACCACTCCGCAATAGTTAATTTTAAAGCGGAACCATCGGAAAGAATTTCAAAATCTTGCACAGAACCTTTGCCATAACTTTTTTCACCGACTACAACCGCTTTCTTATGATCTTGCAGGGCTCCGGCAACTATTTCAGACGCGGAGGCCGATCCTTTGTTTATTAATATCACTGTCTTTAATCCGGACAATCTATGTTTGCCTTGCGTTTCATATTTTACACCTTCCGCGCCATTAATGCCTTTCTCGCTAACTATAATTCCATCTTCCACCCACTCACTGGCCATTTCTACGGCGGATTGCAAATATCCGCCAGGATTATTTCTTAAGTCTAAAATAATCCCATTAACATTGCTTGATTTAATTTTTTTAATCGCTTTATTCAAATTGCTTGTAGTGTCATCGTTAAATTGCATGACCCGCAGATGCGCATAATCGCCTTTCATTGAAAAAAGAATTGCTGGAACGCTGATTTTTGATCTAACAATAGAAATATCCCGCTCTTTTGTTTCAGATTCTCTTAAAATTGTGATAACGACCGACGTGTCGGCTTTGCCTCTTATTTTTGATACCGCTACGCTCACGTCCATGTCATAAGTGCTCACCTTGTCAATAAACAAAATCTTATCCCCGGGTCTTAATCCGGATTTTTCAGCCGGAGAATCAGGCAATGGAGAAATAACCAAAAGCTGGCCTTCTTTAATTCCGATTTCGGCTCCTATACCTTCAAGTTCGCCTTCCAAATCCTTTGCAAATTCATCAGCGGCCTTTGGCGTAAAATACATTGAATACGGATCATTTAAAGAAGCCACCATCCCCTGAATAGCCCCGTAAAACATATCAACCTCATTTGTCGGCTGTTTCACATATTTTGTTTTAACCATGTCCCAAACTTCCCAGAACTGATTAAAATCCACTGAATTAGATTTGTTAAAATTTCTCTTCAAATTTAATACTTCTGTTATTGATGACATTCCATTTTCGCCAGAAATTTGTTTTTTAACATACCAAAATTTTCCAACTAAAATGCCAAAGCCAAAAGAAACAATAAATAAAATTACTGACAAATATATTCCAATATAACGACTCGCTCTAGCTTTAATGGGAGAAACCATAAATAATTAATTCAAATTTATATTTTTAAGAAATTTTTTTTACAACTTTAATATCGGCGCCGGCTTTATTCAATACTTCATATATATTCTCGTAGCCACGATCAATCGGATAAGTGTTGCGCAAAACCGAACGGCCTTTTGCCGCAAGCATGCTGATTAAAACATTAACGGCCGGACGCAACGCCGGAGGACAAATCATTTCGTTTGCCTTAAAACTTGTCGGACCCTCAACCCAAACACGATGGGTATCAATCAGAGTTATATCCGCGCCAAGTTTTTTCAAATCCAAACTGTAGATCGCGCGATTTTCATAAACCCAATCGTGAACCATTGTTCTGCCGTGGGCCTTTGCCAGAATTGGAATAAACAATGGCAAATTATCTATATTAAGACCTGGAAACGGCCTTCCATAAATTTTATCCGGCAAAGCCTTTAATTTAGACGGCCATACTTCAATGTCAACTATTTTGAATGGGCCGCCTCCATGGTAACCACTTTCATTTTTTATCTCCATTTTTTGCCCCATCTTTTCCAATTTGCATAATTCAAGCTCCAAAAATTCAATCGGACATTTCTTGATTGTAAGGTGCGAACCGGTAAGAATCGCGGCTGAAATAAATGTCATCGCGACAATCGGATCGGGCATGATTGAATATTTAACCGGCTTAAGCCTGTTCACGCCTTCAATGCTTAACGTCGTCGTGCCAATCCCGCTAATTTTTGCTCCGGCTTTCTTTAAAAAATAACAGAGATCCTGAACCATATAATTTGCCGAAGCCATCTTTATCACGCTTTTTCCGTGAGCGAAAATTGCCGCCATTATAACGTTCTCCGTAGATGTGTCCCCTGATTCATACATAACAACTTTGGCCGATTTCAGAGCGCGATTCTTCACATCATAATATTTTGATTTTGATTCAACTTTAACGCCAAAATTTTCAAGCGCGTATAAATGCGGCCTAACTGTTCTTTGCCCCAACCTGCAACCGCCTGATTTATAAAGCTTATAATCCATTTCTCTTGATGCCAACGCCCCGAAAAGCAACAAAGAAGACCTTGTGGCTTCCGACGCTTTTTTATCAATTTTATCCAAATACAGCTTACCTGTTGAATCCAGCACGATGCCGCCCTTGCTATTTTTCTCAACTTTCACGCCAATGCTTGAAAGCAATTCTGAAATTCTGCTCACCTCTTCAATTTGCGGAATATTTGAAAGCGTGGTTTTACCGTCAATCATTAAGCTGGCGCACATAATCGCCACTGCGGAATTTTTTGCAGATTGGTTAATTATCTCCCCTCGCAATTTCTTGCCCCCATTTATAATTAGATGACTCATACCGCAATCTTTGACTCAATGAATATTTTCAGCTATTATTTAGAGTATACTAAATTTTGCAGATATTGGCAACAGTCTTAAGATAAAATACCAATGGAATACCCTGGCGCGAAATTTATCTACCCTCTAAGAAAAACCATGCTTATTTTTTTTATCATGGTGTTTTTTATCATGGCGCCGATAATTATTTTGTATACGGAAGGCTACCGGTGGGACTGGAAAAATGGTTTTCTAAAAGAGACCGGCGCGATTAGCGTTGACGTGCTGCCTAAAAATTCAACAGTTTACCTAAATGGGATAAAATTAAAAGATAAAATGCCAATCCGCCTTAACAATGCGGCGCCGGCGAAATACTCCATACGGATAATCGCGCCGGGATTTTTTGACTGGACAAAGAATATTGAGGTTAAAAATAAACAAACGGAATACATTAAGGAGGTCAGCCTGATTAAAAAAAATAAACCAAAACTATTAATCAGCGGCGGCATAACCGAACTTGCGCTATCAAACGATTCCAATTTTTTAGCTTATGGCATCAAACAAAAAAATACTACCGAATTCTGGATTTACAATATCTTAAACGGCGCGTCAACACGGCTATTCTCCAGTGAAAACAGCCAGCCGCAAATTATTTGGGCGAAAAAAAATAACTTTGCGATTATTTTTGAAAAGGATAAAAATTTAGCGATGATTATTAACGCGGAAAAACCGGCGGAACAAATCAGTCTTTATAATCTTGAAAGCAAACAAATTAATAAAATAGAATGGTCTGAATCCAGCGACCCGCAACTTTTTTATTCCACGGCAGACGAATTCGTTTCTTTTTTTCCGGCCACCGGACAAAGAACCCAAATATCAAAAAATAATTACGTTGACTGGCATATGAATTCCGGACAGCTTTGGACATTATTTTTGAATACTTCAACTAACAAATATGAAATCAAAAAGGATATACTCGGATTTTCCTCTATTCTCGCCAAATTTGACTCGGACGGTTCAAGTTGGAAACTTCTGACCGCTCGCAAAAACGCGGCTTTGCTTAAAAAGATCGGGGCGGAAGAAATGCTGGTTGTGGATGACAAAAAAATTTACCCATTTGCCGGAGATAAATTCTTAATTTCCGACTACAACGATTGGTGGCTGATGTGGACAAAATGGGAACTCTGGACATACAGCTACGGTGAGGAGCCGTATCTCTTAAATCGCTCCGGAGAAAACCTTAAAGATTTGGAGCCTATGGATGAATTCAACACACTCGCTCTTATCTGGGAGAAAAAAATGACGGTCTTATTTCCGTACTATTTAGTAGCCCATGAATTGTTGGATGAAAACATAAATATGGTTGAAGCAAATTCAAAAGATAAAATTTTATATTTCACGGCTGAAATCAAAGGACAAAACGGCATTTGGTCTCTTAATTACTAACAACTATGCGAGTCACCATCTTTACTGACGGGGGGGCAAGGGGCAACCCGGGACCGGCGGCCACGGGCGTAATTATTAAAGATGAGACCGGCAAAACCATCGGCGAACATGGCGAATATCTTGGAACCCAAACAAACAACTTCGCGGAATATTCCGCGTTAATTTTAGGCCTAAAAAAAGCTATGGGGCTTGGCGCGACAGAAATTGAATGCGTTCTAGACAGTGAACTTGTCGCCAAACAAATGAATCGCGAATATAAAGTTAAAGAGCCGACTTTGCAAAAATTGTTTATTCAGGCATACAACTTGGCGGCTCAATTTAAAAAAGTAAAATTCAGACACACTTACCGGGAAAACAACAAGGGAGCTGACAGAATTGTAAATAAAATTTTAGACGAAAATTAAAATCACCCCAGATAAGGGGTGATTTTAATTTCATTTATAACTTATAAAGACGCTTCTGTAGATGGGGCTAAAACTCGTTTGATTACAACTGTGCGAGCCTCAACTACTTTTAAATTTGTGTTTACAACGCCCTTCACCGCAACGGCGTCGCCAACTTTCAAATCGGCAAAAGTCGTCGTTGTGCTTCCTTTTAAGAGGAACTTTGTCTTATCGCTAACTTTTACGGTTAAAACTCTTTTATCTTGCTTCAAAACGAAAGAGCGATTTGTCACATCAATGGACTCAACTGTTCCTTTTTTGCTCCATAGCATGTGCACCGAATTATCCTTCACTACCTTTGCCGTCCATGTACCGTCTTCGCCATGTTTTACAACCACGCGGAGTTGATCGCCAACAGCCATTTCAGATAACGAACTCTTGGCGCCGTATCCTCTGGCCAAAACGGTCTTATCCGTAACTTTAAAAGTAAATTCTTTTGTTGCTTCCGGATGAACGCCGGTCCATTTTTTCATTTTCTTTGGTGAAACTATCACGACCTTAACCGTTAATTCCGCAGGAAGTGTTGTTCCGCTTAATTTTACCAACTCGCCTTTAAAAGTAACAGCGCGTGGTATTAATTTTTTAGCCAATTTTTCTTTGGCTTCTTTGACCTTATTTTCTAAACCTAAAGTGCTGGCAGTTTTATCTGAATCATTGCGACGATCATCATTGGCCAAGGCCGGAGCCAACGTTAACAGCGACATCGCGACGATTAACGAAACAATAAATATTTTTTTCATACAAGAGAACAAATTAAATATGATTTTACTTGCGGATTCCCTGTTTATCGACCCCCCTCAAATGGGTAAAACAGTATAATCAATTAATTGTTTTCAACTTGGGTTTCGACTCCTAAATCTTCAACTCTATCTCTTAATCTTTCAATTTTCTCGCCTAATTTTTCTTTTCTTCTTTCAAAACGAATCTTCAGCCGCGCCTTAATTTCTTCGCGCAATTTTACATCCCTTGAATTTATTTTTTCAATAACTTGATCTGTTTTTTCCAGTCGGTCTTCCGTTCTCTCAATAAACCGTTCAACTTTCTCAATCTTAAAACCCTTTCTGGCCATTATTGATTTTTCTTTTTCTCTACGTTTGAGTTGTTTTAAATAAAACCTTGCTTTAGCTTCCGGATTAACCTTAACTTTTTCTTCCAGATTTTCCAAAACGGTTTTAACCGGATACAAAGCCGTGCCTTCGGTAACTTCATCACTGGAATAAGCGTAAGCGCCTGTACTGCCCGCTAAAAGTAAGACAACCACAGCTACGGCCACCGCTCTCTGAAACCAAACCATGCGAAACCAAACAGGCGCAGTGTATTTTTGATTCCATGCGCTATTCAACTGCTTCCAAAGCGCCACTTTAAAAACCCTGTCGGGCGACAGGCTCTTTTTTGCCTTCCAAATATTGTATCTTGTCTGTAAATTCATACTAAATGTGTGCTGAAAGTTTTTTAATAGCCCGGTGGGCTGCCACTTTTACCGCCGTTTCAGTCATATTTTTCATTTCAGCTATTTCTGCATAACTATACCCAAATAAATAATGAAAGGTTACAATATCGCCTGTATGACTGTCCAGCTTTTCCAACAGACGCGCCACCTCCAGTTTAATTTCTTCCTTTTTAAGCGATTTTGACGCTAAACTTAGCCAAGCCACGTCATCAGATTGAATATTGTCATCGGGAAGCTCTTCGGACGGTTTTCGGTCGCGCCAATAGTTGGCAAGGTGATTTTTGGTTATGGTCATTATCCACGCGGACTTACTTTTTGACTCATCGTAGCTAGCGAAATGCTCAAGCGCTTTCATAAAAATTTCAGAAGCCAAATCCTGCGCCAAATCCCTATTACCGCTTACGCGAAAAAAGACATAGCGATAAACCTTGTCAAAATGAGTATTATAAAATTTTTGGAATTCTTCCTTTTTTGGGTTTCCGGACATATAATGCAGTATAGCATTGATATTACGGCTTTTCAATCTTATAACTCCCCTCTCAATTCATCCAATTTGCGACGAGCGTCGCGAGAAATACGCTTGGGAACACGAATTTTTATTTTTACATAATGATCGCCTCTGCCACTTTCTTCCAAACGCTGAATGCCTCTGCCTTTCAGCCGTATGAGCTGGCCGGATTCTGTGCCTTCCGGAACAACAAGTTTTATAACTCCATCCAAGGTCTCAACATCAATTTTGTCGCCCAAAACCGCCTGCGGATAACTGATTTCTTTTTCAGTGTAAACATCAAAACCATCGCGCTCAAATCCGCGAAGCTGTCGCGCATGCACGCGCGCATAAAGATCCCCGCTCTGGCCTCCATGCGGAGTCGCCTCGCCATGACCTTCCAAACGAATAGACTGGCCATTGTCTATGCCAGCCGGAATTTTTATTTTGATATTTGATATTTTGGATAAAATTCCATCACCTCCGCAGTGTTTGCATTTTTTGCTTGGCTTCTGCCCTCTGCCTTGACAATCCGGACATGTGGCCACGGTTTGCATTGCGCCCAAAAAAGTTCTTTGCACTTGCGTAACTTGGCCTTGCCCTTTGCACGTTAAGCAAGTGTCCAGCTTGCTTCCGGGCTCGGCGCCGTTTCCGCCGCAGACATCGCATTTGCTTTGTTTGCGCAACGAGACATCTCTTTCAACGCCAAAGGCCGCTTCTTTAAAGTCAATTTCAATATCAACTTGAATATCTCTCCCGCGCTGCCTGCCTCCTTGCCCTCTGCGCCCGGCTCCGCCGCCGAATAAGTCACCAAAAATATCTCCTAAATCAACTCCCCCAAAATTGAAAGAAAAATCACCGCCGCCTTGACCGCGCGCGGAACGCATGAAATCCTCCCAGCTCGCGCCGCCGAAACCGCCCTGTTGCTCAAAATCAGCGCCAAACTGATCGTAGCGCTTTCTTTTTTCAGCATCGCCGAGAACTTGATACGCTTCGTTGATTTCCTTAAACTTTGCCTCGTTTCCGCCCGGCCGGTCCGGATGATGTTGCATGGCGGATTTCTTGAAGGCCTTTTTTAGATCATCTGCCGAAGCATTTTTATCCACGCCGAGAATTTTGTAATAGTCCTTGGACATAATTTTCCTACCTCTTCAGTCCTAAATTTATCTCTGATTCCGCTTCTTCTTTTAATTCTTCATAAAATTTCCGGCCTTCTTCGTCAATCACAAGATCAATCCAATTTAAGTTATTGTCAGGAGGAACCCATTTAATATTGTTAGCAACTTCATCCTTCACCGACAGCTTCAACTCCGCTAAATTTTTCGCATCTTTTTTTACTGCATCTACAGAACCGCCTCTGTACTTTTCTAAACCGACTTCACACCTGGCACAAATACCGTGGGAAATGTCTTCGCCGCTAGTCCCGGCTTTCACTCTGCCGCACTCCATGCAAACAATTTTCATAACAAATATTAACAAGACACGCAATACGCGCCTATATTTTTTATTTTTTATCATCCACCACTTCGCCTTCAATCGGCCCTTCATCTTTCTTGGCTGATTCCCCGCCTGCCTGTTCGCCTTGAGCCGAGCCTCCCTGCGCGCCTTGTGCGGCCTGATACATCTTCATACCAACCGTTTGCGCGGATTTTGACAATTCTTCCGAGGCCTTTTTAATCACTTCAACATCGTCTTTGTCCTTAACATCCTTCAATGCCTTTAGCGCGTCATTCACTTTATTGCGCTCGTCGTCCGTAATCGCAATCTTTTTTTCATCAACTTCTTTCATCATTTTTTCAGTTGTATAAATCATTGTATCGGCTAAATTTTTCACCTCAATGGTTTCCTGTTTCTTTTTATCTTCTGTCGCGTGCGATTCAGCTTCTTTTTTCATGCGCTCAACCTCATCCTTGGACAACCCCGAAGACGCCTCAATGCGGATTGACTGCTCTTTGTTGGTGGCCTTATCTTTTGCTTTGACATTCAAAATGCCGTTTGCGTCAATATCAAAAGTAACTTCAACTTGCGGAACACCTCTTGGAGCCGGCGGAATGCCGTCCAAAATAAATCTGCCAAGCGTTTTGTTGTCGGTCGCCATCGGGCGCTCGCCTTGCAAAACATGAATGTCCACTGCCGGCTGATTATCCGCGGCCGTAGAAAACACCTGACTCTTTGAAGTCGGGATAGTGGTATTGCGTTCAATCAATTTGGTCATCACGCCGCCAAGGGTCTCAATACCGACTGAAAGCGGAGTAACATCAAGAAGGAGAACGTCTTTAACTTCCCCGCGCAGAACGCCGGCCTGCACAGCCGCGCCAATAGCCACAACTTCATCCGGATTAACGCTAATATTCGGCTTTTTGCCAAAATATTTTTCAACTATCTGAAGAACCAAAGGCATGCGAGTCATTCCGCCGACCATTACCACTTCGTGCAAATCGCTCGGTTTTAACTTCGCGTCTTCCATTGCTTTGCGAACAGGTATTAATGTTTTTTCAACCAACTCGCCGACCAACTCTTCCAGTTTCGCGCGTGTTATTTTTATTAACATGTGCTTCGGACCATTAGCGTCTGAAGTAATGAAGGGCTGGTTAATTTCTGTTTCAATCGAAGTTGAAAGTTCAATTTTTGCTTTTTCAGCCACATCTTTAATTCTTTGCAAGGCCAAAGTGTCTTTGCTTAAATCAATGCCTTGATCTCGTTTGAACTCTTCTAAAATCCATTCAATAATTTTCTGGTCAAAGTCGTCGCCGCCAAGATGCGTGTCTCCGTTTGTGGAAAGCACCTGCACATTGTCCGGCGCCACTTCCAAAATGGAAATATCAAAAGTTCCGCCGCCTAAATCGTAAACAGCGATTTTTTGATCCAGTTTTTTGTCAAAACCATAAGCCAAAGCCGCGGCTGTCGGTTCGTTGATAATGCGCAAGACCTTCAAACCGGCAATTTCACCGGCGTCTTTGGTCGCCTGGCGCTGTGAATCATCAAAATACGCCGGCACGGTGATAACCGCCTCGGTAATTGTTTCGCCAAGCCGTCCTTCGGCGTCCGCTTTCAATTTTTGCAAAATCATCGCCGAAACCTCTTGTGGAGAGTGTTCTTTTCCGCCCATTACAACGCTGACTCCTTCGTTCGCTTTCACCATTTTATATGGCATCAATTTCAAGTCGCGCTGAACTTCCGCGTCTTCCCATCTGCGGCCAATCAAACGTTTCACGGAATAAACCGTATTTTCCGGATTGGTAACCGCTTGTCGTTTGGCATGCTGGCCGACAATCCGTTCTCCATTTTTAGAGATTGCGACAATAGAAGGGGTTGTGCGCGCGCCTTCTTTATTTTCCAACACCTTTGGCTGACCGCCCTCTATCACGGCCACGCATGAATTGGTGGTGCCTAAATCGATTCCGAGAACTTTTGACATATTTATTTTATTATTATTTATTTAATTTTTTAGTGACTTTCTATATTTTATTATTTGGCAATAATCACCTTCGCCACTTTTATTACATTGTCCCCCATTTTATATCCGCCATCAACCTCGCGCAGAATCGCTCCGCTTTCTCCGCCCTCTTCTTGTCCTATTGCTTCATGAAAATGCGGATCAAATTTTTCTCCGACTGTTTTTATTTCTTCAACTTTATGCACTTTCAAAACATCGCCAAACTGTTTCATTATATATTCAATCCCCTGCTTCCAATTTTTCCACTTATCCTCATCTTCCTTCACAATGATGCCAAACGCCTTTTTAAAATTTTCGTAAACAGGAATAAAATCTTCCAAGATTTGCTTGGCGCTTAACATCGCCCACTCGGCGCGTCGCGCATCAACTTCTTTTTGCAAATTTTGGTAATCAGCCAAAGCCCTCTTCCAGCCTGTTTTGTATTCTTCGCATTCAACTTGCAATTTTTCACAGTCGCAAACATGCTTTTCATCAATTATCTTTTCTTCATTTTCATTTTTTTCTTCGTCTGTCATAATTTTATATTGTCATCCTGAATGAAATGAAGGATCCCTGTCCGTTTGCGATTGGCTACAGAGATTCCTCGTCGGTCGCCTAAGGCGACCTCGCTCGGAATGACAGCGTATTTTTTACATTAAATTATCTCCAACAACTTTTTAATCAACCCAAAATTATATTTATAATCCATTCTTTTTGGACCAAGCAAAGCAATCAGCCCGTCATCGCCAAATCGCGCCGACAAAACACTCAACATATCCCCAAACAGATGCTCATTGCCGATAAAATATCGCGGCTCGTCGCTCACTTTGTCAAACAAATCCACCACGCACTCCTCGCATCGGTCAAACACTTCCGAAATATCAGCCGCCAGACCCAATTCATCAAATTCGGGTTTATGAAAAAGATTCGCCAGACCGGTATAATATACATTTACGGGAGAAAAGGCCACAATCACGGTTTCATCGGATAAATCGACCATTGTTTTGGCCATATTTTTAAAAACTAATTCATGGTCGCCGGATTTTTCCAAAGAATGCGACAAGGCCGCGCTATCATTTTTTGAAATCTGACTTTTGCCTAAATTTAACTGTTTAATGTAATAACGATAACCCTTTTCAGTTGGGGTTCTGCCGGCGGAAGTGTGCGGGTGGGAGAGATACCCTTCTTTTTCCAAAGCGCGCAGTTCGTTGCGCACTGTTGCTTCGCTATAATCCAAATCTTCTGAAGAAACCAAAAATTTAGAGCCAACGGGTTCGGCATTTTCTATATAGTTTTCTATTACTAAATTCAAGAGTTTTTCCTTGCGTTTATCCATAGGAATGTTAGCACTCTACCATTATGAGTGATAATATACCACCACCCAAAACGCCTGTCAAGCAGTGAGTTATGCACATAAAAAGAGCCCCTCCTCGGGGCTCTTTCTTAAACAATATTACAACGCGATTTTGCCGATTTCACTCAATAAAATGTTTTCCACATAAATACCCCTGGCGTAAAAAATTCTTTCTAACTCATTTTTCAATTCCATTTCCACCGCGTCTCTTTTTGCCGCCACAATATCCTGATAATCAAACTTGCTAAAGACCATCCGTATACGACTGCGGATAGTCGGACGGACAATCTTTGCCACAAAATCCTCGCCAATGGTCTGCCAAATTGACGGAACCTGATGAACATCCAGCCTCAACAAAATAGTCCCCTCAACCCCCACCCTTTGTCCATCCTTAGTCACGGCCGCGATTGGAATATCACCCATCGCCTTATCATTTTCAGCATTAAATTGCCTCGAAATGCCATACTCCAGTGTCTGTACATTGAACAACTTTGCTTTTTGCCAAAACGGAATTTTCAAATGAAGTCCGGGCGTGAGCACTTTTTTTAAAACCCCTCTGCCCAAATCATAAACGCAGGCAACATACCCTGGCGGAACCTTAATAAAAAGCCCCTTTAAAACATCCTCCATCACGAAAGAATACATTAACTTATCCAGCGAATCTCCGGACATATTTTTTAGAGTTAAATTTAGACCGGCTTTTCTTCTTTTGCCGGAAAAATTATCAATCTGATTACACTAATTATATCAGAAAAAATCATTGAAGTCAAAATAAAGAGAGACTTGACCATTGGAAGAGCCCAAAGCGCGAAAAAAGTAAAAATTGGAAAAAGAATAAGAAAAGTCGCGTGCGAAGCCTCCCAGTATTTTTCTTTGTGACTGGATATATATATGGACATAAACAAATATATAGCGGCGATACCTGCCCAAAACCAGTCGTTCCTCTGGCCAATATCAAAACCATAAAAATTTATGTTCATTTTGCCTGGAAAATCCACCCAAGAGTAAAGCAACTTAATGAGCTTGTCGCCCGTGATGCCTCTCACAAAAACTTGATACAAAAGAATCAAAACAAGCAACTGAATGCCCAAAGTAAGCACTTTGGCCCATGGAGAAATTCTATGTTTCCTCATCAATTTACGAATTTCTTCTTTTTGCAACACCTGATCTGTTTTGTAGGCTTTGGCAGTTTTAATCGCCTCTTCTTCGGCCTTCTTATGTCTGGTCGCGTCTCGTTCGGAAATAATGGTCAGAGGAAGTAAAACTACACGCAAAAAAATAGTGAGCCAAACAACAGCCCAGCCGAGATTTTTATCCGCAATATTCATGTAAATCCATACCAGCACGTTAAAAACCGGCTGATACAGATAAGTAAACCAGATTTCACCTAGCATATATACTAATCTAGAGTATAGCACAAAAGGCGCGCTTTTCGCAAATAGAAATAACTACCCCCTCCCACGGTCTCTCATTGCTTGCGCTACCCTCTCCACGGACAAAGCATAGGCGCCAATGCGCAAGCCACATTCATGCTGAACTTTTTTCGCCCAAACATCTGCAAAAGCCTTTGCCATCAATTTCTCAAGTTTTTTTAGCACATCCTCTTCTTCCCAATAATACCCATACGCGTTTTGAACCTGCTCAAAATAACTTACGACAACGCCTCCGGCATTAGCTAAAATATCCGGAACCACCTCAATACCCTTTTTTCCGAGAATCTCATCAGCTTCGGCCGTTACCGGTCCATTTGCCAGCTCAATCACAAGCGAGGCTTTAATTTTGTCGACATTTTGCGATGTAACCGCATTTTCTAAAGCCGCCAAAATTAAAACATCCGCTTCTTGCTCCAAAATATCGCCATCTATATTTTTTGCGTCACCAAAATTTATAACCGAACCGGTTTTTTCCTTATGTTTGATTAAGGCGGCAACATCAAGCCCCTTTGACGAAAAAACTCCGCCACTCGAGTCGCTTACGGCAATTACAACAAACCCGTTCTTTGCCAAAATTTCCGCCATGTTTGATCCGACATTGCCAAAACCCTGAATCGCGACTCTTTTTTCTTGAATTTTAATTTTTTCCAGCGCTTTAACTAAGACATAATATCCACCCTGCGCAGTTGCATAAACACGAGCTTTTGACCCGCCAACGGTTAATGGTTTGCCAGTGATTACACCTGGCGCGTGCTGTCCGGCCAATTTTTCATATTCATCGGCCATCCAACCCATTATTCGCGAATCTGTATATACATCAGGAGCCGGAACATCAATATTCGGACCAATAAACTCAAAAATAGCTTGAATATACCCGCGTGACAATCTCTCTAATTCTCCAACTGACAATTCTTTCGGGTTAACAACGACTCCGCCTTTTCCCCCGCCCAAAGGTATGTCAACAACCGCAGTCTTCCATGTCATCCACATACTTAAAGCCTTTACTTCAGATTCACTAACTTCCGGGTGGTACCTAATTCCCCCTTTAAAAGGCCCGCGCGCGTCATTAAACTGCGAACGATAACCTTTGAAGACTTGCACTTTCCCGCTATCCATTTTGATCGGGATTGAAACTTCCAAAAATCTTTGCGGAGATTTTAACTGTTCATATATGTTTTCCTCAAGCTTGATAATTTGTCTGACTTTTTCCAATTGCGCTAAAGCTCCGGAAAATGGATCCGAATTTGGCATACTAAAAAGTTAAATTATAATTCCTAGCGAGCCCACGCGAAAATCTGTTTTCGTGATGGGCGAGCGACGGAATTTCAAGCGCCATGACAGCGCTTATAATTTTCCAACCGACTCAACTCCCGGCCTAATAGTTTTTCCGCCTGGTTTCCAATTTGCCGGGCAAGCTTCACCGCCGTGCTCACGAACGAATTTGGCCGCCTGCAACTTACGCAACAATTCTTGAGCGCTTCTGCCGATTGAATTATCATGAACTTCCATTGCCTTGATCATGCCGTCCGGATCAATAACAAAACTCCCGCGCAACGACAACCCTTCTGTCGGAAGATACACGCACAGCTCTTTGCACAATTTGCCGGACGGATCAGCTAACATCGGGAATCTTATCTTGTTGATTGAGGGTGACTGATCGTGCCATGCTTTATGCGCGAACTCCGTGTCTGTGCTAATACTCATCACTTCCGCGCCTTCTTTTGTAAATTCATCATACAAGTCTGCCAGTTCTGATAATTCAGTCGGGCATACAAAAGTAAAATCAGCCGGATAAAACAACAAAACCAGCCATTTTCCACGATAATCAGCGAGATTAATTTTCTTAAACTGATTATTAACCAAGCCGTTCAACTCTATATTTGATATTTGTCTGCCGACTAACGGTATGCATTGATTTAGCTCATTTTGCATATAAATAATTTAGGTTCCGTTTGTGGAATAATTTTTAAGATTACTAATGTAAACTAACACCTATCCGCGAGAATTGCAAACTAAACTGTAAAAAAACTCCCACCGGAACAAAGCGGAGGGAGTCTAAATTTAAAAATTTCAGCCAATCAGCGCGCGCAATTTAGGATACTTTGAGCAAAGCGGAAGTTTTAAACACCACGCGTCCAGCCCCCAAACGCGCCCGGCTCTAAAACAGCAAAGAACACACATGACAGCAATGTAAATTATATGTTCATCAACTAAAAATGAATGCGGAGCAATATATGGGAAAGTCAAAACCGGAAGATAATAAAGGAACATTAAACCTGCCCCGAGCGTTGAACTTAATCGCACAAAAATTCCGAAAATCAAAGAAATCCCAAGTAACGTCAGGCCCCATTTGTTTAAAAAATTAACAACCGGCAATACATCCGGCTGTATAAGCCATTGATAAAACCACGTTGCGGTTTTTGCGCCTTTTAAATATCCGGCCGATGACCACTGCGGGTCTAAAACCTTGGTTATGCCGGCATAAAAACATAGCCAGCCTATAGTCACCCGCATAAAAACCAACGACAACTTTTGGAAAATTGACATATTCTTATATTAAGAATTAACCAATATTAGTATAGCACGAAATCATCTACTTTCCCACATAACTCTCAAACGCCGGAATTAAATTATCTATAAGATTAAGTTGTTTATAACTCTTCGGATCAATCCAAACAAATTCCTCATGGTCTTCGCTAAGTTTTACTTCGGAACTTTCCGCCAAACACTCAAAAAAAGTTCCAACAATTTGCCACTGCTCGCCCCTGACAACCGGCCTCCACTCATTCACAAAAAACGGCCGACCGATTTTTACGTCTAACCCGGTCTCTTCCTTAATTTCCCGCGACAAACTTTCATCAAAGCGCTGACCCGGCTCTACTCTGCCTCCCGGCACATCAAATCTTCCGGAATTTGTGCCGTCTTTATATTTATTTGATTCTTTGAGCAACAAAACTTTACCATCTTTTACAATAAATGCTTTAGTGGCGACGAATATTTTTATGTCCATAAAATTTTTAATTTATTATTCTTTGCCAAAAGATGCCGCAATCCGCTTAACACGCGCCATACAAATAATGCCGCCGCTTTTTTTCACCAAACTTTTCAATCGCGTATCTTAACATTGTTCGCGGCATTGTTTTGTGGTATTTTTCCAAAAATTTTTCTTCCGTGGCCACATCCCGTTTTCCAATCTCACGCAACATCCAGCCAATTGCCTTATTAATTAAATCGTGCTTGTCGGACAACAAAATTTCCGCGATTTTAATGACATCCACAAATTCTTTCTCCCGTATAAAAATAAAAGTGGCTAAAATCGCGATTCTTTTGTCCCATAAATTTTTTGATTTTGCCAATTTATAAAGAATTGAACGATTTTTATCCAGAAGATAATCGCCTAAAATATACGGGGCGGACGAGTCCACTAAATCCCAGCTATTAATATTGTATTTATGCTTTAAATAAAAATCAACTACCTTTTTGCGCGCGGCCCCGCGTTCGTTTTGATATTTATGTCTCAAAATAAATAAAGCGGTTAAGCGGTGTTCGTGAAATTTGAAGTTTAGCAATTTTTCTATTTCAGCCAAATCCAAATTCTGATACTTTTTCGCGATCTTTCTCTGCTGTGGGACGGTTATTCCCAAAAACTTGTCGCCTTCCCCATATTCGCCCTTGCCGGTTTTAAAAAACTTAGCATAATTTTTCGCCTTTTCAGGATTTTTTAGTTTTGACAAATCGGATAACAAGTTTTTTAGGCCATTTTTATCCAAAGCAAATTTTATGTGAGTTGCTTCAAGAGGCATAGAAGAAAATACATACTGGCGGAGAGGGAGGGAGTCGAACCCTCGATACCTTGCGGTAAACATGCTTTCCAAGCATGCGCCATAGGCCACTAGGCGACCTCTCCATTTTGGCCTGAACCGGCCTTTACTCGCCTAATTCTACTCAAAATCGCGAGCAAAGTCAATCCTACAAGAAGAGCCGCCGCGCCCCACTGCGCCGGCGTAAAAGAAAGATAGCGCACGTCTCCGCCCGGAAAATCCGGAGTCGCGCGTAAGAAGTCCAAAAAAAATCTGAAGATAGCGTAATCGGCGATTGAAATTGCCGCCACCAACCCCCAACGAACTTTCACCAATTTTTTAAACAACAAAAGATACATAATAAAAAGAGAAAAACCGAGTAGCGATTCCAAGATTCCCAAATCAAAGCGCGCGCCACCATCATAATTTACGGCAAAAAAGAAATTCGTGAGTTTGCCGGGATGCTGATGGGTGAGAAAACACCCGATTCGACCGATTCCCCATCCAAGCCAAAGCCCAACCGCGGACATGTCAAAATACGGCAAAATTTCTTTCCAAGAAAATTTCCTTTTTTTGCAAAAAAGCCAGATGCCAAAACCGGCTCCAAAAAATCCCCCAAAAGATGACGCTCCCCCATTCCAAAATTTCAAAATCTCTCCCGGGTATAACGTGTAGTAAAACGGATCATAAAAAACAACATGAAAAGCGCGCGCAAAAATTAACGCCCCCACTATCCCCCAAACAGCCATATCAAGAACTACCTCGCCGGACAATAAAAACTTTTTTGCCAAACGATACGCAAATAAAATGCCAGCGACCATTCCCAGCGAAACCATCAGACCCCAAACATGAATGTTCAGAGGGCCGATTGAAATAACATCAAAATGAAAATACGGAATCATTTGCTTATATGCTCTAAGATTTCTTCCGGATTATTTATAACTTTAAAATAACCCGCGTCAATTTTACTGATTGTTTTAAAATTGTTCTGCAATTGGCCAATAAAATCCAACAGCGGCTGCCAAAATTCCTGTCCGTAAAGCAAAGTCGGAATAGGGCTAATTTTTTTTGTTTCCTGCAGGGTAAGTATTTCAAAAAGCTGATGCAAGGTACCGAAGCCGCCCGGGAAAAAAACAAACGCTTCGGATGGAGCCGTAATTATCAATTTACGAACAAACGGAAAATAAAAACCAATTGATTTTGTAATATAATTATTTATACGCTCCCCTTTATCTAACCGAATATTGATGCCGACGCTCGTGCCTCCATTTTCAAAAGCGCCTTTGTTGGCCGCCTCCATAATCCCCGGCCCGCCGCCGGTGATTGTTATGTGATTATTCTGCGCGAGTAATTTTCCTACTTCATACGCGGCGGCATAATATGATGACCCAGGAAGCAGACTCTTGGTGCCAAGAATCGTTACGTCGCGTGAAGTTTTTGTCAAAAATTCAAAACCATCCACAAGCTCGGCCATTATTCTAAAAACGCTCCAATCAAGGCCGCCCTGACAATGCGGATTGTTTAAACGCAAATCGCACTCATTTGCCCTGTCCGGCGCGTCTTTTATAAATTCAAAAGCTTCTTTCGCGTTTTCAACAATATGCCAATCCTTTAAATCAGAATCCGAAACTGAATGAACGTGTTCAATAGACCTATTTTTTAAAAAATTAATAACCGGCTGCCAAAATTCCTTGCCAACCAATATAACCGGGACTTTCGGAAAATATCCGAGCTCAATGTTATCCACCACTTCAAAAAATTCATCCAGTGTCCCAAAACCTCCGGGAAAAAAAACAAATGCGTTTGCCGGCGAAGTCAACATCACCTTGCGCGTAAAAAAATAGTAAAAAGCGATTGATTTTTTTACGTATGGATTTGTACGTTGCTCAAATGGAAGCTGAATATTTAGGCCGACAGATTCTCCGCCAGCTTCATATGCTCCGCGATTGGCGGCTTCCATAATTCCAGGGCCTCCGCCGGTGATAGTCGTGAAGCCATTTTTTCCAAGAAGATGCCCTAAATCTTGCGCGATTTTATAATATTTATGATTTGCCGGAAATCTAGCGGAGCCGAGGACAGTAACTTCTTTTTTTAACGAACCTAAAAATTGGTAGCCTTCAACAAACTCCGTAATTATTCTGAAGATTCTCCAACTATCGCGGTAATTCACGGCCTCGCCGGCAGTGACAATTGGCGGTGTGATGACATTTTTTTTTGATTCCGCTTTGACTGAAGATTTTAGCATACAATTAATTTTGTCATTCCGAACATACATGAGGAATCTCTGTCGGTATTATTTGACGAATCGGACAGAGATCCTTCGCTTTGCTCAGGATGACACTTTACTATTTTAAGTTATTCGCAATTTTCAAAATAATTTTTTCTTTAAGACGCGGCCCGGTGATTTGCGCTCCAACCGGCAGGCCTTTTGAATTATTTCCGACCGGAATGGAAATTGCCGGCATGCCGGCGACCGCGGCCGGGCTTACCATTACATCAGCCATATACATCGCGAGCGGGTCATTTTGCTTCTCGCCTATTCCGAACGCGGGAAACGGCGATGTGGGCGTAATCAGCGCGTCAACTTTTTTAAAAACATCGTCAAAGTCATTTTTTATAAGCGTGCGAACTGTCTGCGCTTTTTTGTAATACGCGTCGTAATATCCCGCGGACAAAGCGTAGGTGCCTATCAAAATTCTGCGCTTCACTTCTTCGGGAAACCCCTGCGCCCGCGATTGCGCGTATAAATCATAAAGGTCTTTGCCATTCGCGCGCGCACCATATCTAATCCCGTCCAAACGGCCGAGGTTTGAGCTGTCCTCGCTCGGCACTATTATATAGTATACAGCAATTGAATATTTTGTGTGAGGCAAACTGACTTCTTCAACTTCACAGCCCAATTTTTTTAATTTATCAATTTGTTTTTCGGTAATTTCTTTTACTTCGTCATCAAGCCCTTCCAAATCATAATACTCTTTTGGAATCCCGATTTTCATTCCTTTTATTTTTTCCTCAATCCCATCCAAATAATCAGGAACCGCGTCAGGCACCGTGGTGGCGTCCAAAGGATCGTTGCCGGCGATTTCTCGCATCACAATCGCCATATCTTCAACCGTTTTTGTCATTGGGCCGACTGTGTCAAGCGAAGAACCCATTGGCATAATGCCGTGGCGAGAATTTCGGCCATAGCTTGGACGCAGACCAACCACCCCGCAAAAACTGGCCGGCTGACGAATTGACCCGCCCGTATCCTCGGCGATTGAATAGATGCACATATTATCCGCCACAGCCGCGGCCGAACCGCCCGAAGATCCGCCCGCGACTTTTGATGTGTCGCGCGGATTGCGAACTGGTCCGTACATGCTATTTTCATTGCTTGCTCCATGGCCAAACGCGTCGCAATTATTTTTTCCAATTAAAACACCGCCCTGTTTTCGGATTTTTGAAATTACAGTCGCGTCAAACGGCGGAATATAATTATCCAAAATTTTTGCCGAACCGGTTGAACGAACGCCCGCTGTGCATATAGCGTCTTTTACGGCAAACGGAATACCAGTAAGCGGGCTCGCAGAACCCTCTTTGATTAAACCGTCGGCAATTTTCGCCTCTTCAAGAGCTGACTCTTCGCAAACAGTTAAAAATGCGTTAATTACTTTATTGCGCTCTTTGATTTTTTTTAAGCAGGCCTGTGTAATTTCAACCGAAGAAAATTTGCCTTTTTGCAAACCCTCTTGCGCCTGTTTAATTGTGAGTTCGTTTAGATTCATAATGCTATAATTCCTCTTCCGCGTTTTCAAAAACTCCCGGCACAACGAGTTCGTTCTCGCGCACAGCCGGCATCTGCTCGATAATTTCTTTTTTAAATTCGCAATCCCTCGGCGCGTCTTCTCTGACGACATCCTCCAAACCTGTTACCTGCGAGGTTTGCTTTACGCCTTTTGTGTCAACTTCGTTCAAAATTTTCATATAATCCAAAACCGCCGAAATTGTTTCGGCGTGGCGCCGTTCTTCTTCCGAAGTTAATTTAATTCTCGCAAGTTGGGCGATCTTTTTTACATCTTCAATGCTAATGGACATAGTGCAAGTATTCTAATAAAAAATGACGCGCTTGGCAACCCTATGCATTATATATCTTCTTCCCCAGCTCGATATGTACTGCATGTTTAGATATTGGATTATCTTCTAATCCAAAAATACGCGCTATTCCAATAAGGCCAAGACCCGCCACCTTGAATTCAAGTTTTTCATTTGTCTTCATCATATTCCAACTATCCAAGGATGGTTTAACTTTTAGAATTTCAGCTTTCACTTTATCCTTATTAATAATTTCTAAACATTCATGACCTTCGCCATATATTTTTTTTCCAAGTTCTAAATGAATTTCTTGGTTTCCTGCTGGATGGCCTATTACATCAAATTTTCTAACAATGGCACTAAGGCCTAATCCTGCAATTTTAAAAGCTAATTTTTCTCTTGTCTTCATCTCTACCCAGGATTCTGGCGTTGGCTTGACTTTCAAAATTTCAGTCCTCAATCCTTCTAACTCTTTAACATTAATTTTCTCCAAAGCGTTTACATCTACATCCTTTAATAGATTTCCAAGCACTTCACCTTTCCATTGTCCGGGATCGCGATAAACAACCTTAATAACTCGGGCGCCAAACTTCTCTTGCAGCTCTTCTTTGCCCATGGAGAGGAGCATTTTTCTATCAAGAATTCCATAAATTACAAAGGTGACTTCTCCCACTTGATCGCAAACTAAAACTTCCCTGCCAAGTTTGGGAATTTCAACTATAACATACGACAATTTTCTCATCATCCGATCACTCACCTGGCCTTTGGCGAGAATAATATCGTCTGTGAAAATGCCATTTGCAACAAGTTCAGTTACTAGCTCTTGAATTCTATCTTGGAACTTAATCTCTTTGAGCTCTCCTTCTCCGTTACCTTTCGGAATGGGTTTGCTATCCGGCGGAAGAATGATTCCACCCAAGTCCACGGTGCAAATAGCGGACTCTTCTTCTTTCTTTTCCTTTAGCGTTTTGCTGACCACTTCATTCAAACTATTAGCACCAATGTCTAAAACATCATCAATTTTTAATTTGCTTTGTGGATATTGCCATGATTTAATAATCTGTTCTTCTATTTCAGCTGGCAGTTTCATGCCTTTTTCAGTGTCAAAAATTTCAGCCAACCATTTTTCTAGGCCATCCAAATTTTCTATGAAGGCCTTATATTCCGATTCCGTTCCATGATAATCTTGGGCTAGCTTCAGGGCCTCGTCTAGTCTTTTTTTATACTTCAATTTATTCTCTTCTGAATTAAGAATTTCTGAATAAACCCGTGTCTCGTTGTGACTGCCTTCGCCTCGCATAGTGCCAATATTCTACTAAAAAAACGCCGAGTTGGCAAATGCTGGGAACAAAAACAGCCTTTGGAGAAAAGCTGTTTTTAGGATGTGTTGGAATTTTACGGCTGGACTTTTATGGAAGCTGCTCCCCCGCCGTCGCAAGTTATATAGTGAACGCCCACGGTAGAAGGGGCGGTGGCGATCGCGTAATTATATGGCGCGATTTTAAAACTTTGACCACCGACAATCGCAATCTTTCTTGACACATTATCACGATTATCAAGCATGAATTTTTTACCCTTCTTCAATGTTTGCGAGCCGGGCAATCCGTGACATGAAACAAACTGGAAATAATATCCTGATGATTTGTATATCTTTAAAGCATCCAAATATTTTTGAGTAGCCGATAATGGACTGGCTACAGGCTTTACGCTACCGGTCTTTGGCGGCAAAGTTAATTTATCAGTGGACGAGCTGGTCGTTGTCGCGCTGTCGGTTGTTGTAAGTGTCGTCGTAGAAGTCTCCCCCACGGGAACGCTTTCTTGATTGGTCGGAATTACGGGATTTTTATCTTTAAAAATGAGCCAAAAAATAAATATAACCAATACGGCCAGTCCTAGAAATATATATAATTTTTTCATAAAAATATTATAATAAAACTTTACTTATTAATTCTAGCATTTTTCTACCAATCAAGCAAGGGATACCGACAAAAAAGTGCCAAAAAATAAAAAGCATGCTATTATGTCTAACATGCGTGTTCCAAAAAGAAAGCCGGGGAAATTCAGTCAACTTAAACCGGATCCTCTCATGACAAAGGATAAATTTAACGAGCTTGAGCAAAAACTTAAAAAGCTAAAAAATGTCAGCCATCCGCAGGCGGTGGAAGAAGTAAAAAGGCTCGCGGAACTTGGAGACTTTTCAGAAAATGTAGAGTATCAGCTGGCCAAAGGGCGTTTGAGAGGAATTAATAACGCAATTTTAAAAATAGAATACCAACTAAATAACGCGGTAATTATTGAACCTCAAAAACAAACTAATACTGTCCAAATTGGCCACACTGTAACTATTGAGAGCGACAAAAAACAAAGTACGTACCTTCTTCTCGGTTCTTCTGAAACCAATCCTCAAAAAGGAATCATTTCGCACAACTCACCGATTGGCGCCGCGCTTATAGGGCACAGCGTCGGCGACACAATTCAAGCAAAACTGGCAAATAAATTAGTAGAATACAAAATAACAAAAATAAAATAGCTTATTGACATTCCATGGGAATTGTAGTATAATGAAAATCAACAAAAATATCCTTGGAAAACTAGTCGGCTTTCTTCAGTGATATACAGTTGTATTTTATTTATTAACCAATCTCAATATGAAAGGTGTTGTAAAAAGCATAATTTCTGAAAAACACTTTGGTTTCATTACCCCGGAAGATGGCTCAAAAGATGTCTTTTTCCATGAAACCGGTTTGCAAGGAATTCAGTTCTCTGAATTGAAATCCGGCGACGCAGTAAGCTTTGACGTTGAGCAGTCCGAAAAAGGACCTCGCGCAATCAATGTTGCTCGCGCGTAAATACGCCTAAAAAATTAAAACCCCGGCCTTTCAGCCGGGGTTTTAATTTTTCTATTATTTCTTTTTTGATGAATCTTTTTTTGAAGCAATTTTGGCTTTACCTTTGACTTTCGCCTTCACTATTTTTTCGCCATCCGACTTTTCACTTTTTTCTACCGAGGTTTTCGGAGTCAGCATTGCTACAAGCTTATCAATTTTGCCGTTTAACGCTTTAAGCTGATCAGTAATCGCTCCGGAGTTATTACTACCGCCAGTTTTCTCAAAAAAACGAGGTTTTTCGTGTCTATCTACGCCAAAATTATTCGGCCTTCCTTCACCGCTTTTTTTCACCGTAAAACAACTGTTGCAATATACAGGCCTATCCCCTGTTGGCTTAAAAGGAACCTCGCAACTAGCGCCGCAGTCGCTACAAGTTGCTTTGTTCATGGTCGGCCTGCCGCCATCTCTTCCGCCAAATCTGTTTCCACCGCCGCCAAATGATTTACCGCCGCCAAAATTTCCTCCTGATTTTCTGCCGCCTTGGTTAAAATTTCCCATACTCTATTTTTATTTGAATTATTTAAAATTTGTTTCGTCAGCTCCCAGGGTGGGGATCGGACCCACGACAAATGCGTTAACAGCGCACTGCTCTACCGCTGAGCTACCTGGGAATAAATTTACTGATAAATATTATAATTCACACAGCGCTGACTGTCAATCAAAAAACCGAACCCCGCGCCGTCCGAATCGGATCAGCGCGGAGATGTGGGGCGTGAATGAGCCTACCTCTCCCTGGCCCAGAAGATGACCGTGGTCTTGGGATCCTTCTTCTGATTCTCCAGCGCCTTATTCAGCTGCTCGTTTCTCTGCCAGTAGCAAGTGTCAATCTTGAGAGAGCCCCTCAAGATCCTCATCCCCTTGTCGGTGATTCCCCAGGACGGATCTCCGGTAAATGATCGCGGTCTTTGCCCAATCAGACCTTTCTGATGAAGGCTGATCATCACACTAAGCGCGTCCGGCGGTATTTGACCGACGGAGATGAGAAACAGTATTTCAACTGCTGAACCCCAAATATGGATCGGCTCCTCGGGCATGGATTCCCCCATTTATCTTCAAGAACGTATCCAAAGCCGCACTTACGGCCTGAACAGCGTTCGTGTTTACGCCCCATTGGCAATCTTCCCGCTTCCGGAAAGATCACAGCGATATAAATTTATACTACTTATGATTTCGTGTCAAAAATTATCGCCCGCTTCATGTGGATAATTTGCGAAGCGGCAAAGAAAAAAAAGCGCTCGTCGACCGGTAGCCGGATCGCGAGCGCGCCTCATACCTCCTCCCTCCTGAAAACCAGTGTTGGCGGCGGTAATGCACGAGGAGCATTGATGTCTCTATCAAAGCCCTCAGCCCTGAACAAGACCCATACCCGCCTCTCATCATCGTCCATCTCAACATCCAGGATTCTCACGATCTTCAGTGTGAGAAAACCGCCGTAGATGAACGACCTGGACCGCGCCAACAACGCGCGCCAGTACGAGACATCCCGCATGAGTTCGGGAACCTCGCCGCTGGTGGCCAGCTGGACAAGACACAAAAGACACTTGTCTCTGCTGTTCCACCGAAACCCCCTGACCTGCACTTCCGCTATGTTCCCATTGATGGTCACATCCGCCCTCCTTTCACGGGGACCGGATAAATTAGCACAAAAAAAGTGGGGAGTCAACCCCGCCCTGTTGATAAAAATTTTATGACTTTTCTTTTCCACCCTTCAAAATCGCCCCGATAAACGCAAAAGCCTCATCTTTACTAAACAATTTTGACACCCCATCCAATCTTATTTTAAAATCCTCGCCGTTATTAACCACAACCATACTGCCTAATCGTAATTCTTTCATCTTTTTCTTTAAATCAGACTCGCTTAATCTAAGGGCGAAAGCAAGCTCTTCCACCTTTTCCAAAACAGCCTTCGCCAAATCACCGCCGTCCTCGCCTTTCTTAAACGCCATACAGTGTTCCTTTAATCTATTATCTGAACCGGCTTCAGAATCCGAATTCCTTTCATTTGAATTTACCAATAAATTTACCGCGCGGACATTCTCCTTGCTTTGCACTTTTTGAATAAACAAATCAACTTCTTCTTTGGGGAAACGGTCCAAATCTAACGCCAAATTTATTTCATCTCCGCCGCTTATATCTCCAAGAATAAAATCTGCCTCTTCTTTGCCAAAAACTTCTTTATACGCTTGTACCGTGTGCTCTCTAAACATCCTCATTTCTTCCGTAGTTTCGTCTCCGGCCGTCATTTTTATTTTTTCAATCGCCTTGGAACGTTTTGATTTATCTTTAATGGCCATGGCATCCAGAATGGCATGTTCGGCATTTGCCAACTGATTCGGTCCGACATCTATCTTATCAAAAAAAACATAGGCGCAATTTTTAATTTGCGAAGCCTCTTTGTGAAATTTTTCTCTGCTTGTGAAGCGCCTGTCTTTCGCGTCGCGGCTAAGCATTTCCTTAACTTCCTTGACCGCCTTAACCCAAGCTTCTTTATCTTCGTCGTTCGCGCTTTCTCCCGACCCGCCTTTTTCAAATGTAGCAATAATTTCAGCTTCAGCCGATTTGGTCTCTTCAAAACCGCCAAAACGCCTGCCCACCGCCTCTTTTCCGTGACTTTGAATTTCCTCATGCACAAAAGGCTTCACGGCGTCTATGACATTTATACATTTTACATATTTCTTTAAATTATCCAGCTTTTCTTGATCCGTGTCAGTCGCTTCAAACTTACCCTTTCTGACATCGCGCAAAACTTTAAAATTCAAACCCCCGCCATCTGGAAAAAGCTCAAAAATTTGTCCATTTTTATCTTCTACCTTTTCATTGATTAGCTTTTGTCTTATGGCCGCAATCTCTCCAAAAACTTTCTCCAGTCTTTTGTCGCTAAATTTTTCTCCGTATGCTTCTCCCAAAATACTCGCGGTGCGCGCGGCCTCCATCGCCTGGCTTACCGCGGATACCGTGTTTTCATAGCCCTCGCCTTCCACGGCTGAAATGCCAAAATTAATCTTATACCCTTTGCCGTTCTCGCCAAGATAATTCTCGATTAAAATTTTTAACGCTTTAAGCTTCTTAGATTTTTCATTTGAATCGGGCTTATTTCCCCACTCTTCAATTTTTTGCTTAATTACCGGCCGCAATTTTTCCTTCATTGCCTGATTCACTCTTTCACAAACTTCATTCATTAAATCATTAACTTTTTCCGGCGCGAGCTGATCTTTAGAAATTTTAAAAAAACCCATTTTATAATTTTGCTCCAAATTCATTTTTTTGGCGTCTTCTTCCGAAATGCCAAATTTTTTTAAGCCATCTTTAAAATATTCTACGGTAAAATCTCTTCTTTTTTCTATGAGATTGTCATTCGCGGACATTCCAATCAAATCATTTAAAAATTTGACCTGAAGCTTCTCGTCTGTCGGAGACAGAACATTTATAACTTGATCACCTTCAGCCAGATTAGGAATTCCTTCCGTATTCTCACCTAAAAGTTTGCCCCAATCTCGCTCCCTTAATCGCCTGACTACCTGCGCCTGTTCTTTGGCGTCCAATGTTCGCGTCTCGTTTATGGAATCAATCACGCGCGCCGACTCTGCCATCCTGTTTACTCTATTATAAAACTCGGAAAAATCCTCTTGTTCTTTTCCCTCTAAAATTTCAGAAATTTCAGCCAAAAGTTTTTCGGCTTCATTCCTAATCTCTTGGTCTCTAATTTCCTGACCTAAAAAATTAATCAACTCGGCATTCAAACTTTGCAGCTCGGCCGGGCGTAAATTTTCTACCCAACTTCTTTGGGGAATTTCAAAAACAACGGCGCGAGCTTTTGCTTCCGGCACACTGACTTTTTCTCCAATTGTCGGTCGATAACGCTCGACAACTTGCTCCAACGCCTGCTTGTCTTCGGTTGTCATAAGCTATCTATGCGCGTTAAAATAGTATTAATTTTTGACCGGTCGTCTTCTTTGAGCATGGCCTGATATTTATTCAGCGCCTCGCGAATGAGTTCTTTTTTCTTATCTTCAAGCTTTTCCAGCAAACTGGGATTTTCGGAGATTTTTCTTTCAATTAGTCTGCCCTGATACTCTATGGTCTCCTCAAGAATTTTTTTTATTTTTGATATTTTGTCCGCCTCTGGTTCGTTTTTCAGCCTATTCAAAATGCCATTCTTATCTTCTTCGCTGAAAATAAAAATTTTGTTTAGCAGAGACTCAATTTCCAAAACCAACTCATAATTCATAATTATAACAACTGATAACTCTTGTGCGGTTCTTTGACACCATTGAACACAACGTCAATAATATTATCCACTCCAAATTGACGACCGTCAAGAAAACCGGCCATTGCCGCTTCCGCGAGCCACCCGCTGTCAACCCAATCAAAAAGCCATTCATGAGTATACTTTGGATTATTTTGTGAAATGCCGGCGTTTATAGTTTTAAGCCATGTTCTGTTAAAAACCTCTTGCGAGCCGATTGACGGCGCGATAATAATTGGCACGCCCAAAGCTGAATAAAACACCAGTTCGCTTGGTTTTGTCCAAAAAATATCAGTTGTCCGTAAAACTTGATTAAACTCGTCAAAATAATCTTCTTTTTCAACGGCAAAAATAATTTTTATATTATTTCCCAACATTTTGGTCAAGCCGGCCCTGCTAATTTCGTCTCTAAAATATACATAAACATCGTTTCGCGTGCCTGCGATTAAATTGAGATTCAAATCTTGTTTGAGAAGTTTTTTGCGCAAGCTATATAATATATTCCTCGCTAATTTTTTTTGAGCGCCGGCTCCGCCCACCGCAAAAGTCAATGTCAGCGGATGCTCAATCGCGTCATCTTTATTCGCATCTTTTAAAAACGCGGAGATAGTATGCTGATATTTCTGATGATAGCGCTTCTCCGGGTCCAGGTTATGAATGCGCTCGGCCAAATCCGTTTTCAATACCTTGAGATTAGAACCGCCAATATTTTCCAACGGCAATGGAAAGCCTGTCAAAAAAATATTTTGCTCTTTGACGCCATACAGCTTCAGCCTCTCCACGACTCTGCGACAAGGCGCGAAATATTTAATCCTGCTCTTTTGCGGATTTTTAGCAACCCAGGCTCTACTGATATCAGCGTCACAAATGATGCAATAAATCTCATTTTTAAATCCATGCTCTTCGGCCATGAACGCCGTTACAAAAAAAGAGGTGATTAGCGGGATATCTTCTGTGCCAAGATAATCAATAAGATCTTTCCCCCAGCCGCGTTTGATTAAAGCGTAAATTTGCCTTACCTGCGCGTTTGATCTGGACATGTCCCGCCGAGGATAAAAATCTTCAATGCTTTGAAGCTTGTCATACGCGTTGAATATATATTTCCCCAACAGCGGCAGATTTGACAGCCTTGAAATCAAACTGTACAAAAATTCAGACTCATGCCAAATCCTATAATCTTTTTTTGGAATGCCCTTATAATTATTCGCGGTTATAACTTTTCCCGTTGGCGACAGACCGCGCAAAGGATTGGCCGCGCGCTGATGGCCATAGCCCATATCAACGGCGACGATCCACGCTTTTTGGTTTCCTTCAATGCCCATATATTAGAATAAATTATTCCATCTTTTATTTTTTGCCCACAAAAAACCCATTGTTTTATCAAATTTAGATGGAAATATTTGAACTCCAAATCCATTTTGCCGTAATTTTCGCTCTATCATTTTGCGCTTATTACCATTATGATACTCTAAAATTATAAATTTTACTATAGACAAATCACTTTCTTTAATATTTTCAAAAATTTCATACTCGGCTCCCTCAACATCAATTTTAAACAAATCAACTATCTTGATTTTATTAAATTTACAAAAATCACTGAAAGAAACAGACTCCACTAAAACAATTTTCTTCTCGCTTTCAGAATAAGTAATACTATGATTGTGGCTGTCGTCTGAAATCTCCAAATGCCTTTTGCCCGTCTCACCGGCCAAGACACCTTTAAATATCTTAATTTTTTTTATTTTGTTATTTTTTATGTGATTTTTAAGAGCTGAAAGATTTTTTGCCTCCGGCTCTATCGCAAAAATTTTTACCGAGCTATTAAGCGCGCGGCAATACAACGAAAAAAAACCAACATGCGCGCCAGCATCAATTATACAATTCTTGGCGGTTTTAATCGCGTCTTCGGCCGATCGATACTCCCCTAACCTGAAAATTTCATTAAATACGCTTTGATCCGCTTCGTCCCGAATATTAATTTTCAAATTATTTTTTCCGACACGGAAAACAGATGTCTCCATATTTTAAAATTCTTCGCCGTGGATAAATCTATCGCTGACACCAATTTCTTTTAATTGTTTGCGCAAAGCTGCCAACATTGGCGGCGGGCCACACATTAATATTTCCCGGCCATTTAAATCACCGGCTGTTTCCTCTATTTCTTTTGCGCTTAAAAAACCATCCTTGTCGCAAAAAAACGGAATGACATTTAGATTGGGAGATTGTTTTGAATATTCCAAAAGATCATCAATATAAACCGCCTCGTCTTTTGTGTTCGCGCAATAAAAAAGCACAATCTTATACTCCGATCCGCTATCTTGAACAAGGAATTTACTCATTGAAAGAAACGGCATAATTCCTATACCGCCGGCAATCCAGATTTGATTTTTTCCGACAAAATTTTTGAATAAAAATTTTCCAAATGGGCCTTGAACTCCAGCTAACGCGCCAACATGTAAATCTTGAAGTTTCGTTGTAAAATCGCCCAAGGCCTTCACGGATATAACAATTTCTTTTTCTCCTGGAAGCGAAATAAGTGAGAATGGTTTGGCAACAGAACCGTTAAAACCGACACGGATAAATTGTCCTGGCAAATATTTTATATTTTTTCCATTTTTTGGAGCCATCGCGATCTGCACAACTTGGCCATTCATTTTCTTAACTTCAGTAACTATATATTTTTTTCCTTTTTTAAATAAAAAATCAAAAATTGCGCCACACATAAAATCTCAAAAATTAAAAATAAAATTTGATTTTAGTCTCATATTGAGATCATTTTACACTTTTTTATGAAATTTTACAACAAAGCGGCAACCTTACGAGACTTGACAAAAATCAGCTTCTAGGCTAGTTTAACAGTGATCACTGATGACGGCGTTAAGATTTGAAAAGCGGATGTGTAGCCACAAGTAGCCAACACGAGGCCCCCCTCCACGTGTAAGCTACTTGCGAGCTCTGTCCAAATCTCAGATCGGCCCGTTGTCAGTGGTCATTTATTTTATCTATTTTTAGGCAAATTTTGAGGTAAGAGCAGCTTGATTTTGATTTCTAACAGACATTCCGGTTGACAGGCGCCAAAACATAATGCAGACTAACCTTGCCGCCGGAAGCGCGCCCGCGAGAAAACGGGGTCGGAAGCTATTTCCCGACTTACGCTACTATCCCCCGCGCTCTTCCGACGGCATTTATCATTGACGAATAAATCGTAACAAAGCAGAATAAAAAATTAAATCCGGCCATGTGGTCGAATTTTTTAATTTCAAAAATTCTTTTGTTCCGAGGCTTGGAATCGAACCAAGATATAGAGCTTCAAAGGCTCTTGTCCTACCTTTAGACGACCTCGGAATATGCGCCTAAGGTCTCTATCCCTTACACCTTAAGCTGTTTGCGCATGGCCAGACCGCTGGAAATAATCGTCAAAATTAATACGGCCAAGGCCTGGGCGCCAAACAGCATCAGTATATTTGATTTGAAGTAATTTGTCAACGAAAAACCGCTCGGCAACACAACCGCCAAATACGGATCAACCCATCTTAAAGCGAGAAAAACAAGCCCGATCGTGCCGGCTATGCTTAAAATCGTGAAGATGAACGACTCAATGATATACGGACCGCGGATAAACCAATTACTTGCCCCAACCAGTCTTTTGATGCTGATCTCTATCCTGTGCATGTTTATGGCAACCCTGATGGTGTTAAAAATAATCATGAACGAAATTACCGCGAATAAAATTGCGAGTCCGACGCCAATCTTTTCAATTCTGTTGGTAATATTCTGCAGAGTCTCTATCGCATCCTCGTGATTTTCAAAACTTTTCGCCTCAATCAAACTTTCATACTCCGGCACATTCAGAGATTCAATAATCTTTTTATAATCCTTCGGCTCTCTTGTTTTTATAATCATGGTCGGGCCAAATGGATTTTGCCCAAGTTCATCCAGGGCTTCCAAAACTTCCTTTTGAAATTTATGCTGTTCTCTAAAATTAACCATGACCTGATCTTTTGGAACAACTCTTATTTCAGTGATTTCGGGAAATAAATTTATATAATTTTTTACCTCATCAACATTTTTTTCACTCGCTTCAGTGACAAAATATATGCTTACATCAATTTGTTTTTTTACAGAAGCCACCGCTTCTCTGGTTATAACATCCAAAGACCAAAGAACATTGATTGACAACAGCATTAAAATCAAAATAAAAACCGTCATGAATGACAGGCTAAAATTTCTTGCCAAATCCTGCAATGCAAACTTTACAACGCGCAAAAATGATAACATATAAAATCAAAATTTATTGCAATCTGTATTTACCCTCTTCTTCATCGTTTACTATTTCTCCGTTATGGATTGTGATTACTCTTCTTTTAAGGTGATTAACAACTTCCCGATTGTGCGTAACCAGAATAATTGTTGTGCCAAATTCATTTATTTTTTTCAAAATTGAAACAATTTCCGCCGCGTTTATTGAATCAAGATTGCCGGTCGGTTCGTCAGCGACAATTATTTTGGGACGATGGACAAGCGAGCGGGCAATGGCCGTTCTTTGCTGTTCTCCGCCCGAAAGCTGCCACGGGTAGCTGTTGCTTTTCTGACCAAGACCTACTATTTCCAAAACCTGCGGCACGACTTGGCGTATTCTTTGCCAGCGCTCACCCGCCACTTCAAGAGCGAAGGCGATATTTTCGTAAACTGTTCGTTTTGGCAAGAGTTTAAAATCTTGGAAAACAACACCAACTTGCCTGCGAAAAAAAGGAATGTCGCTCGGGCTTATCTTTGTTATTTCCCACCCGCCAATTTCCACTTTTCCTTTGTTCGGTTTTTCCTCCGCGATAAGCATTCTGACTAAAGTTGTTTTGCCGGTTCCGCTCTGCCCCACGATAGACACAAAATCTCCCGCGTTGATGTGCAGATTTATATTCCTTAAAGCGATAGTGCCAGTTGGATAAATTTTGGTAACGCCGGAAAGTTTTATCATAGCATGGTCCTTGAAAATAATTATACCACGAAAACATGGTAAAAACAAAATAGCCCAGATAGGCTATTTCTATGGTGTGCACGCCAAGGGATTCGAACCCCTGACCCTCTCGGTGTAAACGAGATGCTCTAACCAACTGAGCTAGGCGTGCGTTGTGGGTCGGCCGGGGATCGAACCCGGGACCACTTCCTTAAAAGGGAATTGCTCTACCAGCTGAGCTACCGACCCAAATTTTTACCTAAAAAACGCGATTACACGAAAAAAAACAAGTAAAAATATCATACATTACCATTCAAAAAAAATCAAGGGGACGCGCCGGTCAGGTTATGGATAATTTCAATGATCTTTTCAGGTTTGGCCGGAGGCAAAACCGTGTGTAACCGCTCGCCCAAAAACTTCCTCGCCTCCGGGTTACGAATCAAATCTGTAATTATCTTTGCCATCTTCATCCCATCTTCGTCTTCATTAAAAATAATGGCCGCCCTGTTTTCGGCGAGCATTTTTGCGTTTGCATTCTGATGGGTTCCAGCCATTGGCATTAAAATTGCGGCCTTTCTTAAAGACGCCATTTCAGTGATTGTCGCGAACCCGGCTCTTGCAACTACCACATCAGCGGCCGCATAAGCCTGTTTCATTTCTTCTTTAAAAAACTGATAAACATGATAATTCGCGAAGGCACCGGCCGCCTTCTCCTGAAGACCTCTGGGACGATCTTTTCCTACCAAATGTATGACATGCCAATCATTTGGCAAGTGCGGCAAAATCTGTAAAACCATTGAATTAATTTTCATTGAACCAGTGCCCCCGCCTAAAGCAAAAATGACAGGCGCGTTTTCCGGAATGTTAAATTTTCTTTTTGACTCTGCCGAATTTTTGACAACCAAATCTCTAACAGGATTACCAACCCATTCAGTTTTATTTTCAGGAAAAAATTTCCTCCCCTCCCTAAGCGCAGTGGTTATTTTTTTCGCGCTCTTAGACATTAATTTATTGGCAAGACCAAGCTCATAATCCTGCTGATGAATCCAAGTTGGAATCCCCAAACAAAAAGCCGCCCAATGCAATGGGACGCTGACAAACCCGCCTCCAGAAACAAGCAGGTTAGGTTTTTCTTTCCAGAGCAAAATCAAAGACCCAAAAAAACCCCAAATAACCTTAAAAAAATCAACAAAATTCCAAAAAGAAAAATACCTTCTGAATTTTCCACCGGCGATTGTAAAAAATGGGATGCCATATTGTTCAACCAGTTCTTTTTCGGGTCCGTTTGAAGTTCCAACCCAAACAAATTTCGCTTCAGCATCGTGCTTGTTGTAAATTTCTTTAATGGCCAAAAGCGGCACCACAGGCCCAAGAGTCCCGCCGCCGGAAAACATAATTTTCATACAAAGTGATAGACAAAGCGATTTTAATAATCTCTTAATTTTCCGATTATATTCATATGCTGAATTTTCTCCAACGCCTTTGCTTCAATTTGCCTGATACGTTCGCGAGTAACATCAAACTCCTGACCGACCTCTTCCAATGTGTGAGTTACGCCATCAGTCAAGCCAAATCTCATCTCAAGAATTTTTTGTTCGCGCGGAGACAAATCAGCAATCGCTTGCCGAACATAATCGCGCAAAATTTCAAGTCCAGCCGCTCTGTCAGGAGACATGTTTTTTACATCTTCCACAAAATCCTGAAGAGATGAATCGTCATCATCGTCGTCGCCAACTGACATTTCCAAGGAAACCGTATCTTGAGAAATTTTTATGATATGGTTTATCTTCCCCACTTCCTCTCCCATTTCAGCGGCCAATTCTTCCGGAGTCGGGTCGCGGCCCAAATCTTGCAACAACCTGCGCTGAACCTGCTGGAAACGGTTGATTGTCTCCACCATATGCACCGGAATGCGAATCGTTCGCGATTGATCGGCCAGAGCGCGGGTAATCGCCTGCCTGATCCACCACGTGGCGTAGGTAGAAAATTTATAACCCCTTCTGTAGTCAAATTTTTTGACCGCTCTAAACAAACCAATATTTCCTTCTTGAATAAGATCCAGGAGCGAAAGAGATTTGCCCACAAATTTTTTGGCGATTGAAACAACCAGCCTCAAATTTGCTTCAATCAATTTTCTGTCAGCTTCTTTGTCATTTCTTTCTTTGCGTTTAGCGAGCGACACTTCTTCTTCAGCAGTCAGCAGAGGAATTTTTCCTATCTCTCTCAAATACATCTGAATTGAATCTGAAGAAATTTGTCCCAGATCAAAGGGCACATCCATGTCCGGCTGTTCGCCCTGAAACTGTTTGAGTATGCCAGCCGTCTCGTCTCTTTTGCCAAGCATGGAACCGGGCGCTTCTACAACTGTCACCCCATTTTTATCAAGAATTTCAAGAAGACTCTCGTATAAATCAAGATACCTTTCCGGTCTGGAAAAAACATTTAAAAGTTCCGTCTGTGTTATAAATCCTCGGTTTCTGCCTTTCTTCACCATTGCCCAGATTTCATTCGGCGCGGGTTCCACAACTTCTTCAACGACAAACTTTGGCTTGGGAGCTGTTTTTTTCCAAACTTTTTTTCTAGGGTCGGCTTTTTTTATAACCTTCTTGGCTCGCGATTTTTTAACTTTTTTAAAAACTTTTTTTGAAGTTCGCGATTTTCTAGACGGTTTCAATTTTTTTTTCTTAGCCCCTCTCTTTTTAACCATAGTTTCTAAATTGAGCTAAATAAGTATGCTATTATAATTTTCACTTTCTAATTTTGTTATCTCGCTCATGATCCTCGCTCGCTCTTCCGCGTTATTTTCAGCCACTGCTTTTTTTAAAAAATCTTCAAGCCGGCTTTTTTCCTTTTTTTTCCATTCGTTTTTGAGACTACAGATTAAACTAACAGCTTCCTTTTTTCTTGTTTTCTCGTCAAATTCGTCATATTCACATTCGCCTTTCAATAATAAAACATCAACTGACTCCCCTTTCAGCAATTCGGGGTCAATTTTATTACTTTCATTATACTGCCTATTTACATTTTCGTAAAGAGTCAAAAATTGAGTATTTATAAAGTATCCAGGTTTTAAAGACAGTATGAATTCCTCTGCCAATCTTGGAAATTTTAAAAATAAAGCCCATAAATTTTCCGCTAAAATGGTTGACTTGTCGGATTTTTCCGGTAATACGACGCCATTTTTTTGGTCGTTAGCGACAATTTTGTATCTAACTTTCATTTTGCTCATTTCAGCTCTCAAAACAGAGAACTCCACGCCCAATGCCTCGGCCAACCGCTTTAGCCAATGATCCTGTTCTACGCCATGGGCCAGTTTTGTAATTTCCGAGAGCAATGCTTCCGCGACTCTTTGCTTTTGTTTTGGATCATTTTTATTTATGTTGTTTAAATTTGAATCAAAATGCCAAACCATTACTTCCTTCGCATTTTCAACCGCCTTAAACCATACTTCGGAATTCTTTTTCAAACATTCATCCGCGTCTTTTCCGCAGCCCTCCGGTATCTGGATAATTTTAATGTTCATCCCCTGCTCCATCGCGACATCAATTCCCCTTTTTGCGGCCGACTGGCCGGCGGCATCCGCGTCAAACGCTATGGCAATATTATTGGTGTAGCGTTTTATCATTTTGACCTGCTCAAAAGTCAGGGCGGTGCCGGACGACGCGACCACATTTTTCATGCCAGCCTGATGGCACGCGATTACATCCATTTGGCCCTCAACCAAAACAGCCAAATCTTTATTTTTTATCTCAACTTTTGCCTTGTTCAGTCCAAACAACAATCTTGACTTGTCAAAAACCGGAGTCTGCGGAGTGTTGACATATTTTCCGCCGGAATTTTCAGTTTCCACCAAAATTCTCCCGGTAAATCCCGCTACATTGCCATGCGCGTCCCAAATGGGAAACATTATTCTTCCTCTAAATCGATCATAAAATCCTTTTTTTTTAGAAATGTCCGCGCCTTCCTTTTTAATCGTCAAGCCTGAAGCCACAAGGTCATCAATTCCTTCGCCTTTCTTCAATAAATATTGAGTGAGCAAATCCCACTGTTCCGGAATATATCCGATCGTCCATTCTTCAATTATATTTTGCGCTAACCCTCTCTTTAATAAATAATCCATCGCTGGTTTCGCGGCCGACATTTGCGATAAAAAATTATGAAAAAAAGCGGCAGCCTTTGCGTTAATTTCCACGATTCGATTCCGTTGGCTTTTGTTCACTTCACTGGCGAAGGTGTCAATCTTTACTCCGGCTCTGTCTGCTAAAATTTTCAGCGCTTCCGGAAAATCCAACCCCTCCATTTCTTGAAGAAAAGTAAATACATCCCCGCCTTTCCCGCAACCAAAACAATGCCAAATTTGTTTCTCCGGATGAATCATGAACGACGGAGTTTTTTCATGATGAAACGGACAATTCGCCTTCCAATTGGCGCCTGCTTTTTTGATTTGAATATATTCGCCAATAAGCTGGACGATGTCCACCCTGTCCTTGATGGCTTGCGTGTCTGTCATACGGCATTACTCTACCACATCTTTGCTAAAATCAGCAACTTTTATCACTCTCTCCGTAATGCTTCAATCGGATTAAGGCTGGCCGCTTTTTTGGCGGGATAAACACCGAATAAAACTCCAATAAAAGTTGAAAATCCAAGAGATAGCAAGACGGACGAAATCGGAATTACAAACGACCATTTAAAGCCGTAAAAAATCGCGATAAAATAAATTATTAAAGTAATAAAAACTCCAAACAAAATTCCAAAAATACCGCCGCCAGTGGTGAGCATGATAGCTTCTGCCAAAAATTGCCAAAGCACGTCTTTTTTTCTGGCGCCCACGGACTTTCGCAAACCTATTTCAAATTTTCTTTCAGCGATTGACACATACATAATATTCATAATTCCAACTCCGCCGACAATAAGCGAAATAAACACGAGCGCCACAAGCAAAAGCGTCAACGCTCCGATTATTGTCTTCATCATATCTTTCGCCTCCTCCATTGTGTTCACCGCGAAATCATCTTTGTTTGGATCAGTTATATTATGATTTATTCTGATCAGTTCGGTCAGCTCATCGGCTGTCTGCTTGGCCTTTGAAAGGTCGTTCATTTTTGCCATTATGTACATCACATAATCTATGCCGAGAATTTTTTTCTGCATTGTTTTCGTCGGCAAAATCAGCATGTTGTCAATATCAAAGAAAAATGCCGCCCCTCTTTTTGACATTACACCCAAAACTTTAAACGGCTTCCCTTTCACGTAAATTATTTTCCCAATCGCGTTGTCATCGGCAAACATTTTTTCTTTTACACCACTCCCCAAAACCGCGACCGAGGCAAGAGAACCCTCCTCTTCTTTGGTAAAAAATCTTCCGTTTTCAATTTTTAGGCCATCAATCTGCGCCTGCTCGGGCCCATGGCCCATTAACACAACTTTTTTTAATTGCCCTTGATAGCTTACTGATTCTTGCCCCATTACAGAGCCATTCGCGAATTCTATATTTGGATGATCGCGAACAGTATCAATGTCTTTATCTTTTAAAGTTGTAATGGTTATGCCCTGCGTTAACCCGATGGCGTTTTCAGTTGAAGTTTTTTTAACGCTCGGAACTTTAACTTCTATCTCAATTGTATTTGCGCCGAACACGTCCAGCTCGCCTAACACAAATTTTTCTATTCCTTTACCGGCGGACATCATGACAATAACCGAAGCGATGCCGATTCCAATCGCGAGCATAGTTAAAATTGTGCGCGATTTATGGCTCTTAAGCGATGTAAAAGCAAGTTGTGCAATCAAAAAATTCATACTATTCGTATCTCAACGCCTCAATCGGACTAAGCCGACTGGCGCGTCTGGCCGGAACAATGCCGAAAATCAAACCTATTCCGACTGACACTGAAACGGCTAGCAAAACAGATGAAAAAGTTATAACCAAGTCCCATTTATATCCCATATTTTGAGCCACTTTTGCTATCACAACTGAAATTAACAGCCCAAAAATTATTCCAAGCAGTCCGCCAAAAAAAGTAATCGTGACGGTTTCAACCAAAAATTGCCGTGTTATGTCAGAATGTTTTGCCCCGACCGCTTTGCGCAAACCTATTTCTTTTGTTCTCTCCTGCACGGCCGCGAGCATTATGTTCATAATTCCAAAACCGCCCACCACCAAAGCGATAGAGGCTACGGCGGCAAGAAAAAATCTTAGCGCGTTGGTTATTTGCGTCAGCGCATGGAGGCCTTGCGCCGCCGATTGCACTGTGAAATCGTCGTTCTCCGGATCGGTTATTCCATGCTGTTCCCGCAAAACATCCTTTATAAACTCAAGCGAACTGTCAACATACTCGCCGCTGTCAATCTTCGCGCGCATAAAACTGACGTGGTTAATGCCGAGCAATAATTTTTGCGCGGTTGGCAAAGGCACGAAAATCTGGTCATCCTGATTTTCAAAACCGCTCACTCCACGCGGCTTCATTACCCCGATTATCGTGAAAGCCGTTTTTTTAATTCTGATTTGTTTGCCCAGTGGATCTTCGTCCGTGAACAAATCGCCTGCCGTCTGGCTTCCCAACACCACGACTCTGGCCAAAGAGCGCTCCTCATCTTCCGTAAAAAATCTGCCATATTCAACTTTCGCGTCCTCAACATAAATCATGCTGGCGGTAGTTCCAACAAAATTTGTGTCGGTTTTTGTGTCGCCAAAAATAATGGTATCAATTCCACGCACATAAGAAGCAACCCCGACAATATGCGAATTGCCTCTGTTCATTATCGCTCGGCCATCCTCATATTTTAAAGTTGTTACAACAACTCCCATGACCGCAACGGGCGGGCCTTTATCTTCTGATTTTCCGGGCAAAATTCCAACCAAATTTGAACCCATGCTTTTAATCTGATTCAAAATCAAACTTTGCGCGCCAGCGCCAACTGAAATAATTATAATCACAACCATTACTCCGATTATCACTCCAAGCATGGACAAAAAAGAACGCGCTTTATTCGCGGCTAAAATTTTGCCGGCGCAATGCATGCTATTAAGGTAGTTCATACCTAAAAATTATTTTACCAATTCATCAGTTTTATCCGCTAATTGCCGCTCCCGCACAGTTTCATCAGCGAAGATTTGGCCGTCTTTTATTCTTATGATTCGTTTAGCGTGTTCGGCCGTATACTTTTCATGCGTAACTAAAATAATTGTCTTGCCTTCTTCGTTCAACTTTTGTAAAATTCGCATCACCTGCAAACCTGATTTAGAATCTAAATTACCCGTCGGTTCGTCCGCAAAAATAATTGACGGCTTGTTTATCAGCGCGCGGGCAATGGCAACCCTTTGTTTTTCTCCACCAGAAAGCTGATCGGAAAAATGGTTGAGTCTATGGCTCAAACCAACTTCTTCCAAAGCGACCCGCGCTTTTGCTTCCCATTCCAAGCGGCTGTCTTTCGTATACATCAAAGGCAGTATTGTATTATCCAAAACGGTTGTTCTAGAAAGAAGATTGAACGACTGAAAAACGAATCCCACTTCCCTGCTCCTCATCAAAGCCAATTCATCATCGCTTAAAGTGCTGACATTTTTCCCGTTAAACAAATATTCTCCGGAGCTTAATGCGTCCAAAAACCCCAAAATATGCATAAGAGTTGACTTGCCTGACCCGCTCGGACCCATTATGGCCACAAACTCTCCCGCCTTGATACTGAAAGTAATATTTTTTAACACCGAAGTTGTCACTTCACCATTTTTATACTCCTTTGACAAGTTCTTTGCCTGAATCAAAGACATATCACTTTTTTATAATACTGACGATTATCACCTGGCCTTCTTTCAAACCTTCCAAAATTTCAACTTTTCCATCATCGCCTTTCATTCCAATCTTCACATAAACATCTTCCGAATCCGCCCCTAAAGGCACGCGCACGAATTTCTTATTGTCATCGTCAGTTCGCACGGCTCTAAGCGGAATATATAAAACCTGCTGTTTGAAGTCCGCTTTAATTTTTATGTTCGCGGTCATTCCGGGCTTAACTTCTTTGTCCGAATCATCCAAAGTGATTGTAACTTTATAATAAACCACATCCTGAATCTCGGTTGAACCGGCTTCAATGTTCGCGACTTTTCCTGAAAATCTGAACTCTTCTCCAAACGCGTCAAGAGTAATTTGAGCTTCGTCGCCGGCGCCAAGCTTGGAAATATCCGCTTCAGGAACGTCAACCTTAATTTCAAAATGAGGCGAAAATAATCGCACAATTTCGTCGGCTGAAGTAACAAGCTCGCCGGCTTTCTTATTGATGACAGTGACAATGCCGTCAATCGGGGCCTTGATAATCGCTTTGTTTCTGTTGGCGGCGGCTTGCCACAAAGCGGCTCTGTAATATGCCAGATCAACATCCCGCGTCGGATTAATTTTATTTTGATAATTCGCGAGCGCTTGGTTATAAACCGCCTCTTTAATTTTTAGCGTTGCCGCGACTGAATTTCTCGTATCCGCCAAATCTTTAACAGCTTTGTCGTACGCGATTGAATATGTCTGATAGCTGTTTTTCGCGCTGGCTATTGCCTGTCTTTGATTGATCAAATTTGTGTATTGAGTGTTTATTGATGTTCTCGCAGTGTCAATTGTGGTTTTCTTAACGCTTAACGAAGCTGTTGTAAAACTTCCGCCCGTTACCGTGGCGTTTAAAGCATCGCTCACCATAACAAGCAACTGGCTCATTTGAGTGAACGTATCGATAGCTGACGAAAGCGCGATGTCAATTTCAGCGCTCGCGCTGCCCGATGTTAGCGGAGTAATTTTTAGCCGAACTTGCGCGACTAAATTTTTTACAACCCCATACTGCGAATTCGCGCTAAAAAGTTTGTTTGGATCGGAAACCGAAAGATACGGCTGTATGTCATCATTGGCAGAGGTGTTATCAATGCCCAAAATATTATCAGCTTGAACCAAGCCGTCATCAAGCTTCGTAAGAGATGACTGCAAAACTGAAACAGCGTCTTCGTAAGCGCTTAAAACAATTTGGCTTTTTTCCCCGCCGGCCGCGAGTTCCAAATTATTTTTGGCGGTTTCCAACGCGGATTCAGCGACCGAAATTAAATTTGTCGTGTCAGATTTTGATTTATCCCAATCCGCCTTTGCTTGATCAACCACTGCCTTATAATAGTCTTTTTCCGCTTGAGTCGCGCCGGCAATTTTTTGATTTAAATTAGCGCTGGCCTGCGCCACCGCCGCGTTAAGTTCCCCAAGCCGCAAATTCGCGATTGCGTCGCCGGCTTTTACTTTCTGCCCTTCTTTCACAAGAATCTTGTCTATGATTCCCGGCACCTCAAATCGCAAACTCAAATCATTTAATGATTCAACCTTGCCGGTCGCCTCAACTGTTTGAGCGAGGTCGCCGCGTTCAACTTTTGCGGTTTCATAACTTGTCTGATTCTTTTTATTATTTCTAAATTTGAAGAATAAAAAACCCGCAACCACAGCTATGATCGCGACCCAGATGATAATTTTTTTATTTTTAGCCATAAAATAAATAGATTTTTAATCTCATACTATTCTAGTGCTATTTTGACGCGCTGTCAATTTTTT
>ERZ1292629.118-Hain-H43-01um-R1-118-length-78800-cov-7_pt2 | contig 63540 bp, 56 predicted proteins | sample MGYA00564399_ERZ1292629 | MGnify/ENA primary metagenome ERZ1292629 (study PRJEB36523, sample SAMEA6512636) | groundwater metagenome | collected 2019-01-08 | study: AquaDiva: Metagenomics assemblies of 32 groundwater samples
TTTCATCTCCGTGAGGCCGTGGAGCTCTTAAGGAAAACCGGCGCCGATTCAGTGGTCAGCATGGTGGAGATTCCCGGGCACTTCAGCCCGTATTGGGCGGTCGAAGTTGACGAGAACGGTTTGGGCACGCTTCTCGTCTCGGGTGAGCCGATTAAAAAGCGTATCCCGCGTCGCCAGTCCCTACCCAAGGCCTATGCGCATTCAGGCGCGATTTATTTATTCCGCACTGGTTTGCTGTTTGATCCGGCCGAGCCGAATTTCTACGGGGATAAAGTCGCGGCCTACGTGATGGAAGATAAATACAACGTCAACATTGACGGCCCCGAGGATTGGGAACGCGCCGAAATTGCCGTCAAGAAACTTAGTAGCTAGACTCATAACTCATAACTGGTAACCATTAACTACACCCGATGGGGTTTCTCGTAGCCATCGCAAACGCCGCGGCGGTCTCGCTCCAGGATGTCTTCGTCAAGAAGCTCACCGGCGAGAATAAGTTTTTCCTCATTTGGGTTCGGATTGCGGGCGCACTCCCGCCGCTCGCCGTGCTTGTCACCGTTTTCGCCGCCTGGTCGGTGCCGTCGTGGCAGTTCTGGGCGCTTATCATCGGGGTGAGCGTTCCGCTCGAAACCTTTGCCTTCTGGCTCGGCTACACCGCGCTCCAGAAGATGCCCCTCTCGCTTGCCGCGCCTCTCCACGGCTTCACCGGTGTGTTCCTGGTTCCGGTGGGCTACCTCATGCTCGGCGAGGTGCCGAGCGTATTCGGCCTCATGGGCATCCTCTCGGTTTTCGTCGGCGCCTTTTTCCTCGGACGCGCTGGCTCGACAAGCGGAATCCTCGGTTCCTTCCAGAATCTTCTTCGGACGCCGGGCTCGTGGATCGTGCTCGCCGCCGCGTTCATTGTTACCATCCCGATCTCGATTGCGAAAATTTCCTTCCAGTACGCGCCGCCGCTCCTCACGGCTTTCTATATCGCAGCCGCGATGGCCTTAGCGCTGATTCCCTTTGCTCTTCGCGGCGGCGCGAGCATCCGGATCCGGGGCAATGGCCGTTTCATCGCGGCCTCGGCAGTGGTCTCGGGTGCCTCGCTCGGCCTCCACTACACCGGCCTTTCACTCCTGCCCGCGGCCTACTTCATTTCGACAAAGCGCCTCTCCATTCTCTTCAATGTCCTTTACGGGAAGTTTCTCTTCAGCGAGGAGCATATCGGCGAGCGCTTCATCGGCGCCGCTCTTATGGTCGCCGGCGTCGCTCTGATCGCGCTGGGGTAGGCTTGCGAGATCCTTGACACCGTAGCACCGCCGTGCTACGGTTTTTTTGCTCTTCGACAATTTAAGTATGCTTGGGTACTGCACACTTGCAACGGCATGAGGAGGAAAACAAATGACTTTAACAGCAGGAATTCTCGGTTACGGTGAACGCGGAAAGACCTTAGCAAAAGTCATTCGCGAGAATATTCCGGAAGTCAGGCTCGTCGCGGCCGCGGATCCCGCCATCGAAAGGCGGGACGAAGCCGTAAAAAGCGGTTTGGGTGGATACGAAAGTGCAGAAGAGCTCTTTGATAGGGCCCGTCCTCAGATCGCCGTTATCGCCACCAACCCGCCACAGCACTGTGAGCAGGTGTTGATGGCTGCGGAGCACGGATGCCACATTTTCTGTGAGAAGCCGTTGGCGCTCTCGCCGGAAGAAGCCGATCGGATGGTCGCGGCTGTGCGCCGGGCCGGCGTCGTGTGCACCGTGGACTTCGAGACCATCTTCGCGGACTCGTTCGCTGTGCTTCGCGTGCAGCTCCAGCGTGAGGGATTCGGCAAACTGCTCCGTTTCGACGCGGTGGACAAAGGTAGGCCGCCGGCTTACGACATCGAGACCTGCATGCCGCATTTCCTCCACGCGTTCATGACCCTCACCGGCTCGAAACCTGTGGAGGTGTTTGGTCGGGTCGTCGTGGATGGCAGAAAGGCGACCCTCGGCGATGTCGTGCCGATCAGGGAGCTTTATCCGCAGGGCCGCACGCACGATATCGGAATGCGGGCGGATACGATCGAAGCCACGTACCTCTTGGCAAATGGCGTAACGGTCCGCTACTTCCTGGCCGAGCTGGATGAGGCCTACGTCGTTGAGGCAGGCAGGAGGGCAAAGCCCGGAAGTGAGTTCATGAATTTCATCGCGTGCGGCACGCGCGGGCAGGTGAAGTGGCACCAGACCTCAACCGGTTACGTCTATCGCAAAGACGTGCCGCAGGATACGCTCTCGGTCATGGACTGGGAGTTGGTGTGCGCCCCGGAGAAGCCGGATCCGACATGGGTAGCGCCGACTACTCGGTTGGCACAGGATTTCGTGGATGCCATCGTACGCGGCCGTGAGCCTGCCACGACCATCGAGGACGCCGCATCCGTCGTTGATCAGACCTACGGCATCTACGTCTCGCATCTCGTCGGGCGGCCGGTCAAGCTCCCGCTCGAAGATCGGAAGCACCCGCTCCTATAGTTCTCTTTATGCTTCAGCAGTCACGCGGCGGCAGAGCCTTCTGCCGCCGTTTTTTTCAATGTTAGTCTGCGAGCGCACCAATTTTTCCCAGCACGCACTATGTCATTCTGAGCTCCGCTGAAAGCGGGGCGAAGAATCTCGAGATCCTTCGGGCTCCGCCCTCAGGATGACGGAATGAAAAACAACCGCTTACGCGTTGTGGCAAATTGGTTCGGGGTTATACAGCTCATTGTCAGATCTTACGGCGATATGTTAAAGTGGTTTGGTATGTCCCCAACCGAAAAATATCTCTCCTGGATTTTAAAAGGCGGATTATTACTCACGCCTTTTCTTGTTTTCATCGTGACGCGCTCGCTCTATTTTCCGTTCATCACCGGCAAGAATTTCGCCTTCAGGATTCTCATTGAAATCCTGGCGGTGATTTGGGTTTATGCTGCCTTGCGATATGAGCGCTTCCGGCCGCGCTTCTCGTGGCTAGGTGCGGCTGTAGTGGTGTTCATTGCCGTGATGGGTTTGGCCGTTATTTTCTCGCTTTCGCCCTACCGCAGCTTCTGGTCAAACTTCGAGCGGATGGAGGGCTACATCGGCCTTTTACACTTTCTTGCCTACTTCCTGATTCTGGGGAGCGTATTTGCGGGCGAACGCGATTGGCGGATATTTTTTTCAACTTCACTTGCGGCAAGCGTCGCCATCTCGTTTTATGCGGTGTTGCAGCTTGCCGGCAGACTTGCCATTCATCAGGGCGGGACGCGAGTAGATGCCACCTTGGGCAATGCCACATATCTTGCTGCCTACCTTCTCTTCCATATTTTTTTCCTGCTTTGGTTTTTACTCCGCTCCCGCGAGCTCTGGCTCCGCGTCGGCCTTGGCGCAGTCTTAGCATTCGAGCTTGTCATCCTCTACTTCACCGCCACCCGCGGGGCAATACTCGGGCTTCTGGGCGGGTTTATTGTCCTTGGGCTACTGCTGGCTTTGCTGGAACGCGGAACTCTACGCCGCATCGCCTTGGCCGGCCTGGGAATTGTTGTTCTAATTCCGGCGGTATTTTTCTTTATCCGGGACACTTCGCTGGTGAAGTCAAGCGATGTTCTAATCCGTTTCGCTTCAATATCGCCCTCCGAGACCACCACCCAGGCGCGCTTCACCATCTGGAACATGGCCCTGCAGGGTTTTAAGGAACGGCCTATTCTCGGCTGGGGTCAGGAAAACTTCATCTATGTTTTTTCGAAATACTACGACCCATCGCTGTGGCGTCAGGAGCCGTGGTTTGACCGCGCTCATAACGTCTTTCTGGATTGGCTCACCGCCGGCGGGGTGCTGGGACTTTTGAGTTATCTTGCCATGTTTGCGGCCGCGGGCTGGCTCCTGGTCTCGGCCCTCCGGGCGCGGACGATTGATGCGGTAACCTTCGGCATCTTTTCCTCGCTCCTGGCGGCCCATTTTTTCCAGATTCTTTTTGTTTTTGATAATCTTACAAGCTACCTTCTATTTTTCGGAGTGCTTGCCTATGTGCACTCGACAGCGGCCGGGTTCGCTAGCGGTGCGGAGATTGCGGCCTCTGGCGGCCGGTCAAAGCCAAAAGCCGTCAGCTTGCGAGGGCTCGAGCTTCCCTTGGGTGCTACGGTCGGGGTGACGGCGCTTGTCGCGGCCGGGATGATCCTGCTTCTTTACTTTGCAAACATCAGGCCGATTATGGCCGCAAAGTCAATTTTGGACGCGCTTCGCTTAAACCAGGTTCATGAGCCGGCCGGAAAGGTTGATGCCATGATGTTGGAATTCCGGCAAGGGCTTGAATTACGCACCTTTGGCACCATGGAACTCCGCGAGCAGATTTCTCAGACGTCAAACTTCATCCTGCGAGATTCGTCGATTGCGCTACAGGATAAAGAAAAATATATCGAGTTTGCCATTCAGGAGCTCGAGGCCCAGCGCACCGCCGTTCCTTCAGATGTCCGGGCTAAAGCCTTCCTTTCTACGCTTTATGTGGCCGGGGGGCGTCCGGCCGATGCCATCCGCGTCGTTGACGAGGCGCTGGCCATCAGCCAGCGCCGCCAGCAATTTTACTTTATTGCCGCGGAGGCCTACTTGAACGCCGGCGATAACCAGCGAGCCGTTGAGGTTCTATCCCGCGCCTATGATCTGGCCCCTGATTACCCCGAAGCCATTACCAACCTTGCCGTAGTCTATATCTTGAGCGGAAAAGACGAGGAGGCAGAGTTGCTGTTTGAGAAACACTTTGGAACGCGCGTTGTGGCCAGGGAGCAATATGCCCAGGCGTATCTGCAGATTGGACGATTTGATAAAGCCGCAGAAATATGGGAGGTTATGGCCGCCGCGAACCCCAACGATGCCAGACTCCACGCTGCGCTCGGCGTGGCTTATGCCCGTTCCGGCCGGCCGCAAGAAGGGATTCGGGAGATTGAAAAAGCCATTGAGCTTGAGCCTAATTTCAAGTCAGACGGAGAGATGATTATTCAAAGCATCAGAAGCGGACAAATCAGATAACCGAAATTCTAAATCCGAATATCGAAATCCGAAACAAATTCGAATTTTCAAATTCTAAATTTCAAACACGTTTCGGTTTTTAGAGTTTAGGTATTGGGATTTGTTTCGAATTTCGTGCTTCGTGCTTCGGATTTCAGTCTTGGTATAAACCTGGTTTCCTGGATTAAGGTAATAACTAATGGAAGCATGAATAAAATCCCCATTGGCATCATCGGCGTAGGCATGGTCGGCGGCGCCTATGCCGATTGGTTCGAAACCCAGGGGCATCCCATCCGTAGATACGATCTTTTCAAAAGGATCGGCTCGCTCGAGGAGGTGAACGGCGTTGAGCTTGTACTCATCGCCGTGCCTACGCCATTTGATGAGGCCACGGACCGATTTGACGGGAGAGCCGTCGAGAGCGCCGTCTCTTCGCTGGTTGGTATGAAGACCGTGATCATCAAGTCAACGGTTCTTCCCGGGACGACCGAGATGCTCCAGCAAAGATACCCCCAGCACCGCATTCTTTTTTCGCCGGAATTTCTTACGGAATCAAGCGCCGCCGATGACGTTAGTCATCCAAAGATAAACCTCATCGGTTATACCGAAGCATCCCGTTCCGTTGCGCCGGATGTCTTGTCCCTCTTCGCGCGTGCGCCCTTTGAGAAGATAATGCCGAGCGGCGAGGCCGAATTATTCAAGTACCTCCGTAACGCCTTCTTCGCCACGAAAGTTATCTTTTTCAATCAGATGTATGATCTTTGCACGAAGCTCGGCATTGACTACGAGGCCATCCGCGAATGCGTAGCGCACGACCCCTGGATCGGGGGACAACACACGATCATCCGGCACAAGGGCTACCGCGGCTACGGCGGCAAGTGCCTGCCCAAGGACACGCGCGCATTCCTCCGATTCTCGGCGGAGCATGGCGTCAACCAGCAGCTCCTCGATGTAGTGGATGAGATCAACCAGAAGATCACCGCCATTCCCGGCTCATCGACAGAACGTGAAGGTGAAAGGATGGGTGTGAAAGAGAAGTTTGAGTCCCGAGTCCTGAATCAGGAATCCCGTCAGAGGCGAGGCTCGCCCTGATGGGCGGCAGGAATCAGGAATGTTGATGCGCTTCATGATTCCTGATTCTTAGTTCCCGTACTATCGGCCGCTCCGCTGCAAGAGCTTAAGAGTAGTTTTTAGCAAGATGGTGAGATCGAGAAAAAGAGAGCGATTTTTAATATAGTAAAGATCGTATTGGATTTTAGTCGGGGCATCGGCCACTGAGGCATCGTTTTCCATGTTGGTCTGGGCCCAGCCGGTGAGGCCTGGTAAAACTAGCTCGCGCATGCGGTAGAATGGTATTTCATTCTCGAGGGCAGATACGAATTCCGGACGCTCCGGCCGCGGGCCGACGAATGACATCTCGCCTAAAATGATGTTCCAAAACTGAGGTAGCTCATCAAGGTAGGTTTTGCGCAAGAACTCGCCAACCCGGTAGGATCGCGGATCTGGACCAACGGCGCTTTTTTCATGCCCCATCTTCTCCGCGCCAAGCACCTGACTTCTAAATTTCAGGAAATTGAAAATACGGCCGTTTTTGCCGACTCTGGCCTGGCGGAAGAAAATGATGCCGTCGCCTTCACGGGCGCGGCGCTTTTTGTAATTAACGATGTCGAGGGGCGTGGAGAGGATAATACCCAAAGCAATAAACGGCAGGAGTATAAGAGCCACAACTCCCAGGATAGTGACCAGCATCAAGTCGAGTATGCGCTTAGCGAATTCATACCTGGGACGATGCATGCCGACAAGATTCTCCAGGAACCACGTTTCGGTGATGAGCGAGACCGGAACTTTTCCAGTTACGTTTTCATAAAAGCGCCTGAGATCAACTATGCTTACACCCAGCGGCACGACTCCAAAAGGCGTTTTGGCTAAAGTCGGGGCGCGCCTGGCTTCATGAGCCACGACGATCCGGCCTATCCGCTTTTCGCGAATAATCCTGCCCAGTTCCCCGCTGAATACCGGCACTCCAGCCGGAAGCGGCGGCTGTGAGGCGCGGTTATTATTTTCAAGGAAGAATGTGGGGATGAACCCAAGCTGGGGATTGACCGTAAGAAAAGCCGCCAGTTCCAGCACCTCGGGAGCAAAGCCCCAAAAAAGCACCCGTTCTTTGGTTCTTTGAATGAGGAGGGTGTTGTAAATCTTTCGCCACCCAAAAAGAAATACGGTCAAGGTAAAAAAGATAATTATAAGGGTGGCCAGGGGCCGCAGGCGGAATTCAGGAATAAGATAGAAGAGCAGGACCGTGACGACAAAATTAAAGGCCATGGCTCTGGCCAGGCGCTCGAAGAACGGCGGTTCGTTTTTAGCTATTTTGAGGTCATAAAGGCCAAAGGCGGCCAGCCCCCCGAACCAAAGCGCCATCAGGAACGGCGCGGCAAAAAGATAAAGCTTGGTTATCGTCGGCTCAGGCCTGCCGCCGTAGCGCAAGATAAGCGAGGCGGCGAGCGCCGCGGCAAAGATCACAAGGTCGCAAAGGACGAGAATGAAATTTTTGAGTGCAATCGGCCGGTGCATTTTAGGCAGTGAAGTTTTAGCGGTTTTGATAAACTGTGATGGTCTTGGCGATCATGGCCTCAATGTCAAAACCTGTGGCGATGCGTTTTTGGGCTTCTTGGGCCATGGCTTGACATCGGTCGGGTCTGTCGATTAGAGCCAAGATGGCCTTGGCTATAGCTCCAGCGTTTTTGGGCGGCACGATCAGGCCGCTTTTGCCGTCAGAGATGAGATCAGGGATGCCGCCGACATTCGTGGCTACAACCGGCAAACCGGCGGCCATAGCTTCCATAATAGAATAGGGCAGACCTTCTTTCACTGACGGCAGTACGAAAATATCAAGTCCCTTGAGGTAGCGCGCTGCATCTGGCATGAAGCCAATGAGATGCACGATATTGCCGAGGCCAAGCGTCTGAATTTGCCGTTCGATGGCAACGCGATCTTCGCCTTCACCGATGACCATAACTTTGAACTTTAAATTTTGAGCTTTGGATTTTATTAGCTTGATGGCATCAATCAGGTAAGTCAGGCCCTTATTTTTAGTGAGTTCGGCAATAGTGCCAATAAGAACTAAATCGTGATCCTCTTCCTGCCCAATGGCCTGCATAAAAAAGGCCCGGGCTGATTCTCGGGGCCGGAAGTCAATTGGGGCGATGCCATGGGCAATGAGATAAAGCTTGGTTTCCGGAATAAACCAGCGCGCCGTTGCAAGATCCGCCCGATCTATGAGGATTATTTTATTCTGGAAAAGCGACGAAAGCCAGCTCAGGAAAGAGATGGTCAATTTCTGCCACCATGCCCGATCTTCTCTAAACGGCCAGCCATGTACCGTGAAAGTCACCAGTGACCAGTGACCAGTAACCAGTGACGCAAGCTTGGCCGCTATGGCGCCGAGGCCGCCGACTTTTGAGCTATTAAGGTGGACGATATCCGGTTTTTCGCGGTAAATAATTTTTATAAATGAAAAGAACGTCAGCAACTCTTTGGCGAAGTTGATGTCGCGTTCTAGGCCGGCTATTGAAATAATACGGACACGTCGCTCTTCAAGACGCTTCACCAGCGCTCCTCCGCCGCCGCAGACCACAGCAATATCAAATTGATCCGGCGGCAGGCGAGTAGCCAGGTCATAAATATATTTTTGGGCGCCGCCCCAATTAGATTTTGTGATTACATATAGAATTTTTTGACGCTGATTCATATAGAAATCCTCATAGATACTGGTTATTCCTTAGCAACAAGTTATCCACACTTAGTAGTGTTGTAATACCGCAGGGGGGGTAATAAAATGAGCTCAACGCCCAGTAAGAGGTTGTCGAACCTTTTCAATCAATAATACTGGAGCGGAGTCACGTTCGTTCCTTAGACAACGTTGATTCTGGTTTAATTTTTCATACTAAGCATATGGGTGCTAAAACAATTCGGTATTCGCATCGTGATGCCGCGATGGTCATTTTTGTCGCGGCGATTTTCATACTGGCAGTAGTCTATAGCGTCTTTTCAACTACTATCGGTGAAAGTGTTAACACCGGCGGAACGCTGACCGTGAGTGGGGCCTCAACCTTAACTGGAGCAATCAATGCTTCTTCAACCTTGCAGGTTACTGGTGACGGGCTTTTCTATGATCAGCTCTCGGCTGGCGCCTCCACCAACACTCCGACCACGACCTTCAACGTCACTGGTTCGGGCTACTTTACAGGCGGTCTTGGCGTAGGTTATGCCACCACAGGAACGGGCAACCTCCTTGTCTCGAATTTGGGTGTCTTTCAGCACCGCTTAGGGGTGGCATCCACCTCGCCGGTGCGCAGTTTTGAAGTCGGCGGCTCCGGCCTCTTTTCTGACGGACTCGGCGTTGGCTACGCTACCACCAGCGGATTCCGGGTCGCCGGCACCGGCCTCTTTGACAACCGCGTCGGGGTTACGGCAACGACGGCTCCTTACCAGGAGCTCGGCGTCGGGGGTGACATTGCCGCGAGTTCTAACGCCACGACGACCGTTTCGGCAGAATCAACCGGAACGGAGATCGGCAGTTGCATAGAGTTGAAAGGCGGCAGGGCCCAGGGCGAGATGAGGTGGATACGCATCTACGTCGGCGGATCGGGCGCCACCAACACTACTGCGGCCGGTACTATTCCTTCGGCGGTGATCCAGGCCGGCGGGGTTGGACTCTTAGTCATCCAGGAAGGTCGCTGTCAGTAATCTCTTAACTGGGCGACCTATAATGGTTTGACTTTGTCGGCATTAGGTCGCTCTATTGGCTAATTATGGGACACTTTTTCTTTCGTCTTGGGATTTATGTAGGGTTGCTTGGCGCTCCGCTGTTAGCCTTTGGTGCCACGGTGGAGCTGTCAATCACTGCTCAAGCTGCAGGCAAAAATTACACGGTTAGCGGCAGTATGACTTCCATTGTTCTTTCCGGCAATGACTTTCAGGTAACTCTCGTGAATGGCGAAAACATTACGGTTGAATCACCGGACAAATCCAAGCTGACTTTTGCCGACGCGCCGACCACCTTTACCGAGACCTGCGGTTCAAGCACTTATTCGGTCCGCATTGAGAAATCAAGCGGCGCGTCCCAGACATTCACTATGACGCCTACGGCCACCACTTGCGGCGCAGCCACCGGCAGCGGCGGAGGAGGAACCGGCACAACCGGAGGAGGAGGCGGAGGAGGCGGGGGCGGCGGCGGTCCTTCTTATGCGGCAATAACAACGCCAACTACTGCCCCGGCACCTGCACCAGCCCCGGCTCCAGCATTTGGCATAACTTCGGATCTGGCCGCCGGTTCGCAGTCAAACGAAGTAGCGCAACTCCAAGCTTATTTAGCTTCTGATTCATCCCTCTATCCTGAAGGTCTGGTCACCGGCTATTACGGTCAGCTAACAGCGGCCGCGGTCAGACGTTTCCAAGCCAAGTACGGCTTGCCACAGGTTGGCCGAGTTGGCCCTCTTACGCGAGTCAAGTTGGCTGAAATTTTTGGGCCCGTGGCTACGCCAGCACCAACTCCGGCTCCAGCACCAACACCCACTCCAGCTCTCCCAGCCGGAGCCGCTATTACCAAGACGCTTCAGCGCGGCTCACAAAACGATGAAGTCTCAACCCTTCAGGCCTTCTTAGCTAAAGATCCGGCTATTTATCCGGAGGGACTGGTTACTGGTTACTTTGGTCCAGCCACCGAAGGGGCGGTAAAGCGCTTCCAAGAAAAATACGGCATTGATTCTATTGGCGTTGTCGGGCCCAAGACGCGTTCTAAGCTCAACGAACTCCTCGGCGCCGCCACGGCGCCAACCCCAGCGCCTACTCCGGCGCCTGCCGGCGATGACGCGGCCAAGATCAAGGCGCTTCAGGAACAGCTTAAGGCCTTAGAGGACCAATTGAAAACCCTGCAAGGCCAGTAATTGGCTCTTGTTGACAGGATTGTTAATAACATCCTTGACAGCAACCGCATTCCCTGCTACTAATCAAATGTGAGTGCTTTCTCCGCCGCTTGGCGGAGAAATCCACCTATTTGTCGGTATAAAGCCCCCGTAAGGGGGTTTTATACGTTATTATACATGGTTGCCACTTGCTTTTACGCCAAGTATTATAGATTAGGTACATGAACAGAACCCACAAAAGATCCCGCACCTTTTTTGAATTGGGTCATAGAGGCTGGCACTCACAAAAGACAAATAGAATTGGAGTCTACCCCTCTATGGCCCTCTTGAGAGAAGGTGCGGGGGAGTCAAGCCTTCTTGGCCCTCTAGAGGAAGATGTAGTTTTTTGTCCTCCAACGGGGGGTTTCCATTTTTTGTGGCTAACCCCGTAGCCTGCGAGTGTCATGGCTATCGCCGTCAAAGAATACGAACCACTGGCCCGCCACACTGTATTCAATATTGGCGGGTCGGCACGATTTTTTATTGATATCGTCTCGCGGGACGAGCTCTCCGCGGCCATTGATTTTGCCGTCGAGCGCCATCTCCCATGGCGGGTCCTAGGGGCGGGCTCAAATGTTTTGATTTCCGATGCCGGCTTTAATGGCGCGGTCATTCATCCGGCTGGTGGAAGTATTGCGGTTCAAAAGAACCGCATAACCGCCGAAGCTGGCGTTGCCATGGCCCGCGTGGTGGCCGAAGCGCTGAAACATGGACTCTCCGGGTTTGAATGGGCCGTGGGCATTCCCGGCACCATAGGCGGATCGGTCCGCGGCAATGCCGGCTGTTTTGGTAGTGAGATGTCAAACGTCGTCGCGGCGATTGAAGTGTTTAATGCCAAAAGCGGCAAGATCGAGGAATGGCCGGGGACTAAGGCTGAATTTTATTATCGTGACAGCGTCTTTAAACGGCGTCCGGAGCTCGTCGTTCTGGCCGTGACGCTAGAGCTTAAGCCCGGCAACAGGGAAGATGGCGAGAAGCTGGTGCGCGACTATATTAGCCATCGCGATAAGACTCAGGACATCGGTTCGCGGTCAGCCGGCTGCATTTTCAAAAATATTCCATGGAAGCGGCGCGACATTGATGCCCCGGAACTGGTGTCGCGCTTCCCGGAACTTAGCGCATTTAGTGGAAGTCATGGCATTCCGGCCGGCTTCCTGGTTGACCGCGTCGGCCTTAAAGGGCGGAGTCTCGGCGGAGCCAAAATATCCGAGCGCCATGGCAATTTTATTATCAATACCGGCGGGGCCACCGCCGAGGATGTTCTGATACTTATTGGTATTGCCAAAGAGCATGTGCATCGCACCTACGGATTGCTTCTCGAAGAAGAGATTCAGTATATCGGATTTGAGGAGTAATCGTGGATATACGAATGTTCACAAATATACGAATTCTTGAACTTGGAAGCTAAGCTCCCAAGTTGGTTAATTGGTCAATCAAAAACTCCGCGCTTGGCGCGGAGTTTTTGTGATGCGGCTTTAGCGCTTCTTGCCCTTTTTTGCCGCCTTGCGTCGTTTTGCCATTTTTCTTTTTGACTCGGCTTAACGGTGGGGCCGACTGGTTACCACCTAAATTTTTTTCATCGCCGAACGATGGAAATTTTTATCTTCGTCTCTTTATTTTAATTCTTTATATATATACTTTCAACTGTGGATAACTCGATTTCAGGGTTTCCCCTTTTCTTCCGGAAACGAGTTTAGTGAGTTCCATAGTTATCCACAGTTGCAAATTTTTAAACTCACCATATAGTAAAAGTAATGAAGTTGGTGGTGAAGGGAGTCAATCTCACCTTGACGCCGAGCTTACGCCGCTACGTTGATGAAAAGCTTGTTGAGTCTGTGGAGAAACTTCTTTTGCACCATCCGGCTTATCCGGCTACCACACTTGAACTTGAGCTGATTTACGGCTCGCGGCATCACCGCAAAGGAAAGATATGGGAGGCGGTCGTGAATATGCGGCTGCCGCAAAAACAAGTGTGGCAGAAGGTCGTGGCCGAAGACATCCACGCGGCCATTGATGAGTTGGCCGATGTCTTAAAACGGGAACTCAAAAAATACAAAGAGCGCTCGCGCTCGCGACTTCTCCGCGGAGCCCGCCAAGCGAAAAAAGACCTGAAATTCAGCCGCTTGGCCCGACTCTACCGCAAGGGCCGCATCCGACAGGAAGGCATGTAGAGCGCCAGGGTTAGTTGAAGAAACTCCGTCCCGGCTCGCCGGGACTCAAAATAAGCCGCCATTTTGGCCTCCATCTTACACTGGACGGCTATTTGGCCAGCCGCCAAAAATTGAATGATATGGCCTTAGTGGCCAAGGCCTTGAAAGAATTGCCGGAGAGATTGGGTATGACGCGCCTTACTCCGCCCTATGTTGTGGAAGTGGCCTCCAACAACAAAAAAGATCCGGGCGGCTATTCCGGATTTGTCATAATCCAAGAGTCACATATATCAATTCACACCTTTCCCAGCAGGCGTTTCGTTTCCATTGACGTCTACTCCTGCCGCGATTTTGATCCTCGGCCCATCCGCCGCTATTTTCGGCGGATATTTAGCATTCGCAAATTAGAAAACCATCTCATTATTCGCGGAACCGAATATCCGATGAAGGACTTCATTTAGCTTATGAGTCGTTCATTACACATCCTGGCTGATCTTTACGGCTGCCAAGGCGATCCGGTCTACCTCACTCACAAAAGCAAAACGCGGACAAAAACCCTGCTTCTGGTTCGCCGCGCCGGATTTCAGATCGTGGCCTCGCGCTTCCATAAATTTCCCACCCATCCTCAAGGCGAAGGCGGGATTACCGGCGTGGTCATTGTTTCAGAATCGCATCTTACCATTCATACCTGGCCGGAGCGAAGATACGTAAATCTTGACGTCTTTTTCTGCAACTACACCCGCGACAACACGCGTAAAGCCCGGGCGGTGTTAACGGAGTTCAAAAAGATCTACCGGCCCAAGCGCGTCAAGCAGCGTGCGGTGTGGAGGGATTAGCATTTGTTTAGCCAGAGGGCGTGCGAGGCGCGAAGTCCGAACAGCAACGGGGTTAACGTCAACGTCTACGTGTGAGTTGGCGCTCTACGGTGGCGCTTTTTTTGTTCGGTGTTTTGCGCTACAATAGCGGGGTTATTCTCCCGATATGGCCATTCTCTCTAAAATTTTTGGCGATTCCAATGAGCGGTTTTTGCGCTCACTCCAACCCCTTGTCGAGCGGATAAATGCGCTTGAACTGGAGTTGGGAAAGCTTTCGGCTGACGTCCTCCGGACCAAGACGGTCGAATTTAGGGAACGCCTGGCCAAAGGCGAGACCCTGGATGACATTCTCCACGAAGCTTTTGCTACAGTTCGCGAGGCGGCCAAACGCGCGATCGGCCAGCGCCACTTTGACGTCCAGCTCGTCGGCGGGATTGTGCTTCACCGCGGCGTCATCGCCGAGATGAAAACGGGTGAAGGAAAAACGCTGGTGGCCACTCTGCCGCTATACTTGAACGCGCTTGCTGGCAAGGGTACGCATCTCGTCACGCCCAATGATTATCTCTCGCGGGTCGGCGGCGGCTGGATGGGCCCGGTATATCATACTCTCGGTGTTTCGGTAGGCGTGATTTGTCATGACTTTTCCGGAATCTATGACCCGTCTTATACCGAAACCACATCTCACGGTGATCCGCGTCTGGATCACTGGCGACCGGTTTCGCGCCGCGAAGCCTATCTTGCCGACATAACCTACGGCACCAACAATGAATTCGGCTTTGATTACCTTCGCGACAACATGGCCTATGCCATGGAGCAGGTTAGCCAGCGGGATCACTACTATGCGATCGTTGACGAAGTTGACTCCATTTTGATTGACGAGGCCCGAACGCCGCTCATCATCTCGGCTCCGGATGAGGAATCGGCCGGCTACTACCAGACCTTTGCCCGCATCGTGCCCAATCTCAAGGAAAACTCGGATTACAACGTGGATGAAAAGATGAAGGCCGTGACCATCACCGAGGAGGGGATTGAGAAGGTTGAGCGGATTCTCGGCGTAAAGAACATCTACGAGGAGAAGGGATTCCGCTATGTCCGCTATTTAGAACAGGCCTTGCGGGCCCAAGCCCTTTTTCAGCGCGATCGCGACTATGTTGTCCGCGACGGCGAAGTAATCATCGTGGATGAGTTTACCGGCCGCCTCATGCCCGGCCGCCGCTGGTCCGAAGGCCTGCATCAGGCCATTGAGGCCAAGGAAGGCGTTCAAGTCCAGCGTGAATCGCGGACGCTCGCCACCATCACCTTTCAGAATTACTTTCGGATGTATGAGAAGCTTTCGGGCATGACCGGCACGGCGGCGACTTCGGCCGAGGAATTCCATAAGGTCTATCACATGGATGTGGTGCTTATCCCGACTAACCAGCTCATGATTCGGCGTGATTTGCCGGATCTTGTTCTTCGTACGGAACACGGCAAGTTCTTGGCTGCGGCGCGGGAGATTAAAAAGCGGTATGAGCTTGGACAGCCTGTGCTGGTGGGGACGGTGTCCATCGAAAAAAGCGAAAGATTTGCAGAGTACTTGAAGCGCGAAGGCATAGTCCATAACATCTTGAACGCCAAGAATCACGAAGCCGAGGCTATGGTCATTACCCAAGCCGGACGGCTGGGGGCGGTGACTCTGGCCACCAACATGGCCGGCCGCGGGGTGGACATTATTCTTGGTGGTAATCCGCCGGACGATCGTGAGGCTGGGCGAGTCCGGGAGCTGGGAGGTCTTTTTGTCTTGGGCACGGAGCGGCATGAGGCCCGGCGCATTGACAATCAGCTTAGAGGCCGCTCCGGCCGCCAGGGCGATTCCGGCTCCTCCCAGTTTTTCCTCTCGCTTGAGGATGATCTTATGCGCGTTTTCGGCGGGGGCCGCATCAAGGCGATGATGGAATCCTTCGGCATCCCCGAAGATCAGCCCATTGAGAACCGCATGGTGACCAAGGCCATAGAATCGGCCCAGTCCAAGATCGAAGGCTTCCACTTTGACGCCCGTAAACACATCCTCGAATTTGATGACGTGATGAATAAGCAGCGTGATTATGCCTATCGGTTGCGCCGCGGAGTGCTTCAAGAGGGTGGACTTGCACCGGGAAAGCTCCTGGAGAGACTTGATGTGATGCTGGAGGAAGAAATTACAAAACTGGTCGCGTTCCATACTGCCGAGCGCTATCCTTCCGAGTGGAATATTGAAGAAATCGTTGAGAACTCCCGGGCCATCGCTGATGTGCCGGCCTCGCTCCATGAGGAACTGTCCCGCATTGCCGGCAACGAGGAACAAGTTGGTGAAAAGCGTAAGGCCGTAAGCCGCCATCTCGTTCAAATCTTCAAGCGTCTCTTGGAAGAGCGCAAAAAAGCCATGGGCGAGAATACCATCGCCGCCGTGGCCAAAATAGTGATGCTCCAATCCATTGATATGCTGTGGATGGATCACCTTGACCAGATGGAGCATCTTCGCGATTCGGTCAGGCTTCGCGCCTACGGCCAGCGCGATCCCCTGGTGGAATACAAAAACGAGGGGCTGCGGCTTTTCCGGCAGTTGCGATCAGCCATCAATTCCCAGATTGTTGGCACTATATTCAAAGTCGGAATGCGGCCGGCGGGTACCGCTGCGGCGGAGCCGGCGCGCTCACCAGCCCTGGTATTCCAATCGGCCAAGGACGAGCAAGGCCGAGCTCCGGTCGCTGCCGGCGCTGTGGCGGCCCCGAACCCCGCGCCAAAGAAGCCGCCGGTCGGCCGCAACGACCCCTGCCCATGCGGATCAGGCAAGAAATATAAGAAATGTCATGGAAAATAAAACGGGGCCTACAGCTCATAAGAGCTTTCGGCCCGTTTATGGCCAAAGATTCATTTGAAATGCGAAAAAAGCGGGCCGCAAAGATTGTTGCGGTATTAAAGAAGCTTTTCCCCAAAGCCAAGATCTTCCTGAACTACTCCAATAATTGGGAACTTTTGGTGGCCGTTGTTTTGTCGGCGCAGTGCACGGATAAAAAAGTCAATGAAGTCACGGCCAAACTCTTTAAGAAATACAAAACTCCGAATGACTACGTAAAAGCAGACCCCAAGGAATTTGAAAAAGACATCAGACCCACCGGCTTTTTCCGCAACAAGGCCAAAAATATCCTGGCCGCGGCCAAGATGGTAAAAGATAAATTCGGCGGAAAAATACCGAGGACTATGCCTGAAATCCTCAAGATTCCCGGTGTGGCCCGAAAGACCGCAAATGTCGTCCTCGGAAACGCCTACGGCATCGTAGAGGGGATTGCCGTTGACACCCATGTCCGCAGGCTTTCAATTAAACTAGGTCTCACTGACCACAACGATCCCAACAAGATTGAGCAGGATTTGATGAAGCTCCTCCCGAAATCCGAGTGGTTCAGCTTTACTTACCGCATGATTGAATACGGCCGCCAGATTTGTCCGGCCAGAAAGCATGAGTGTCCTGGTCATCCACTTACAAAAATATATCCGCCAGCCGCTAATCGCTGGCCGTAAAGTCATGTTTGAAATATGCGGATCATTATGCATCTAGATCTGGATGCCTTCTTCGCCGCGGTGGAGGAACGGTATAACCCGCAGTTTCGCGGGCGGCCGATTGTGGTCGGCGCGGATCCAAAGGCTGGGAAGGGCAGGGGAGTGGTTTCTACTGCCAACTACGCGGCGCGAAAATTTGGCATCAAATCGGCTGTGCCGATTTCGCAGGCTTGGCGGCTGGCTGAAGAAGCGCGGAGAAGGGGAGAGCCGGCCACGGTGTTCCTGCGCGGCAACTATTCGTTATATCGTGAGGTGTCAGAGCGAATTATGGCTATCCTCGCCAGTGGCGGTGGCGCCTTTGAGCAATCGAGTATTGACGAGGCCTACCTCGAGTGGCAATTTTCAAATGATCCGTGGTGCGAAACCGAAGAGCGAGCCAAGGTCATCAAGGGGAAAATTTTTGAGCAGGAGGGACTTACCTGCTCGGTGGGCATCGGCCCGAATAAGCTAATCGCCAAGATTGCCTCGGATTTCAAAAAGCCAGATGGGCTTACTGTTGTCCGTCCTGAGGGAGTCGAAATGTTTCTCGACCCGCTGCCCATCCGCGTAATTCCAGGCATCGGGCCAAAGTCAGAGATGCTCCTTCACCAAAAAAGTATCCGCACAATTGCCGATCTTCGCGCCGTGGATTCGGCGCGGCTCGTCGAATGGTTCGGCAAATGGGGCGAGGATTTATTCCACAAAGCCCGGGGCATAGATGATTCGCCTGTTTCCAATGAGTGGGAGCCGAAGTCTATAGGCGAACAGGAGACATTTGAACGGGATACCCTGCAGGCGGCCTATATTTTAGAGCGGGCGAGAGACCTGGCGGCGAGTGTCCATCGCCGCTTTCGCCAGGAAGGCTTTAAATCCTTTCGTACTGTGGTAGTGACCGTCCGCTTCGCCGATTTTGAGACCTTCACCCGCTCTCATACCCCACCAAAGTCTTTGACCACCGCCGAGTCACTGCAGGGCGAGATTCTACGCCTGCTCTTACCGTTTCTTGACCGCCGTCAAAACCCGCATCGGAAGAAAATCCGGCTCATCGGCGTACGGGTAGAGAAGCTCAGCCGGTAAAGTATGTCCATTGCCGTCATTCGGTCATTGAAATTGTCACCTTTTATTTGTATACTTAGGACTATGAAGTTTAAAAAATCTTCAATTCCAGAAAATTCCGGCCGGATTATTGTCTCGCCGCATGGCGCGAATGTTGCCGTGTTTCGGGGTGCCAATGGCGGACTTCACGTTTTCTCGCCTCTTTGTACTCATCAGCACTGCGAGGTGAAATGGAACGATTCGGAAAAGACCTGGGACTGTCCCTGCCACGGCGCGCGGTTTGAGGCCACGGGCGAACTGAAACATGGTCCCGCGGAAAAGGGGCTCCATCCCAAGCCCTTTCGTGAAGAAGGGGATGAGGTGCTAATTTAATCCAAAAATGAACGCTGACAAAAAAATTTCACTTTCGGCATCGGCTTTGAACCTGTATCGTGACTGCCCGCGCTGCTTTTGGTTGGAGCAAAACGGCATACGCAGGCGGCCCGAGGGCATTAAGTCCTCTTTACCTAACGGCATTGACGCGGTTCTGAAAAAATACTTTGATCGCTACCGCGGGACACTACCTCCGGAACTAAAAGGCCATATTCAGGGCCGGCTGATTGATGACCAGAATCTTCTCAATGCTTGGCGCAACCGTTGGCAGGGACTGATCTACGAAGATCCTTTTTTGAATGCCCGACTCAAAGGGCTTCTCGATGATTGCGTGGTGCACGATGCCACCTACGCGCCGCTGGATTACAAGACCAAGGGCTTTACGCCCAAAGACGATGCCCATAAGTGGAACCAGGATCAGCTGGATATCTACACGCTGCTCCTTGAAGCCAACCAGTATCCAACAGCGGGTCATGGCTATCTGATTTTCTACCATCCCATCCAGGCGCACGAGGGCGGCATGATCCAGTTTGAAATAACGCCGCGCAAGGTCGTCACGGACAAGCAATCGGCGCTGCGCCTTTTTGAGGGTGCGGTGGGGTTTATTCGCGGTCCGGAGCCGACTCGCCAAGAGAAGTGCGAATACTGCTCCTGGAGCGGGTAAATGCCTTAGTAAGCATTACTGCTGGGCGGAGGTGAGGGCTTCCACAATTGGGTCAAGTTCCCCCTCAAGTATTTTCTGGATGTTGTGGAAGCTTTTCTTAATTCGGTGGTCCGTAACTCGATCCTGCGGGAAGTTATAGGTGCGTATCTTCTCGGCTCTCTCGGCCGTGCCAATTTGTTCGCGCCGCGCGGCTCCGATTTTTTTGGACTCCTCCATGCGCTTGGCCTCAAGGAGCTTTGTGCGGAGGAGAGTGTAGGCTAGCTCCCTATTTTTTTGCTGGGAGCGCGATTCCTGTGAGCCTACTACCAAGCCGCTGGGAAGATGATGGATTCTCACTGCCGTCTCAACCTTATTGACGTTCTGTCCGCCCGGTCCGGAGGAGCGGAAAAATTCTATCTTAAGGTCCTGGGGCCTGATGGCGATATCCGTTTCCTCGGCCTCCGGCAGAACCGCCACTGAAGCGGTGGAAGTATGAATTCTTCCGGTTTTTTCAGTTTCGGGGATTCTCTGCACCCGGTGCACTCCGGCCTCATGCCTAAGCGCGTTCATCGCTCCTGGGCCGCTAATCTCAAATATGATTTCTTTGCAGCCGCCCAGGGCAGTTAGGTGTGAGTCAATGGGTGTGGGGTACCAGCCGCGTTGTTTGGCGTAATTGGAATACATCCGAAAGAGCCTTACGGCAAAGAGTGCCGCCTCTTCGCCCCCCGTGCCCGCCCGGATCTCCATGATTAGTTTATCGGAGGCTGGAGCGGCCGTAGAATGGGCGGCGGTTTGGATTTCCTTTTCTATTCTCCCGAGTTCAATGCTGATTTCTTTTATTTTCCCGGCATCATGAAGCACCACAGGGTCGCTGAGTTGTTTCTCCAATTCCTCTTTTCTCTGCTTTAATTTTGATGCTTCAAGATTTTGTGCCATTTTGTGAGATTTTGGCCATATGTTAAGAGCCGTGCAAAACGCAAGGGAGCGCGTCAGTAAGCCATAGGGATTGACCTCTACGCTCTTTTCTTGGCCAGTCGTTGTCGAAATTTACCAACCCGACCGGCGGTGTCAACAATTTTGGAGCCGCCAGTGTAGAAGGGGTGGCAGTGAGAGCAGATTTCAACCTCAATCTTATCTTTGGTGGAGCCAAAACGAAAACTGTGGCCGCAGGCGCATTTCATTGTGGTGGCGGGATAATAAGCGGGATGGATGTCTTTCTTCATGAAGTAATTACAAATGTATGCGATTACTCTACCATACTTGCCCGATTTCTTTCAAGATGCTACACTAATTGGGTTATGGAAACCGTGGCGATGGAACATATGGCGTCGTCAGCCGTTGATCCGGAAATTGAGGCCATGATGGAGGCCGGCGTTCACATTGGACACATCCGCTCCAAGCGCCATCCGGCCATGGCCCCATATCTCTGGGGCGTGCGCTCCAACGTTGAGATTATTGATATTACCAAGACCAAAGAGAAACTCGGGGCGGCTTTGGATTTCCTGCGCCAATCAGCTCAAGGAAAGAAACTCTTTCTTTTTGTCGGCACGCGGCCTTCGGCCCGGGAACTGGTGGCTCGCAGCGCCGAGGCCTTGGGTATGCCCTATGTTAACCAGCGCTGGATCGGCGGAACCCTCACCAACTTTAAGGTTATTGGCAAGCAGATTGAAACTCTTGAAAAATTGGAAAGCGAGATCGCAAGCGGCGGCTTTGAGAAATACACCAAAAAAGAGCGAATGAAGAAGGAAGCGGACTTAGAGCGGCTGAGGCATAACTTCGATGGGCTTCGCCGGATGAAGAAGCTTCCGGATATTGTAGTAATCATTGATATCGCGCATGATGACTTGGCACTGCGTGAAGCCAGACGCATGAACATTCCCGTGGTAGCGCTTGTTGATACTGACACTGATCCGCGTCTCGTCACTTATCCAATCCCATCCAACGACAATGCCCGTCCGGCTATCGCCTATATGCTTGATCGTGTCGAGAAGGCCATTGCCGATGGCCAAGCCGCTTTGCTATCTCCGGAGAGTGGTGGTGGCGAGGGTGCGGTGACTGGCGCCATAGCCAACACGGCTAAGGATGATAAGCATTTAAGCAATGCTTGAAAAAATTAAGAGATTGCGCGAAGAGAGCGGAGCGTCTTTGGCTGAAGTCCGTTCGGCTCTGGTCGAAAGCGGCGGGGATCTTAGCCGAGCTAAGGAGCTATTGCGCGAAAAACTTGGAGCTATCGCCGAGAAAAAGTTTCATCGCGAAGTGCGCTCAGGAGTTGTTGAAGCCTATGTTCATTCCAACAGCCGAATCGGTGTCTTGATGGAGCTTCATTGCGAGACGGATTTCGTGGCGCGCAATCCGGAATTTCGCAAATTAGCCCACGATCTGGCTATGCACATTGCCGCCATGGCGCCGCAAGATGCCGAGGCTCTGATCAAGCAGGAGTTCATCCGCGATCCGTCAAAGAAGGTTGATGAGGTGGTGCGCCAGGCCATGGGCCTCTTCGGCGAGAACATCAAGATTGGAAATTTTGTGCGTTTCGAGCTTTGAGCTAGAATGTGGTTATGATTAACATAGGATTGCTGGCTATTTTTTGGGCGGCGGCAAGCTACATGGTTGTTGCGGTATGGCGCAAAATTCCTTTGCTTCTTCAGGTACCGCAGCAATTAATTGAAGAAAGTTTTGTCACGCGGCCGAGCCGGATTAAAGAATATCTTGATCCGGTGGTGGATTTTTTTGTCCACGGGCGCTGGCGCGACGTCTACTACGCTACGTTGCTGCGGATATTGCATGGAGTGAGATTGTGGCTTTTGAGACTTGAGCGGCTGACCTTTCGGATGCTCGAGGCTTTGGAGAGGCGGGGCGAGAGTTTGGCCAAAACTGAGGAGCGGTATTGGGGCGAAATAAAACAGTGGAAACATGAGGTTCGTCAAAATGGCAATTCCTTGCCGGAAAAAGTCATGAACCCCGACCCGCCGCCGGAGCGCAATTCAAAGCTCTCGGATTCTATAAATTGAAAGTTGGTAGTTCGTCCGGATAGCTCAATGGCAGAGTCCGCCGTCGCTTCGCTTTGGCGGATTGCTGTTTGTGGCTGCTCGTTGTACACTCGCAGACAAACAGGGAACAACTGTTTTGCGACAGCCCCGTTAGAGCCGACCTAGCTCAACGGCAGAGCAACGGTTTTGTAAACCGTAGGTTCCGAGTTCGAATCTCGGGGTCGGCTCTAACGGGGTAAATAGGTTGTCGGTTCAAGTCCAACTCCGGGCTTTTTGCGCAGGTGGCAGAGCGGTCAATTGCACGAGGCTGTAAACCTCGCGCCCTCACGGGCTACGGGGGTTCGAATCCCTCCCTGCGCATAACCTGTGAATTAATTTTTTGCACGCTGCAAAAACGCCATTGAAATGGCGTTTTTGTGTTTATATTTAGGCAGCGATTTGATGGCTACTTGTATTTGATCTTTGGCACGAAGTGGCATATCTTTATAGTTAAGTGGTGAATTGTGGATAACTATGGGGATAAATCACTCAAACTGTGAATAAGTTATAAAACATGTTGTTAGGAGAATATCAGCACTCCATAGACGAAAAAGGCCGGATGGCAATTCCGGCGAAGTTCAGAAAATCACTTGCTGGCGGGGTTGTAGTTACCAAAGGACCGGATCATTGCCTTTACCTTTACCCACTCGACGAATGGAATAAGCTCGCCGAGAAACTGGCTCATCTGCCATTGGGACAGGCTGATTCCAGGGCGTTCAGCCGGGTGATGCTTGCGGGAGCCTCGCACGCCGAGATTGATACCCAGGGGCGGATCCTTATTCCGGAGTATCTTAGGAAGTACGCCGGTGTCACGGGGCAGGCCGTCATCGTTGGTCTCTACACTCGCGCTGAAATATGGAATGAGAAGGCTTGGGAGCAGTATAGGGCGAATGTCGAATCCAAGACGGATGAAATCGCGGAACGCCTGGGCGAACTCGGCGTCTGACCATGGTGCATACTCCGGTATTCACGAAAGAGGTTCTTTTCTATCTTGATGCAAAACCCGGCAAACACTACATTGATGCGACTGCTGATGGCGGCGGGCATACCATTGCGATCATCCACGCCGTTCAACCTGATGGGAAGATCCTGGCCGTGGAATGGGACGAAGAATTGTTTCAGCAATTAATCCGGCGGCTCAAAAAAGAATGTTCGCATTTCAGCAAAAATTATATTTTGCGGCAGGCGAGCTATACGGCGCTCGCGAGGCTCGTCCGCTCGTTGCGGTTCAGCCCGGTAGCCGGGGTGCTATTCGATTTCGGAATCAGTTCATTCCATCTCGAGGTATCCAGGCGCGGCTTCAGTTTCCAAAGAGCGGAGGAGCTCGATATGCGCTACAGCCGCGCCACATCCGAAACAGCAGCCCAAATCCTGGCGCGCCGCACCGAGAAAGAGCTTGAGACTATTTTGAAAAATTTCGGCCAGGAACGATTCGCCGGCCGCATCGCCAAAGGCATTAGCGAGGCCAGGCGCCGTCATCCCATCCGCACCACCTTAGAACTTGTCGCGATCATCCGGAAATCAACCCCGCAGTGGTATCACCGAAAAAGGCTTCATTTTGCCACACGCACCTTTCAGGCCTTGCGCATCGCCGTAAATCACGAATTGGAAAACATTGCCCAGGGGCTTGAGGCGGCGGCCGAAGTTATCTCGCCGGCGGGGCGAATCGTAACCATCACCTTTCATTCCTTGGAAGACCGCACGGTAAAGAATTTTTTTCGGCGCCCGGACATTAAGCCTCATTTTTCCGCCATGTTGGAAAAGCCGCTCCGGCCGCAAGTGTGTGAAATCCGCAACAATCCACGCGCGCGTTCCGCCGTTTTAAGAGCTTTTGAGAAAATATCATGATCAGAAAATCCATTGACATCGAGCGTTTCCCGCATCCGGCCCTTGGGCGGCGGGGCTCTGGCCAGTCCGCTGTTTTGGAGCTGCCGAGGATCTTCTCTTTCCGAATTGCATTCGGCGCCGCGGCCTCGCGCTGGACTGCGATTATCATTGCCGCAGTGGGCCTGGCCGCCATTGTCGTCTACATTTCCGCAGTTAATGCCATATTGCTTGGCGGGGAAGCGCTAAAAAAAGACCAAATCATCCTTGAACGCCTCGAGTATGACTTAGCCGGGCTCCGTCAGATCGCGGCCGAACGCGAGTCGCCGGCCTGGATTCAAGCGCACTCGACCTTAAACGGCATGGTTGCCGTCTCAACTATCCGCTATATCCGGAGCGATCAATCCGTGGCTCTAGCCAGATAATGCGGTTCACCCCGTTACAACCAGAAGCCCCATGCCTTCAGACTGGGGAGGAAGGCGAAATCCTGAAGCCTGGTAAGATGTCCCGCTGGTTGTAACGGGGTTCACCGCGTTACTCCGAGAGGAATGTAGCTCGTAGAAATTTAAACAGGTAAAACGCTTATTTGGATATTTAATGGATAAACCTTAGATGCGGGAGTAACGTGGTTCACCTCCGGCTGCACCAATCTTTTCACTGGCGGCTCGTCATACTAATTTCCTTTTTTTTGACATTACTCGCGGCGGTCATCCTCCGCGTTTTTTCGTTGGCCATAGTTGAACACCGGCGCTTTGTCGTGGCCGCGGAGAAACAGCAGCAGATCTTTGAAGTGTTGCCGTCGCGCCGCGGCAAAATTTTCGCTCAAGACAAATCTGGAGTCCTTCTGCCTCTGGCTATTCAGAAAAGCTTTTTTACGCTGGTGGCCGTCCCCAAGGACATCTCCGATCATGCCCTGGCCGCCTCAAACCTTGGAGAACTTTTATCCGTCCAAACCGACGACATCTATGCCAAACTGGCTAAAGCCGATGATCCTTACGAGGTCATCGCCCGGAAGATTGATGACGAGACGGCGGCGGGTATTCGGGCTTTGAATACCCAGGGGTTGATGCTGGTCGAGGAATCGCGGCGCGTCTATCCTCAAAATCGCCTTGCCGCATCGGTCATCGGCTTCGTGAGTTATGATGACGGTGAAGAGCGTGGAGAATACGGCATCGAGCGGGCTTACCAAAAAGAATTGGAGGGCGATCGCGGCTTTTTTGAGGGCGAAAAGGACGCAGCCGGATTCTGGGTCAGTGTCGGCCGTCGCATTATAAATCCGCCGGTGAACGGTGCCGATGTCATCCTCACCATTGATGCCAATATTCAGTTCAAAGTCGAGGAGGAGCTTATCTCCCTTCGCGAGAAGTGGCAGGCCGAATCGGCTCTGGCCATTGCCATCGAGCCTTCGAGCGGCCGCATCTTGGCTCTGGCCTCCTCCCCGGCGTTTGATCCCAATGACTATTCCAGCGAGAAGGATTTTTCGGTCTTCCGCGCTCCGGCCATAAATTCGCAGTTTGAACTCGGCTCGGTCTTTAAACCCATCACCATGGCCGCGGGTATCAATGAAGGAGTAATCAGCGCCACCACCACCTATCAGGACCCGGGCAGGCGCAAATACGGCGGCTTTACGGTATCAAACTTCGACGGGCGATCTTATGGGCTTCAAACCATGACCCAGGTTCTTGAACGGTCGCTCAACACCGGCGCCATCTTCGCGGCTGAGCGCGTGGGCAAAGAGAGGTTTTGGCAATACCTCCAGCGCTTCGGTTTTGGACAAAAAGCAGAAATTGACTTTCCGGGCGAAGTCGTCGGCGACATTTCCAACCTCAATGCCGGGCGCGACGTTGATTACGCCACCGCCTCCTTCGGCCAGGGGATTGCCATAACACCCCTCCAGATGGCCATGGCCATGGGCGCCATTGCCAATCGCGGCATCTTGATGACACCCTACATGGTGGAAAGAATTCGCGATGAGGCTGGCGTTGAAGAATTGCATCGGCCCACCGAGCGCGGGGAAGTCATCAGCATCTCGAGCGCCGAAACTATCACCAAGATGCTGGTCTCGGCGGTCCGCAACGGTTTTGAAAATCGCGCCGGGGTCAATGGTTATTTTGTCGCCGGCAAGACCGGAACAGCCCAGATTCCGAAAAAAGACGGCCGCGGTTATTCGGATGAGGTAATTCACACCTTTGTCGGTTATGCCCCGGCGTTCAATCCTAAATTTTTGATCTTATTACAGCTTAATCGGCCCAAGGGCAACCGTTTCGCCGCCAATACCTTGACTCCGGCCTTTCACAATTTGGCGGAGTTTATGCTGAATTACTATGAGATACCGTCCGACGAAAGATGAAGTTTCAGGCACCAAGCATCAGATTCCAAACAATACCCAATGAACAAAATCCAAAATTCAAAGCGTGTTTTGAATTTCAAATTTGGAATTTTGAATTTGTTTGTGATTTGGGATTTGGAATCTGGGAATTATGAAGTATATTTTTCAGAAAATTTTAGCTATTCTCGCTAAAGCCACTCTTTGGCGCTACCGGCCGATGATTGTTGCTATCACGGGGTCGGTCGGCAAAACCTCCACCAAAGAGGCAATTTTCACTGTGCTTAGGACCCGTTACCGCGTGCGGCGGAGCGAAAAAAACTATAACACCGAAATCGGCGTGCCGCTTACCATCCTCGGCATTCCTCACTGCGGCCGTAACATTTTCAAATGGCTATTCGTGATAATGCGTTCGGTAATGCGTGTCATAATTCGTGCGCACGAATATCCACAGGTACTCGTGCTGGAGATGGCCGCCGACCGACCCGGCGACATCGCTTATTTAACCAAGCTCGCTCCGCCGTTCATCGGCGTCATCACCGCCATTGGCGAAATTCCGGTGCATGTAGAGTTTTTCGCCGGGCCGCGGGCCGTGGCCGAGGAAAAAACCAAACTCATCCAAACTTTACCCGCGGATGGTTTCGCCGTTTTGAATTATGACGACGCAATTTTGGCGGCGATGCAATCGCGCACCAGTGCGAAAGTAATTTTCTGCGGTTTCAGAGACGGGGCGCATGTGCGAATCCGCAACTATGAGCTCCATGTCTCGAGGGCGGAAGATGTGCCGGGCATAAGTTTTAAACTCGAATATGCCGGCAATAGTGCGGGAGTGAAACTGTCCAACACCTTTGGGAAGCAGCAGGCTTCTGCCGCCTCCGCCGCCGCGGCAGTCGGGTTGGCGCTTAAGATGAGTATGAGCGAAATCGCCTCGGCCCTTTTGAGTTATCAGTCGCCGCCCGGACGTTTAAAACTGCTTCGTGGCAACAAGCAGACGTCCATCCTTGATGACACCTATAACGCTTCGCCAGCCTCCACTTTGGCGGCACTTGAGGTGCTCGAGCAATTTCCGGCTTCGCGGCGAATTGCCGTGCTGGGGGATATGCTGGAACTCGGCAGCTGGACTGAAGAGGCGCATCGGATGATTGGCCGGCGGGTGGCTCAGGCGGCGGATTTATTTTTGGCCGTGGGCGAACGCATGAAGTTTGCGCTTGATGAAGTTAGCCGTGCCGGAATGAAAGAACGTCGCCAACCTCCAGAGTCACGGGTGTTTTGGTTGGCCACGGCCAGAGAAGCAGGGCAGAAACTGGAGGCTTTACTAAAAGCAGGAGATGTGGTACTTGTCAAGGGGTCACAGGGTCTGCGCATGGAGCGGGTGGTGGAAGAGGTCCTGGCCGAGCCGGAAAAGGCCGGTCTACTACTGGTGCGGCAGGACAAATGGTGGCTGAATAGGTCATGAAATTGCTGTTTAGTTTCAAATCTGTTGATAACTTTTCGCATAGTTCCGGCAGGGTGATAAAATATAGATAGGCAGACTTTAAAGGAGGTGGGGAGTGATGCGCCATTGGTTATCCATTCCCGCCTGGTGCTCATGCGGAGGGCGATTCTTGTGGGCGCCTTGTCCAATCTGGGGGTGGATGGCTAGTTGCAGCCGTTGCGGCGTTTCTGCCGACGGACTTTTGCAGCGGCCCGCTCCACCACCTGAAGAGCTGGTCCTAGTGGAGGAGGCGCAACCTCTTCCAGTGGCGGCCTAAAAAGGCCGAAATAGCAAAGCTTGGTGTCTTTTACGACTCCCATCCCAGCCCCGAAACCCTCCCGGGGCTTCTTTTTTTTGCTCTGCTTTGATATAGTCCCTTTGTTGGCTCTATCGTCCCGCACGAAAATCGCTTCGCGATTTCATGCGGGATAAATTTGGTGACCGAGTGTGGTTCCCTGCCCCACAACATCTCTGCCCCGATCGTCTAGTGGCCTAGGACACGGCGTTCTCAACGCCGGAACCGGGGTTCAATTCCCCGTCGGGGCGAGCGAAGCGAGACACGAAGCATCTCAACTGCTTGAGATGCGTCGGGAGAATTGAAAGCCGGAGCATGTGCCCGTAGGGCATGCGAGGCGGGGTCGCGACCCCGCGCTAAGCGCGAGAGTTGTGACCAATTCCCCGTGTGTGTGGGGGGGTAGCCGTACATAAGCGGAACGCACCTCAATTTTGAGGTGCGTTTTTGTATATGAAAAAACTTCAACGCCATTCAATTTCGAAATTCTATTTAACCTCGTTCCATGTTGTAATGCTCCAGCCGCCGGTCGGGCCAGCCGTGAAGTTGGCGTTGGCGAGACCGAGTTCATAGGTCAGTTGCGCAGAGTTTTTCATGTGAATGGCATAGGCAGTTACCTCCTTCAAAGAAGTGTTGTTTTCAATGAGGATCTTGCCGTGGTGGGCGTAATAGATTGAGGCATCGGTGAAGTTTTTGGGTGTAATAGCAATTTCGTTTCCGCCGATTTCGGCCGAATTATTCTGGGAAATAAGCATGAGATAACTTCCGGAGGTCCCCGAGCCCAGAACTTGGGCCGAGTTTTGGACCGTAATTTTGCTTGATGTGGTGCGGTTGGATGGATTATCGGCAATCAAAACCTCGCTCGTCGCGCCGTAGGCCGGATCAAGTTCTAACCTTGTCGAATTCTGAATGTTTACATTTCCGGCAACCCAGATAGGCCCGCGCACGATAACGATAGCATCGTTTTGGACTGTGAAATCGCAATTGATTTTCCGAGGGCCTAGAGTCGTTATCCCGTCGGATAGCACATAGGGGCAGGGACTGGTATGAATGCCGCCCGCTTCTGCTGCCGCTTCCCAGTCGCTGATCTGTTGGTCAGTGAGCGGGAAGGGGATCACAGGAAGGTCATTCGGCGGCGGACAGGACTGCACCGCCGGCGGCAGGCCGATGGAGTTCCCGCTCTGGCTGGTGCAGTAGAAAAGCATGCCGCTTATGTCGGATCCGCTCACGCTGTCGGCATAGGCGTTAGTCGATATAGTGCTATCGGTTATCGAAGTTGTAGATGTGGCACTCCCGGCGATAGCGCTTTCGGTGATGGCGTGGGCTCGTGCCTGTCCGCCAATATTGTAAATATCGTCGATGATCGAACCTGCGGCCGCAAAGGCATCCCCGGTGATCTCCGGTGTGTTGTTGCCGGTAATATTGCCGGCACTATAAACACTGCCAATCAGCCGCGAGCTATTTTCCATAAAAAGACCTCCCGCCCCGGCCTGCAGACCGTAAGGAAAGGCAATTCCTACGCCGGACTGCACAATAATCCGAAGGCGGCGTATTGCGGAGGCTATATCGCCGCTTGATTCGACAGTCCGGTCTTTTCCGCTGGATGTGACGCTCACTACCGCCGTCCTCCCATCAAGTGAAACAGCCTCATTAAGATCATATTGTTTGCCGCTGCGGATGCGCCATAATATGTCTTCCATCCCGGCTTCGGAGAGAAAATAGCTCTGTTTGGAACGGAGATCACGGCGGCTGGAGTTGGTCTCGCGGAGGGCAATGGAAGAAAATGCAAGAAGGAGGGCGGAACTGGTCAAGAGAAAAAATAGGATAGTTATGAGTACAGCCTGTCCGGCCTGACCCCCGTCGGAATTTTTGATTTTGGATTTTTCCATTTACTTAGCGTATGAATTTCTTAGGACAGTAGTGCCGTAGAAGTTCTGGGTGGTGGTGGCCCGCCCCGAGGAACTGGCTAGGGTGAGTTCAACTTTAACTGCCTGGGAAGTGCTGTTGGCGGTGATCATCCGGAATAAAAGCTTCTCCACCACCACACCCGGTGGAGTTAGGATGGTCTCGGGGCTAGCACTTGATTCGAATTTGAGCGTGCCTCCGCTTACAGAGAATCGGTAAATGTTCGCCGGCGTCTCCGAACCGGAAAGAGTGAGGATACCAGGAGAAACATCAAATGTGCTTGATCCGGCATCAACCGCCTTGGCATCGCGTATAACTCGAATCATGCGCTCCATGGCCACTGAGGCGGAGGCGCTTAAAGTGCGCGTTACCCGAATCTCGCCCAGAGACCTTTGGATGAGTAGGAGTGTATTGACTGCAATTACTGTCAGTGTTGCGAGAATGGCTAGGTAAACAAGAATTTCGATGATAGTAAAGCCGGTGTCAAGATTTTTGCGCTGATATTTTTTAATTTGTAATTCTGGATTTTGCATTTTGGACTCAGAATAAAGGAGCCCTCTTTAATTATTGAACAGATTCGACAAATACGTTGAAATGGTAGTTGTCGCTAGTCGGCCGCGGTTAGCCCAACTGACAGTAACGCTCACCCTGCGTGTGTTCGGATCCAACGCACCTCCGGTGGTGGTAATGTCATCATTAGCATCGCGATAAACCGACGAAAATCGTATTCGCCTTTCATATATGCCGTCACTAGGCGGTACAGGGTTTAATTGTAGGGCGAAGGTTTGGCCGGTAAATTCGATGAAATAATCGGTGTCGAGGGCCGAGGAAGCAATTAAATTCGACCAGCTTGTGTCGCGGATGATCCGAACGGCTTCGAGCCCCTCTTCAGCCAAAAAGGCGGCGCGGAGTTTAAGATTTGATTCGTCCACCAGGCGGAAGGTAAACTGTCCCACCTGGACCAAGCTAAAAAGCACCACGCTTAAAATGGCCGCACCGACTACGGTCTCCACAAGGCCAAAGCCGGCTGGCATGAATTGCGCCGGAGGTTCTCGGCCTAAGAGGTAGCTACTTTTGTGCTTCATAGTTTGCGAAAAGCACCGGAGGACAAAATTTCAATCTGTTTTGTCTTAGCCGATCTCTTGCCTATGAATCTTATCGTGCCGGTGGCTGCGGCCGCGCCGGATAGGCGCTCAAAAACGACATTGGCCGTGGTGGTGCTCAAGACGATGGCGTTAATTTCTACAATTGCCGGAAGAGTTATGACCAGATTAGCAGGGTCGCCAGCGGTATATGTCCAGCTTTTGAATAAGGTCACACTCGAAGAGGTGAAATGGACTCCGAAGCTTGATGCGCTCTCGGAACCCAGTGTTTTGGAGCGCGCCTCGCGGAGGAGTTCAAAAGCTTCATCGAGAGCCTGATCAATGGCTGCGGACTCACGGAAGGCGGCGATGCCGCTTGAGATGACCATGGCCAGAAGCGCGATCACGGCAATGGCAACGATGATTTCGATAAGGGTGAAGCCCGCGCGCTCAGGAGCAATGACTACCTCTCCGGCAACAGGATTTTTTATCTTTGGTTTAGTACCTATTATTTTCCACATGCTATGACTAATTGTATTATACTCTAGAAATGAGAGAGGTTCTATCTCAGCGATTTTTTGACCGTCCGACCCTGCGAGTAACCCGCGACATCCTCGGCAAGTATTTGGTAAGAAGAATAGGGAAGCGGGAATTGGCGCGTGAGATGCGCGACGTTGAGGCCTATATCGGATTCAAAGACCGGGCTTCCCACGCCTCGCGAGGCCGGACGGCGCGAAATCAGGTAATGTTCGGAAAACCGGGGGTGTGGTATGTTTATTTCACCTACGGCATGCACTGGATGTTGAATATAGTCACCGAGAGAAAAGGCTTTCCGGCGGCGATTTTAATTCGCGGCGTAGGGGGCATTCCAGGGCCGGGCCGGGTGACGAAGTTTTTCAAGATTGATCGCCGCTTCAACGGCCAGCCGGCGAATAGGAGAACAGGCCTGTGGATCGAGGATCGCGGCGTCAAAGTCTTACCGCGGACTATTCGGCGCTCCGCACGCATCGGGGTTGAATACGCCGGACCATGGAAATTAAAGCTATGGCGTTTCCATTTATCACCCCAAACCACCTGAGCGGTAAAAAACAGCTCGCCCTCCTCATCCTCGCCCTAGGCGCCTGGGCGTTTATCATCTACATCCGATGGATGGCAACGCCCGACGCCCTCCTCTTTATTGGCGCAAAGCAGCTTGACAAGCTCGCCCACCTCGCCGGCGGCATATTCATAGCCCTGGCTATTGAATGGCGGCTCGGCCGGATGCCGCTTACGGTATTTGCCATGGCCATGCTCGCCGCCACAATCGGCTGGGAGGCAATGGAATTCTTCTTTGATACCGATACCCGTTTTTTCTACGCCAATGCCCCGGACCTCTGGCGGCTCGATGCATCCGGGGATGTCGTGGCGGCATTCCTCGGCGGTTACGGCTACTGGGTATTCGGCACGGGACGTTTGGGACAAAAAAAGAATCAGCGACCATTGGTCGCTGATTCTTGGCGGAAACTATAGAGCGGGTTCTTAACTGTCCCGAGCTAGGTCAGGAATCCGATTTTGCTTTTGACATCGGCAAGGGTTTTTGCGGCAACCGTCGCGGCCTTGCGACTGCCATCGTGAAGTATCTTCAACACTGAGGACTTATTCTTGTTGAGCTCTCTTAATTTATTCTGGAACGGAGCCAGCCCTTCAACTACCGCTTCGGCAAGGTCAGATTTAAATTCGGCGTAGCCTTTGCTGCGATAGGTCTTCTCGATATCGCCGATGGGTCTTGCCGAGAATTCAGAAAAAATCACTAGCAGATTTGAAATCGCTGGTTTACGGCCAGGAGCATAGGCGATTTCCTTCCCTGAATCCGTTACTGCGGCTTTTAGTTTCTCACGAATCAAAGCCGGTGTATCGAGGAGGTTGATCCGGCTTTTATCATTGGCGTCGCTTTTGGACATCTTATTTCCAGGGTCGTCCAAAGAGAGAATACGCGCGGTCTCTTTCTTGACGCGCCCTTCGGGGATGGTGAACGTCTTGCCGTAGCGGTTATTGAAGCGTTCAGCCAGTGAGCGGGTCAGTTCGATATGTTGGAGCTGGTCTTCGCCTACGGGCACGATATCGGTCTGGTAGAGGAGGATATCGGCGGCCATGAGCGTAGGATAGTTGAAGAGGCCGGCGAAGACTGATCGGTGCTTGGCGCGTTTCTCTTTGTATTGCGTCATGCGCTCAAGTTCTCCCATCGGCGTGAAAGTGTTTAGGATCCATCCGAGTTCCGCGTGGGCGGGCACATGCGACTGTACGAAGATGGTTGACCTCCGAGGATCGACGCCCGCCGCGAGATACGTCAAGGCCACGTTCAGCGTATCGGCACGTAGACCGAGTGGATCTTGCGGAACGGTAATTGCATGCTCATCAACAATACAATAAAACACCTCGTGGCCATCTTGCAATTCCACGAATCTTTTAATCGCCCCCAGATAGTTTCCGATATGCAGCGCTCCTGATGGCTGGACGCCGCTGAATACGCGTTTTTGATTTTTCATATTTGGTATGCTACTTTCAGCATACCTGAAAGAGAGGAGTGATGCGGGTAGTGGATATTCTTATCTCTCTTCTCGTCTTTCTTCTCGGTGCCGCGGTGATCTGGTTTTTGCCGGGAATCGTCGTCGCGACAATATGCTTATGCTCGGGTCAGAAGAGAGCCGCAGTGCTCCGCCTCAGCCGTGAAAGTTTGAAGCGGTCGGTGCAGAAGAGGTTTGACGAGGGTGTGATTTCGGAGGCGATGGCCGAGCGTATGCTCAAACGCAATCAGGCCGTCCTCTCCCACCTTCTCGCCGCCTCGTTCGCGCTGATCATTTTGGGGCCTGGAGCGATTGATTGGCTTCGAGCACTTAGGAAGCAGTTGCCGCCATAGCTCTCGGGTAGAGGATAAGATGCGGTCCGGCGGAGAATGTCGGGCCGCTTTTAATTATAATTGGCAGCGAGGGAGAAATGAAAGCAACTCCTTCATTTCGACCGAACGAACCAGTTACATCAAACGCAGTGAAGATATAATTGGCAGCGAGGGGAAAATGGAAGCCCGCATTCATTTCGACCTAGCGAACCAATTATATGCCTGTCACGGCGCGCCATTACTGCGCTTATACTTCGATCACCACCGGAAGCACCATCGGGCGCCGTTCAGTCTTGGAGAAAAGATATTGTCCAACCCGATCGCGCAGGTTGTCGCGGATGTATTGTGGATTTAAGGTTTCGGTCGGCGTAGCACTTTCTTCAATGATGGCTCGGATCTTTTCGCGAACATCCTTTAAGAGCTGCTGGTTTTCTCTAAGGTATACAAATCCGCGCGAGATGATGTCTGGTGAGCCGCGCAATCGGCCGGTTTGGCCGTCAATTATGGCGATGATGACGAACATGCCGTCCTGTGAGAGGGCTTCGCGGTCACGCAGCACAACTTCACCGACATCTCCGACCCCCAGGCCATCCACGAAAACGTAGTTGGCCGGCACTAATTCCTTGGTGAGCCGACATTCACCCTCCCGGCACTCAATTACCTGGCCGTTGTCAGCAATGAGGATGCGCTTGGGATCAAATCCATCTTCCATTGCGGCTTTGGCATGCATTTTCAAGAAGGAGTGATTGCCCTCAATGGGGAGGAGGTAGCGGGGATTGACCCATTTGATCATGAGTTTCAGATCCTCGCGCTTGGCGTGCCCCCCGGCGTGGATGTCCAGCATTCGGTAGTTGATCACTTCGGCCCCTTCGCGGTAGAGCTTGTCGGTCAGGCGCTGGACAGTGCGTTCGTTTCCCGGCACCACCGATGAGGAGAATACAATGGTGTCGCCAGGTTGGATGGATACAAAGCGATCCTTGCGGTTGGCGATGCGCATGAGAGCCGCACGGTCCTCGCCCTGCGCTCCGGTAGCTAGGATCACCACCCGCTCGGGCGGGTGACGGTTGATTTCGTTCGGCTGGATGATGGTCTTGGGGTTAAACTTCATGTAGCCGAGCTCCCTTCCGATCTCGACGTTGACGCGCATGGAATGACCGATGATGGCTATTTTTTTCTTGTATTTTTCGGCAAGCTGGATGATTTGGTTTAATCGCCCCAAGAGTGAAGAAAATGTGCCAATAATAAGACGGCCGGTGGCTTTTTCGATGATTTCCTCAATCTCTACCTTGATGTCGGCTTCGGAAAACTGATGGCCGGCCTCTCGGGCATTGGTGCTGTCGGAAAGAAGCGCCAACACGTTCTTTTTCCCCAAAGCCTTGATTTTTTCGACCTCCGTCCGGCCGGCAATGTCGGACTTCAGGTCAATCTTAAAGTCTCCGGTGTGGACAACGATTCCGGCAGGAGTATGAACGGCGACGCCGAGCGACCCGGGGACATTGTGCGAAACGCCGAAGAACTCCACCTTAAACACGCCCAATTGAAGTTTACCTTCATTGGTCACGGTATTTAGATTCAGCTTGGTGCCGTAGTGTTTGTAGTCTTCCTGGCGCCGCTTAATGATGGCGCAGGTGATGTCCGTGGCGTAGATTGGGATGGACTCGCCGAGCTGCGGCATCAAATGGGGTATAGCGCCGATATGATCATAATGAGCATGGGTGATGATTATACCGCGAATGTTTTTGCGTCTCGGCAGGAGATACTGGACATTGGGGATGATATAGTCAACCCCCGGCATGTCCTCCTCCGGAAATTGCAGGCCCATGTCAATGATCATAATGTTATTTTGATATTCGAGCACGGTCATGTTCCGGCCGACCTCCTCCAGTCCACCCAGCGGGATTATACGCAGAATCGGCTCATTGGAATTCAGAGAACGGAAAACCAGCGGCACGGCTTCGGTCCGCCTTCGCGTTAATAAGCGATGGGATGTTTTCATGACTATTGTCCGGTACGAAATGCCGCGGGTGGGAGTCGAACCCACAAGCCTTGCGGCATACGCTTCTGAAGCGTACGCGTATTCCAGTTCCGCCACCGCGGCTCTAGATTAACGTTAGCCAACATTTAAGCCTCACCGTTCCATTGCACGGCTATGGCTCTATTTTTAACGAGAGGATTGTAATGCGTCCACTATACTATGGTGCGATAGCAGTGGTCAAGAGTGAGGATGGAAGTAAATTCTTCTGGATTATTAAGAAAGCTAAGACGGTCGAGGTTATGGGCAAGCGAGTATAACGGCCGAGAGCGCTCCAGGCCGAGCTCCGGCGCCTCCTTTGGCCGGAGCTTCTTTAATTCCGGCACCGACGCATAGTTGTGATTCCGTTCAAACTCAACCGTGTCCGGCATGTCGCCTTCCAGCACCCAGTACCCGCCGCCGTGAAACCGATGATACGGCTGGTAGTCATACTGGAAAGTATCGCTGATCCAGTTGGCTATCACCAGCGGTTCGTCAGAGGCATTGATGGAGATATGGCCGAACCTTGGCAGCATTACGGCTTTTTCACCCGGTCCGGCTTCGACGATGTATGTCTCTTCGAGTCTTGATAAATCTTCGGTTAACGGCCGCTGTAGAAGCCAGTAGGCGCGGCCGGCGATCACCTCATAGACTTCCGGATAGGCGATAGCCGTTCCGGGTTTTAACGCATGATAGTGTCCTGCGGTTCTCAAGAATTCCCGGCGCTGGCCGGCGAATGCGCCGGGCGGAATCACCGTGATATCGTAGCGTACTCGAGCGGCCCGGATTCTGGCTGCATCTTCATGCCGGCTGAGGTTGCGGTACACATGATAAACGCCATCTTGCCGGGCTTTAGCCTGCGGTTCACGGATGAATTCTTTCATCTCCTCAAGCGTGCGGGTGGACGCTCTCCCAACGGCGATGCTATCCGGCCAGCTAATGGTACAGGTCAGTGGGTTAAAGGCAATGGGCAGGCCAGACGGACGTTCAATGGACTGAAGCATAGTCAGAGTCAACGTAAGGCGCGGCGAGTATCAATGTACCACGCATTGATTTCATTAAATCTTTCTTCCGGCCGCGTGACCGCTCCGATGTTAACACCTTTGATGCTTTTGCGGGTGACATAGGTGTGGGTGGGACTGTAAAGGAAGATTGCGCCTATTTCGCGGCTGACAATTCTTTGAAACTCGCGGTAGTTGAGCGCCCGGCTTTCGGTATCCGTGGTTCGTCTCGCCTCCTCCAGCAGCCGGTCCACGGAGGGATTGGAATAGAGGGCAATGTTCAGGCCAGGATCTTTTAGCTGGGAGGTGTGCCAAAAGGCAAATGGATCGGGATCATGGCCGAATACCTCGCCAAAGATAAGCGCTTCATAGGCCCGCGGCCGGATCATTGCCGTTTCCAAATCACTGATGGCCATGGTTTTCACTTCGGTCCTCACCCCGATGGCTCGCCACATTTGGGCAATGAGCTCGGCGGCGGAAGCGAGTTCCGGCGCATCCGAGGTTACGATTAGAATTTCAAGTTTTCTTGTGGTGCGCTGGCGGCCGCTGCCCTCGCTTTGCTCCATTATTCCGTCGCCGTCCGCATCCTTCCAGCCGTCATCGGCGAGGATTTTACGCGCCGCTCCCGGATCGTATTCAATCGGCGGAATGTCTTCGGCAAAGCCGAAACTCCCCGGCGGGATGGCGGAATTGACCTCAATCCCGCTGCCGGCAACGGTATTTTCAATGATGACTTTCCGATCAATGGCTGCGGCCAGAGCCTGGCGGACGGATATTCGGCCAAGAATGGGATTTGCCGCCGCATTGAGAAAAACGGCAAATATTTTGGGAAGGCGGAGCGGGTGGAACTCCACATCGAGCCGCTCGAGTTCCTCACTCTGGGCGGAGGAAAACAGCACCAGGCCATCAATGTCGTTGCGCCGGTAAGCAGTGACAAGATCCGTCTCCGCCGGATAAAACGAGAAGCGAATCTCTTTCACATACGGGCCATCAAGGTGGTAGTCTTTATACCGTTCCAGCACCACGGAGGTGATTGTTCCGTCTTCACGGCGGGCAAGTTTTTTGAAGCGATAAGGGCCGGTCCCCACGGGTTTGATATTAAGATCGCTCAAGAGTGCCGAGTCTCTGGGGATTTTCCGCCATAAGTGTTCGGGTAGGATGTCCACCGCCAGATTCTCCATAAACGGAGCATAGGGCTGGCGCAGGGTAAAGCGGACGGTCGCCTCGTCGACCTTCTCTACGGCCACGCCCTGCCAGTTGGGGCGGAGCGGGCTTTTGTATTCCGGATCCTGGATGGCCTTTATGGTAAATACAACGTCGCTCGACGAAAACGCTTCGCCGTCATGCCACCTGACTCCTGAACGCAGGAAGGCGGTATAGCTCCTGCCGTCATCGGACACTTCAATCCGTTCGGCCAGATCCATAACAATATTGCCGTTTCGGTCGTAGCGGATGATCTTGGAGAATACAAGATTGGCCAGGTCGCGGTCAGTATCATTTGAGGTAAAAAGGGGATTGATGAATCGCGGCTCGGAGAGCGTGCCTTCGCGGAATGTCCCGCCGACCGCCGGGGCCGGGATGGTTATGGATAGCGCCAGGCGTATAAGCAGCAGTCCTCCGGCGGTTAGGGCCACGGCGGCCAAGGCCGCGAGCAGGATTTGCTCCTTGGGTGAGAACAGCCGCGGCAGGTAAAGCCACTGTCGCGACGAAAGCTGCTTAAACATCGCCCACGGCCCGTAAGCTCGTCTTTCCCGAAATTTCGGGCCGGAATCTGACTCCGGTTCCGCGAGCCGATTGTTGAGCATGCCCATCTAAAATCCGGCTAGAAAATCTGGGAACGCGTGAGGATGATAATTGCCAGGGCCGTGCCAAAAAAGAGTGTAGCCAATACTATAGTGGCGACAAAAATGCCTTTTTCCAGACCCCGTTTGGTACGGTAGACATTGCCCTCACCGCCAAAAGTTGCGGAAAGCCCGGTACCGCGCTGCTGCAGGAGAATGGCGGAGGCAAGCAGGATGGAGATGACGACTTGAATTATCGCTAGGGTTGAGCGCATGGATTTTCATCCGCGTTATTCATAAGAGTGCTAGAAAATGGCGTTTACCATCCCGATTAAAATCGCGACTAAGACCTGCGCCCGCAATCCGCTGATGGCAAGATTGGTTAGGTATATGTCGGCTAGGTAAATAATCAGGCCATTCAATATCACCGCCAGGAGGGCGAAAGTAATAAGCGGCAAAAGCGCCCCAAGGAATTTCAGTATTGGCCGGAGAAAAGCATTAAGAATGGCCAGAGCCAGTCCTCCCAACAAAAGAGTTGGCCAAAGAGGCGGGAGGCCGAAGATGTTCTCGGCAAGCCAGGGGAGCGGGATAAGCGCGAAGCCTTGAATCCACTTTGTCGCCAACCACAGCGCTCCGGCATTGACGGCAATTCGGAATATGATTCTCCAGGTAAAAGACACTGACCATTCTATCACCGAAGGCGCTGGCGGTCAAAGTTAAGTTTGGCGGCGATGCCTCTTAGCTTTGAGGCGCTGGATTACAAATACGCCACGGCCGCTGACCCGCATCCTGGGCCGTTTCTTAGTTTCACGGCGCTCGGCTTTGGTTATGCGGCTCTTAAGCTTCCGCATAGTGTTTCGTCCTTAATTTATGGTGGTAAGCTCGGGCAAAGCGGTGCGATTCGTCGCGGATGCGCTGAAAGAAGTGGAGGATTGCGTGATCCTGCTTACGCAAGGGAATGGCACGTCTATCTTCCAGAAAGAGAATTTCTTCCCGTTTAGCCAATGCCGTAACGATTGGTTTTTTAGATTCCAGATTCTTAATTCCCCTCGGCCTGAGCTCGGGGCGAAGGCTAGATTCTCGCAGCGCCCAAAGCGCTGCGCCGAGCTGCGGTTGCCCCCCATCCACCACGATGAGATCCGGGTACGGCCATTCTGGATGCCCGAATCGTCGCCGGAGCACCTCTTTTAACATCGCCACGTCGTTTCCGCCACCTGGCGGAGCCGGCATTCGGATTCTGAATTTTCGGTACTGGCTTTTGTCCGGGGCACCGTTCATGAATACGACCATAGAACCGGTGGCTTCTTGTCCGGAGATGTTTGAGATGTCGTAGCCCTCAATGCGGCTGATGTATTTTTGCGTTTTAAAGAGCGAGCGGAGGTTTGGTCGTGTCTCCGACCACAGCGCTGACGTCTGCGGCGCTCGCAGCACGCCCTGATGGCTGAATACGCTATCCAGTCCCCGGATCTCATCCCGTAACCGCGCCGCATCCTCGTAGCGCTCAGCTTTTGCGGCTTTCTCTAGACGACGCCTGAGCGTACTCACGAGTCGCGTTTTCTTGCCGCTTAGCACCGCAGCGATATTTCTAATATTTCGTTGGTACTCGCGTCGTGCCTTCTTAAATGTTAGATCTTGAATCTTAAATCTAGCCGTGCAGCAATATCCCGGACATTTCCCAATCTGACTATTCAAACATTGTCGCTTATGAGTCCCTTTACATGTGCAGTAGGGGAAGGTGCGGCGAAGGAGTTTCAGTACTGTTTTAACTTCCGTAACGCTGGTAAACGGCCCAACATAGCGGGCGCCGGAGAAGTTGAGCTTTACTTTTCGGTCGCGGTACGGCTGATGCGTCGTGAAAATTCGCGGGAACGGCTCTTTAGTTATACCGATGAAAAAGTAATTCTTGTCATCACGCATCACGGTGTTATAGCGTGGCCGGTGTTTCTTGATTAGCTCGGCCTCTTTGATTAGGGCTTCAATTTCCGAGGAGGTTTTGATGATCTCAAGCCGCGTGGCCTCGTGAAGCATCTTCTGGATTTTGAACGGCAGCGCCGATTGGTTGCGGAAATACGAAGCGAGGCGCAGCTTCAAATTCGCCGCTTTGCCGATGTAGAGTTGCGTCTTACCTTTTCGGAATATATAGACGCCAGCTGAGTTTGAGATTTTTTTAGGCTTTGTGAGCATTAGTTTATTTATTCTAGCACAGCTTGCGACACTTTGACTTTTTTATTACATACAGTATTCTTCCTTTGAGCAACGCAAATCGAGATTATAGGAGGTAGAAATGGACCAACAAGAGTTCATTGACTTAGTGGAGAGAGCGGCACAAGCGAGAGATGAACCACCTGTTCCTAGGCAATACATCGAGGAAGCATTACGACGAATCGACGCCGGACAAGAGGAGGTTACGCGGTACCCGATGGGCGCCCCATCTCTCAAAGGGGTCTATGACATCGCCGTTACACTTGCAAGTCTAACGGCAACAGAAAATCGAACCTATCTTATCTTGTCGCCTCTACCGACGGATGATCGGCTTCCCATCTAGTTTCTCGGACGTCTTGAGGGCGCTCCGGCGGGCCGCAAGACGCCGATAATCCATAGTCCCGGCAACGACAGTTGCCGGGTTTCTTTTTGTAGCGTTAGACCAGCGTACTTACCAGCGTAAAATCAGCGGTTGCGCCCACAATATATTGATTTCTCTTGACATCTGCGGTATCATATCCGGCTATGGCTGGCGTTGATCTCATCAAAATCCGCGGGGCACGCGTTCATAATCTCCAAAATATTAACCTTGATATCCCGAAAAATAAGCTTGTGGTGATTACGGGCGTATCGGGGTCGGGGAAGTCGTCGCTGGCTTTCGATACCATCTACGCTGAGGCTGAACGCAGGTTCGTTGAGTCGCTCTCAAGCTACGCGCGGCAATTCTTGGGCGTGCAGGACAAGCCCGATGTTGACTCCATTGATGGCCTTTCTCCGGCCATCTCCATTGACCAGAAGTCGGTTTCCAAAAATCCGCGTTCCACAGTGGGCACTATCACGGAGATATATGACTACCTCCGAATTTTATTTGCCCGGATCGGGAAGCCCCACTGTCCGGAATGCGGACGTGCCGTCGGGAAGCAGTCCATTGACCGGATGGTAGAAGAAATTAAGAAGTTGAATAACCATGAAATTCGGATTTTGGCGCCTCTGATTGCCGGCAAGAAAGGTGAGCATAAGGGCGTTTTGGAGGAATTGGAGCGCGCCGGATTCCTGCGGGTGCGTTGGGACGGGCAATTGCTGAGTATTGACGAGGCCAAAGGCAAAGACGTTGACAAAAAAAGGAAACACTCTCTTGAGGTTTTGGTGGACCGGATGGAGCTCGGCAAAGACTTTGATCGCGGCCGCGTGGCTGATTCGCTGGAGACCGCGCTTAAAATCGGCAAAGGCCGGGTAATTGTTCAAGGTGGTGAAAATGGTGAAGTCGGTGAAACTGTTTCGCGCCGAAACAAGCGCAGCGATTCATCAAGCGCAGCGATTCATCAAGTCCCGCCGAAGGCGGGACGGTCACGCGATTTAATCTTCTCCGAACACTTCGCCTGTGTCGCCTGCGGCATCAGCCTGCCCGACATAGAACCGCGTCTCTTCTCCTTCAACTCCCCTTATGGCGCATGCCCCCAGTGCACCGGCCTCGGCTCGACCTTGGAGGTGGATCAGGAGCTTGTACTCCCGAACAAAAATCTTTCACTGGCCGAAGGCGCGGTCCGACCCTGGGCCTCGGCTTCGCATCGCTTGGGTCGGCAATCCTGGTATTGGTGGATGCTGGAGGATCTTTCGGAACGATTGCGCTTCTCCCTTAATACGCCGGTGAGAGATCTCTCCAAGAAGGTGGCGGATGCGATCCTTCAGGGGAATGGCGATTTTGAGGGCGTGATCCCGAATCTGAAACGCCGCTGGAAAGAGACTGATTCGGAGTGGACGCGCGCCGAAATTGAAAAATATATGATTATCATGGTCTGCCCGCTCTGCAAGGGCGAACGCCTGCGCAAAGAGGCCCTCGCCGTGACCATTAATGAGAAGAATATCGCTTCGCTTTCGGCTCTGGATGTGGAACGGGCAAAGAAGTTTTTCACTGAGCTCACAAAATCACTCGGCCCGCGGGAGGCCAAGATTGCCTCTTCCCTGGTGAAAGAGATTATGAAGCGTCTCGAGTTCCTGGTTGATGTCGGGCTTCATTACCTGACCCTTAAGCGCGAATCTACCACTTTGGCCGGGGGTGAGGCGCAAAGAATCCAACTAGCCACTCAGATCGGCTCGCGGCTAACCGGAATTCTTTACATTCTTGACGAACCCTCCATCGGTCTCCATGCCCGTGACCACGACCGACTGATCAAGACGCTGAAGTCGCTTCGCGATCTCGGTAACACCGTGGTCGTGGTTGAGCATGACCGAGATACCATGCGTCAGGCCGATTGGATCATTGACTTGGGGCCGGGCGCCGGGAAGCATGGCGGGCATGTGGTGTTTGAAGGGACATACCAGGAGCTTCTTAAGGCGCATACTCTTACTGGAGATTATCTCGCGGGACGGAAACGCGTTGAAATAGCAACTCCCAAGTCCCCAATTCCAAACAAATCCAAAATTCAAAATTCAAATGACGGAAAAGATATCGTTGTCAAAGGGGCACGGCAGCATAATCTCAAAAACATCAATGTCAAAATTCCGCTTGGCAAATTCGTTTGCATCTCCGGCGTGTCCGGCTCTGGAAAGAGTACGCTGGTGAACGACATTCTGGCGCGGGCTCTGCAGGTTAAGTTTTACCGCGCGCATCTTTTCCCGGGCAAACACGACGCCATTCAAGGGACAGAAAACATTGATAAAGTGGTGATCGTGGATCAATCGCCCATCGGACGAACCCCGCGTTCGAACCCCGCCACCTACACCGGCGCATTCTCCGGCATCCGCGAGGTATTCTCCAAGACCACGGAGGCCCGGACCAGAGGCTATGCTCCAGGCCGCTTCAGCTTCAACGTGAAGGGCGGCCGCTGTGAGGTCTGCGAGGGCCAGGGGGTGAAAAAAATTGAAATGTTTTTCCTACCCGATGTCTACGTGGAATGCGAGGAATGCAAAGGCAAGCGCTACAACCGCGAGGCGCTCTCAGTAGAATATAACGGCAAGAATATTTCGGCGGTGCTGGATCTCACGATTGAGGAGGCATTGGATTTTTTCAAGCCTATTCCGGCGATTGCGCAAAAACTGAAGACGCTTGCCGAGGTTGGACTTGGCTACATGAAGCTCGGCCAGCCGGCCACAACCCTCTCCGGAGGCGAGGCCCAAAGAACCAAGCTTTCAACGGAGCTTTCGCGCCGCGACACCGGCCGGACGCTTTACATTTTGGACGAACCGACCACCGGGCTGCACTTCGATGACATCAAGAAGCTCCTTGGCATCTTGAAGGCTTTGGTCGCCCGGGGTAATTCGGTCGTGGTGATTGAGCATAACATGGATGTTCTTAAAAATGCCGACTGGATTATTGATTTGGGGCCGGAAGGCGGGGAGGAGGGCGGGCGCGTAGTTGACGAAGGAACGATTCGTGATATAGTGGCGACGAAGAGTTCCTATACCGGCCAGTGGCTCAAAAAGAGATTGTAGCTTGAAAATTTCGAAAGGAGGGGAACAATGAAGCTCGGTATCGGCCCAACCCTGCGCACCTATACCATCTGTCAGGCGGCAGTGCTTCTTGGAGCCTTCGGGGTGATGATGATGTATGCAAGCCCGGGGAGGATGGTTGTCGTGAGCACGTTCATCACAACCATTGCCCTTATCCTCTTCACCGCCCTCGCCTTCCGCGAGGATAAGACGCAGGCCACCGCGGTTTTCATGAGCGGCATGAGTGCGGCTACCATCCTGATATTCGCGACCTGGGGAGTGCTCGGCACTGTCGGGAAATTCAGAGTCCTTCTAGAGTCTCTAGTTGCAGTAGATCGGATATTGATGATATTCAGCGGTGCCGCGCTCGTCGGCCTTTCGATCTTTGTCCTGGCGACAGGCGTCCATATTATGGTCGGAACTCTTCCCTGGGGCTGGCGGACTCCGCTTTGGGGAGGGACTCGGAATGCGCCAACGGCCTCGGTAACCCAGCTCCGCGATCGCCAGCGCCGCGGAGCGTGAACAAAATAGCTCAAGTCCAAATGGAAGCAGCCCCGAACCACAGCCGGTTCGGGGTGTTTTTTATTACCGCCCGTGCCTAATACCTCGCCGCTCTGCGGCGAGGATGAAGGCGCAATCCCGCAAAACGAGCGCGCCGAGATGGTCGAGGCGCGCGAGCTCCTTCAGGTAACAAAGCATTACTTCAATACCGCACCGCTCTGCGGTGCGGATGCTTTATTGTTTATCCAGAATACCCCGCAGCTCTGCTGCGCGGAGTTCCATGTTCATCCTCCGCCGCCTCTTGACAAGCCGGGTGCACCCCCTATACTTAAAAATTAGCAGTCTAAGGTCGTGTCTGCTAATAGAAGTCACTGGCGATTGGTTATCCGCTATTAGAGTGTTGATAACCTAGTAACCAATAACTAAGAGTTATGGCCATAAAAATCAAACCATTGGGCGATCGGGTCCTAATCGAGCCCATCACCGAGGCCGAGAAAACCAAGGCCGGAATTTATCTGCCGGAGACCGCATCCAAAGAACGTCCGGAGCAGGGCCGGGTGATTGCCGTGGGTGAGGGCCGGATGCTTGAAAACGGGAAAGTAGTCTCCCCCAGAGTCAAAAAGGGTCAAAAGGTGCTTTTTACCAAGTACGGACCCAACGAGATAAAGGTCAATGGGAAAGAGTATTTGATTGCCAAGGAGGAGGATATCCTTGCTGTCATTGAATGAAATCCTCTGACAGCTGAGAGTGTTCTGCTGTGGATAAAAATCCGAAATCCCAAATCCTAAATTCTAAACAAATCCCAATGACCAAAATCCAAAAATCAAAACGCGTTTTGAGCTTCGGATATTTGAATTTTGAAATTGTTTAGGATTTAGTGCTTAGAGTTTAGAATTTCAAACATCTATGGCCAAACAAATCTTATTCAACGAAACAGCCCGTCAAGCCCTAAAACGCGGAGTTGACAAGCTGGCCAATGCGGTAAAAGTCACCCTCGGGCCCAAGGGCCGGAACGTGGTCCTGGATAAAGGATTCGGCGCCCCAACCATTACCAATGACGGTGTGACTATTGCCAAGGAGATTGAGCTGGAGGATAAAATTGAAAATCTCGGCGCGGAGCTTATAAAGGAAGTGGCCACCAAGACTAATGACGTTGCCGGCGACGGCACGACTACGGCCACGCTTCTCGCGCAGGCCATCATTACCGAGGGGATGAAAAACCTTGCCGCCGGCACAAATCCCGTAGGCATGCAGCGCGGCATTGAGCGCGCCACCGCCGTGGTGGTTGACCATCTGAAAAAAATATCAAAAGCCGTATCCGGCCATGATGAGATCAGACAGGTGGCGACAATATCGGCCAAAGATCCGGCCATGGGCAAGCTTCTGGCTGACATCATTAATGATGTCGGTAAAGATGCGGTTATAACGGTTGAGGACTCTCAAACTCTGGGCATTGAGAAGGAGATCGTGGAGGGACTGCAGTTTGACCGCGGCTATATCTCGCCTTACATGATCACCAATGCCGAGCGGATGGAAGCGGTCTATGAGAATCCGGCCATCCTCATCACCGACAAGAAGCTTTCGAGCCTCCAAGACATTCTGCCGATCTTGGAAAAAGTGGCCAAATCCGGCCGTAAGGAACTGGTATTAATCGCCGAAGATGTGGAAGGCGAGGCCCTGGCCACCCTGGTGGTAAACAAGCTTCGCGGCGCATTTAATGCCCTGGCCATTAAGGCTCCGGGCTTTGGCGACCGCAGGAAGGAGGTGCTGGAAGATATCGCCGTGGTCACCGGCGGCCGGGTGATTTCTGAAGAAGTCGGACTAAAGCTCGATTCGGTTGATCTTGATATGCTGGGTAGCGCTCGTCGGGTTGTGGCCTCGAAGGAGAACACCACCATCATCGGCGGCAAAGGCAAAAAGCCTGAGATTGAAAAGCGCATCAAACAGATCCGCGCTGAAATTGAGAAAACCAAATCCGAATTCGATCGCGAGAAGCTGGAAGAAAGACTGGCCAAGCTCTCGGGCGGCGTGGCTTTGATTAAAGCCGGAGCGGCTACCGAAGTGGAACAAAAAGAAAAGAAACTTCGGATTGAGGATGCGATTCAGGCCACCAAGGCGGCAATGGAGGAGGGGATTGTACCGGGTGGAGGCGTGGCTCTGCTTAGGGCCATTCCCGTCCTTAATCAGGCTATCCTCAGGCTGGATCGCGAGGACAAGGTGAATGATGACGAGAAAGTGGGTATGGAAATCATGCTTTCGGTCTTGTCTTCCCCTCTCCGACAGATTGCCGCCAATGCCGGTGCGGAAGGGACGGTTGTGGTTGAAGAGGTAAAAAAACTGAAGGGCAACCACGGTTACAATGCCGAAAGCGGCGAATATGAAGACCTGGTGAAATCCGGAATAGTTGATCCCACCAAGGTGGTGCGTTCGGAAATTCAGAACGCCGCATCCGTGGCCGGGATGCTCTTGACCACGGAGGTCGTAGTCGGAGAGTTGCCGAAAAAAGAAGGTCCGCCAGGTGGCGGAATGCCTTCCATGCCGCACGATGATTACTAGCGGCTAGAGGATAGCGTATAGATAGGGCCGTTTGCTACCCGCTACGCGCTATACGCTCACCGTGCTATACTAGAAGTATGCCCACTCTCTACATCATCCTCGGTATTGCGGCTCTCGCCATCCTTTATATCATTATGGCCTACAACGGCCTGGTGCGGCTTAGACAGCAGGCCAAGGAAGCAGAGTCGGACATTGACGTACAGTTGAAGCGCCGCTTTGATCTGATTCCCAATCTTCTTGAAACGGTCAAGGGCTACGCTGCGCACGAGCGCCAGACCCTCGAGCAGGTCACCGCGGCGCGCACGCGCTTCATGGCGGCGAAGAACACCAAGGAGCAGATCGTGGCTAACGACATGCTCTCCAACACTTTGAAGACGCTCTTTGCTGTTTCGGAAAACTATCCCGACCTCAAAGCCAACGCCAACTTTCTTGACCTTCAGCGCGAGCTTGCCGACACCGAGAATAAGATTCAAGCGGCGCGGCGTTTCTACAACGCTAATGTCCGCGACTTAAACATTCGGATTGAGCAGTTTCCAACCAACATTGTGTCCAGCGCCTTCCGATTTCAGAAGATGGAGTTCTTTGAGGCTGAAGGCGCCGAGGCTCGGCAACCGGTAGCCGTCAAGTTCTAGGCCGAACTTATCCACTACTTGCTATTTTTCTCTTGACAGGGTTGCGGACATGAGTATAATTGGCTTTAAGATCTAAAAACACCCGCTAAAGCTTAAGAATTCGGGTGTTGGTAAAAAATACATATTGCGCGAGGATATTCCATCCGCAATTAAGGCCAGACGCGAGGGGTACGCAGAAGTCGCAAAAACCTTCGGTCTCGGCTAAGGACCGCACAATTTAATAAAGCCCTCCTGCAAGGGCGTATTTGTGTGTTTGATTTTGTTTTGCCTGGCCTTTATGGGCGAGGAGTGAGTGATTTTGGGATTTTCTTGGGGCCTCCGGGCTGGGTTGCGCTGTGAAGGCTGATGGCGCATTTAACACCTTCTTTTTGTTTAGATTTTTATGTTTCATAAGGAGCTGCCCAAAAAATACTTCGCAAAATACCGTCCGCCGTTTGAAGAACTGCCCGATCTCTCTGAAATCCAGCTGAATTCCTACCAGCGGTTTTTAGCCAAAGGCCTGGCGGAGATTTTTGCCGAAGTCTCGCCGGTAGCGTCGCTCGCCAAAGACCTAAGCCTTGAATTGGGCGATTACTACTTTGACGAACCGAAGTTCAGCGAAGTCTACGCCAAAGAACATAATCTATCCTATGAAGCGGCGTTAAGGTTGCGCACCCGCCTGACCAATCAGCGCACCAGTGAAGTCAAGGAGCAGGAAATTTACTTGGGTGATTTTCCGCTCATGACTCCGCGCGGCACCTTTATTGTCAATGGCGTGGAACGAGTTATTGTTTCTCAGCTTATTCGTTCTTCGGGAGTATATTTCACGGCTCATCAGGCCCGCGGCCGGAGATTCTACGGCGCCAAAATCATTCCCAACCGGGGGGCCTGGCTTGAGTTTGAGACTGATTTTGACGGCTCTATACACGTGCGCATTGATCGCAAGCGAAAAGTCGCCGCCACTACCCTGCTTAAGGCTTTCGGCCTGGTGGAAGGCCCTGAAATCGCCAAACTCCTTGAGGACGTTGATCGCGGCGAACTTGACTATATAGACAAGACCTTGGAGCGCGACGCGGCCCAGACCCAGGATGAGGCCTATATTGAAATATATAAGCGCATCCGGCCGGGGGAACTTGCGGCCGTAGACAATGCCCGCTCGCTTATTACCTCAATGTTCAGCTTTGATCGCTACGACCTTGCGCCGGTAGGCCGGTTTAAATTTAATCAGCGCCTGGGAACAAAGCGCGATCCTTCCAGTGAAGCCGGCCGGCTTCTCCACGTGGATGATCTTCTCGCTGTGCTCCGCGAGATCATCCGCTTGAACCAAGCCGGTGATATTCCCCCAGATGATATTGATAATTTGGGTAACCGCCGCGTCCGCGGGGTAGGAGAGCTCCTGCAAAATAAGCTTCGCATAGGCATCCAGAGGATGGTGCGGATCGTCCGCGATCGCATGTCCACGCTTGATATCTACACCCTGACTCCTGTGCAGTTGATAAATGCCCGTCCGTTCATGGCCGCGGTAAAGGAATTCTTTACTTCCTTCCAGCTTTCGCAATTCATGGATCAGATTAATCCTCTGGCCGAACTTGAGCATAGGCGACGCCTTTCGGCCATGGGGCCCGGAGGCCTGACTCGCGAGAGGGCCGGTTTTGAGGTGCGCGACGTTCACCCTTCGCACTACGGCCGCATCTGCCCGATCCAGACGCCGGAAGGCCAAAACATTGGTCTCGTGGGCCACCTGGCCGGACAGGCTCGCATCAACGAGCTCGGCTTGGTCGAGACGCCCTATGTTAAAGTCAAAAGCGGCCGGATCACCGGCGAGGTTGTGTATCTTGATGCTTCGGCTGAGGCGCGTTTCAACATTGCCCACGCCGGAATTGCCATAGACCCGCATGGCCTTATCCTGGAGGAAAAGTGCGAGGCGCGCATCAAGGGCTCTCCGGGTCTTATCGAAAAAGAGAAGGTTGATTATATTGACGTCTCGCCGCAGCAGGCTATCTCGATTGCAACCAGCCTGATTCCATTTTTGGAGAACGACGATGCCAACCGCGCCATGATGGGCTCCAACATGCAGAGGCAGGCCGTGCCCTGCGTGCGCGCGGAACGGCCACTGGTCGCCACCGGGCGGGAGGGCAGAGCCGCTCGTGATTCCGGTCGCTTGGTTATTGCGGATGATGATGGCGAAATCGTCAAAGTGTCGGCGCAAGAGATTACTCTCAAAAACAAGAAGGGCGAACTGGTCCGTTACCCACTGAACTCGTTTTTGCGCACCAACGCTTTCACCGCGATACGCCAGCGGCCCATCGTTATGAAAGGCGAAAAGGTCAAGAAGGGCACGGTGCTGGCGGACAGCTCAGCAACGGATCGTGGGGAGATCGCCTTGGGCCAGAATCTTACGGTGGCATTTCTGTCCTGGCACGGCTGGAATTACGAGGATGCCATTATCATCTCCGAGCGCCTGGTCAAAGATGACGTATTTGCCTCCATCCACATCGAGGATCATTCCACGGCCGTGCGCGACACCAAGCTCGGTCCGGAAGAGACAACCTACGACATCCCCAATGTCTCCGAGGAGAAATTAAAGAATCTTGACGAGGAGGGCATCATCCGTATCGGCGCCGAAGTGCATTCCGGCGATATTCTGGTCGGAAAAACTTCGCCCAAAGGCGAGACGGAGTTAACGCCGGAGGAGCGGCTGCTCAGGGCCATTTTCGGCGAGAAAGCCCGCGATGTGCGCGACACCTCTTTACTCATGCCGCATGGCAAACGCGGCCGCGTGGTCGGCATCAAAGTGTTTTCCAGAGACCGCGGCGATAAGCTTGATTCCGGGGTTATTAAACAGGTTCAGGTTGAAGTGGCCCAGCTGAGAAAAATCGCCGTCGGCGACAAGATCGCCGGACGTCACGGCAATAAGGGCGTAATCTCGCGGATCCTTCCCGAAGAAGAAATGCCGTTTTTGGCCGACGGACGGCCGGTGGACATAATTTTAAATCCCCTGGGTGTGGCCTCGCGTATGAATCTCGGCCAGATTCTGGAAACGCATCTTGGCATGGCCGCGCGTCTCCTCGACTATCAAGCCATCACCCCATCCCTGGCCGGAGCCGCGGAATCGGAAATTAAGGACGAGCTAAGAAAGGCCGGCTTTCCGGAAGACGGTAAAGTGGAACTTCGCGACGGTCTCACTGGAGGAAAATTCCGCCAGCGCGCCACGGTAGGCATGGCCTACATCATGAAGCTGAACCACCTGGTGGAAGACAAAATTCATATGCGCTCCATCGGCCCTTATTCCCTTATCACCCAGCAGCCCCTGGGCGGCAAGGCGCAGTTCGGCGGACAGAGATTCGGAGAAATGGAGGTTTGGGCCTTGGAGGGCTATGGCGCGGCGCACACGCTTCTGGAAATGATCACCATCAAATCAGACGATGTTCAAGGCCGAGCCGCGGCCTACGAAGCCATTATTTCCGGAGAGCGGATTAAAAGCCAGAATATTCCGGCTTCTTTCCACGTCCTGGTCAATGAGCTGAAGGGTCTCGCTCTCTCGGTGGAATTGAAAGGCGGCAAGGGCAGAGAAAAGGTTCCGCCATCTCCTGAACCGAGCGGAGCCAAGCGCGAGACTAGGGAGAGGATTAGAACTAAATGATGGAGATAATGAACTATTAAGCCATGGTTCCCGAGACCAAGATCCAGGATTTTGAAAGCATTGTTCTTAAACTCGCCTCGCCCGAGGAGATTTTGTCATGGTCCCATGGTGAAATCACCAAGCCCGAGACCATCAACTATCGCACGGCCAAACCCGAGCGGGACGGCTTGTTTGACGAGCGCATTTTCGGGCCGACCAAGGATTACGAGTGCTACTGCGGCAAGTATCGCCGCATCCGCTATAAGGGCATTATTTGCGATAAATGCGGGGTGGAGGTCACGCGGGCCGTTGTCCGCAGAGAACGGCTCGGCCATATCGCGCTCGCCGCGCCGGTAAGCCATATCTGGTTTTTGCGCGGCGTGCCGTCGAAAATCGGGCTTATCCTTGATGTCTCGCTCGGCGACATGGAAAAGGTTATTTACTTCGCCGGATATATCGTCACCGAAATCCAAGAGGACAAGCGCAAGAGAGCGCTAGACGAAATTGAACGCGAGTTTAAAACCAAAGCGGCCAAAGCCACCGAGCGCGAGCTTGAAAAATTGAAAGTAGCCAAGGAAAAAGCCAAAGAAGAGCTAAGGTCACTGCGCTTGTTAAAGGTGCTTACGGAAGTGGAGTATCACCGCCTGAGCCTGAAATACGGAGATGTGTTTTCGGCCGGCATAGGGGCTGAAGCCATCCGGACTATCCTCGAGGCTGTGGATCTGGAGAAGCTCGGAAAGAACTTAGCTGGAGAACTGGAGACGGCTCCTCCGGTAGTTAAGAAAAAATACTTGAAGCGCCTCAAGGTTGTGCGGGCCATGATAAAAAACCGCCTGCGTCCGGAGTGGATGTTTTTGACGGTGTTGCCGATAATCCCTCCGGATCTTCGGCCTATGGTGCCGCTTGACGGGGGCAGATACGCCTCCTCGGATTTAAACGATCTTTACCGGCGGGTCATCAACCGCAATAATCGCTTAAAGAGACTGTATGAATTGAAGGCTCCGGAGGTCATCACCCGCAATGAAAAACGCATGCTCCAGGAGGCGGTGGATGCGCTTATTGATAACTCCGCACGCAGGGGTCAGGCCGCGGTGGCCTCACAGATCCAGCGCCGTCCCTTAAGGTCGCTCGCCGATATGCTTAAGGGCAAGCAGGGCCGCTTCCGCCAGAATCTTTTGGGCAAGCGGGTGGATTACTCCGGTCGTTCGGTCATCGTCGTAGGTCCGGAGCTGAAGCTGCACCAATGCGGTCTGCCTAAAGAAATGGCTCTTGAACTTTTCAAGCCTTTTGTCATCCGTAAGCTCATCGAGCGGGAACTCGCCCACAACATCCGCGGAGCGGGCCGGATGATTGAAGAGCGGCCGCCGGAAGTCTGGGCTTTGCTCGAAGAAGTTATTGGCGAGGGGAGGCTCGTGCTTTTAAACCGCGCGCCCACCCTGCACCGGCTCGGCATTCAGGCTTTTCAGCCCGTTTTGATCGAAGGACACGCCATTCAAATACACCCAATGGTCTGTCCGGCCTTCAACGCAGATTTTGACGGCGATCAGATGGCCGTGCACGTGCCTTTGACCGAGGAAGCCCAGGCCGAGGCTCGCGAAATAATGCTCTCCTGCGTCAATCTCCTGAAGCCAGCCAACGGCGACCCTATTGTCCGACCGACTATGGACATGATTCTGGGAATATTTTGGGCGACATTAATTCAGCCCGGCGCGAGCGGCGAGGGAAAAGTGTTTGCCGACGAAAAAGAAGCCGTCATGGCTTGCGAATTTGGCGTAATTGACCTCCGTGCAAAAGTACGAGTACGCATCACCGAGCGGCCCGTCGCTGGTCAGGAAGACATTAAGGCTTTGCCCGCTATTGAAACCAGCGTCGGGCGGCTGCTCTTCAACCGCTTGCTGCCGTCGGACCTTCCTTTCATCAATAAAGAACTGAAATCCAGCGATATGGAAGACTTGGTGAGTGACCTTATTAAGCGCTACGGCATTCCTAACGTGCCGGTGATTCTGGACGCTCTTAAGAAATTTGGATTCGATTGCGCCACGACCTCGGGTCTTTCGTGGGGCATGGACGATCTTAAAATCCCTCCGGAGAAACAAAACTGGATTCGCGATGCCGAAAAGGAAATCGATATGATTGGTGACTACTACGGTCGTGGGCTTCTTACGGATCGGGAAAGATACAACCGGGTCGTTGAGGTGTGGCGGGGGGTCATGGATAAAATCAAGGAGGCCGTGCCGCAGGTACTCGATTACCGGGGGCCGGTGTGGACCATGATTACATCCAAGGCTCGCGGCTCGTGGTTCCAGACCATGCAGATGTCGGGTATGAAGGGCTTGGTCATCAACCCGGCCGGTAAAATCATCGAGCTTCCGGTGCTTTCCTCTTACAAAGAGGGTTTAAACGTGCTTGAATACTTCATTTCTACCCATGGCGCCCGCAAGGGTACGGCGGACACCGCGTTAAAGACGGCTGTGGCCGGGTATCTGACCCGGAGGCTGGTGGATGTAGCTCAGGATGTCATAATCTCCGATGATGATTGCGGAACCAAGCGCGGCATTACAATATATCGCGAAGATTCGCGGGACATCGGCCGGCCTTTTAGCCTGCGGATTTTAAGCCGCATATCCGCTCGTGAAGTGGCGGATTCTGGAGGTAAGATATTAGCCAAGATCGGGGATATGATTACGGCCGAATTAGCTTCGGCCATCGAAGATTCGGATATTTCCGAAGTGACGGTCCGCTCGCCTTTAACCTGCAAGACTCTCCGCGGCATCTGCCGGATGTGCTATGGGCTGGATTTGGGTCGGGGTGAACTGATTCAGATCGGCGAGGCGGTAGGGATCGTTGCCGCCCAGTCCATCGGCGAGCCGGGAACACAGCTTACCATGCGGACCTTCCATACCGGCGGCGTGGCCGGCGGCACTGACATCACCACCGGTCTTCCGCGGGTTGAAGAAATATTTGAGGCCCGGCCGCCCAAGGGGCAGGCCGTGCTCTCGGACGTTGACGGCACGGTCGCTGAAATCTCAGAGTTTAACCGCGAGAAAATCATAAAAGTTGAAATTGAGCCGACGCTCCAGGACCTAGCCGCCGTGACTAAAAGAAAAGGCCGTAAAAAGAAAGGCGAGGTTGATGCGGCGTTTAAGGAGTTCCGCATTCCGCCGGCCACCGGCCTCTTGGTTAATGCCGGCGGCAAGGTGAAGAAGGGCGATCTCCTTTGTGAGGGACATGCGGACCTTGGCGAGCTCTTTAAGATCGCCGGACGAGAGGCGGTCCAGCGCTATATCATCAAAGAAGTTCAAAAAATATACTCGCTTCAGGGGGCGCCCATTCACGACAAGCATATTGAAGTGATAGTGCGCCAGATGTTTTCACGCGTCAGGATTAAGGATTCCGGCGACACGCCCTTTACCAGCGACGAAATTGTTGAAAAAGTGAGATTCCGCGTAGAAAATCTCCGTGCTGAGCGCCAAGGCCAGCGGCCGGCGACAGCAGTCCAAATTCTCCTTGGCATCACTAAGGTGGCGCTGACCACTTCCAGTTTCCTTTCCGCGGCTTCGTTCCAGGAAACCGCACGGGTCCTCATCAACGCGGCTATCGAGGGTAAGGCCGATGTCTTGCGGGGTCTTAAGGAAAACGTTATCATCGGCCGATTGATTCCAGCCGGCACCGGCTACCGCAGGAAAAGCTGAGTAAGCGTATAAGCCAATAAGCCGATAAGCCGCCAAGCTTATAAGCTTACCGCGCTTACTGGCTTATCAGCTTAACAACCGACATATGCTCATGATTCGCTTCCAACGCGTAGGACGTAAAAACGACCCAGCATTTAGAATTGTGGTGACCGAAAAACGCTCCAAACCCAAATCCGGCGAAATTGAAATCCTGGGTTCGTTTCATCCCAAAACCAAAGAAATTCGCCTGAAAAGCGAACGGATTTTATATTGGCTGTCTAAAGGCGCTCAGGCCTCGCCGCGAGCGCATAATCTCTTAGTGGCTCAAGGAATCATTCGCGGCGCAAAAATTAACGTGGCCAAACGCCCGCAGGTGCAAAGTCCCGTATCATCCCTGGCCACTCAAGCTCCGGGCGGCCGAACGGCAGACTCGCCGCCGGACGCCGGCCTGGCGGGAGGAGACGTGGTTGACAATGCGCCGGCTGCCGGCTAAGGTAAAGACAACGCAGGTCAGGTCGAACTGCAGGTTTATCAAATGAGTTTGATGTCCGAACGGTTGAATTCACGAAAGGATGAACATCCTTTTCGAGAGCTCATTGCCGATCGGTTGATACCATCAATCATGGCCAAAGAATACGCCGATGCCGAGTTTCTGGAGTATGTGATCAAGGCCCTCGTGGACGAACCGGACGCCGTCAAAGTGGATCGTAAGGTTGATGAGATGGGCGTTCTCTTGACGCTCAAAATCGCGGCTCCGGATATGGGCAAGATCATCGGACGCTCCGGCAACACGGCCAAAGCCATCCGAACGCTTCTTCGTGTCGTTGGAATGAAAAACAGCGCCAGGGTGAACCTGAAAATTGAGGAGCCGGAGGGCGGGAGAGGCCCGGCCTCTGCCAGGGGCGGAGAACGCACCGCCGACGTTGATCAGGTCCTAGAAGACTTGAAACTCTAAGTAAAAATTCGCAAAAACACAAAAGCCACAGTAAAATAAAGCTGTGGCTTTTGTTGTAAGAGAAAGCGCCACGACATGCGGGTCATAGCGCTGGATTGTGGGAACTCACCAAGACGTCACCGCAATAAGGAAAGCCATTAGGACGGCCGTAAACGCCATAATGAGGAGGAGCGGCTTCCTGTATTTCTTCCACTGCTGCTTCATTATTATCACTCCTTTTTATCCTTCTAGCTCTATAGTCCTATCCTGTAAATACGATGCGCTTTGACGTCATTTCTACATTTCCAGAAGCATTCAAATCGTATCTTAGCGCCTCAATCCTCAAGCGCGCCCAGGAGCGCAAGCTCATTTCGATTTACCTCCATGGTCTGCGCAAGTGGGGAAGGGGCAGGCACAGGCAGCTTGACGACAAACCCTACGGCGGGGGTGCGGGTATGGTGTTGCAGGCCCTCCCGATTTTGAAAGCGGTAGACGCAGTGAAGTCAAAAGTTAAAAGTCAAAAGTCAAAAGTTGTCATCCTCTCGGCCAAGGGTAAGCAATTTAACCAGCGCATGGCTTATGGCTGGGCCAAACGATATGAATGCCTGATGCTAATCTCCGGTCGCTACGAGGGCATTGATGAGCGGGTGCGGCTTGCGCTCAAGGCTGAAGAAATTTCAATCGGTCCTTACGTCCTCACCGATGGTGATGTTGCCGCAATGGCTGTGGTATCAGCCGTTGCTCGGCTTATTCCTGGCGTAATCAAGCTTGAATCGCTCCAAGAAGAATCGCACTGGAATTTGCTCCTGAAGCGAGAAGTAGGAGCTGGGAAGCACGGTCTTGAATATCCGCACTACACAAGGCCGGGGGCACTCCATTGGAGGGGGAAATTATATAGCGTTCCTAAAGTCCTCCTCTCGGGAAATCATCAAAAAATAGCCGAGTGGCGGAAAATGCATGCCCAGCACTCGTAATTCCCCTAACATGGGTTTTACCTTAATTGAGCTCCTGGTCGTGATTGCTATCATTGGGTCTCTCGCCGCGATGGTGCTAGTAAGTTTGCGCTCGGCGCGAGAAGCGGCGGTTGTTGTCCAGGCCGGAGCCATTCAGCGCGAGATGACCGTTGCCGTGGAGCTATATTTTGACCAGATGGGGTTCTATCCTCCTGACGTAAATCGCGGCTGGGATCCTGGACTTGTGCGAACGCTGCCGTGGAATGCTGATGAGGAGGCCGGCGAGCCGCCAACAGGAGCTTACGCCTCGCCGGGCACGGACTGCAGTCACTGTCCTTCAGACTGGGAAACGATAGTCCAGGAGCGCTGGAATGGCCCCTATATCCCGGCCTGGCCGCGTTTCACTCCCTGGCGCGGTAAGTATGACTATAACTATTGGGGGAGCGAAGCAACCCGCCCCGGCGGATGCGTCGTGCCTCCGGGAATTTACATCGGCGTGCAGGGTGACTACGCTGGCGCAAACAACATTCCGTCATCAGCCGAAGCAGAAATGGTCGGAAAAGGATTCGACTATGACGGCTGTATTAATGGTGAGGCGCAACTTCTCTTATGGCGGCTGTGAAATTCCCAAAAGGATTCCTGTGGGGCGCGGCCACAAGCGCCCACCAGGTTGAGGGCGGAAACCGCAACGACTGGATGGAGTGGGAGATAGAAACGGCAAAGCGCAAAGTGCAAAGCGCAAAGCAGAATCCGCCGGCCGGCGGATGGTCAGATTTTATTTTGAAAAATTATCCGAATCCGTTGCAGGAGGAGAACTATATCTCCGGCCGCGCTTGTGATCACTATAACCGCTTCCGTCAGGATTTTGATATTGCCAAACAGCTCGGACACAATGCCCATCGCTTTTCTATTGAGTGGTCAAGAGTTGAACCGGAAGAGGGTAAATTCAACCAGGCCGAGATTGAACATTACCGCCAGATGATCCAAGCGCTCCGCGAGCGGGGGATGGAGCCATTCGTCACTCTTTGGCATTACACGCTGCCGCGTTGGTTTGCGGTACGCGGTGGATGGCTGGCTGCTGATGCTCCTAAACTTTTCACGCGATATGCAGAACGGATGGCGGCTGAATTTGGAAATCAGGTGAAATTCTGGATTACCGAAAATGAGCCGGAAACTTTTGCTCGCCACGGTTTCCTAACTGGTGACAGACCGCCAGGAAAAAGGAATATTTGGCAGGCGTATCGAGTACTAAAAAATCTTCTTTCAGCCCATCTCTTAACACGAGAGGCAATTCATATCCTTCGCCCCAATGCTCAGGTTGGCATTGCCGAAACACAGGTGTTTTTTGAGCCGTTCGATAAATCCCCAGTAAATAGACTGGTCTTGAGAATTGTAAAGTGGTGGCGAAATAATCCTTTCATCCGTCACTTCATTGCGAATTCCGATTTTTTTGGTCTCGAGTATTACTTTCACACGCGCGTTCGATTCAATCCGTTTGTCTCCAAATGGGGGATCCAATACAACGAAAACAAGGCGGTGAGTGATATGGGTTGGGAACTTTATCCGCAGGGAATAGAGCCATTACTTGCAGAGTTGAATCTATTCCGAAAGCCAATTTATATCCTTGAGCATGGACTTGCAGATGCGAAAGATAGCCGGAGGGCTTGGTACATTAAGGAGAGTTTGAAACAGGTTGGAAAGGCTTTAGCACAAAATTTGGACGTCCGAGGATACTTTCACTGGTCTCTTCTTGATAATTTCGAGTCGAATTTAGGCTTCTGGCCGCGTTTCGGCCTCGTTGAAGTTGAATATAAAACGCTTGAGCGCAAGATCCGGCCGAGCGCCTGGGAGTATAAGAAAATCATCGATGCAAATGCAATCGAGACTTGATCATGGTTGAAACTTCAATTGTCATTCGCACTAAAAATGAGGAACGCTGGATAGGCCTAACCTTAAAACGCCTCCGGGAACAGACCTATCGAGATTTTGAGATCATCATCGTTGATTCTGGATCACAAGACGACACGCTACGTATCGCAAGGAAATTTCCCGTTAGAATCTTCCAAATATCTCCGAGTGAATTTTCGTATCCGTATGCACTCAACTATGGTATTCAGCGCACAACTTCGAATCGGTACATTGTGATCATTTCCGCCCACTCCATCCCAATTTCCCAGACATGGCTCCAGGATGGTTTGGAGAATTTTCACGCATACCAAAATGTGGCAGGTGTGTACGGTTTCCTCAAACCGCTGCCAAGTTCTAGTTTTGCAGATCGGGTTATTATGAATGGCTCCAACTTCTTCTGGTGGGTGCTGAACCGGCAACAGCGATTCGTAGTGCGACAGGCGGGTATGGGTGTTCTTGGCTTTACCAATGCGATCATCCGTAGGGATTTATGGAACCAGCGACCATTCAACGAAGCCTACGGCGCTGGCGGCGAAGATGGCGAGTGGGCGGCATACTGGCTGCAGTGTGGGTATATCGCTGTCAAGGATTGGCGGTTCACCGTGCACCATTCGCATAACCTTGGATTCTTGGGATGGTACCGGCAATTCCGATACTGGAAGTCTCTCGATCGGCCAGCGCCATTCCAGCAGCTTAAATTTCGAAAAGATAGCCCGCATCGGCAGATATGAACTGGCTCTGGGTCGCCACTGTAGCGCAAATCATCCTCGGCAGTTCAGTAGTCTTCGACAAACTTCTGCTGGCCAAGCGTTCCATTGAGCCTTGGGCCTATACCTTCTGGCTCGGCATCTTCGGAGCGCTCGCCGTCGTCCTACTCCCCTTCGGGTTTCAGGGGACAGATCAGGCGACGGTCATTTTGGCGATGATTTCCGGCATCCTCTTCATCGGAGCATCGCTTGCCCTTTTTGCTGCGCTCGAAATTACCGAAGTTTCCGAGGCGCTCCCAATCATGGGAGCGCTCGTTCCCATATTTACCCTCGGTCTCGCCGCTCTAATCCTCGGCAGTGGCCTGGGGCGCCTCGATTTCATCGGATTTGCCATGCTTGTTTTAAGCGGACTCCTCCTGGCTCTGGTCGAGCGCGCCTCGCGGCGTTGGAAGACAATTATCCTCAGCCTCGCCGCAAGCCTGCTCGCCGCTGGCTCAACTGTCACGGCGAAGGTTGTCTTCAATCAAACGAACTTCATAACCGGGTTCTTCTGGATTAAGGTCGGCGGGATCCTGGCCGTTCTTGCCTTCCTCCTTGTTCCACATATCCGGAAACGGATTCTCGCGGAGTCAGCGCATACGGCCGTACGATCACGCCTCGCCTACTTTATGAACCGCGGCTACGCCGGCCTTGGATCGCTCCTCACAAGTTTTGCCATCTCCCTCGGCTCGCCGGCCCTCGTCGAGGCGACCGCGAACTTCCGTTACCTAGTGATCTTTGCCCTCGGAGCGCTCATCCTCCACGAACGTTTCCGCGGCCGCGTCCTCGCCGCAAAACTCGCCGCCGCTAGCCTGATCATTGTCGGGCTGGCCGCCCTCGCCGGAGGAGAGTATGTCCGGCGTCTGCCGTCCATTGACCCAAATCGGCCTATTTCTTGGGGCGTGACTTTTTCCGCGAAGTTTTCGCGCGAGATCGGCTTGGACTGGCAAGCCAGTTATCAAGCCATCCTTAATGAGCTTAAGCCGAGGCGCTTGCGTCTTATTGCCTATTGGGACGAAATTGAGCCTGAGGACAATGCCTTCAGTTTTGATGACCTTGATTGGCAGATTATGGAGGCGGAAGAGCGCGCTATCCCGTATATTCTGGCCGTGGGCGCAAAAACTCCGCGCTGGCCGGAATGTCATCTGCCGGATTGGGCCGCTGCCCTGCCGGCGCAGGAACAAGAAGCCGCACTTAACGATTACATCAGCGCTATTGTGGAGCGCTACCAGCACCGTCCGTTCCTCATGCTATGGCAGGTGGAAAACGAGCCGTTTCTTTGGTTTGGCGAGTGCCCGGTGCAAAGCCGAGAATCGTTGGAGCGTGAAGTATCTCTTGTCCGTTTGCTCGACCCGCGCCGTCCCATCCTCACCACCGATGGCGGCGAATTCGGCCTGTGGGCTCCGGTGGCCCGCTTTGGCGACGTCTTCGGCACGACAATGTACCGCAAGGCTTACCCTCGTTTTATCGGTCCGTTGTTTGGCGTAATTGAATACCCCATTGCTCCCGCATATTTCCGGGTGAAAGAGCGGATCGTCCGGTGGTGGAATGCCACGCCCGAGCAACGATTCCTGGTGATTGAACTTCAGGGCGAGCCTTGGGAGCCTCGTTCTCTTGCTGGCATCCCGGCTGAGGAGCTCGTATCCGCCTTCAGCCCCGAATATTTCCGCGATACAATTGAATATGCCAAAGCCGCCGGGTTTGAAGAATATTATCTCTGGGGCGCAGAGTGGTGGTACTACATGAAAGAAAAATACGACGACGCACGTTATTGGGAGATTGTGAGATCTCTATTCCGTCATCCTGAGCGATAGCGAAGGATCTCGCCAGGCATGGTGCGAGATGTTTCGTTGCGCTCAACATGACGAGCGTGACTAATGGATACCCGGAACAAAAAGTTATATCTCGGCATTGACATCGGCGGCTGGAAAATCCGCGGCGTGCTCTGGGACGGCCGGCGCGCCGCTGCCGCATACGAAGTTCCCACGCCGCGCACCAAGGCCGCATTCGTCCGAACGCTGCGGCGACTCGTCGGGAGACTTTCCCTACGGGCCAATGGGCGGATCCGGGGCATTGGGATCGGCGCGGCCGGAGTAATCGAGAAAACCCGTGTGCGTTATAGTCCAAACATTCCTTATTTGAGGCACTTCGATTTTAGGACGCTTTTTCCTTCGGTCCCGCTGCGAGTGGACAACGACGCGCGAGCGTTTGTCCGGGCGGAATGGATGCGCGGAGCAGGAAAAGGCGCAAAGCGCATCCTCGGTTTCACCATTGGTACGGGCATCGGCCGCGCGTATGGGCGACAGGGGCGGATTGTGGTGCTTAAAAAATTTGAGCATCCTGAAAAGAGCGAGCATAGCTATAACCGCATTCGAGACGGCGGAAACAGCCGTGTGTTGGTAAAATTTCTCGGGGATATAATTGCTGCTATTTCGAAACGGTATAATGCCGACCTTCTGCTCTTTGGCGGGGGTGTATTGGGACGTCCTGGGTTTTTGAGACAACTTACCCGTGAACTCGTGAGTCGGGGAATAGATCAGCCGATCCGCCGGGCTCGCCTGGGGAGAAATGCCGGAGCCATTGGCGCAGCCATGCTCTTCGGTCAAGAGTGATTTCCTGGGGATTGCAGGGCTTGACAGGGAATGGGAGGCCGGCCTATAATCCGCATAGACCAATATGGATACATCCGATACCTAGTGAGAAAATTTAACAACTGGGTAGCTGAACATCCACGCGAGTTTCCAGCAGGGGATTCGCGTGGGTGTTTTGTTCGGAGAGGACATTGACAAGTGAATGAGCAACGGAAGACGTTGTAGTTTTCCAGTTGTTCCGATCGTACCCGCCGAAGCTTTATGCGAAGGCGGGTCATCCAATTGAGGATTTGATCCTGGTCCAGGACGAACGCTGGCGGCGTGGATAGGGCATGCAAGTCGTGCGAAATATTCTTTGAAAGCGCTGCGATTACATCAAGGCGACGGATGATAATATTTAGCGGCGAACGAGTTCAGTAATACCTTGGAACGTACCCCGGAGACGGGAATAACCCGCCGAAAGGCGGGCTAATACCCGATGGTCTCCGACCTCGCAAGAGCGTCGGAGTAAAGGAGCAATCCGCTCCGGGAGCGGCCTAGGTCCTATCAGCTAGTTGGTGAGGTAACGGCTCACCAAGGCGATGACGGGTAGGGGGCGTGAGAGCGCGACCCCCAACGACACCACTGAGATACGGGGTGTACACCTACGGGTGGCTGCAGTCGAGAATATTCGACAATGGGCGAAAGCCTGATC
>ERZ1292629.198-Hain-H43-01um-R1-198-length-63418-cov-6_pt1 | contig 63418 bp, 62 predicted proteins | sample MGYA00564399_ERZ1292629 | MGnify/ENA primary metagenome ERZ1292629 (study PRJEB36523, sample SAMEA6512636) | groundwater metagenome | collected 2019-01-08 | study: AquaDiva: Metagenomics assemblies of 32 groundwater samples
CCGGAGATCTCACAAGAAAGATCCGCCAGCGCGTAGGGCGTAAAGCCTGACCGACTGTTTGGCGAGAGGCTCCAGCGTTGTTCGCTGGGGCTTTTCATTTTTCTTTTAATACTTAATACTTTATACTCTATACTAATTTTCATGCTAAAACGCCTTGAGCTTTCCGGATTTAAATCTTTCGCCAAAAAAACGGCGCTTGATTTGAGCCATAAAGTTACCGCCGTCGTCGGGCCGAACGGCTCCGGTAAATCAAACATTGCCGAAGGCATCCGTTTTGTTTTGGGCGAGCAGTCCATCAAATCTCTTCGCGGCAAATTGGGCGCCGACCTTATTTTCAAGGGGTCTAAAACGCACGGCGCCATGGGGCGGGCGAGTGTTTCCATAGTTTTTGACAATACCAAGCGCATGTTCGGGAAATCGCGCGTGGGCGAAGGAAATATCAATCTTGATTTTGACGAAATAATAATTTCGCGCGAGGTGTATGGCGACGGTGAGAACAGGTATTTGATAAACGGTTCGCAGGTGCGCCTGAAAGATATTCTTGAAATATTGGCACCGCTCAATATCGGTTCGTCCGGACACCACATCATTTCGCAGGGCGAAGCCGACAAAATCCTGAATTCGTCCATTACCGAGCGCCGGGAAATGATAGAAGACGCGCTTGGTTTGCGTACTTACCAATACAAAATTTTTGAGAGCGAAAGAAAGCTTGAAAAAACGAACGTGCACATAAAAGAAGCGGAAAGTTTGCGCCGCGAACTTGCTCCGCACATAACATTCTTAAAAAAGCAGGTTGAAAAAATTGAGCGCGCTCTTTCCATGCGCGAGGAACTCAAGACGCTTTACATAGAATATTTCTCGCGGGAAGAGCACCGGCTTAAGGAAGAAAAAAGGGCGCTCGAAAGAGAGGGTGGAGTGGAGCGCGAACTTTCAAAAATAGACGAGACATTAGTTGAGCTTAAGCGCGAGCTTTCGCTAACGCCCGAGGATGCCGCTTCGGAAGAGTCCGCCCGCCGCGCCGAAGAAGCGCTTTTGGGGATTAGGGCGAAGAAGGATGAATTGGGAAGAAAAATCGGGCGGCTGGAAGGAATGATAGAACTGGAGGAAGAACGTTCAAAAGAACTCGCGCTTCAGGGCGGCTCTTCGGCTGCTTCGGTGGAATTTTCGGAAGTGGAATCTTTAGGTGAGAAATTACTCTCGCTTGCAAGCACGGCTCTTTCAAAAGGCGACACGGCTTTTTTTAAAGAAGCGCTTCGGGAAATCGCCGATTCCATCCAGTCTTTTTTGGCGGGGAAGCGCGGGGAAACCGCCGCGCAAATGGAGAGGAGAGGCGGAATGGGCATCGCCAAGCTTAAAGAATCCCGCGAAAGTCTGAATAAAGAACTTTCCGATATTTTATACAAGGAAAAGGAACTTGCTCGCGAGCTTGAATCGTCCCGCCGCTCGCTTGAAGAATCAAAAGAAAATTTCCGCGACAAAGAAAGGACATTTTTTGAACTTTCTTCAAAACGCAGCGACATATCCGCTCGCGTCGGCATGTTCCGCATGCGGGAGGAAAAATTCCGCGCCGAAGAAGAAGATTTTAAACGTGAGCGAAAGGAGGCCGAGGTGCTTGTCGGAGTTGATGAAAAAGATTACCGGCATATAGGAATTCCCACAGGCGGAGCGCCGCAGGAAGAACGCCGCCGCGCGATTGAACGCATAAAAGTCCGCCTTGAAGATGCCGGTATCGGCTCCGGCGAGGATGTGATTAAGGAATACGAAGCGACTTCCGCACGCGACCAGTTTTTGGCGTCGGAACTTGAAGATTTGAAAAAAAGCAAAGATTCTTTAACAAGCCTTATTGAAGAATTGCGAAAAAAACTGGGGGAGGAATTCAAAGAAGGAGTTTCAAAAATAAATTCGCAGTTTTCGGAATTTTTCAAACTGATGTTCGGCGGCGGCACGGCAGGGCTGTCTCTCGCCAAACGCGAAAAGAGGCACTACTCCGCGGGCGACGAAGAAGAGGAAAAACTTTTTAATGGTGAAGAAAAAGAATTTGAAGAGGGAATAGACATACATATTTCTCTGCCGCAGAAAAAAATCCGCGATTTGAATATGCTCTCCGGCGGCGAAAGGGCGCTTACTTCCATCGCGCTCCTTTTTGCCATTTCCCAAGTCAATCCGCCGCCATTTTTGGTATTGGACGAAACAGACGCGGCGCTTGATGAGGCCAACTCGCGCAAATACGGCGATATGCTGGAAACCCTTTCCAAATTTTCAAGCCTCATTGTCATCACCCACAACCGCGAGACCATGTCTCGGGCAAACGTCCTTTACGGCATTACCATGGGTGCCGACAGCGTTTCAAAAATACTTTCCGTCAAATTCGACGAGGCAACGACCTACGCGAAGCAATAGCGTTCCCGTGAAGTTAAACTTCATAAAGTTGTGATAAAACAAATCCCCCGCACGGAACCGTGCGGGGGAAAATGGGGGAGGAAGGAATTCAGGATTCCTTCGGTTGTTCTTTGGGTGAAACGATTACTTTGAACAACTTGATCCCGGCGATTACGGCAACGACCAAAACTACAGTTAAAACCGCCGCGAGGGGAAGGAGAAGCGAGATGAAAACCGCCGCGGTATCCATGTTTTCCGGGATTTCGTCTTCAATCCAGAAGAGGGAAGGGCACTGGGTGACAATGAACCACCACAGCGCAAACGCCGCGATTCCCCACAGGACGCCGAAAACCGCCGGCCAAATGTAAGCGCTTACGAGGATTTGACCCCCCGTTGTAATCGGGGTCATCGACGAGAGCAGAAGGGCCACGACGACTGCGAGCAAGATAACTACAAAACACTCCTCTATTCTTCTAAGCATTGCCTCCTCCTTTGTGTTGTACGGGAACTTCCGAAAGATTATCCTTACTTGATATCGCTGTCAATAACCTGAATTTAAACGAGAGAGTAGTCCAGAGTTTTGCGCGCCATGTCGGCGGCGGTAACCTTGAAGCGGACCGAGTCGCCCAAAGTAAATTTTCTGCCGGTTCTCTCTCCGATGACGCGATATTTCTTTTCTTCAAAAATATAATAGTCGTCGCCCAAATCGCGGAGCTTAATCATCCCTTCGCATTTCGTCTCTTTTTCTTCCACGTATATGCCCCATTCCGTTACGCCTGAAACCGTTCCTTCAAATTCTTGCCCTATGCGTTTTGACATGTATTCAACCTGCTTGTATTTGATGCTGGCGCGCTCGGCGTCAGCCGCCTCTTTTTCGCGCGCCGATGCGTAACTGCACATTCCTTCGTAAAGATGCCATTCATCCTCCTTTATTTTCTGCCCGCCAAGATATTCCTCAAGCAGGCGGTGAACCATGACGTCGGGATAACGGCGGATGGGGGATGTAAAATGGGTGTAATGTTCAAAGGCGAGTCCGTAGTGCCCTATATTTTTTATTGAATAAACGGCTTTCGCCATGGAGCGTATAATCGCCGTTTGTATCGTTTCGCGCCCGGGTTTGCCTTCAAGATTTTTTAGAAGAGTATTTAATGCTTTTTGTTCCACCACGCCGTCTTTTTGTTTCAATTCGTATCCCAAGCTTTTCAAAAATAGCGTGAGGTCCAGCATACGCTCGCGGTCGGGATTGTCGTGCACGCGATAAACGAAAACCGTTTCTTCTTCCATTTTGTGCACGAATTCGGCAACTTTTTTGTTGGCAAGAAGCATGAATTCCTCAATGAGCTTGTTGGTGTCCTGCCTTATTTTCTTGAAAACGCTCAAGGGAACGCCATCTTTATCCAGAACGAACTTGACCTCCTCCTGGTCCATTGAAATGGCGCCCGCCGCCATGCGTTCATCGGTTAATTTTTTGGCAAGCGTGTTTAAGATATTGAGCTCCTTGTAAAATGTTCCATGCTTCTTGTTCAATATCTCCTGCGCCTCCTCGTAAGTAAATCTTTTGTCGGAGCGTATTACGGTTTTACCGAACCACTGCTTCACAACTTTCGCCTGGGGGGTGAGTTCAAGCACCGCGCTCATGGTTAGTTTTTCTTCTTCCGGATTCAGACTGCAAAGGTCATTTGAAAGGGCTTCCGGAAGCATGGGAATTGTTCTGTCCACGAGGTAAAGGGAAGTAGAGCGTTTGATAGCCTCCTTGTCGAGAGATGTGCCGGGGCGCACGTAGTGCGAAACATCGGCGATGTGTATTCCGATTTCCATATTCCCGTTCGGCAATTCAAGAATAGAAATTGCGTCGTCAAAATCTTTGGCGTCAAACGGGTCTATGGTGAACGTCGTGATGTCTCTGAAGTCGCGGCGTTTTTCAATCTCGCCTTTTTCTATGCCGCGCGCCTTTAGCTCCTCGGCTTCGCGCTCCACATCGGCGGGGAATTTTTCCGTAAATCCTTTTTCAAGAGCGATGCCGCGCATTTCGGCGTTGTGCTCGCCGGGTTTGCCGAGAAGCTCAACCACCTTTCCTATGGGGTTTTTCTTGGGGTCTTTCCATTCGGTTATAACGGCGAATGCCTTATCTCCTTTTGCCGCTCCGCCCAACGCGTCTTTCGGTATCAAAATATCCACGTACATTTTCTGGTCGCCCGGGACCAGGAAATAAGTTCCATCATCCTGCTCAATAGTTCCGGAAAATCCGGCTTTGGCTCGCGCCACTATTCCGGTAATTTCTCCGGTTTTCTGGTCGAAGCGGTTTTTGCCGATAACGCGCGCCGTTACCCGGTCGCCGTGAAGCGCGGTATTCAAAAAAGACGGTACTATCTCTATGTCGTCTTTCTTGCCTTCCTGGCGCACATACCCGACGCCTTTTCCGGTTATGGAAATAACGCCGCGTATTTCGTGGCTTTCTTTTTTGTCCGCTTTTTCATTTTTTGGGGCATGGCGCCCCCTTTTTTTCTCTCCTTTCATGTTTGATTTCGGCATAATAGCATTTTTGCGCCGTAAGCGCCTGGCTACCATTACCCCATAGGAACTTCCTAATTTACATAGGGTTACCCTATGTTAGAATTATTTTGTGGCAGAAAGAAAGATAAATTTTTCTTTAGATGAGTATTATCATATATATAATCGGGGGACAGACAAGCGAGAAATTTTTCTTGATGACTTAGACAAAGAAAGATTTCTCAAGCTCCTTTTTGTTTCAAATGGTGATAAATCATTCGTTTTTCGAGATTTCCCCATAGGGTTACCCTATGTAAAATTTGATAGGGGTGAGCCGAGAACGGCAATAGGGGCGTATTGTTTAATGCCAAATCATTTCCATCTCCTTGTTAGAGAAACTAGTGAAAACGGGATTACTAAATTCATCAGTAAAGTTTTAACAAGCTATTCTATGTATTTTAATAAAAAATATAATAGATCTGGCAGGTTATTTGAAGGAACATTTAAAGCAAAACACATTGATAATGACAGATATTTAAAATACCTTTTTGCCTACATTCATCTGAATCCCGTTAAGTTAATTGATAAAAACTGGAAGGAAAATGTTATTGCCGATAAAAAAGCAGCAAAAAATTACCTTAAAAATTACAAATACTCAAGCTATATGGATTACCAAAACAAACAACGAACAGAGAAGATTATTTTAAATAAAAAGGTATTTCCTGACTACTTTTCTACAAAGACTGATTTTAGTGATTTTATTAACGACTGGCTTTCTTTAAAAGCCGATACCCCATAACACATAGGGTAACCCTATGTGTTATGGGGTATTGTACGGGGTGTTTTGGGAATGAACAGCTTATTCATACAATTTCTTGACAATGATGGCGGATAAGCGTATACCTGCGACAGACGTAACTCCATAAGGGGAACGATGTTTCCTTTGTTTTTAAGTTTTTCTATTTCCAATCACGTTGCCATTAATAATTAGAAATTATCAGTTTTTTACAAAAATATGATTTTAAATATTTCGGGTCGTGCTCTCCCGCTAAAGGGCATAGTTTTATCCGCAATCATTGCGGTCAGTCTTTTTTCGTTTGTCGGGTTTGCGCAAGCGGCGACACTTACCTACAGCAGTGTCCCTTCTGGGAATCTCACGGCAGGTATACTTGCGAATTTTGTTGTGCAAGCTCCTGATACTGCAGGGTATTCAGTTACTTTGTCAGACGACAGTGCCGGCGGCATTTTCTATGGCGGTAACTTAGATGGTGGTTGTAGTACCCAATTGGGTGGCAACACCATATCAATTGCGGCTACCCATACACAGAAAGCATTCTGTTATTCGAACGCGACGCCAGGTACGTATACTGTCGTTGCATCGGTAACCGGTCTTGATCCCGTATCTGCGACTGTAACGATTGCCCCTGCTTCAATTATTAACGCAACAACTGGAGTGGGGTACACGACCATCCAAGCTGCGGTAAGCGCTGCTGGCGAAGGAGATACGATTACTATTGCAGCCGGGACATACAATCTGGACAGCCAGATTCTGATCAGTAATAAAGCGCTGCACATTGTTGGTGCGGGAGATTCCACAATCATTACCACGGGTTCCACACCTTGGGTTAACAGTGGGACATCAAAAGGACTTGCTCCACTTATTGGAATCAGTGCCGGTGATAAAGCTGTGATTGTAGAAAACGTTAAAGTGACCGGCGCAAAAAATATTATAACATCGCTGGTCAATGATTATGGCCACGGCATCAATGTTTATAGATCGTCAAATGTAACATTGAACAATGTTACATCCATAGGCAACGATGCGGCCGGTTTGATAGTCGGCAGCTCAAACGTTACTGCTACCAATCTAAACACAAGCGAGAATGGTTGGGGCGGGGTGAATGTTGATATAAGTTCCGGGACAGAAGTGCCACCTGCCGTTTTTACGCTTACTGGCAACGGCGTTTTGTCGGAGGGCAACCAGATCTGGTCTGATGGCGACCGTGTCACTGATACTGCGACGGTTACCGTCAATGCCGCCGCCGAGTACAACAGGTACAAGAAGGGCGGGACGACAGCATCTTATATCTGGACGAATAGGGCGTTGGCTGGCGTGGCCACGATTGGCACTACTTATTACATGACCATCCAAGCTGCGATTAATGCCGCCTCGACGACGGTTGCGGACACAATCAATGTCGGAGCGGGAACATACACGACTGGTCAGATCGTCATCAATAAGAATTTGACTATTGTCGGTGATAGTTCCAACAAACCGATAATTCGACCAACAGGGGATTTCCTCGTAAGCAATGCAGGCGGTTCATGGATGTTAGTTAACCCTGGATTTTCATTTAACCTGAGTAATGTCGTAATTGATGGTAATACATCTTTTATAAGATATGCTCTTCGTTCGCACGGCAATACGACCATCAATAATGTTGATTTCCGCAGAATTTGGGGTAGTACCAGTGGTATAGGTAGTCCATATACAGGGATTGCGGTTTCAAGTTTCGGCGGGACTATTTCTGGTGTGGGAAGTGCCGGTTTCGATAGCCATGGCGGAGCTGGTGGTCCCGCTAGTCATCTCATCGTTACAAACAGTACGTTCGAGCAAATTGGCCGCATCGGCATTATTGTGAAAGGAACTGGATCTACTGCCACCATTACCGACAATACTTATATCGGCAAAGGGAATGGTGATTTTCTGGATTACGCTTTTGAGTTTGGCGCCGGTGGTTCAGGCACTATCAGTGGCAATACCATTAGCGGGAATCGTGGTGTTGCCGCAATTGATGGTTCGACTTCAGCAGGTATCCTCGTTACGGAATATTATGGTTCAGGTACAAACGCTACAATTACCAGCAATACTTTCTTCAACAACAGCGCAGGCTTGCACGTTGGTTATCTTGATACCGATGCAAGTGTCGTTGTCGCGCATGATAACAACTTCGGTGGCGAGACCGTAGGTTTGGAGTCTGATGCAACGAAAATAACTGTTAATGCTTCCAACAACTGGTGGGGGAGTGCGCTAGAAACTGATGTTCAGTCGAAAATCTCGGGGCTTGTCAATTACATCCCGTGGTACATCAATGCCGGGAGGACGACATTGTCGGATGCATTTGTCGGTAATATCATCACGGCCTCCTCGGGTAGTTTCGATCTTCAGGAGACGGCTCTCGGGGAAGCGGGTCTTCCGACTGGTGCGACACAATTGACGTTGAGTGATACAAGTTCGCTAGATCTCTCAAACGCCACGACCTCGATGACCTCGACTCCTGTGGTCATAGGAGGCAACACTGTGACGCTGACGCAATCCGTTACCTTGCAATCAGGGGTTGATACTCAACCGATTGTATTAATCAACTCAAATCCAAACGTTCTTGGTGTTAGTGCGAGCATTCCTGATGGAACAAAAATACAAGGTCCGGCTGAATGGGATGGCAAGATAGTCCCGCCGGTTTCCGTCGCTCCGAGCGGTAATCCGCCAGCTGGATTCACCGTCGGTAGCACGGTCATCTCAATCGGTTCTCCTCTTGGGACATTGGTGTTTGACCAAGCAGTGAAAATCGTCTTGCCGGGAGTGACCGGGACAGTTGGCTACAAGCCAGTTGGTTCTGATTGGCAGACAATAACCACTCCGTGCACGAGCGCGGATGTCCCCGGTATTTCCTCTGGCGAATGTTCTATCCCTGATGGTGGAAACACGATTATCTGGACTTACCACTTCACGACATTCGGTTCGCTTTCAGCCATCCCAGCGCCGGTTCCGGCTAGTGGCGGAGGAGGTGGCGGGGGAGGAGGAATCGTGGGTTCATATGGTCAGGTCAATAGCCAAGGCGGATTTTTCGCTCCGCAGATTGTAGTCACGACTCCTTCACCGGTACAACCACCGGCAGGACAAGTTTTGGGTATCGCGACATACGTATTCAATCGCGACCTTAAAATCGGCGCGCGAGGAACGGATGTAACTGAACTTCAGAAATATCTTACGGCAAACGCGATTTATTCCGGACCGGTTACCGGATACTTCGGCAAGTTGACGAAAAACGCCGTTAAATCCTATCAGAAAAACAACAAATTACCTTCATACGGATTCTTTGGTCCGATGACGAGAGCGCTGGTAAATAAAACGGTAAAGTAAGAAAGTTTAAAATCAACCCCGCAAAGCCGCGGGGTTGATTTTTAAGTGTTTCATTGTAGAATGAAAACATGAAAAAACTGCTTGCGCGGCTCCATAATGTATTCATTCCGCACAAGGGAAACGGCTATTGGCCGTCCTTTTTCGGCAAAAGCGCCATTACCGCGATTGTGGCAGTAATCATTCTCCTTGAGATTGCCTACATTACCCAGACATTTATTGTATTCAGAAAAACAAATTTTCTTGCCGCGGTTTTACCTTCGGTTTTAACAGCGCTTACCAATGAAGTCCGCGCGGAGAATTATGCGCCGGCGCTTGCCGAAAATTCGCTCCTTAGCGCGGCGGCAAAAAAGAAAGCGGAGGACATGGCGGCGCGCGGATATTTTTCGCATACGGACCCTGACGGGAAACTTCCGTGGTATTGGCTCAACTCTGTCGGGTATAAATACAGTTATGCCGGAGAAAATCTGGCGGTTAACTTTCTTGATTCGGAGGATGTGTCCCGCGCCTGGATGGAATCCTTGTCTCATCGCGCCAACATCGTAAAAAAAGAGTTCACGGAAATAGGAATCGGTGTTGCCACAGGGACCTTTAACGGCAGGGAATCGGTTTTTGTCGTGGAGTTTTTTGGAACTCCGAGAATGGAAGCCGCCGTGCCAACTCCCGAAACTTTGGCGGTAAAAGTTAAATCCGCCGCCATTACTCCAGCCAAACCGAAGGTTTTGGGCGAAGAGACATCGTCGGTCTCCGCTCAAAGCACCGGGGCGATTAAAGAAATTTCACAAATTCGTTCGTTTATGGAACGCCTGCTTTCTTCTCCGCGCACGACCGCCGCGTATGCTTACGGCATGCTCGCTTTGCTTATATCCATCGCGCTTTCGCTCGCGGTTTTCATAAAAATCCGCATACAGCATCCGCGGCTAATCAGAAGCGCCATCGCGGTCATGGCGCTCATTGCCGTTATTTCATTCGCCAATTTAAGTTTTACCTCTTTGTCCTTAAAACTTCCGGAAAACGGCAACGCGGCGAGCGTTATAGAAGCACTGCCATAACTACCCCAAGTAATTTACATAGGGTTACCCTATGTAAATTAGGAAATTCCTATGGGGTGAAGGAATGGTGTTTCAGTTGCGTCGCTTAATCCTTTTTGTTAGTATCTCCCTTATGTTAATGATTCGACTGCAACGCACAGGCAGGAAGAACGACCCCTATTTCCGGGTTGTTTTGACCGACCGCAGGAACTCCCCAAAGAGCCGTAATTTCACGGAAATTTTGGGTGATTATGACGTGAAGAAAGGGAAGATAACTCTAAAAGGGGAGCGTATACTTCACTGGATAAAAATGGGGGCAAAAACTTCTCCGACCATGCACAATTTTCTTGTGTCGGAAAAAATAATTTCGGGAAAGAAAATAAATGTTTTGCCGCGCAAGTCTCCGATAAAGAAAGAGGGAAGCGAAAGCGCTCCTCAAGTCGCGGCCGAAGCCGTCTCGGAGCCGGTTGCCGGAAAAACCTCTTCTTCTGAAGTTGCTCCAACAGCCGAAGAAGCCAAAGCGGCATAGCTAAAATTTAAACTTATTCACAGGAATCCTCCTCCGCTCTGGCGGAGGATTTTTGTTTGCCGTATGATTAAAAGAGCAGCACTTGTCGGAACTGCATTACAAAAAGGAAAATTAAAGATTTGATATGGACAAGGACAAAGAATTTTTGGAGTACGTCATAAAATCGTTGGTTGATAACCCGAACGATGTGAAAATCACGCGCACGGTGGATGAAATGGGGGTTCTTCTGACGCTTGATTTGAATTCGGCGGATATGGGTAAGGTTATTGGAAGACAGGGAAACACGGCAAAAGCCATAAGGACGCTTTTGCGAGTCGTTGGCATGAAGAACAATGCCCGCGTTAATCTGAAAATAAACGAACCGGCCGGCGGCCGAAGGGATGCCGGCGCAGCCCCCGGAGCGAGCGGAGCCATGAAGACCGTAGAAGAGGCTATGGAGGGATTGTCGATATAGGAATAGGAATTAGTTGGTAGGAAGGTAGGAACATTCAACCAAAAAATATCCTAGAGGATGTTTTTTGGTTGACTATTGATTCTATTAACTACTAACTATCAACTGCTTTTATGACTTTCCATGTAATCACCATTTTCCCGAAAATGTTTCAGTCGTATCTTGCCGACTCTATTTTGGCGCGGGCGATTAAAGAAAAAAAAATAGCAGTGAAATTTTACAATCCGCGGGATTTTACCAAAGATAAACATCATAAAGTAGACGACCGCGCTTACGGTGGCGGCCCGGGCATGGTTATGTACGCGGAACCAATTCTTCGCGCAGTCGCGAGAGTAAAACTCAAAACTAAAAACTCAAAACTAAAAACTATAGTCCTTTCTCCGGGCGGAAAAAAATTTACCAATGAATACGCGCGCGCCATTTCAAAAAAATACAAAGACGTAATTTTGATTTCCGGAAGATACGAGGGAATAGATGCGAGGGTTAAAAAAATATTGCGCGCCGAAGAAATTTCAATAGGGGATTATATTCTCACCGGCGGGGAGCTTCCGGCCATGGTTTTGATTGACGCCACGGCGCGACAAATTGAAGGCGTACTCGGCAAAACATCTTCAATAGAGGAAACCCGCGTTTCTTCCGGAGAGGTTTATACCCGTCCGGAAGTACTTGAATACAAAGGCAAAAAATATCGCGCCCCTAAAATTCTTCTTTCCGGCCATAAGGCTAAAATTGAAGAATGGAAAAAGGGGAGGAAGATAATTTGACATGGTAATGGTCCGCCCCGGGCGGACTACTACCCCGTTGACAAGTTTTTGGGGTTCTGTATACTCCTAGGAACGATAATTTTGATTGAGTCAAGGCTGAAATTAACGTTTCAATACATTGCACGCAGAACGTGCTGGTAAAAATTAATAATTTTTAAGTAATCCTTTAATTAAAGGCAAAGTTCCTCGTTGTCTTTTATTATTTTTTTTGCATGAAACGACCAAAGAAATATTTCGCCAAATATAAAGACCCTCTGGTAAAACTTCCAAATCTCGTAGAGACGCAACTTTTTTCTTACGAATGGCTCATAAAAAACGGGCTGAAAGAAGTTTTTAAAGAATTTTCTCCAATCAAAGATTACTCCGAAAAAAAATTTGACCTTGAATTTTCTTCTTTTGAATTGTCTGCCCCGAAGCATAACGAATATTATGCGAAAGAAAATAAACTCTCATACGATGCGCCTCTTCGCGCGCGCGTAAAACTCGTAAATAAAACCTTAAAAACCGACAAGGAGCAGGAGATTTTCATGGCGGATTTCCCGCTCATGACTTCCCACGGCACGTTTATCATTAATGGCGTTGAGCGCGTTATTGTTCCACAGCTTGCCCGTTCGTTCGGCGTCTTTTTCAATTCCCAGGAAATCAAAGGCAAAAAGTACTTCGGTGCCAAGGTAATTCCGGGGCGCGGCGCCTGGCTTGAATTTGAATCCGATGCCGACGGGCTCATTTATGTACGTATAGACAGAAAGAGGAAATTCCCGGTAACTTCGCTTTTGCGCGTTATGGGTTTTGCGGCCGACAAAGATATTTTGAAGCATTTTAAAGACGGAACCGCGGCGAAAGTTATGGCTCTCACCATAGAAAAAGACCCGGCAAAAACACAGGATGATTCTTACATTGAAATTTATAAACGTTTGCGCGACGGCGACCTCGCAACCGCTGAGAACGCCAAAAATTTTATAAACGGTATTTTCAGCGCCGAGCGCTATGACCTTTCTCCGGTCGGTCGTTTCCGCTTCAATAAGCGGTTTCTGCTTCCGGTTGAAGGTAAAGAAGCCGATAGGCGCACTCTTTCAAAAGAGGACGTGGTGATAATCATCAATAATGTCATCGCGATGAATAATAATCCGGCCGCGGTTGAAGACGATATAGACCACCTGGGTTCGCGCCGTGTCCGCTATGTCGGCGAAATGCTTCAGCAAAAGATACGCATGGGTATGTCTCAGATGAAGAGAAATATTCAAGACCGCATGTCTACTGTTGATATAGACACGACTCTTCCGATACAAATCGTAAACCAGCGCCCGCTTCAAGCACGAATAAAAGAATTTTTCACCACCAACCAGCTTTCCCAGTTCATGAATCAGGAGAATATTCTCGCTGAGATTGAACACCTGCGCACGCTCTCCGCGTTGGGCCCAGGCGGCCTAACGCGTGAACGCGCCGGATTTGAAGTCCGCGACGTGCATCCTTCCCACTACGGAAGAGTTTGCCCGATTCACACTCCGGAAGGCCAGAACATTGGGCTTATTCTCCACCTTTCCGCCTATGCCCGTATAAATGAATTCGGAGTTATTGAAACTCCGTACGTGCGAGTTAAGGGCGGAAAAATTACCGGAGAAGTCGTTTACTTAAACGCTCTTGAAGAAGAAAAATACAATATTGCTCACGCCGCGACCGCTTATGACGACAAGAATAATATTATTGAAGAAAAAGTTGAGGCGCGCGTGGGAACGAAGCCGGGCATGGTCGGCAAAAAAGAAGTTGATTTCATGGATGTTGCCGTCAATCAGGCTTTTTCGCTCGCGACCTCAATGATTCCATTTTTGGAACACGACGACGCCAATCGGGCGCTCATGGGTTCAAACATGCAGAAGCAGGCGACCCCGTGCATATTGCCCGAAGCGCCGCTTGTTGCTACCGGCATTGAAGAGCACGTTTCCCGCGACACCGGCCGGCTCGTTGTTTCCGGTAAAGAAGGAACGGTTTCCTACGTTGACGCCCGCCGCATTAAGGTGAAGGGTGGAGACGGCAAAGAAAATGAGTACCCGCTCATTAACTTCGCGAGAACAAACAGTTTTAATATTTTCCATCAGCGCCCGGTTGTTTCCGCCGGAGACAAGGTAAAGCGTGGACAGATTCTCGCCGACAACTCTTCTTCGCAGGGCGGACAGATCGCCCTCGGGCAAAATTGTCTCGTCGCTTTCATGGCATGGAACGGCGCCAATTACGAAGATGCCATAATTCTTTCCGAGCGCCTCGTTAAAAATTCAAAATTCACCTCAATCCATCTCGAGGAATTTATTGTAAACGTCAGAGACACGAAACTCGGTCCCGAGATTACCACTTGCGATATTCCCAATGTCGGCGAAACAAAACTTAAAAATCTTGACCAGGAAGGAATCGTGCGAATCGGCGCGGAGGTTCGCCCGAACGACATATTGGTCGGCAAAATCACCCCGAAAGGCGAGTCTGAACTTACTCCGGAAGAACGCTTGCTAAGAAGTATTTTCGGAGAGAAAGCCCGCGACGTTAAAGATACATCGCTTCGCATGGAACACGGCAAGCGCGGGCGCGTTGTTGGCGTAAAAATTTTCTCGCGCGACAGGGGAGACTCTTTGGATTCCGGAATCATCAAACGCATTCATATTGAAGTAGCGCAGTTAAGGAACATTTCCGTCGGCGACAAGCTTGCCGGACGGCACGGCAACAAAGGAGTCATTTCCGTAATTTTGCCGGAAGAGGACATGCCGTACATGGCGGACGGTACCCCGGTTGACGTTATTTTGACACCGCTCGGCGTTCCTTCGCGCATGAACTTGGGACAGATTCTTGAAATGCACTTGGGGCTCGCCGCACACACTTTGAATTATCAGGCAATCGTCCCGCCGTTTCTGGGGGCTTCCGATACCGAAATAAAAGACGAACTAAAAAAAGCGGGGTTTCCCGAGAACGGCAAAGTCAATCTTTACGACGGACGCACGGGAGATATGTTCAATCAGCCAATCGCCATCGGCTACATGTACATTCTTAAACTCCATCACATGGTGGAAGACAAGATTCACATGCGTTCAATCGGTCCGTATTCCCTCATTACCCAGCAACCGCTAGGCGGGAAAGCGCAGGGGGGAGGACAGCGTTTCGGAGAAATGGAAGTGTGGGCGCTTGAAGGATACGGCGCCGCGTATACTCTCCGCGAAATGCTCACCATAAAATCAGACGATATTCAGGGACGTTCGCAGAGCTTTGATTCAATTATTAAAGATGAGGATATCAAGACACCAAATGTACCGGCGGCGTTTTCCGTCATGTTAAACACCCTGCGCGGCCTGGCTCTTGATGTTGAGCTTAGAAAGAATCCGAAGAAGTAAGACTTCATCCATATCAACCATGAAAACATTTGATACCAACGATTTTAATGAAGTTTTAATAAGGCTCGCTTCGCCGGAGCGTATTCGCGAATGGTCGTACGGGGAAGTGACCAAGCCGGAAACGATAAATTACAGAACCGGCCGTTCGGAGCGCGGCGGGCTTTTTGACGAGCGAATTTTCGGGCCGGAAAAAGATTATGAATGCTATTGCGGTAAATACCGCCGTATCCGCTACAAAGACATAATTTGTGAAAAATGCGGAGTTGAAGTTACGCGCAGTATTGTTCGCCGCGAACGCATGGGGCATATTGAACTGGCATCTCCGGTCGCCCACATTTGGTTTTTGCGCGGAGTTCCTTCGCGCATCGGCCTTATTCTTGATTTACCGGTTGCCGACCTGGAAAAGGTCATTTATTTCGCCGGTTACATCATTACCAAGGTTAATGAAGAAGAAAAGGCAAAAGTCGTAAGAAATCTCGAAGCCGAATACAAGTCAAAGATAAAAAATATCAGCGACGACAAGGGAAGGGAGAAACTTAAAGAACTCCTTCTTTCCGCCAAAAGAGAAATTTCCGACCTTAAAAAAGGCGCGGTTGTTGACGAACTTTCTTATCACCGCTTTTCCATAAAATTCGGGCCGATTTTTGAAGCATCAATCGGCGCCGAAGCAATTTACAATATTTTCAAATCGCTTGATTTGGGAAAACTCAAGGACGAACTTGAAACAGCCCTTGTTAAAGCAAAATCTCTGGAGCGGGATAAGCTTGAAAAAAGAATTGCTCTCGTTAAATCTCTTACAAACGCAAAACTCCGCCCGGAATGGATGTTTTTGGACACAATCCCCGTTGTTCCACCGGGACTCCGCCCGATGGTTGCCCTTGAAGGCGGGCGCCACGCCACTTCCGACGTAAACGACCTTTATCGCCGCGTCATAAACCGCAATAACCGCTTGAAGAAACTCATGGAAATCGGCGCGCCTGAGGTAATTCTGCGCAATGAAAAGCGCATTCTTCAGGAAGCCGTTGATTCTCTCATAGATAATTCAATCAGGCGCCAGTCGGAATCCGCCGCCATGAGCCAGGCGCAGAAACGCCAGCTTAAATCTCTTTCCGACAACCTTAAGTCAAAACAGGGGCTTTTCCGCCAGAACCTTTTGGGCAAGCGCGTGGATTATTCCGGACGTTCCGTGATTGTCGTCGGGCCGACACTCAAGCTTTCCGAATGCGGACTTCCGAAGCACATGGCGCTTGAGCTTTTCCGCCCGTTTGTCATTTCAAAAATTTTAAGCAATGAGCTTGCTTACAATATCCGCGGCGCCGGCAGGCTTATTGATGAAGGAATTCCCGAAGTTTGGGCGATTCTTGAAAATGTAATCAAAGACAAGCATGTTCTCTTAAACCGCGCGCCGACTCTTCACCGCTTGGGTATTCAGGCGTTCCGTCCGGTTTTGATAGAAGGCAACGCCATTCAGGTTCACCCCCTCGTCTGTTCGGCGTTTAACGCGGACTTCGACGGTGACCAAATGGCGGTGCACGTTCCTCTATCCGACGAAGCGCAGGACGAAGCGCGCAATCTTATGGCGGCGAATAAAAACCTTTTGAAGCCGGGTTCGGGCGACCCCATCGTAAATCCTAAATTGGATATCGTTCTTGGCTGTTACTGGATGACGAAGATTATTGAAGGAGCAAAAGGAGAAGGGAAAATGTTCCCAAACCCGAACAGCGCCATTACCGCTTACGATTTCGACGCCGTTGACTTCCGTTCAAAAATAAAAGTTATGGCGACGGATAAAATTAAGTATGCCAAATTTGAAGGCAAAATTTTTGAAACTTCCATCGGGCGCCTTCTTTTCAACTCGATTCTTCCGGACGATTTGCCGTTCATAAACGAGGAAATGAACGTAAAAAAACTCACCAATCTCATTGAGGACCTCATCATGCATTACGGCATAGACAAAACTCCTCAGATTTTGGACAAAATAAAAGATTTCGGCTACCGCTATATCACCATTTCCGGTATTACTTGGGGAATTGACGACGTGCGCGTAAGCGACAAAAAAGGAGGAATCGTCGCCCGCGGCCGCAAGCAGGCGGAAGAAGTGAAAGAACAATGGAGCGAAGGGCTTCTTTCCGAGGAAGAGCGCTACCGCAAGACGATTGAAATATGGCAGGGCGTTAAAAACGATATTGAAAAACTCATTCCGGAAACACTTGATAAAAACGGTCCGGTTTACGACATGGTTTATTCCGGTGCCCGCGGTTCGCTTACCCAGGTAGGGCAAATGTCCGGGATGAAAGGGCTTATCATAAATACCGCCGGACGAACAATCGACTTCCCGGTTATTCCTTCGTACAAAGAAGGACTTTCGCCGATAGAATACTTCATTACGACTCACGGTACGCGCAAGGGTCTCGCCGACACCGCGCTCAATACCGCCAAAGCGGGTTATCTTACCCGGCGCCTCGTTGATGTCGCCCAAGACGCCGTCATAACCGAAGAAAATTGCGGGACAAAAGACGGAATTTTGCTTAAAAACGAGGATGCTTCCGGTATTCCCGTTCCGATTTCTAAAAATATACGCGGACGCGTACTTTCGGAAGATATCGTTAATCCGTCGGGAGAAACTCTCTTTAAGCGCGGGCACTTGGTTACGAAAGATAACGCCGTGTCTATTGAAGCCGCCGGCATTTCAGGAGTCAAAGTACGTTCTCCTCTGACCTGCAAAACCGTTTACGGGATTTGTCGTTTATGTTACGGGCTTGATCTAGGACGGAATAATTTGGTGGGTGTCGGAGAAGCTGTCGGTATTATTGCCGCTCAAGCAATCGGTGAGCCGGGGACACAGCTTACAATGCGTACCTTCCATTCCGGCGGTGTCGCGGGAATCGACATTACCATGGGGCTTCCGCGCGTTGAAGAAATTTTTGAAAGAAGGACTCCGAAAAATCCCGCTATAGTTTCCAGCGGCGCGGGGATTGTGACAGAGATACGCGAAGAAGGAAAAGAAAAAATAATCAAAGTACTGGAGAACGCGGAAGAAAGCAAAAAGAAAGACAAGGAAGTGGAATATACCGTTCCGTTTAGGCGCACACCGCTCGTTAAGGCGGGCGACAATATTTCAAGCGGTCAGATTTTGACCGACGGTTCGGCGGAAATCGGGGAAATTTTCAAGTACGGGGGTAAAGAAGCAGCCGAGGAATACATAATCAAAGAAGTTAACCGCGTTTACGAATTAAACGGCGCTTCAATTTCCCGCAAGCACGTTGAAGTTATAGTCCGCCAAATGTTCTCGCGCAGAAAAATAAAAAGCGCCGGAACGACCAGATTCTCCCCGGGAGAAATTTCCGAGTATGTGGAATTTGTTTTGGAAAATGAACGTGTAAAAAAAGAGGGGGGCGAACCCGCGAAAGCGGAAACAATGGTATTTGGAATTTCCGAAGTGTCACTTTCGACGCGTAGCTGGCTCTCGGCGGCATCATTCCAAAACACCACGCGTATTCTTATCGCGAATGCCGTTAAAGGGGGGGTTGACCAGATAAGGGGACTTAAAGAAAACGTAATCATTGGCCACCTTATTCCCGCAGGAACAGGTTTTAGAAAAAGAGGCGAAAAAGCCAAAGACGACGAAGAAGAAACGGAGGAGTAGGGGAATAAAATCAGGATAATAGTTGATAGGAGTTAGGAAATAGAAATCGAAGAAAAATTCTTAAACTAACTTCCTAGCTTCCTGCCAACTATCAACTAGCCATGTCTTCACCCACAGAGCAAATCAAAGAAAGGCTTCCCGTAGACCAGGTTGTTTCTTCGTATATAAAATTGGAGCGCGCGGGCGTAAATTTCAAAGCGCGCTGCCCGTTCCATAGCGAAAAAACACCGTCGTTTATAGTGTCGCCGTCGCGCAACACCTACCATTGTTTCGGTTGCAACCGCGGCGGCGATATATTCAGTTTCGTTGAGGAAATAGAAGGGGTGGATTTCAAGCGGGCGCTTCAGATTTTAGCCGACCGAGCGGGAATTTCTTTGCCGAACATAGACCCGCGTTTAAAAAACGAGGAAGGCGGCCTTTATAAAATTCTCGACGAAGCCGCCGCTTATTACGAAGAAAGAATCTCCGGGAACAAATCGGCAATTGAGTATTTAAAAGGCCGCGGGCTTTCCGATGAAACTATTTTTTCGTGGCGTATAGGATACGCCGATGAAGAATGGCGCGGGCTTCTCTCTCGCCTGAAAAGCAAAAAGTTTTCCGAGCCGGAGATGGAAAAAGTCGGATTGGTAATAAGGAGTGAGAAAGGATTCTATGACCGTTTCCGCGGACGGATTATGTTCCCGCTCAGGAACGCGCAGGGGAAAATCGTGGGTTTCTCCGGGCGCCATTTTGCCAAAGGGAATTCGGAGACTGACACGGCAAAGTACATTAACACGCCGGAAACTCCGCTTTTCAGCAAGTCGCGCGTTCTTTTCGGATATGACCGTGCCAAGCAGTCGATAATGCGCGAAGATTTCGCGGTGCTCGTTGAAGGGCAGATGGACCTCATTCTTTCTCATCAAGCCGGGCTTACGAATACGGTCGCTTCGTCCGGTACGGCTCTTACGGAAGAACAAGTTAAGATGCTTAAGCGTTTCAGTAACAATGTCGTGATGGCTTTTGACGGAGACGAAGCGGGGATTGCCGCGGCCGCGAGAGGATTTGATATCGCGCTTTCGCTCGGCATGAACGTGCGAATCGCTAGAATGCCTAAAGGGGTTGATCCGGCCGACTTGATTGCCAAAGATAAAGAAGCCTGGATTTCGGCGGTTAAGGGCGCCAAGCATATAATTGATTTTTATTTGGAGGTGATACGCGACCGCGGGCTCGACGAACGGGCGTTCCGGCTTGAAGTAACGCGACTGGTTCTTCCTCATATTGCCAATATCAGAAACCGCATTGATCAGGCGCATTTCGTCGGCAATATCGCTTCCGCATTGGGGCTTAGCGAAGAACCGATATGGGAAGAAATAAAAAAAATAGAAACGCGTTCCGTGGAAGAGCCGAATAAAGACGAAAAAATGCCCGCGCCGCGCGGTCGGGAAGACCGGATTCGCGATAAGATAACGGGAATCGTCTATTGGCAGGATGAAAAGAAAAAAGACGAAAGAATTATTGACACCGTTCTTTCAAAGGAACGTTTTAAAAAAATAACAGGGGGTGCTTTACATCCCGGGGATGAAGGCAAAGAAAATCTTATTCTTCAGGCTGAGGTATACTATCGTGATACCGAGCGTTTGGACGAGGTTTTAGATGAGCTTTTTTCAAATCTCGAACTTATGTTGCTTGAGCGGGACCTTTCTCTCGCGATGGCGGCGCTTAGGGTGGCGGAAAAAAAGAAAGACGAGAAAGAGACCGAGGCGGCGCTTAAACAATGCCACGATGTTTCAAAAAGAATAAATGAAATTAAGGGGAAATTTTTAAAATAGATAATCACGCATGAATCCCGTTAGAAATTCACGAAAATCAGCCATCGACGAGTTTACGGGAGAGGCGTTAAGAAGAAAAATAAGATACAATCTGGTAATTAATTTCTAACAGGATGAAAAAGAAAAACAAAAAAAAGAATACAGGTTCCAAAAAATCGCCCAAGAAAGCGATAAAACGCAAGGGGCGCGCGCTACCTAAGAAAAAGGTTCCCGCAAAGGGGAAACTCGCCAAAGGCAAAGGCCCGCGCAGGGACGAAAAAACGGGGAAAATTTTAGGCAAGAAAGTTTTGGCGCGCGAAGAAAAGGCGGATGAACTTATAGAAAAAGGCAAAGACCGGGGATTCATAACTTATGACGACATACTTAAAACATTCCCGACCATAGAAAGCAATATTTTTTTCCTGGACGAACTGTATGAACGCCTTGCCGTAGCGGGCGTTGATGTGCTTGAAGGAGGGAATCTTTTGGATACTGAAGAAAAGGGAAAAACGGAAAAGAAATACGGCAAGGAGGGCTCTTCTTACGACTCAATACAGATGTACTTGAAAGAAATAGGCAAATATCCGCTTATTTCCGCCGCCCAGGAAAGAGAGCTGGCGAAAAGGATAGAGAAAGGGGACAAGGAAGCGAAAAACCTTCTCGCTAAGGCGAACTTGCGTCTTGTCGTTTCCATCGCCAAAAAATACGTTGGGCGCAGTTCCGACCTTACTCTTTTGGACCTCATTCAGGAAGGCAATTTAGGGCTTTTTAAGGCGGTTGATAAATTCGACCACACCAAAGGATTTAAATTTTCAACTTACGCTACATGGTGGATAAGGCAGGCTATTACGAGAGCGCTCGCCGACCAGTCCCGCACAATCCGTATTCCCGTGCACATGGTTGAAACCATCGCCAAATACAAGCAGGTGGTGAGGAGGCTTTCCCAAGACCTCGGCCGCGACCCTCTGCCCGAAGAAATCGCAACCGAAATGGGGGTTGAGGTGGAGAAAATTCACAATATTGAAAATATAAACCAGGATACCGTCTCGCTCGAAAAACCTATCGGAGAAGACGAAGACAAATCAACACTGGGGGAATTTATTGCCGATGATAAAATTCTTTCTCCCGACCAGGAATCAAGCCACCGCATTTTGAAGGACCAAATAGGGGAGATTTTAAATGATTTGTCTCCCAAGGAGCGCAAAATTCTTGAAATGCGCCATGGACTCACTGACGGAGTGATGCACACGCTTGAAGAAGTTGGTCAGGAATTCGGCGTAACCCGCGAGCGCATCCGCCAGATTGAAGCGAAGGTGCACGAAAAAATCCGCCAGCACGAAAAAGTCTCACGGCTGAAAAATTACTAAAAGAAAAACGGGTCACTTGGACCCGTTCCCGCAGAAGATACTTTCTGTTTTTTTCCTTTCGGCTCTCTCCTTGAGTATGGGGCGGTTGAGCGAATATTCAATCAGCCGGCTTTGGCGCATGGGTAGGGCGCGCTCTATTTCGCCGTCTCGGTAGAAGAATGTGTTTTCTTTTCCTTTGTGAGTACCGTCTTTAAAGCCGGCGACGCGTATTTCTTTCCCGTCGATTTCTATCTTGAAGACGGCTCTCAGTCTGATTTCCCACCGGTAGCCGTGGAGACCGTTTTGCCTGAAATATCCCTTTTTGGCAAACTCCATAACCTCTCTAAGTAGCATGTGAGTTTCTCCCTCTGAAGAACAGTATGCGAAAAATAATATCATTAGCGGGGAAAATGTAAATATGTCGTTTCCAAGGGGAGTCCTTGGAATATTTTTTTATCCCAATTATTGTGATTTATTTGATAGTTGAGAAAAAATAATGGAAAGGGCATACTGCGTGGTATGAGAAAAAAGACGAATATGGCAAGCAAGGGAGGACTTTCTCTGGAGCTTGTTCGCCATATCTCAAAATCTAAAAACGAGCCGGATTGGATGCTTGAAAAGCGCCTGGCGGCGCTTGAGCTATACCAAAAAACGGCGCTTCCCGGCTGGGGGCCGTCGCTTGAAGATTTAGACCTTGAAAACATGGTCTATTACGTCGACCCGGAAACGGCGGAAACGGACAAATGGGAGGAAGTTCCTAAGGAGATTTCGGAGACTTTTGAAAAACTGGGAATTCCCAAGGCCGAGCGGGATTATCTGGGCGGTGTCGGGGCGCAATACGATTCCGGTGTCGTTTATCACCACCTTAAAAAAACTCTCTCCGACAAAGGAGTGATTTTTGAGAACATGGATGTGGCGGTGCAAAAGTACCCCGATTTGGTTAAAAAATATTTCATGACCGACTGCGTACCGGCATCCGACCATAAATTTACAATGCTACACGGCGCGGTCTGGTCTGGGGGAACATTCATTTATGTACCTAAGGGCGTGAAAGTGGATATGCCGCTTCAGGCGTATTTCAGAATGAACCGCGAGCGCTCCGCGCAATTTGAGCACACGCTGATTATCGCCGACGAGGGCTCATCTGTGGAATATATTGAAGGATGTTCGGCGCCGCGTTACCGCGCCTCGTCGCTTCACGCCGGATGTGTTGAGCTTTTTGTACTTCCCGGCGCGCGCATTAAATATTCAAGCATAGAGAACTGGTCAAAAAATGTTTACAATTTAAACACCAAAAAAGCACTCGTTTTTAAAGACGGAATTATTGAATGGCTAAACGGCAACATGGGCTCGTGCGTTACGATGCTTTACCCGTCGTCGGTTCTTTTGGGCGAGAGTGCGCGTTCCGAGTCATTGGGAATCGTTTTGGCGGGGGAGGGACAAGTGCAGGATACGGGGTCTAAGGTTTTGCATCTTGCGTCGAACACATCTTCCGTTATCCGTTCAAAATCCGTGTCCAAAGACGGAGGCGTGTCTAATTATCGTGGGTTTGTGCAGGTTGGCAAAAAAGCGGAAAACACTCGCTCAATTGTTTCTTGCGACGCTCTGATTCTTGACGGCGAGTCGGTTTCAAATACTTACCCAACCATAAAAAGCGACAATTCATCCGCGGAAATTTCCCACGAAGCGCGAGTCGGGCGGATAGGGGACGAGGAAATTTTTTATTTGAAATCGCGCGGCTATTCCGAAGCCGAAGCCGTGCGCCTCATCGTCGGCGGTTTCGTGGAGCCCATGATTAAAGCCATGCCCCTTGAATACGCGTTGGAATTGAACAAATTAATAGAATTGGAGATGGAGAACTCTGTTGGATAATTATGGCTAAAAAGAAAAAAACAAAAAAACATAGTAAAGAAAAACCAGAAATTTTACTTGATTCTTCTTGGATTCTGGCATACATGAACGAAAAGGATTTTAACCACAACGCTGCCATATCGTCTTGTGGCGCCATTCTCCCCTATAAGCCAATTTTTTATATACCATCCCTCGTTTATTTAGAAGTTTTTTCAAATTTACGCAGAAGAAAAATTCCAGTTAAAAAGTGTGAAAAAACTTTAAGAGATTTTTGGGTAAAGATAGACAACCGACACCAAAAAAGTGGCCCCAACAAAGAGGGTATAATTGAGCGGTATAGAATTTTTTCTAGAGTAAAAATTTCTCTTTTGCGTCCGAATGATTTTTTGATTGCGACAGAGGGTATGCGTTTAGGGGCAAAAATTTTAACCCTTGATTTAGAAATGTATAAGAAGGTTTATAAGTACTACAAATATATTTATTATTTAGCTGATCACTCTAAGAATAAAGAAAGTGATCTTCCTCGCCTGATTTCCGATATCCTAAATATCAAAAATTAAACTCGGCAAATCCCAGCCCGCCAATCCATCTATTCTCTAATTGTAGCGAATAGGGGGATATTAATAGGGGGTATTATAAATGTGGGGTAATTAGGGGTAAGGAATAAAACAAAAAAGCCCCGTGTAAAAATAATTCGGAGCTCCTAGAGTCTTTGGAGGTGGACAATTGACCAACCTTCTTTCAGATTTTCTTTTTTGGCTTTTTCGGTGGCGACAGACCGCAGTTCTGTCGGATTGAGCGGATAGCTCATCTCGGCAGACCAGTCAGCCATTTTCGGTATAGGAGGCTGAGAATCGGTTTCCCCCTCTATCTGTACGAAGTACTTTGCGGTAGGCATTCGTTGCTCCTCATCTTTATTGTTTCCTTAAAGCACTATATATTTTGTTTACGCTATGTCAAACAAAAAAGCCCCGCGTGGTGCGGGGCCTCAGCTTTCAATGTTTTACAATTCCTAAAATAGTGTTTAGTGATTTGACAAGAAATTTTAATTATGCTATAAAAGAAAAAGGTCAACAGGTTGATTTTTGGCAGACTACCCTAAAAGGAGAGGCGATGCAAATCACTTTTGAGGTTACCCCGCAGGCCATAATCTGGCTTGTGGGGAAGAGGAACGTAAAGAAGATAGACAACAACGAATATCACATTACCTCGCACGAAGGTCTCTCGCTTCAGCGCAAGGCGACCGGCGAGGAGGTGGAAATCGTAAACTTTTCGGACGGGAGACACCCGAAGAACCCCGAGTCGGTAAAGGTGCGCCAGCTCATGTTCTTTTCCAAGTGGATTCCCATGCATGAATTCACGTTCCCCCCGGGGGAGACCCCGCAGGAGGTTCTGAAAGATGCCAAAGACGGGCTCGGTGCGGACGACGGACCCATCGCAAAGATCGCGAACGTTGCCCGGTTCGTCCTGTGAAATGATTCGTCTTGTTGCCGCGCTTTTTCCGCGGCTGTGCGGCACACCTTTTGGTGGCCGCTTTTTTTTGCTAAAACGCGAGTTTTAAAGTAATCTCTCAATACATGGACAAAGAAAAAATTTCCCGTGAGTATGGCGCGCCAAATGCCTACAAATATGGTTTAAAGATTACCTCGCCGTTTGTGGAGGAGTTTTCGCGCGTGGTGGAGGGAGGCGGAGAAACTATTTATGTCGCTCCCGGCACCCGCAAAACACTTGTAAATAATCTTTCCCGTCCGCGCTTGATTATAGTTTCCGTGGAGGAGGAGGGCGTATTTGAGTACGAGGAAAAGGTTGAAGGCGAGGCGCGCGTAAAAAACGACATACATATATTCCTGCGCGGCCGGGGCGCCCGGGCGTCCATAACGGCGCGCTATGCTTTGTCCGGCGGCTCGCGGCTTGATATTCTCCATAAAATTTATCACGAGGCGGATGAGACGGTTTCCCATATCGGCTCGCGCGGGGTTCTCGGCGGGGCATCTCACCTTATATACCGCGGCGGGATTGATATGTGTAAGGGGCTAAAAAATTTGGACGGCAGGGAGGAGGCGAAATTCCTCGTTATGTCGGAGAACGCGAAAGTTGACGCCATACCGGCGCTTGAAATCGCTTCGCGCGAAGTTCGTTCAAGCCACGCCCTCTCAATCAGCCGCATAACGGAAGAAGCGCTTTTTTACCCGAAACTCCGCGGAATAGCGGAAGAGGAGGCGTGCGAGCTTATCGCTTCAGGATTTTTAAATTAAACATGTTTGATTCAGCCAATATAAAAAAAGATTTTCCGATATTTGAAAATTACAAGCGCGAAAATGGCGCTTCTTTGTCATATCTTGATTCCGCCGCGTCTTCCCAAACTCCCAAGCAGGTTGTGGAAGCGATGGATGATTACTATTTCAAATATCGCTCGAACATTCACAGGAGTCTTTATAAGATTGGAGAAAAAGCAACCGGCAAATATGAAGAGGCGAGAGACGCCGTCGCGCGGTTTATAAACGCACTGCCGGAAGAAATAGTTTTTACCGGCGGGGCGACGGCTTCTTCAAATATGCTTGTTTACGCGCTTGAAAAGGAGCTTGACCTGAAGGAGGGTGATGAAATTGTGACGACCGTTGCCGAACACCATTCAAATCTCGTTCCTCTTCAGGAGCTTGCCCGCCGCGCGAAACTTTCTTTAAAGCACATAGGAATGGATAAAAATTCGCGCCTTGACGTTGATTCTCTTCCGAAAATAATTACGCCGAAAACGAAAATCGTATCCGTTACTTTGGCGAGTAACGTTACCGGAGAAATAATAGACGCCCGCCGGGTTGCCGATTTAGCCCATAAAGCAGGGGCGCTCGTTATATTAGACGCTACAAAAGCCGTAGGACACACGACGGTTGATGCCAAGGCGCTTGATTGCGATTTCTTATTCTTTTCGGGCCACAAAATGCTTGGCCCGACCGGTATCGGGGTTTTATACGGCAAGCGCGAGCTTTTGGAGAAAATGGAACCATCGTTTTTTGGCGGCGGAATGATTGAAAGCGCGGACTTGAAAGAAGCGCGTTTTTTGCCTCTGCCCTCGCGGTTTGAGCCGGGGACGCCCAATATCGCTGGGGCGATAGGACTTGCAGAAGCCGCGCGCTATATTGAAAAAATAGGGCTTTCTGAAATTAAAAAACACTCAGAAAAATTGGTTTCGTACGCCATAGAAAAACTCTCCGTTATTCCGGGCATCAGGATATTATGCGAGCGCGAGCCGGCGCGCAACATCGGCATAGTTTCTTTCGTAATCAACGGGGTACATCCGCACGACGCGGCGGAAATTCTTTCGCGCGAGCATGTGGCTATACGCGGCGGGCACCACTGCGCCATGCCGTTCATGAAAGAACTCGGCGTAACATCGGTAAACCGCGCCAGTTTTTATATTTACAACGACGAAGGAGATATTGACGCATTGGCGGAAGGAATTAAAAAAGCCAAATTAGTTTTTAGTTCGTAAGTTTTTAGTTTTTAGAAAATGCAAATACATGAATAGCGAGGAACTTTACAAACAGAATATTATCGACCATTATAAGAACCCACGCAATAAAAGGGAGATTAAAGATAATGCCTTCCACGGCTCCGGAATAAACGCGAGTTGCGGCGATAAAATAGATTTTTACGTAAAGATTGCCAAAGACGCAGTGCAAGACGCTTCTTTTACGGGAGAAGGTTGCGCCATAAGCCAGGCGGCGGCCTCTATGCTCACGGAGAAAGCGATAGGGAAGTCTCTCGCCGAATTGCGCTCGCTTTCACCGGGAGATATTTATACAATGCTTGGTGTAAAAATAAGCCCGGGGAGAGCCAATTGCGCCCTTTTGGCATACCAGGCGCTCTCAAAGGCGCTGGCGGCAATAAAATAAATTATGCATTCATTGGATATAAAAAATTTAACAGTAGAAACCGGCGGGAAGCGCGTAGCTTCCGGTATTTCTCTTTCTATTAAAGGAGGAGAGATCCATATTCTGATGGGTCCGAACGGTTCAGGGAAAAGTTCTCTTTTAAACGGCCTTTTGGGGCATCCTCGCTATAAGGTGTCGGGCTTTATTTCTTTTGACGATAAAGATATAACCGAACTACCGACGGAAAAAAGGGCCGCCTTGGGGATTTTTCTTTCGATGCAGCATGTTCCTGAAATTTCCGGCGTATCCATGCTTAGTTTTATTCACCGTGCTTACAGCGGCATTATAGGCAAAAATATATCGATCCTTGAATTCAGCAAAACAATAAGCGAGCGTGCCGATAAATTTGGCATACCGAAAGAATTCCTTTCGAGGCAGGTAAATTCCGGATTTTCCGGGGGGGAGAAAAAGCAAGCGGAGATACTTCAGCTTTTAGCGCTCCGCCCGAATTTCGCGCTTCTCGACGAGATTGATTCCGGCGTTGACGTGGATTCTTTGCACAAGGTTTTTACCGCCATAGAGGCTCTCAAAAAAGAGGGAGTAGGATTTCTTTTGATTACTCATTATCCTAATATTTTGAAAAAAATTACGCCTGATTTTGTTCATGTGATGAAAGATGGGAAAATCGTAAAATCCGGCGGCAAAGACCTCGCGGAAGAAATAGCGGAGAAAGGATTTGAGGGGGAGGAAAATAGTTGATAGGAATTAGGATTTAGGAAATAAAAAATGAAATTAACCAAAGAACAAGCAATAAATGTATTAAAGACTGTTAAAGACCCGGAACTTAATATTGATGTGTGGACTCTCGGGCTTATTTACGACATTAAAATCGCCCCGCCTGCCGACGAATCGGCGCGGGCAGGCGAGGATGGGATTGATATTTTGATGACACTGACTTCTCCTTTTTGCCCGTTTGCCGACGAGCTTATAGAGTCGGTGGAAAAAGCGCTTGCTCCGCTCGCGAACGGGGAAGCGCGCGTGAACATTACTTTTGACCCGCCATGGGAACCAACCACCGAACTCAGAACGATATTAGGAATATGAAATCTCCGTTATTTTATTGAATCCACCGCGTCTCTCACGTTCTCGTAAGATTGCGCGCCTTCCAAAAAAGTTTTTTTGCCGTTTTTAAGATTAATCAATATGCTTGACGGTGTTCCGGTAACGCCCGCCTTAACGCCGTCTTTGTATTGCGCCTCCACCAGATTTTTATATTTTCCGCTTGAAAGGCATGTATTGAATTTGGCGACATCCAAACCAGTTTCTTTTGCGATTTTAGGAAGTTCCGCCGGGTCCAGACCGTCATTTGAAGGAGTTATTTCCAATAATCTGTTCAAATAGGCCCAGAATGCGTCGTTACCTCCAAGCTCAGCCGCGCATTCGGTCGCCTCGGATTCTTTTTTTGCTTTTGAGTGCAGTTGTTCAATAGGGAAATGGCGGTAAATCCAAACTACCTCGCCTTTTGAGTCGCCGATAATTTTTTGAAGCGTCGGATGGAAGCGCTTGCAAAACGGGCATTCGGTGTCGGAAAACTCTATGATTGCCACTTTCGCGCCGTTTAAATCTCCCAATACGTGGTCTTTCGGAGTTATGGGCTCAACAGATATGTCTTTAAGTTCTATCGACGGAGCCTTTATTTTAGCGGGGATTTGCCCTTTAAAACCGGTTAAAAGTATTGCTATCGCGATAATAATGCCCGCCAGGACTATCGCTTGCGGAATGCCGAATTTTTTCTCTTCCATAAATTATTTATTTTAATGGTAAGATTATACCATACTAAAAATAGCCAGATTTTCCGTAATTTTAACGCTAAAAAGGAATCAATGAGCCAAGAAACCATAAAAAAACTTAATGATGAAATAGCCGAGCTGAAGAAAGAAAACGAAAGGCTTAGAAAAGACGCCAGCCACGACAAACTGACCGGGCTTCCAAATAAGGCGCATTTTGAAGAAGAATTAAATTCCGCCGTATCGCGCGCCAAGCGCCAAAAGGGGAATATTGCCGTGCTTTTCATGGACCTTAACGGCTTTAAAAAGGTTAACGATGATTACGGGCACGAAACAGGGGACAAGCTTTTAGTGGCCGCCGCCCAAAAATTAAAAGCGGTAACCAGAGGCGGCGACATGATGGCACGTTTGGGCGGAGACGAATTTACCGCCATAGCCTTTGATGTTTCGGAGGAGAAGCAAGCCGAGATGTTTGCGGCGCGCGTTTATAAAATTTTTGAGACTCCAGTTTCAGTCGGGAAAAACGATTTTAAAATAGGAATTTCAATCGGGATTGCTATTGGCCCCGCGGGGGAGGAAAGTCCGAAAGAGTTCCTTCACCGCGCCGATTTGGCGATGTATCAATCAAAAAAAGAGAAAAAGCCGTGGTGTTTCGCCTTAAATTAATTTAGTAATACAGTTTTCCTTTCCTGAACAAATCCCTAAAAAGCCAAAGCCCAACAGCGAGAGAGGCGACAACGGCAACCTGCACGGCGATATGGGTGTTAAAAAACGCATACGAATAAAATCGGTAAACCGCGGAGATGTCCGTAACCGCCGGCATGTTGGCGATAACGTTTTTAACGGAAACAAGCTCCGATTGGAGCAAAACAAGGCCGATTAAGGCATAAGTTTTGAGAGCTATGCGTCCATATAATTTTTTCATGAAGAAAATCATGTATACGCGGCCCATCGTTTCCTTTTTATATTGTTCGTTCATAGGTTTATATTAAACTGAAAGATATTTTTTTAAACTCTTTTTTGGCGCGGTGGACGCGCGTTTTTATAACTCCGACCGATACTCCTTCTTGCGCGGCGATTTCTTTTTGAGGTTTTCCTTCAATGAAATACATTCTAAGGACATTTCCCAAAATTCCCGGCATGCGCGAAAGAATGGACAGGACATAATCAACGGTGAACTCTTTATCGTAATCGTTCGTTCTGAAGTTGGGCAAGAGTTCCGCCAATTCTTCATCAAGCGGCATAGTCGCTTCGCGGTCGCGCTTCTGTTTCTTGTAGTAAGAAAGGCAGGTATTGATAAGAATTTTATAGGCCCACGATTTGAAAGACGCCCCCTCTTGGACTTTGAAACGCCCGGCATTCAAATAAATTTTAACGAACGCTTCCTGGACTAAATCTTCCGCGGATTCAAACCCCACGATTTTTTTTGCCTTGCGGGCGAAGTCGTCGTGATAGCGGTCGAATATTATTGAAAAAACCGCCGGGCTTGAAACGGAAAGCGCCAAAATTTCCTCGTCTTTTTTAGAGCGTAATTCTTCTGGTATGTCTTGTTCTCTCACAATCATGAAAAGTCTTTGATATTTAGAGGGATGTAGTCGCATGCGGAACGGGGCTTATCCCTAGCCCCATATTCCGACTTGCCTTTCGGCAACGACCTCATAATATCGACCTTTCTCGCCGATTACAACCGCGAGAGGCGGGATTAGGTTACGCGCCGCGCGGTTTTTCCCATGTCGTGATGCGAGCCGTTTTTATTTCAATTTTGTCTACGGGGCGTAGTTTTTTCAGGTTTTTCTTGGGGGCGATGGCAAGATGGCGGGTATCAAAAAGAGCATCGTTTATTTCCCATAAATCGCTTTCGGCGGTAAGCCAGCCGGCGCCAAATTTTTTAAGGTTGATTGGCGGGGTGTAGCCGCGCATTGTTTTTCTGCCGTCTTCGTACATGTAATATTCATTGAAATAAGACATGGCGAGTTCGCGCGGATTTTTATAAACCGGGTCGCGATAACGCATGGTGGCGTGGTTTGATTTTGAAATCGCGCCCCAATATCCGCTTTCTTTAAAAAGGGCAACCACATGGTCTTCATCCTCGGGCGATGTCAGGAAGTGCATGACAAGCGGCGGACGCCCGTGATACCAAAGCGCTGCCGCCGCAAGCATGGCTCCTTCAATGCAGTGAGCTTTTTTCTCGCTCAAAACCCGCCGCGGAGACATGCAGGTTTCGCCTTTTTCCTCAAAATTATTAGGCAGGGTATTTATGAAATCTTGGATTTTGGCCGGAGTGTTTAAACGCTTAAAAATAACGCTTTCTTTTTTTGTCAGCCCCTGTTCTATTTTTTGCATTATCTGACTATTATATTCGTTTGTTGACAATAACCAAATTAAGTGAGAGGTTAAATACAGACTTTTGCAAAAGGAGGCCAAACATGGCCATGAGAGTAAAAAATAAACCTGCCGGCAACGCAGAGATAAAGTGGTTCGTGGAAGGAGAACCCGGTAACGGGCCAACGAACGAACTGATTACCAGGGAAATTTCAGCCGAGTGCGCCCACAAGGATGTTCTTTGCTCCGACGGGCGGAAACACAATCTCTGGGAGTGTTCCTCGCTCAATGAAATCCGGGTTTTTGTCCGGCATTATCGCGAGACAGCGAATTTCCTGCGTTTTGCGATTTGGATGCAGTATAAGAACAGAAAGCCGCAAAGATTGGGGCTCAAGAAAAAAGACCAACACCTTTGCGGTCTCAAGAGGAAGACAAGCAGGGCTTCCATGGGGGAGAATAAGACGGCTTGAACTTAAGCGTAAGCAAAAGCTCGCTCCCGGTTGGGGCGAGCTTTTTTTCAATACTTATTTTATAGGCTATCTCGTTTCAACCGCAATTTCAGGGAAGCGTTCTCTAAGCAGAGAAGCGATATTTTTCACGTCAATTTTTTTAGTGCGGTCTAAAGATTGGTCCAAATTTTTCTTATAGCTTATATCTTGCAGGAAATATTTCTCCCCGTCGTTGAAATATGAAGCCATTTCTAAGAAATCGTTTTCATTGTGCACGCCCGGTAGAACCGTAGTCCGCCATTCGTGGGGGATGCCGGAGTTCTGAATTATTGAAAACGTTTCGCGGCATCTATCCAGAAATTTTTCCTTGCCGGGGGCAATTTTGGCTATTAAGCCATATTTATCCCAAGTATTTTTTATGTCCATGGCTATATAATCAACCAGTTTTTTCTCGAGTAGTTCCGCCACCATGGACGGGGTTACTCCGTTTGTGTCGAGTTTTACGCTGTATCCGAGCGACTTTACGCGCGCGATGAAATCAGGAAGGTCTTTGTGAAGAGTCGGCTCTCCGCCGGTGACGCACACCCCCTCAATGAAGTCTCGCCTCTTTTCCAAGTGCTCAAAAACATATTTTTCGTCAATTCCGGTTGAATCTTTATACTCGACAAGCTCGGGATTGTGGCAATACGGGCAGCGGAAAAGGCAACCTTTGGTGAAAATAATGGAGGCGATTTTCCCTGGATAATCAATCAGGCTTATTTTTTGGAAACCGCCAATGATCATGGGGGATTATTTTTTTACGTGAACTAACTCGGCCTCTTTTTCATTAACTTTTTTATTTTCCAAAACATATTCAATCCGGTCGGCGTATTCTTTCTTTTTCCCCTTGTTCCATTCGCCGACTGGCCTGAAGTAGCCGACAATGCGCGACCAAATTTCGCAGGTGGCGTTGCATGAAGGGCAAGATGATATTTCTCCTCGGATATAACCATGCGTCGGGCATACACTAAATGTGGGAGTTATGGTGAAATACGGAAGATGATAGCGTTCCGCCACTTTTTTCACGAACGAACGGCAGGATTTCCAATCGCTGATGCGTTCGCCCAAAAATAAATGAAGAACAGTCCCGCCGGTGTATTTGGTCTGGAGTTCATCCTGATGGTCGAGGGCGAGAAGCGGGTCTTCGGTGAAGCTTACCGGCAGATGGGAAGAGTTTGTGTAATAAGGGGAGTCGGGCGTTCCCTGATGAATCATTTTCGGGTACTTTTTTATGTCTTCTTTGGCGAAACGATATGTCGTTCCTTCGGCCGGCGTCGCTTCAAGATTGTACAGATTACCGGTTTCTTCCTGATAATCGGCGAGTTTTTTTCTCATGAATTCCAGAATTTCAAGCGCCAATTCTTTGCCTTCTTTCGTGTCCACGCCTTTACCCAAGAAATTGAGGCACAACTCGTTCATGCCGTTTAATCCTATGGTGGCAAAATGATTATGGAGAGACGGAAGGTATCGTTTGGTGAAAGGCAAAAGTCCGCGCTCAATATTCGCCGCCACGACTTTTCGCTTAACTTCAAGTGATTCTTTGGCAATATCCATCAAGCGTGACAGTCGTTCAAAAAGCTCTTTTTTGTTTTTTGATAGATGTCCCAGCCGCGGGAAATTAAGCGTTACAACGCCGACGCTCCCGGTCATTTCCGCTGAGCCGAAAAGCCCGCCACCGCGGGCGCGGAGTTCCCTCAAATCAAGCTGTAATCGACAGCACATGCTTCTGACGTCGCTCGGATTTAAGCTTGAATTTATGAAATTTTGGAAGTAAGGCGTGCCGAATTTGGCGGCCATTTCAAAGAGTGCCGGAGCGTTGCCGTTATCCCAGTCAAAATCCTTGGTGATGTTGTAGGTCGGGATAGGGAAGGTAAAAATGCGCCCCCTATAATCACCTTCTGTCATCACCTCTATAAATGAACGATTTATGGTGTCCATTTCTTTTTGACAGTCGCCGTAAGTGAAATCCATTACTTTCCCGCCGATAACCGGTTTTTTGTCGCGCATATCTTCCGGACAAACCCAGTCAAGCGTGATATTGGTGAAGGGCGTTTGCGTGCCCCAGCGCGAGGGAACATTTAAGTTAAATACAAATTGCTGGACGGATTGTTTAACCGCTTCGTACGAAAGATTGTCTTTTTTAACGAACGGCGCTAGATATGTATCAAACGACGAGAATGCCTGCGCTCCCGCCCATTCGTTCTGAAGTGTGCCCAAAAAGTTCACCATTTGCGCGACGACGGTTTCCAGGTGTTTCGGCGGAGCCGATTCCACTTTTCCCGGCACGCCGTTGAACCCCTCTTCTATTAGTTGACGCAAACTCCACCCCGCGCAGTATCCGGAGAACATATCAAGGTCGTGGATGTGCATATCGCCGTCGATGTGGGCGTTGCGCACCGGCTCGCTATAAATTTTATTCAGCCAATAATTGGCGATAAGTTTCCCCGAAGCGTTTAAGATGAGTCCGCCTAAAGAATATCCCTGATTGGCGTTGGCGTTTACCCGCCAATCGGAACGGTTCAAATATTCCTCCATCGTTTTTTCCACGTCGACAAATGCGTTTTTCTGGGCGCGCAGTTGGCGGCGTTTTTCTCGGTAGAGAATATAAGCCTTGGCGGTTTTGAAATAGCCGTCACCCATGAGCGAGCGTTCCACTATGTCCTGGATTTCTTCTATGGAAATTTTATTTCCCGACTTGTTTGAGTTCCCGATGTAGTTTACGGCGAGATCGGTTATTTTTTTTGTTTCCGGCGCTCCGAATTCATCAGTTGCTTCCGCCGCTTTGCGTATGGCGTTATATATTTTTTCTTTTTCAAAACGCATCAGGCGCCCATCCCTTTTTTCCACAAGCAACTGCTCCATATTTTTAAAAAATTATCTTGTAATTAAAATAATTGAAACAAAAAACCGCCCAATGGCGGACTTCATGAGTCTCTTTTGTACTTCTTTCTTTTTAATGCGCTAAACTTTCTCTTTTACGCTTATCCGGTTGGGGCAGGGGAGCTTCAAGCATACAAACTCATTTCCCGGCACCCCTTTGATAAGCCGAACTTCACCGCAACGCTTGCATTTAACTTCTACCTCGCTGTCCACAAGTATCCCTTTGAAGAAAAGCTTATTGCATTTCTTGCATCGGTACTCGTTGTAGGCGATAGAGTTCATGACGAGCGGTTCGGCGCATCCGTAAGTGAAGTATAGCATTTTGATAGCACTGGTTTATCCACAGAAAAACATCAAAAAACGCCTAATTTTAGGCGTTTTTTGAAGAGCAAGCAAAACCCAGGGTTTCGCTATTTTTTATTTATGTTTTGCCAAAGCCAGACGGCGAGAAGTATTCCCACCACAAGCCAAACTCCGGCAAAAAGCACCATCCAAAACCCGCCTCCGAGACCCCACATGCCGTATCCCCCAAGATATCCCATCATATTTTTATGGATTATCGATTAAAATAATTCCAGCACATTGCGACCAAATATCCGACAATATACCAAACAACAAAGACGATTGCCACAAGTTCAAGCGCCGTAACCAGGTCAAACGTTAGAACGATGACGGGATTCATGGCCATGTGCACTTCAAACATGAAATCAAGCATCGGCTGAGCCCAACCAATATAAACAAGCGCGGCCCACGCGACATGAACGATGGCTCCGAATGTTCCTAAAGCAAGACCCGCTTTCACTGCATTTATTTTTTGCATATTTTTTTATTTAATTTATTAATTTAACTTATAATCTTTTTTATGAATCTTACCGTTAGTCGGTGTTGATGGAAGCGACCCCCAAAATTTTATTGGCGGATTCATCGTACAGTATAGCCTTTTTGGCGCCGGTGAAAATCAGCACCTTGTCTCCCAATTTCGCGTTTGAAAAGAATTGCTGTTCTTTTAACTTTTCCGGGTCAGTGACGGTAGCTATGGTCGGCATCTCTTCTTCAGGCAGAGCCATGAGACGCGACACTTTTTTCAGAAGCCTTTCGGTTTCTTTTTGCGCCACTTTCTGGGGATTTTTTATTAAGTCGGAATATTCTTTATAGAAAAATACGGCCGCGGCGGACGATGCGATGAATAACGCGCCAAGCGCGAAAATGACGGAAAATAAAATCCTATTTCCGTTGAATGCGTCAACGGCGGTTTTAAACATCGTCTTTTTGTCATTTTCATCCATGATGTTTTTTTAAAATATTAACACGATTTTAAATCCCGGACGTTTCTCAAAGCCGGTTTTACTGATTTCGGTGAAGTATTATCTTTCCGTTCACTAACTGTATTTTGAACCCCCCAAAAAGCCGCAGAGTTCGCCGCAGTGTCATATCCGTGCCCGCGGTAAAACTTTGAATGCTCCCGTATCCCGTGCCGGTCGCGTTCGTGGCATACGCCCTGAAATAATAGGTAACGCCGGAGAGGAGGCCGGAAACGTTTTTTGTAAAAGCCCCTGTCCCGAACGAACCCGACTCCGTAGTCGTGGCGAAGACCGTTGCGAGCGAGGAGTTTGTTCCCCAGGCGAACCCACGGACAGTTGAGTTTGAACCACCGGTGGCCGTGATGTTGCCGTTCAAGGTCGCCGAACTGGCATCTACGTTAGTTGCGGCGTTTGTTGCCACCGCAGGGGCGGTGCAGGAACTAGCGGTAAATGTTTCAATTGTCCCATATCCAGTTCCTGTGGAGTTGGTTGCATATGCCCGAGAATAATAAGTTGTGCCGCATGTCAGAGTTGAAAGATTGGCGGTAAATGCTCCGACGCCGAAGGCGCCGTTTTCGGTGGTGGTTGCCGTGTCGCCCCCACTCAAGGCCAAATTAGTGCCCCAGGCGAAGCCGCGGACGGTGGCGTTCTCGCCGCCAGTTGCGGCAATGGTGCCGTTCAATGTAGCGGCGGTAGAGGTGATGCCGGAAGCGGCTTGAGTAGTAACAGTAGGGGCTACAATAGGCTCTTTTTCTATAGTGAACATACGACCAGAACCTATCTGGGCCGTACCGGTCGTAGTTATCGTTTTAGCGGTCACTGTCTGGCTTGCGCCAGAAGCATTAAGGCCGTTCTGGGTTATTGAGCCTGCATCCGTTCCTAAGTTTGTGTTAGCTAGTGTTTTGGTCGCCCACGTTAAGCTGTTCCCTGTTAGTACGGTTTGCGCTGTGATGTTTTCGAACCGCCCGCCGAATACAACAACCATATCCCCATCATCAACTGTTGCTGTCGCAGGAGCAGAAATCGGTCCCACGTTTAGAGAGGACGCCCAGGTTGAATTTGATGCCGTGAAATTTACTATAGGATTCGTAGCGTCCATGCCCCTATATGTTTCTATGAATTCAGTAATAGTATCGCCGGTAGTTCCTGTCGCATGATTGGTTACCCCCTGTGCGGTATACGTAGTATCGCCCGATTGGTATATCCTCCATCCGATCGCCACCAGACCGCTTGTTGTCACCGCATTAAAAACCTGAGTGAAGCCGACCGGCAGAGTCACTGTCTCGTTTCCACCTGGCGAGCGAGAATAATGGTAAAAAATAAGCAAATCTCCGACCGCGGTTGAGGCGTGCGGGGTAATTGCTCCGGGGGCTGTGCCATCGGTCAATATGATGTTGGATGCACCTATGAAACTGACAGCCGCCCATGCGTGTCCGGGTATGGCAAAAAAAACTGCGAGAACGCCAAGGATAATGAGTTTTTTTGGAACACTCATGGCGTTGTGGAGGTTACTGTAGTGTCTGTTGTAGATGCCGTGGCCTCTATAGTTGTCGTTGACATAATGTTTGGATTAACCATGTTTACTGTTCGCGTCGCCGTGCCGGTGTTGCCGGCATTGTCGGTCGCGCTGAAGAGAATTTCGTGCGTACCCGCTACTGAAGTGTCCAATGAAAGCTCGTGCGCGTATATGAGCGGGCCACCGTCAAGCGATACTTTGTAACCAAGATTCTGGTCCACGTTATCGGTCACCATCGCGCCCAAATCTCCGTAGGTCTCGCCGATGTTTAAGGTCGCCGGGTTGTTGCCGGAGAGCGTGATAACCGGCGGCTCGATATCGGCGGCCGTACTCGGGGTTTCCGTGCTTGGGGCGGTACCACTCGTACTCTGACTCCCTGAGACAGAAGCGGCCTGGCCGGAGAGGAGCGCATCAAGCTGGGCTTTGGTGATACAGGTTTCCCCGGACTGGTCGCCCACGCACAGCTCTTTCGTGCGCACCCGGTTGGCAAAGAAGTCGCCGATGTTATTCGTTGCCGAAGAAAGCCACTCTCTCATGCGGGAGAAGAATCTCGCCGCGAATGAATCCGACTTTGGCGTAGAACTTGCCGCAATTCCCGCGATGGCCTCAAGATTGAGATTGAGTTCCTGGAGCGCTTTAGTGAGAAGCGAAGCCACTACCGGATAATCCAATCCTTGTATCTGGCCAGCGTTGTTATAGCTCACAAGCTCCGGGATTATAAGCTCAACTTCTTCGGCGATGAATCCCAAGTGCGTGGAAGTGCCCGAGTTCATTTCCGGCTTATACGTGAACATGACCGGATGAAGCCTCATCACCTCGTCAATCCCGTACGAAAGCTCCCGAACGTTCTCTTTGAATCGCAAAGATGAGGCCGTGCATGCGACTCCGTTGCCGCGGAGAATTTCAAAGGTAGTGATATCAATGCAGAGATAGTTTCCTCCCGTTCCCGCTCCTAGACCTGAGGAAAGCGAAGTGGTGCCGGATTTGCCGATTTGGAAAAGAACGTTTGCCGAAAGATTCGTGGACGAGGCGATTCTAAAAGTTTTATCCGCAGAGAAATATCCTATTGACCAAGCATCAATGTCGGAAGCGAACTGGAATAAAGCATCTCCGGTGCCGGTACTGTCGCCTATGGTGGTTAGGCCGGTATTATCAACGCTGAAAAGCGTCGTCGTCGCGCTCGCCGTAGAGCTTGCTATCGTAAAGAGAATTTTGTTGGTACCCCCGTTATTGGCATGCACCGCAAGGAGCGATGATGGGGAAGTGGAACCGATGCCTAATCTGGTGCCGTCAAACGTAAGGCCCGTACCGGAAGTTATGGAGGTGCCGTTGAAGAAGTTTACTCCGCTTGAGGTCTGCGCCGTGGAATTTGTGCCGCCCCGATTTACGGCAAGAGTGCCGAGCGTGTCGCTGATGAGAAGCCCGAGCGAGGAGGTGGCGATTTGCGTCCAGGTATTTCCCGCCGCTCCGAGAAGCAGTTGGTTGTTGGTGACAGCTGAAAGTCCGGTGCCGCCCCTTGTGGCGGCGAGCGTGCCGGCCGTGTCGGAGATGGCGATGCCCAGCGTTGAAGTGGCGACCAAGGCGTAGCCGGTGCCGGTGCCGCGCAGTATTTGGCCGAAAGCGGGAGCGGCGGTTAATCCGGTGCCGCCGTAAACCACGCCGACTGAAGTTGTGGCGGAAATCGTGCCGCTACTCGCCTGAAGTGGGCCGGTTAGGGAGCTAATGGAGATGTTGGCGGAAGTAATTGTTCCCGTGGCGGTCAAGTTTGCCAAAGAAAGATTTCCCGAAATTAGGCCGTTGCCCTGAACCGACAGGACTGTTGAAGGGGAAGTTGTTCCCAGCCCCAAGTTTCCGGACACATATTGGTTGCCGATGACTTCAAGCTTGGCGAGTGAAGTGGTGGCGGTTGCTCCCACGACAAGCTGGTTGGTAGTGGTGGACATGTAGACTCGGCCGTAAGTGACGTCACCTGAGTTAGCGGCGTAGGTGAAGTTGATTTCGCTGCCGCCAGCGCCTCCTCCGTCAGGGTCACAACCGAATTTTCCGGAAGAAAGAGTGTAGACGATTGTGTTAGATGGCCCCTGACAATCGGCAAAACCGGACTGGAAGAAAGCAGCAATGGAGGTTGTACCGGCAACCGCCAGATTACCGCTGAACGTACTCGTCGAGTTTGTCCCCAACACACTTAGGAATCCCTGAAGTGTGGAGGTGCCTGTGGTCGCTCCTTGAATGGTGGAAGTTGCGGCACCTCCGACATAGAGAGTGTTGTAGACGGACATTAGAGTCGTTGAGGCGCCGCCGGAGAAAGTCGCTAGGCCACTTACGACAAGTGTTCCGGTCGCGGTTATGTTAGATGAGGTTATGTTTGAATCAAAATATCCGCTTCCGGCGACGGCAAGAGTCGTAAACGGCGAAGTTGTCCCGATTCCCAAGCCAGTTCCGGTCAGGCGCATTTCTTCCGTAAGCGCAGTAAGGTTGTCGGAGAGAGTTCCGAAAGCAAGGGAACCCTGCGTTGACGAGGCGTACCAGTGTTTTAAGTTTGTCCCCGCGCTCGTATCGGTAAGAAGCATTTGCGGGCGCGTTGAAGAGGCGATGTGGAGGACTCCGTAGGGAGTCGTCGTGCCGATTCCCAGGCGTCCCGCGCTTGCCAGATAAAATAATCCGTCGTTGCCTCCAAAATTGCCGCCGTTATTGAATTGAACATTTCCGGAGTTGCCGCCCGGGGTGCCCGAGCCGCCAACCAAGCTCAAACAGGCTCCGTTTACGGAAAAACATCCCGTGGTCAAATCAATGCCATTTGAAAAAGTTGAAGTGGCCGTCGAAGAAACGGAAAGGGAACTGGCGCTTACTCCGCCGCTGAACGACCCGGCTACCGATGAACCGGTAATTGTTGAGCCGGAGATAGTAACGGAACTTAATTGATTTATGCGTTGAGACAATGATATTGCCTGCAGAAGTCCCGGGCCGATGGAGGAATTCTGCGCGACACGGTATATTTCCGCCCTTAATGAATTTTCCAGCGCGTTTAACTTGATGTCTATGGACGAAACCGAAGCAGTTTGGCTTGACCCTTGGACGATGGTCAATGAACTCTCCGTTTCCGAGGAAATTTTATTTAAAGATGATGAATCTTTTTTTGCCTTTTGTTGGGCGGTTCCCGCCGGTTGCTTAGCGAGTTCTTGTATCAAGGAACTCTCGTCGGTTTCTTTTTTGGTTTCTTCCTCGCGCTTTTGTTCTTCAGGCGGTCGGGCTGTATTTATTTTTTCTATCTGTATTAAAAGCCACTCGCTTACTCCTCCCGTTTTTTCTTCTCCGCTTATTTGCCTGTTGATTGTTTGTATCAAAGACCATTCACTTGTGCTTTTTTTGCCGCTTTCTTCTTTTCTTTCATTCGTTTGAGCTTCGGGAGAAGGAGTATCGGTTGTTTCCCGTATTCCTAATCTTCTGATGGTTGACTCAAGCCCCTGTATTCCATTTTCAACCGCGGCCATCAGCGCGAATTTTTTATTAATGGCGGGCTGTTCTTCAGAAACGACCACGTTTTCTTTTTCATTGACTGTTTCTTCTATTTTCGGCGTCGCGGGCAAAGTATCGGGTATGGTTAGTTTTTGTTCCGGCGGTCCGGTTTCTTTGGCCACTTTAAATTTGCTGAAAAATTCGCTAATGGAGGAAGAAATGGCGGCGGGCGCGCCTAAGGAAACGACAAAAGGAGGGATTGAGGGCTGTTCGGAGCTGAAAATTACGGGAGTAACAAAAAACACTGCCCGTGTCTCGTAAGGAAAGACGATGGCTAAAATGGCAAGAATGCAAAAGCCTGCCGTACGCACGACCATTTTATAGCTCATTATTTTATACCCAAATTATACACCCGAAATCCACAGTAACTTGTGGATAAATAAGTTATTTTAGCCTTTTAAATTAAGGCTAAAATAAAATTTTTAATACCGCGGTTCTTTTATAAAAATAACTGCTTATCTATAGTCCGCAATAAATTTAATATTTAGTCAATATAGATATCCAGATACCGCATGGAACGGGATAGCGTCTTTTGGTACACTTATTGGAAGGAGGTCTTATAAGGTCTAAGCTAAAAATAATAATTTTTATGGCAGAGATAGCATATTGCGTGAAGTGCCGCGAAAAGAGGGAGATGAAGGACCCGAAGGAAGTTTCAATGGGGAAGGACCGCCGCGCCCTAAAAGGCGTGTGTTCAAAATGTGGCACAGGCATGTTCCGGATTTTGGGAAAAAAGAAATAGAAAATCGCTTACATTAAAAAATCCCGCCGGCGGGATTTTTTAATTGGGAATTTTTCAGTCAAATATCTTTATCAGATATTGGTCTATGTCGCGTTTTGGCAGGTCGTAAAAATTTTTATTTTGCTCGTGAAGGTAGGTGGAAAGATACACGCCGACGAACCGCCAATGCCACGGCTCAAAAATGTAATAAGAATTGCCCTTGGGATAGGAAAGAATAAAGCCGAAGCGATAAGCATTTTTCAAAAGCCATTCATAAGCGGGAGTTTTTTCAAAACCGGTAAGCGCCCCGCCGATTTTCTTTGTCGTAAAATCCACCGTCGTGCCCAGCTGGTGTTCGGAGTAGCCCTGGTCGGCCGAAAACTTATTTGAGTTTGAACCGTATATCACCGAGTATTGCGATTTAAGAGATGCTTGCGTGCCGAAGGAGCGGTAAGAGGAAAGGATGCTCATATCTATACCGTCGGCATTTGCCGCGCGCATAAGCATTTCCAGATACGACCTGATTCTGGTGTGAATTTGCAAAGGCTTCGTTTTGATGAAGGCAAAATCCGGAGTTATAAGGGAAAGCTCGGACGGTATGTAATTTTCATTAAGGAAATAAATTTTAGAATATTTTTGAAGAAGTTCCGGGTCGGTGTTTTTGAGCTTTTCAAGTGTGAAAACTTTCAAGCTAATATCCTGTATTTCATTCTGGAAATCAGAATTGCGCGCCTTTAGTATTGTCACGAAATCATTAAGGTCTCGGTTTTGGATTGTTGTGCTGGCAAGATTTTCCTGAAGCCTCCCTATGATACTCGATAAATCTTTTGATGTCGTTTCAAACTGGTTTCTGGCGTGGGTTAAATCCTCATTTAATAAATAGTAACGATAGCCTCCGTAAACAAAAATTGAGGCCGTAACAACAATCGCCAAAAGAAGCTGGAATAAACTGAAAAAAAATTTTCGATGGGGTAAAAGCTCCATGAGCGTGATTTTACCATACGTAAAAGACCCCCGCTTTTGCCGTAAGGCAAAAGCGGGGGCGAGCGGGGGACGAGGCAAGGGTAGTTATTACATTACCAAAGTATAAAGGCGTCTCCATTGGTCTTGCGTTCCTCCCTTGCCAAACATCACGTCAGACATTGTCCTGAATGCACGCGCGCAAACAAGGGAATGGTCATCTGTGCCTCCGCGCCTTGTGTCCATTTCTTGCTGGAGCCGGCGCATTGCCGGCCTCAAATGTTCAGGAGCGCTTTCTATGATTTTCTCTTCCTCTTCTTTGAGGAATTTTTTCAGTGCTTCAGGGTCAGTTCGATGAAGTTTGAGCCACCCATCAAAGTCAAACGGGGTGTTGTACATGGAGCCTCCTCGGGGGGTGTTCTTTGCTCAAAATATTCCTTATGGCGGCTTTGGTCAACCCTATTTCTAGCCTTATTTAATCCCCCCTTGCAAGTAAGGTGGGGGATTGACAATTTGACAAAATAATGCTACCATTGTGCTATAAGAGATATAAGACATATTTGCCTTATATCTTTTAAATTTATGACTGGAATTCTTAATGTTGCCCTTATGGGCATTTTTGTTTGGTCGGGAGTGGATGTTGGAATTCAAGAACCGATTTCACAAATTCCCGCCCGTGCGAATGCTAATATAGAACTTACTTTGGTTCGCCTTACCGGCTATAACGCCGTGCCGGAGCAGACCGACGGGACCCCCAATGTGACCGCTTCCGGTACTTTCTCAAATCCGGAAGTTGTCGCCGCGCGTTCGCGTGACTTAGCCGAGGCAATGCCTTACGGAACCATAATCGCGCTTGAAGCGCCGGGGGAGAAGGAATTCTCTTGCGGGTTCAAGACCGTCGGCCATCTTATCGGTTACCGCGTGATTGCGGACTCAATGCATGAGCGTAAGCGCCGCCAGATAGACGTTCTCTACGACATAAAAAATCTCGTGCAGGTTGGGACTAAAGAAATGAATCCCGCCGTAGCCGCGGGCATATGCAATGTTACCGTGCGCGTTATTGGGAAAATTCCCGTTAAGGAAATTCCCGCTACGCAGGAAGACCTTGCCAAGTTCGTAAATCGGAAGATTGCGATGAGATAAATTTACTACTAAACACAAAACCCCCGCCGATAAGGCGGGGGTTTTGTGTTAATTCTTACGGATTCCGTTTTGTTTCAGCTTCCGGTTTTTTTATTTGCCGAGTATTTTTGGACGTCTCTGTTTATATATCTGGGCTTTTATCTGTGTAATAGCTGTTGGAATTTGCGAGGCTAAACCTCGACATATGTCGAGAATAAACTAAACTCTAACTCCGGAGGTAGGGATCGAACCTACGACCAATCGCTTAACAGGCGACCGCTCTACCGCTGAGCTACTCCGGAATATATATTTTTGGAGTAGCTCAGCGGAACCGCAGGTCACAGATATTTTTCTGCTGAAAAATTCTGCGACCCCGGCTCGGCACCTGTGTGCCTCCGCCTTTGAAATGCTCAATTTTTCGCATTTCAACTACTCCGGAATACACGAATAATCTAGCAAAAAAATAGGTTTTCGGCAAAAGGCCGCGCGTGGTAAAATACAAATATGATAACTCTCTATACCAAAACCGCCTGCCCTTATGTTGACGGCGGGCGCGGCGTTTCCATGTACGAGTTGGGGGATATAATCAGCTATTTGGAGACGAAAAAATAACAAGCAACAAGGATATGTATGTCAGAGTGAAAGCCGCGCCCGGGGCGCGCAGGGAATCGGTTGTAAAGAAGGGCGAGCTTGAGTACGAAATTTCGGTGCGCGAAAAAGCGGAACGCAACCTTGCCAACAACCGCCTGCGCGCCGTGCTTGCCGTTGAATTCGGCGTTTCCGAAAAGGCGGTCCGTCTCGTAAATGGACACCGTTCCCCGTCAAAACTTTTCAGGATTGAAACGCCGGGGGCGCGCAAAAAGTAACCTTTAATGTCGGTTAAGTAATTGATATAATTAAAAGAGATTGTATTAAAAAACTAAAAATTTTAATATGCAAATAAGAATTCAGGCGACAAATCTGGAACTTACGGCGGCTATAGAAGAGTATGTAAGAAGGCGTCTCCTGCCCTTGGAGCGTTTTCTTGGGGGGGATAATCAAATTGCCCGCGCCGATGTTGAAATAGGTCTTATTACGCGCCACCACAAACAGGGGAATGTTTTTCGAGCGGAAGTTAGCATTCATACGCCGCGCCAAAATTTTCGCGCGTCGTCCGAGGCGGATGATTTGTATGCCGCGATTGATGACGTAAAGGAAGAAGTGGAGAGAGAAATCGTTTCGGGGAAAGACAAATCGCGCACGCTTTTCCGTCGCGGGGCGTTTATAGTGAAAGATATTTTAAAAGGATTCGGCAAGTTTAAATGGAAGCACTTCCCGCGCTTGCCGAAAATGCCGCGTAGAAAAAGATAGCAAAATAATAAATAACAAAATAATAAAATAAGGGTATGAAAAATATAATTCTTATTACGGGGCTTCTTATTATAGCCGGAGGAATTTATACCGGTATGGGGTTATTCAAGAAAGTAGATATAGAATCAAGGAATGATAATATTTATAAAACTTCGGGAAACACTAACCAAAAATCAATGGGAAATCCTCACGTAATTTTAAAAACAAACAAAGGAGACATAGAGATTGAACTCTTTGCCGACAAAGCGCCCAAAACCGTGGCGAATTTTGCCAAGCTAGCAAGTGAAAAATTTTACGACGGCACCAGATTCCACCGCGTTATAAAAGATTTCATGATTCAAGGCGGCGACCCGCTTTCAAAAGACGTCTCGGCGAGTGCCAGGTGGGGGACGGGGGGACCTGGATATAAATTTGACGACGAGATTAACGACGTATTACTTGTGCGCGGAATTCTTGCCATGGCAAACGCCGGCCCCGATACGAACGGTAGCCAATTTTTTATTGTTACCGCGGAATCAACTCCATGGCTTGACGGCAAGCATGCCGCTTTTGGGAAAGTTGTGAACGGAATGAATGTTGTTCTCGCGATAGAGTCCTCAAAAGTCGGACAAAACGACCAGCCGGTGGAGGAGATAGTTTTGAAAAGTGTGACAGACAAGTAAAAAGTAAACCGCCCTGTTTTTAGCGAAACTGGGGCCGAGCTGTTTAACGTCAACAAATTATCCGCGCAAAAAATCCTCGTATTTCATTTCTTTACCGCCCTCAGGCAGGACGCGTTTGATAACGAAGACCCCATTTTCAAAAGAAGCGTTTTTTATTATGACGCGTTTTTTTTCGTCGCCGCGTTCCGTAAAAAAATAAGTTCCCGGCCAGCTGTAATATGCGCGATATTTTCGCCAGTTTTTTTCGGCGGAGCCGCTCAAATCAATGAGTCCGTCTTCTTTCGTAATTTTTTTGGTGTGAGTCGCTTGTTTGTGGTCTTGCTCCCGCAATTTAGCCGTTCCACTGATTATTTTTTGAATTGTTTCAACCAAAAGTTTTTTGCCTATATCATTCAGCCGGCCACGGAGTTCCGGCGCAGTTTCGGTTTCTCCGATAGATATTTTTTCTTCGGCGGCAACCGGCCCCGCATCAAGCTCAAAAACCATTTTTTGTATTGAAACGCCGGTTTCTTCATCCCCGTTTAAGATGGCCGATTCAACGGGCGTCGCCCCGCGATATTTCGGCAAAAGAGAATAATGGACATTGTAAGTTCCAAATTCAGGTAAGTCTATTATTTCTTGCGGCAGAATTTTCCCGTAAGCGACGACGATGAATAACTTACAACCGGCAACCGACAACCTACGGCAAAATTCGGAATCCAATTTTTCGGGCTGGAGAACTTCAATTTTATTTTGTTCCGCCCAGATTTTTGCCGGCGGGGGAGTGAGAGCCAAACCGCGGCCCTTCGGTTTATCCGGCGCGGTTATGACAAGAGACGGAATAAATCCTCCCGCCTTAAGCTCTTCAAGAATCGGCACAACCAAGCTCGGAGTGCCAAAAAAAACAAATCGGGTTTTATTTTTCATGCAATTTTTCGTGTTCTTTTTGCACCTCGGGAGGTATATTTTCTATATCACGCGCCTTATCGGTGAAAAGAATCCCGTCCAAATGATCTGTCTCGTGCTGAAAAATTTGAGCTAAAAGCCCGCTTGCTCCTCGGGTAAACCTTTTGCCGTGTTCGTCGTATGCTTCAATTGTCACTTTTTTGGAGCGCTTAACGCTTCCGTAAAGCCAGCGTAATGACAAGCACCCCTCAACCATAAAAGCCGTGGCTCGTGATTTGTTCGTTATTACCGGATTGATGCAGATAAAATCCCGCAGTTTCTTTTTTGCAGTTTCCCTCGTCTTCTCACCGCCCTTTTTTATTATTTCGCCGCCATCTACGTAAGATATATCAAACGCGCGCCCGGCTACAATAAAAATCCGGAGCGGCACCCCTATCTGCGGAGCGGCGATGGCAACGCCGTCTTCCTCGGCGTGAAGGGCGCGCTTCATTTCGGCTAAAACGCTTTTTATTTTGGCGCCGCCGATCTCTGACAGCGGGATATCTTTTGCCTTGCCGCGCAAAACTTTATTATTTTTGTTTACCAATCCATTCATAATGTTGAGAGTATCAAAGTAAATCTTCCGGAGCAACGCGGATTGAAACATTGGGCGGAAGAACGGAGAGTTTTTTGAAAAGCCCCTCGTTTATTGTTCCCTTCGGAGAAATTTCAGGCAATGACCAGTCATTTGTCGGGAGCCTTATAGCCACGTTTGTGCGGTACATATTTTTAATTTTTGAAATGAAGGAACTGAATATATCCGGGCCGTAATTAGAGAATAGGCCGGCTATGGTCGGCGCCTCCGCGGCAACCGCTTCTTTTTTCCCTTCAATCGTAATTTTTATTATTTGGGAAACGGGCGGATAGTTGAATTGCGTTCTCTCCTTCATTTCTTCGCGGTAAAATTCTATTATGTTTCCGGTTACTGCGCGTTCAATGGCTTCTTTATCTTTTCTGCGGGTTTGAACAATGAAAAGGCGATTTGTTTTTTCACGCAATGCCGATATAAGCCGGAATACGCGTTCGTTTATCCTAAACGACGGAATATTAAAAAGTGAATCAACCGACGCGACAATGACTGTTTCAATCGCGCGTTCGAGATATGGGAAAGCGAGCTCTGTGCCGACCAGAATCCCGCCGCCCTGCGCGAAAAATTCTCCGGCGTTCTTTTTCGCCTGAACCGCGGTTTTAGCATAATCTTTGTCCAGCATTATTATTTTTTCCCCGGGGAAAGATTCTTTAAGCTCTTCAAAGACACCTTGGCTACCGTATCCTAATGCCTTAAGTCTCCATCCGCCGCATTCGCCGCAAGCCGTTTCCGCGCTTTTTTTATCTTTGCATTTGTGGCAGATGAAAATTCGCGTACTGCCTTCAGACGCGTGGAGGACGAGAGGGACACTGCATCTTTCGCAGGAAAGTACGGTGCCACAGTCGCTGCACACGGTAAGCGGCCGCAACCCGCGGCGAACCGTAAAAATAAACACCCGGCCTTTATTCAAAAGAGTTTCCCTTATTTCTTTTTTCGCCTCGTCGTCTATGAGCTTGAATTCTCCGCCGCGCTCGCGCGTGTCAATAAGTTTTGAACGCGACTGCGATTCCACGCGCCATTTTAGCGGAGCGAGCTCAAGAAGCTCCTTCCCTTCGTGGCGCGCGAGAGTTTCTATCCTTAGAATGGTATCCGCGAGTATTATTTTCTGCCCTCGTACAGTGCCCAAAATTTCCGCCGCAATCCTCATATCAATGTACGGGCGAGATTGAGTTCTATACGCCCCTGACGATTCCTGTTCCAGTATAAAGGTTTTCATATCGGGACGATGGAGAAAAATAAAAGAAGGCGTCCCGACGACTAAAACAGGATGTTCCTCCACGGTTATTTTATTACATCTTCCCACGGTTTCTTTTTTGGTAAGCCCGCCGTGAAGAGCGCATACATAATTCTCAATGCCGCGCGAAAGTTCGTCCGCGAAAAATAGAACCGCCTCTATCGTCGGCGCGGCTATAAAAACCGAGTTACCGCGCGCGAACTCTGTGCGTATCATGGTTTTATAAAATGAAATTCTTTCTTCCAGCTCGCGCTGGAAAACAAATTTTTCCAGCTTTAATTCATTTTTGCCGTTGCCCGTTTTTTTAGGAGCCTTGATGTCGCCGTATCTTTCAAAAATAATTTTAGGAACGATTTGCTCTATTATTTCTCCGGATGACGAAACGAAAAACCGCGCTACTTTTTCCGCAGCTTCGATGAACTCTGAATCAAAAACTCCCGGTTCCCAGACTTTTTTTATCTTTTTAAGGGCGTAGGGGAATTGCCGCGCGGAGTTCTTGCTTTCGCGCGCTTCTAGCACTCGCACGACAACGCCGAAAGTGTCCCGGTTTCTGATTGGGACGGACACTATTGCCCCCTTTTCAACATTTTTTTTGGTGAAATACGACAAGATTCCCCGCGGACCCTCTCCGCCGTATCTTCCGCCGCTTCCGGAAAACGGCATAACCTCTACAATTTTCATCAAGTATAATTTTAGCAAAAGAAAAAGCCTCGCGCTTGCCTGATGCAGTCAGGCTTGAACGAGGCTTCGATAGTCCTGGCGGGCGCAGGAGTTTCTTTATTTTCTTTCGGTTCCGCCGGGACTCTCATGTAAATCACGCAGAAACTCTCTTTTGCCCCGCTTGGTTCCTCGTGGGATACCCCAACGATGACCACTCCTTCTTGCGACCCGATGAAATCCATAAAGTCACGAATCTTTTTTGGGGTGAAATACGAATCGGTTATACATTCTTCCAATAAAGGGAAATCATTGCCCGGCGTTTCGTTTTCCCCCTGCATTTTTTTCATGGCGTAATTGCCGCGCGCAGGGGAGTAGAAAAGGTGGACGATCAGTATGCATTTATCGTCGTCGATTGTTTCTATTCTTTTTGCGGCCAACTTCCCGTCATTTTTCAAATTGAACTCGGTGACTGCATCAGCGACGTCCGCCAGATTCCCGCACCTGCCGTCTTTGGGTTTGATATGTGGCTTTACACACATGTTTTTCTTGTCGCAGACTTTCTGTGACGTGGGCGTGGTGGAAAAAACTGAAGGCAAAAGGGCGAAAAGAAGCATAAGCGTAAGGGCGGCGAGAATGACTTTCGCCACGGCTTTAAAGCGGGGACCGATTGTCATGAGGTTCTCCTCCCGATTGTTTAAGGAATATCCTTATCCTTTTTACAACATTTATTGTCTAGCGTCAATAAACAAAATTGTCCGGATTGAGTGCCGATTTTGCATTCGCGGAGCAAGGCATTACAATTCCTCTATGCAAGATGCGAAACCGGAAAAATTAATTATTGACGGACTGGGCGGGAAGAAAACTCTTTCAGGTTCAATACGCATCTCCGGCGCCAAAAACGCCGCCCTTAAGCTTATGGCTGCTTCGGCGCTTTTTGACGGTCCAATAACCCTCACAAATGTTCCCAAAATTGAAGACGTTAAGCGCATGAGCGACATATTGGAATTTTCCGGCGCCACAGTTTCTTTTTTTGGCGAAAACTCCGTAAAAATAGACCCGCGCAAAATGCGCAGAGGCGACATGCCGGAAGATATATCAAGGCGGCTCCGCGCTTCAATTGTAGTCACCGGACCCTATCTTGCGCGCTTTGGCTCGGTTTCTTTTCCTATGCCCGGCGGTTGTTCCATTGGCGTGCGCCCTATAGACCTGTTTCTTCAAAGTTTCCAAAAAATGGGAGCGCGGGTATCAATGGAAAGGCGGGGAGAGCGGGATATATACGTCGTTCGGGCGCGCGCGGGAAAATTGAAAGGTACGGAAATATTTTTCAAAAACCAAAGCGTGACGGCGACGGAAAATTTCATGATGGCGGCCGCTCTTTCTTCCGGTAAAACGACAATTAAAAACGCGGCGATGGAGCCGGAAATAGAACATCTTGCGGAATTTCTCTCGCGGGGCGGCGCAAAAATAAAAGGTGCCGGAACTACGACTATTGAAATAGACGGCACCGGCGGGAAACTTCTCCGCGGCTCCCCGGAGCCGTTCGCGGTAATGCCGGACCGCATTGAGGCCGGAAGTTTTCTTATTCTGGGAGCTCTTGCCGCGCGCGAACTTTCAATCACCAACTGCAATCCTTGCCATTTTGAGTCACTGATTGAACTTCTCACGGAATCCGGAGTTCAAATGAAAATCGGAAAGTCAGAAATTATCGTGCGCGGCAAAAAAACGAGAGCCCAGAAAACATACGGCGCCGTATCGGTAAAAACGCATGAGTACCCCGGATTCCCGACCGACCTTCAGGCACCGATGGTTGTTTTTCTTACCCAGACAAAGGGGGAGAGCACGATATTTGAAACAATTTTTGAGGGGCGCTTGTCGTACGCGGAACAGCTTTCACGCATGGGGGCTTCAATAGAAGCCCTTGATATGCACCGTGTCAGAGTGAAAGGCGAGACTCTCTTACAAGGCAAGGTTCTTGAAAGTACGGACTTGCGCGCCGGCCTCGCTTTCGTCATCGCCGCCATTATTGCCAAAGGAGAATCGGTCGTGCACAATGTCTACAACATTGATAGAGGGTATGAAAATCTGGATGAACGCTTGCGGGAAGTGGGCGTTTCAATTCGTCGTGTTGCCGCGTAATTGCAAATTATGGCGTTTTTTTTCACCAGAAAACTCGGGATTGATTTAGGGACGGCAAATACGCTCGTTTTTGTTCCTGGGAAAGGAGTCGTTTTGAACGAGCCGTCGGTTGTTACCGTTTCCGGCGATGATGGAAAAATTTTGGCTGTCGGGAGCGAGGCCAAGGGTATGATCGGTAAAACCCCCGACAACATAATCACTTACCTTCCGATGAAGGATGGTGTTATTGCCGATTATCGCGTTACCGAAGCAATGCTTCGATATTTTATAAGGAAAGCTTTGGGGCCATGGAATATTTTTAAGCCCGAAGTAATGGTGAGCGTTCCGGCCGGGGTTACTTCGACGGAGCGCCGCGCGGTCGTTGAGGCGGCGATCAAAGCCGGCGCTAAAAACGCTTACGTGGTTAAGGAGCCTATTCTCGCCGCCATTGGCGCGGGGATTCCCATCCACGAGGCGCACGGGAATATGATAGTGGATATAGGCGGCGGTACGACCGACGTTGCCGTCATATCTTTAGGTGGGATTGTCGCCGCGAACTCCGTTAAATGCGCCGGCAACCGTATCGACCACGCCATCGCCGATTACATAAAAAAGAATTTTAATTTGGGTATTGGCGACCGTACGGCGGAGGAAGTGAAAATTCGCATCGGCTCGGCGATTCCCGTAGAAGACGAACTGAAGCTTACAATAAAGGGGCGTGATTTCGTTTCCGGACTTCCGCGCTCGGTTGAAATTTCCACCAATGAAATCGTCAAAGCCATAGACAAAGAACTTCGCCAGATGATTAAGGCGATAAAAGACGTCCTTCAGGAAACCCCGCCGGAATTGTCGTCAGATATCATAGACCGCGGTATAATCATGACCGGCGGAACATCTCAATTGCGCAATTTCCCGGAACTGGTGTTGCGCCGGACCGGAGTCAAGGCAGTTTTGGCGGACGATGCTCTTTTTTGCGTCGCCAAAGGCACCGGTATCGCGCTTGAGCATTTGAATACTTACAAGAAAAGCATCATTGCGAAGAGGTAGAAAAACAGTTGGCGGAAGTTTTTAGCGAGTTGGTAAGACACAAAAAAGCGCATCGCGTGTTGCATTGCGATGCGCTTTGAGTTCGTGCAGACGATCAGTAGTTCTGGGGACAGGCGACTTTTTCCTGGGAGATCAGTTTTGTGTTTTTGATGAGGTCCCCGTTTTTTGTCGTGGCTATCGCCTTGACCTCGAAGCAATTCTCTCCTTTCACGGCGACCTGAGTCATGTCAATCTCAACCCATACTTTCCCCTTCATGATGAAGCCAAGAAGTATGAGCCAAAGAATGACCGCCACAAACACTCCGACGATTACGACCATTACTCCTTTAAATAATTTTGTCATGTCTTTCTCCCATCCAACTCCAACGCCCCCTAATTTGCGCCGGCGAATTATTTAAATAGGCGATAGGGCGCCTATAATGAATACGTCTTTTTGGATTTAAGCATAAAAACTATTATTTGTCAATAAACAGAAATTCAATATAAAATAGGTCTTATGGAATTTGCTAAAAATATTTCCGGGAAGGATTTGCATCACGCATTCCTCGTGGAAGGACCTTACGAGGAAAATTTAAACAAATTGATTATCTTTTTACGGGATGAGATAGGCGTAAAAACACAAGGGAACCCAGATGTGGTGATTCAAAAATTTTCCACGCTTTCCATAGACGATGCCAGGGCGCTCCGCGAACTTGCCACACGAAAATCATACGGCGGCGGCCTGCCTGCCGCGCCCGGCCGCGCGGCGCAGGCAGGGAAAAAGATTTTTATAATCGGCGCCGACTTTATAACCCACGAAGCGGGGAATGCCATGCTTAAGCTTTTTGAAGAGCCGGTGTCGGGGACTCATTTTTTCCTGATTGTTCCGGAAAAAGAGCGCATTATCCCGACACTCCGTTCTCGCCTTTTTGAAATCAGGCCTTCCGCCGCGCCGGTGGAATCGCCTTTCCGCAAAGACGCAAAACGGCTTTTGTCCCTGCGCCCCGGCGAGCGGATAAACGATGCGCTAATCAAAGACATTATTGAAGAAAAAGACAAAATGCGGGCGATAATCCTTATTGACGAACTTTCGGCGCTTCTTCACGGCTCTGTCGGCGTAGGGGAAGAAACCGCTTCGGTTTTCAGCGAACTTCTAACATTGCGCGGATATTTAAGCGACCGTGCCCCGTCCGTTAAATTAATTCTGGAAGAAGCCATGCTTATACTTCCTTCGGCATAACTTTAGCTATATACTGATTAACAACATGTACGATTTTTCGGTTTTTAAAAAAGAAGCCGCCGCCGCGGCGGAGTGGCTGAAAAAAGAATATGGCGGTTTTAATACCGGTCGCGCGAGCGCCTCGGTTCTCGATTCGGTCATGGTTGAGTCATACGGCAGCCGCGTTCAAATAAGCCACGTGGCGGCGATTTCCGCCGAAGACCCGAGGGTTTTAAGGATAAGCCCATGGGATAAATCCCAAATAAAAGAAATTGAAAAAGCCATGGTGTCGGCAAACCTCGGGCTTTCGGTATCAATAGACGACATGGGGCTTCGGGTGTCGTTTCCGCAATTGACCACGGAACGGCGTATTTCGCTCATTAAGCTTCTGAAAGAAAAATTGGAAGAGGCGCGCGTGTCGGTGCGCGGCGAGCGCGATAAGGCATGGCACGAAATACAGGAAAAAGAGCGCGCCGGAAAAATTTCCGAAGACGAGAAATTTCGCGCCAAAGAGGAGCTTCAAAAAATCGTGGACGAAACAAATAAAAATCTCGAAACGGTTTTTGAAAAGAAAGAGAAAGAAGTGATGGGGAACTAACAACAAACAACTAATGAAATGACAAACAACCGGACAATAACCAATTTTAAAAAAGTGATAGTTACAAGTTACTTGTTATAGTTATGAGTGTTGTTTTATTTCTCATCGTTCTTGCCGTTCTCATAATTTCGCACGAGTTCGGGCATTTTATTGCCGCCAAACGCTCAGGCGTCAGGGTTGACGAGTTTGCCATAGGATTCCCGCCGAAAATATATTCCTGGACGCGCGGTGAGACAAAGTATTCCATAAATCTTTTGCCTTTCGGCGGGTACGTTAAAATTTTTGGCGAGGACATGAACGAAGAAATTCCGGAGGGAGAGCGCGGCCGCAGTTTTTCAGGTAAGAAGAGGATTGTTCAGGCGATGATAGTTCTTTCCGGGGTTTTTTTTAATTTTGTTCTGGCGTGGTTTCTTTTAAGCGCCGGCTTTCTGATGGGCATGCCAATGCCTTTAGGCGCGGTGCCCAAGGGAGCCGTCTTTACCGAGATGGGACTTACCGTTGCGGGCGTTATGAAAAATTCACCGGCGGAGCGCGCCGGGCTTTCGGTGGGCGACAAAGTAACGGCGCTCGGCACGATTTACGAAAAGCCGAAAGAACTTACGCCTGAAAAAGTCCGTGAATTCATCGCGGCGCATAGCGGGGAAAAAATAGCCATTGTTTATGGTGAAAGAAAAGGGGAGAGCAAAAACGCAATTGTGATTCCTGAAAACGGCATTGTGGACGGCAAATCGGCAATCGGCGTTTATTTTGAAATGATGGGTACGGTGAGGCTCCCGATTCACCTGGCAATATGGGAGGGGGCGAAAGAAACTTTTAAAATCACCGAAGCAACCGCTGTTGAGATATCAAAACTCATAAAAAACGCTTTCATTGGAGAAGCGGACATCTCGGCGCTCGCCGGTCCGATTGGAATCGTGTCCCTGGTCGGAGCCGCGTCGCATTTCGGCTTCGCGTATCTGATTTCGTTCGTCGCGCTGATTTCCGTAAATCTGGGAATCCTAAATCTGATTCCTTTCCCTGCTCTTGACGGAGGCAGAGCTCTTTTCATCGCCATTGAATCGGTTATCCGCCGACCGATACCGCGCGGGGTTTCCAACACCTTAAATTTTATCGGCTTCGCCCTTCTCATAGCACTGATGCTTGTGGTGACGTATCAGGATATTGCGCGAATTTTGGTGAAATGAAAAAGCCCTGCATACTGCGGGGCTTTGAGAGAGAGTTCTTGGATATTTGTAAGTTGTCTAACGAACGAGAGTTGCGATGAAAACTGCGGCCATCATCAACACCCAGATGAGCATCGTTAATCTCATACGCCAGTCACCGTTGTGTATGACGCCAAGAGTCGCACTAATATTGACCACAATCATCAGTGGCCAAGTCAGCGTACGAAGAGAGTCAATGTTTGATGCTGTCCAAGCCACATACACCGTCGGTAGGAAAGTTAGCGGACCAACAATAACAACGGACAGGAAAAGTTTCCCGATTCTCGTTTGAACGAACGGAAGTGTTGCTTCCGCAATTCTTGCACTGACTGAGTCCACCGTTTTTGAGATGGGCATGCTTCGCTCCTAATGTTTTGTCAACAGGGTCTTCTGAAGATAGTGAAACATAATTATAGTAAAAAGTCAAGTTATTTTTGAGCTTTAAATAAACTACGTTACAATAGCGTTATGTTGCAATCGGAACTTTTCACCAAGACCAGAAAGGAAGCCCCTCAGGACGAAGTTTCCAAAAACGCCCGCCTTTTAATCCGCGGCGGGTTTATAGACAAATTGCAGTCCGGAGTTTACACATACCTACCGCTCGGTTTTCTCGTGTTGAAAAATATTGAAAATATAATCCGCGAAGAAATGAATAAAGCAGGCGGGCAGGAACTTTTGATGCCGTCTCTTCAGCCGAAAGAAAACTGGGAGAAGACCGGGCGCTGGGACAGCATGGACGATTTGTACAAAGTGAAAGATTCTTCGGGGCGCGAAAATGCTCTGGGCCCGACGCACGAAGAAATAATCGTTCCCTTGGCGAAGCAGTTTATTTCGTCTTACCGCGATTTGCCCCTTTATCTCTATCAGATACAGAACAAATTCAGGATGGAACTGCGTGCCAAATCGGGGGTTTTGCGCGGCCGTGAATTTCTTATGAAAGACCTGTATTCTTTCCATACGGACGAGAAAGACCTTGCCCGTTACTACGAAATAATAAAGAAGGCTTATACCAATATTTTTAAGCGCGCGGGCATCGGTTCACGCACATATTTCACTTTCGCTTCTGGCGGCAGTTTCTCCAAATATTCGCATGAATTTCAGACGGTAACAGAGGCAGGGGAGGACACTATTTATATTTGCGATAAATGTTCTGTTGCGATAAACAAAGAGATTGCCGGGGGGAAAGCAGAATGTCCCAAATGTGGCAATGCGGACCTTAAAGAAGAAAAATCAATCGAGGTTGGAAATATTTTTGAACTGAAAACGAAGTTCTCCGAACCGTTCGGACTTGCTTATAAAGATAAAGAGGGAAGAGATATTCCCGTTATCATGGGTTGCTATGGCATCGGATTGGGGCGGCTTATGGGAACAATCGTTGAAGTTCTTTCCGACGAGCGCGGCATTGTCTGGCCGGAAGAAGTCGCGCCGTTTAAACTTCACTTGATTGAGCTTTCCTCGGGTTCTAAAAAGGTTGAAAAGGCGGCTAAAGCTATTTATACGGGCTTGCAAAAGAAAGGGGTTTCGGTACTCTATGACGAAAGAGAGGGAGTAAGCGTGGGAGAAAAATTCGCCGATGCCGACCTGATAGGTATTCCGTACCGCGCCGTCATTTCCGAAAAGAGTTTGGCGGGAGGAGGGGTTGAAATCAAGAGGCGGGGAGAGTCGAAAACAAAAATTGTTTCTTCCGCGAAACTCGCCGGAATTTTTAAATAAGTAAATTTAGGAAGCATGCCTGCCGGTGGGCGGGCGTAACGGCCGCATAAACAAGTGAGGGCGTATTCTTTCACTCATTAAAATTCATTCATGTTTGAGAAACTCTATTCGCTTTTTTCAAATGACATAGGTATTGACCTCGGTACCGCCAACACGCTGGTTTATTTGCGCGGGCACGGCATTGTGATAAATGAGCCGTCGGTAGTGGCGCTTAATCAGAAAACGGGGCGCGTTGTGGCGGTCGGGACGGAGGCTCACGAAATGCTCGGGCGTACCCCTTCCCACATAGTCGCCATAAGACCGCTTGTTGACGGCGTAATTTCTGATTTCGAGGTGACGGAAGAAATGCTTTCTTATCTGATTAACAAAGCCAGCAAAATGTCACCAAAATTTTTCAAGCCCCGCGTGGTTGTCGGCGTTCCGTCCGGGATTACCAACGTTGAAACCAGGGCGGTTTATGACGCCACAAGAAGCGCCGGAGCGCGCGAGGTCCATATTGTTGAAGAACCCATGGCCGCCGCCATCGGCATAAAACTTCCAATAAGAGAACCCGTTGGCTCCATGATAATAGACATCGGTGGCGGAACATCCGATATCGCCGTTATATCTTTGGGCGGTATCGTGAGGTCTAAAAATCTGAAAATTGCCGGCGACCGCTTGAATCAGGACATAATTTCTTATCTGCGCGACGAGTTTAAAATTTTAATCGGTGAAAAAACCGCCGAGAGAGTAAAAATCGCCATTGGCGCGGTAATGCCGGGCGGGCATTTGGAAGCGGCGGTAAAAGGGCGCGATTTGTTGACCGGCCTTCCGCGCGAAGTTATCATTACGGATTCCGACATAAGAGAAGCGCTATCGCAGTCAATCGGCAACTTTATTGATTCCGTTAAAGAGGTTTTGGAAGATACGCCGCCGGAGATTCTTTCCGACATAATGCACCGCGGTATAGTTTTGGTCGGCGGGGGCGCCTTGATACAAGGACTTGCCGAGTTGCTCCAGGCGACTCTTCGCATATCGGTTTATATCGCCGAAGACCCGATTTCCGCCGTGGCGCGAGGAGCCGGAGTTATTTTGGAAGACCTTAAAACACACGCCGATATTTTAATCGACCCTGAAAATGATATACCGGCACGATAAAAAAAATAACCCTGCGGGAAAATTATTCGTTCTTTTTATTGCGGTGGCGGCTGTCTTGCTGTTTCTTTTTTTTGTTCCCCAATCGGCGAGATTCACGTCATCTCTTGTTTCCGCCGTTTTTGTCGCATTCGCCGGGCCGGACAGTATTCCCGTAAAAAATATTGAAAGCTATAAAGCATTGTTGTCAAACAAAGAGGATATCATAGAAAAAAACAAATCTATTCAGTTTGACCTTGATGAAGCGGAGGCGCGTTTAAAAGAGGTCGAAGAAATTGAAAGTGAAAACTTCGCCCTAAAAGAAATACTCGGAAGAAAAATTTCTCGCGATATCACGCTTGCGCGTGTCATTATGCGGCCGAGCCGTTCCCCTTATGATACTCTCTTGATTGATGCCGGAGAAAGTGGCGGAATTAAAATCGGAAGCAAGGTGTTCGCCAACGGCAATACTCTTGTCGGAACGGTGGAAGCCGTTTACACCAATACCGCGCTCGTATCTTTGTTCTCAACCCCGGGCAGAGAATTCGAAGCGCGCCTTGGCAGTGAAGACATATCAATAACTCTTATGGGGCGGGGAGGGGGAAGTTTTGAAGCCGTTGTCCCGCGGGCGCTTCCCGTGAGCAAAGGAGACAGCGTTGTCGTTCCTTCACTTTCGCGCTCTATTGTCGGTTATGTCGAGGCGGTAGTTTCCGATCCGCGCGACCCCTTCGCAAAAATTTTTATTCTTTCACCGATTTCCATTTCCACGCTTCGTTTCGTGGAAGTGGAAAAATAATCAAAACATGATTCGTGCCCGTATTGCCGCCGACTTTTTCATCATTCTCTCTATTTTTATTTTCCCGTATTGGGTGCCGCTTTTGGCGGGATTATTTTTCCTTTTTTATTTCCGAAACTTTTATGAATATCTTGCGGTGGCGTTTTTTTTGGACCTGCTTTACGGGGGAGGGGTTTTACGCGTATATGGAATCCCTTTTTTCCTTTCCATCGCCGCATTAATTCTTTATATTTCCGCGGCGGTTCTTAAAAAAAGATTAATACTTTACGGCTAAAATGATAGGGCGAAAAAGAAAAATAAATCACGAAATTGCTCCGGATGAAATATTCCAAGATTCGCGCAACAGCCCGGATTTTGATGTTCAGCAGTTTGAAGGCCGGTTGGAGCGCCCGATTTCAAGCAAGTCCGTTCTCATTGCCGGATTTTTTTTCTTTGCCGTTTTTGCCGTTTTTTTCTGGCGGGTGGCTTTTCTTCAGATTGCCGAAGGAGCGCGCTATCGCGCAATGAGCGAGAATAACCGGCTTTCCGAAATCCCTCTTTTTGGCGACCGAGGCATTATTTACGACAGAAACGGCGTTGAGCTTGCCTGGAACAAAGAAACCGAAAAAACGGAGGATTTTTATTTTCGCGCCTATAAAAAAATTTCCGGCACAGGGCATCTTTTGGGATATGTCGGCCACCCGCGCGCCGACAAAAGCGGCGTTTATTGGCAAAAAGAAACATTCGGCCGCGACGGAATAGAGCTTACTTATGATGAAGTATTGAAAGGAAGCACCGGCTCAAAGCTTATTGAAACCGACGCGACCGGCGCCGTATTGTCGGAAGGAATAATCAAACCGCCCAAGAACGGGCGAAACTTGTCTCTTACCGTAGATGTCCGCCTTCAGGAAAAACTTTACGGGCTTATTGAAACCCTTGCGCGCCAAGTCGGATTTAAAAGCGGCGCGGCGGTAATTATGGATGTTGAAAACGGCGAGCTTATCGCCCTGGTAAGTTATCCGGAATACGACCCGGATACGCTTTCAGAAGGAACGGACAAAAAAGCGATAAATTTACTGGTTAAAGACCCGCGTAAGCCGTTTCTGAATCGAGCCGTTTCCGGACTTTATACTCCCGGGTCCATATTAAAACCGATTTTCGCCCTCGCGGCGCTGAACGAAGGAATAATTACTCCGTGGAAAGAGATACTTTCCGCCGGGTCTATTTCAATACCGAACCCGTATTTCCCGGACAAAACATCGGTTTTTAAAGATTGGAAGGTCCACGGGCTTGTTGATATGAGGAAAGCAATTGCTGTTTCTTCCGATGTTTATTTCTATACCATCGGCGGCGGTTACCAGGGAGAGCCCGGTTTGGGAATAGAAAAACTTGCCACCTACGCCCGCCTTTTTGGTCTAGGGCAAATAACCGGGGTTGATTTACCGGGAGAAGCTGAAGGAATAATTCCCACACCGGAATGGAAAAAGAAAAATTTCAATGGCGAGGACTGGTTTCTGGGGAACACTTACCATACCGTTATCGGACAATACGGTTTTCAAGTAACCCCGGTACAAATGGCTAAGGCGATAGGAGCGATTGCCAATGGCGGGCGTCTTCTAACCCCTCATTTGGTCAGTAGCCCGGGTGATTTTACGGAAAATGAAATAAATGTGCCTAAAGATTTTTTTACCATTGTCAAAGAAGGAATGCGCAAGGCCGTGACGGAAGGAACGGCGCAAGGACTTTATGTTCCGTTTCCCGAGGTTGCCGCCAAGACCGGGACAGCCGAGCTCGGAGTTTCGAAAAATTTCGTCAATTCATGGGTTACGGGGTTTTTCCCTTACGATAATCCGCGCTACTCTTTTGCCGTAGTTATGGAACGCGGCCCGGGTACGAATATTTTTGGCGGAGTTTATATAATGCGCGGGCTTTTTGATTGGATGGCGTTGAACACGCCGGAATATTTGAAATAACTTACAACCAACGACCAACAACTCACAACGGAGGAAATAAAAACCCCCGCCGTTTGCACGCAAACGGCGGGGCGACAGCGGGGGAACTACATCGGAAGATTGGCGCGCATTCCTTCCAGGAGCCGGGAGCACTCTCCCCGCGAGGCGTCGTAGGCGACCACCAAACTTTTTATTTTTTCATACGATTCGAGCGCCGCGTTAACCATTCTTTTTACAATAAACCCCCTGCTTTCCTTAGGCGCCAGAAACGCCATTTCTTCAATTGCGAATGCGGATGTTTCCGTACCGCCCCTGAATTCATCCAGGCGGCGGATTATATCCGCGGTGAGGTTGAAGCAAGTCGAGCGAATTTCCGCCCTCTTTTTTGCTTCAATCGCCTGGAGGATTTCTTCGCTCTCCGCGTCGTTTTCCGGGGGAGTTTCCTCCGCGGTTGCCAGCGTGTTTATCAGGAACAAAAGGATTAATAATGCCGATAATGCCGTTAGTATTTTCATGGCTTCCTCCGAATTTTGAATCTTTGCGCAGAATATAATGAATTATATAAAAAGTCAACCCCGTAGTGAATTTTGGCATTGCGCCATAAGGCGCAAATTAAAAATTCCAAAATCTACTACAGGGTCAAATAATTTTGTATTTGTCGGACAGAATGCTATACTTTTTTCCACTACTATGGAGTACCTAAGCGAGGAAAAACGCAACGAACTGAAAGCCGAACTCGAGTACCTGAGGACCGTAAAGCGCAAAGAAGTTGCCGAAAGTTTAGAGTTTGCCAAATCTCTTGGAGACCTGTCTGAAAACGCGGAGTATATTCAAGCACGCGAGGACCAGGCGGGGGCTGAAGAAAGAATCGCCAAAATCGAAAATATTTTGAAATCAGCCGTTATCGTGGGTAAGCACAAGGCGGGGATTGCCGACGTCGGTTCTACTGTCGTTGTAAGGAAACAGGGAGGCGAGCCGCAGAAGTTCCACATTGTCGGTTCCGAAGAATCAAACATGGCGGAAGGAAAAATATCAAATTCTTCTCCTTTGGGAGTAGCCCTTTCGGGGAAAAAGAAAGGCGATACGGTTGTTTTTGAAAGCCCGAAAGGAAAAGCGGTTTATGAAATTTTAGAGGTTGAATAAAATATGGCATCCCTTGAAGAACTCCGAAATGAACGCATAAAGAAGCTTAAACTTCTGGCGGGAAAGGGGATAAACGCATACCCGGCGTCTTCCAAGCGCGATGCCACCCTTGCCGAAGCGAGCTCTTCTTTCCCGAAACTTTCCAAGAAAAAAGCGGTAGCTCTTCTCGGGCGTGTTACCGCTTTGCGCGGGCAGGGTTCAATAATGTTTTTTGATTTTTTTGACGGCACGGGAACTTTTCAAGGATTGCTCAAGAAGGATGAAATGGACGCGGACAGCTTTTCCCTTTTTGTCGACACGGTTGACATGGGAGATTTCATTGAAGTATCGGGGAAACTTTTTATAACGAAACGGAAAGAAAAAACAATCGCCGTAAACAAATGGAAAATGCTTTCAAAAAGTCTGCGCCCTCTTCCGGACAAATGGCACGGGCTCACGGACGTGGAGGAGCGTTTCAGGCGCCGGTATCTTGACACTCTGATGTCGGAAGAAGTACGCGGGCGTTTTTCCATGCGCTCCGCCCTCGTGCGGTTTCTCCGCGAATATTTGGATAAAGAAGGATTTTTGGAAGTGGAAACGCCGATTCTTCAAAGCATTGCGGGCGGAGCGCTTGCTCAGCCTTTCGTAACTCATCACCAGGCATTGGATATGGATTTATATCTGCGCATTGCTCCCGAGCTTTATTTAAAAAAACTTCTAGTCGGAGGGTTTACCAAGGTATATGAACTTTCAAAGAATTTCCGCAATGAGGGCATTGATGTTACTCACAATCCGGAATTTACCATGCTTGAATATTACGAGGCCTACAGCGACGCGTCTTTTCAGATAAATTTCGTGGAGAAAATGATTCGCGGCATCGTAAAAAAAGTATC
>ERZ1292629.200-Hain-H43-01um-R1-200-length-62963-cov-36_pt1 | contig 62963 bp, 72 predicted proteins | sample MGYA00564399_ERZ1292629 | MGnify/ENA primary metagenome ERZ1292629 (study PRJEB36523, sample SAMEA6512636) | groundwater metagenome | collected 2019-01-08 | study: AquaDiva: Metagenomics assemblies of 32 groundwater samples
CGACATCATTTGTTTTGGAAGTAGGTGCGAGTTTGGTACAATAGAGACACCAGAATGGAACTTAACGGTTGATTCTCAACCGTTAAGTTCCATTCTGGTGCTGTAATTATACACTTCGCGCGAACCTACTTTGAACGGAACTAAGGAAGCCGCCCCGCCGCCGCTCGCTACCACTCGCCACACCAAAGAAAAGTTTTGTTCGCATTTTCTGATTTGCGCGCGTCCGATTTTTTCTTCTAAAAGGAAAACAAAACTTTTCTTTGGTGTTCTGCTCTCAACGAGCAGGGCGGCGGGGCTGGCCTCTGTTTGATTTCGCTCGGGTGCGGCGGAATTCCCCCCACACCCCCCTTCCGCCGCACCCTCGCTCGGACGGACGGGATTTTTGGCGGCGACAAATGGACTAATTACTTGAACCTTTTGCTAAGTTACACTCCGCACAAGCTAATTGTCCATTTGCGACTGTTGTTTTACCACCTCTCGAAAACGCAATTTTGTGATCGATATGCCAATCATCATCCCATCCCAGCTTTTTACCTGCACATTTTATTTTTAACTGGCAAAGATTCTTGTCTCGTCTGAAAATCGCTAATTTTTGTTCGTTACTGAACTCCCTCGTATCATCAAGAGGTAAAATTTTATCAAAAGTTGAGAAAAATTCACGCACTAAAATTTTATTTCTGTATTCGAGCGATTCAATAGCATCGCTTGAATGTCCCACTGCATTTTGATAAGCAACCATTTCAGAATCTCTTTGGTCTTCCGGCAAATCAAAATCAGCAAATCGCTTTGTTTCAAAATCAATAAACCATTTTCCTATGTTAGTTTCATAATCAGGTATTGCATATTTTTCCAACAACATGGAAATTATAATATAAAGAGAAATAACATTACCTTGCTTTAACTCTGGTGTTTTTTCTGGAAATGCTCTTGATAGATAATTCAGAACCTTATTTATCTTTTTAGCTTCGGCGGATTCAGCATTGAAGTCGTCATTCTCAAGATACATTTTTTCTAAATCCGTATTCTTTATATTTCTAGCTCCGCCATTAAGTTCCAAGAGCATACATTGGGCTGCAACCTGGTCAAAATCAAACCTTTTATTTTTGAAACCGCAATTATTGAAAAAATCGTGCTTTGCCAAATCTCTTATAAATAACTTCATATTTCCTGGCAAAGCGTTGCGTCTTTCAGCGGCTTTTAGAGTAGAGCCATTTTGTAAGCGGACAAACATTTCCTCTACTTCGTCCAATGTTGCATTTTCTAAAATAACGAGATCAAGCGCATAAGAATCAAACCTATCTTTTAATTCTTCTGATAAATCTGCATAGGTTAGATTTGCTATATCAGTTTCGCCCACTGGCTCGGCATCTTTAGCGGTCTTGTATTCACTACGCCTAAACTCCCAAATTGATCTTAATCTTTGCTGACCATCGACAACCTCCCATTCGTATTGACCATTGCTGATAGCACGAAGGTAAAATTTTGGAATATCTAAATCCCTAAGTATGGTATCTATTAAAAGTTGTTTTTGTTTTTTACTCCAAACAGGCCCTCTCTGATATTCGGGTTTTGGGTCTGTTTTTTCTTCCCTCCTTATTATGCTTGATATTGGTTTAGAATCAGAATAGCGTTTCATAGATTTATTTCTTTTCTATTATACTTCCCAAATACTTTCCGGTTAATGCTCGCTTATCCTTTAACTTTTTCTCAATTTCTGCAAGCTCGTCAAAATGATCCATAAACTTTTTCAATTGCGATGGCGGCAAAATCGGAATGCGTATCCTGCCAAGTTGTTCATAAGTTAAGTTTGCTCGAACAGCTCCATACTTTGTGTCATACGCTTCAATAACTTTCTTATACGCATCCGATTTCAAAAGCGTAAGAATAAACTCCGGTGGGATTTTAGCGTTTTTTGAGCGAAAAACAATGTAAATACCACTAACATAGCCGCCATCGCATTCCTCCGGCACAAGTCCGATTGATCCGACATTTACACGATGAGGATTATAAACTAAATCTCCTTTGTGAACTTTTTTGTACTTCTGCTTAATTTCCTCACCTAGCAAAACTTCGTTTTCAAAAACGCCGTATTTATTACTTACACCGAGAATTGAAAACTCATCGTCTGGAAAATCAGCAGGGCTGACTTTTTCGGTTTTTTTCTTCGATATAACCGCCCAAAAGCTCCATTTCATATTCACTTGGCGGTATAACTTCTATGTAGTCATAGACCCACAAACTATATTCGTTTTTCTTAATGTCTGCATTTTCTACCACGCAAGATTCAATTTCAGGAGATTTTTGCTCCCCATTGAAAGAATCAAGCATTGTAGGTAGATCGTTTCGGTTGATGCTTCTTTTCCTTGCCGAGAGAGTGTGTCCTACATCTTTTACAACGTAAAAGTAAGTATTTTTTCTTTTTCCTGCCTTTTCAAAATACACAATACTTGTTTTTGTGGGGGTATAGGGCACAAAAAGTTTTCTCGGCAAGGAAACTATCGAAAAGTTTTTTGCGTTTTCCATAACATATTCTCTGACCCTACCAACATCGCCTCCATCGCTCAAAAAGTTTTCTTTAACTAAAACTGCCGCGCGTCCTCCGTCATTTAAGCTATCGAAACAGTGCATCATACAAACAGCATCGCCAACCGAAGTATCAACCGGATATAAATTGCCGTATCGAGTTTTTTGAGAATAGGGAGGATTTGTTAGGACAATATCAAACTTTCCATGCTTGGGATTTGCAAAACTATCTTCCTTTTTAATGTTGCTGTGTCCATCACCAAACAAAATCATGTTCATTTTGGCGATGCGAGCGTTTGTAGTTATTTCTGACCCGTAGACAGTTTCCTTTTTTAGCACGTCTTCCAGTTTCTTGCTGGCTTTCATTCGGAGATTGAGATATTTATAACTTTCAATCAAGAAACCGCCAGTGCCACAAAATGGATCGTAAATTTTTTCTCCGATTTGCGGATTAACCATACTAACCATCGTTCTTACGATATTCCGAGGGGTAAAATACTCTCCGAGGTCTTTAATACTCAAGCCCTGATAGGCGTTTTTTAGAAAATACTCGAATGCGTCGCCCTTAATATCCGTGTCCGCCGCAGTTAGATTAAGAGAAGAAAGGCCATCAACAATTTCGCGCAGTATTTCGGGGGAATCTATTGGTAATGATTCGCTGAATATTGAGCCATATTTCTCGTTCATATTTTTCCACACGACATCTTTCATGTACGAGTGGAGTTCGGGCGCGGGCATATTTCGGAAATGCGTCCAGCGGATATGTTCGGGGAGAGGAGAATCTTCTCCGGCGTGCAATTTCAATTCGCACATCTCATCCATAATTTTGAGGAAAAGAATGTCAGAAAATGCACCAAATCGTTCCAGTCCAGCTTGTAATCCCGCCTCACGCAAAAGGTCAGATGCTTTCCGGAAAATATTTATAAGTTGTTCTCGCGAATACTGAACGTGCTCTGGCGCAGATAAAATTTCTGGTCCTTCTTTGAGAAAGCGTAGGGCGGTGTAGTGGTCAATAAATTGTCGTACATCTTCGCCGTCAATCTTCAGGGGACGATGTTTTGTTAGGTATCGGGTCGCAACGTAAGTATCGTTGTATGCAAAAACTAGAGGAGCTTCTAGTGGTTTTGCGTAAAGGTCTTCGGCTTGATTTAACGCTTGTGTTAAAGATTGATCTGATTTTTTTGCTTCAATAATCGCTATGGGATTATTTGTCCCTGCTTGATAAAGAACGAAGTCCGGTTTTTTCCCTCTCAATTTCGCTTTTTGCTCCTCTGTTTTTGCTCGTTGTTGATAAACAGTACAATCCGGCGAACGCTCATCAACGTCCCAACCTAAATTCCCTAACTGGGTTAGGATTGCTTGTGTTGTTGACGCTTCAAGACGTTTTGTGAGCATAGATTATTTTGTTAGTTCATCAATACCAATACCAAGGGCTTTCGCAATTTTTTTAAGCGTATCCAGTGTCGGATTCTGATTTTTGCCCGCCTCAATTTTGACAATGGTATTATTGGCAACATCGGAAAGGCGGGCTAGTTTCTCTTGCGAAAGCCCTTTGGATTCCCGCAATTTTCTCAAATTTTTTGATATATTTGACATATAGTATCGCGGTAGTAGAATTAGAGTATCAGTATGCCCTACTTACTACCATGATACTAGAAAATTTGAGAAGTGCCAAATCAGGGAGTTCCTTAGCCTTTTCCGCGCAGGGAGGGAGGGGCAAGGAAAAGAATCTTGTCGCCGCCAAAAATCCCGTCCGTCCGAGCGAGGGTGCGGCGGAAGGGGGGTGTGGGGGGAATTCCGCCGCACCCGAGCGAAATCAAACAGAGGCCAGCCCCGCCGCCCTGCTCGTTGAGAGCAGAACACCAAAGAAAAGTTTTGTTTTCCTTTTAGAAGAAAAAATCGGACGCGCGCAAATCAAAAAATGCGAACAAAACTTTTCTGTGGTGTGGCGAGCGTTAGCGAGCGGCGGCGAGGCAACCTCCCCCCAAAATTGTGAAAGTATTATCTGGTGCGCGGGACAGGAGTTGAACCTGCATGCCCTTGCGGGCGCTACCACCTCAAGGTAGTGCGTCTGCCGTTTCGCCACCCGCGCGTGGGAATACTATAATCGCATCTATATGAATTTTCAAGAATAAAAAACCGCCTCAAAGCGAGGCGGCTTAGAGTCCGAATGGGCTTAGAGAGTATTCATGTCCTACTGCGAGATAGAACCAGAGACCAAGAAAAATCGCAAATCCTACAACAATAGCAATCCGTTTCCGCCATCGTATCTCCTCGCGTGAAAACACCTGCCCTTCTTTTGCTTCAAACCCACGCAGGATTTTCTCAATCAGAAGCATGGCGAAGACAAACACAAATGCAAAAACACACACCAGTTGATATGGCATACGAATCCCCTTTATTGGACATATAGGAGAAGAACTGGGTTCAGTGTATCGCAAATAAACTAATTATGCAAACCAGGCGCTACGGAGTGTTTTTTTCTATAATAATCGGTGTTTTTACATTTTGTCCACCGAGTGTAAAACCGATTGCAAAAGCAAGGGTCAGTAAAATCAAAAGTATGATTGCAACGATCCAGATTTGTTTGCGCCGAGCGTTCGAATCGATTGGATTTGACATTTTTTCGTCCATAACTCTATAATTCTATTCTATGGCACATACCAAAGCCAAGGGGTCAACTAAATTAGGCCGTGAATCAGAATCTAAGCGTCTGGGCGTGAAACTGTTTGACGGCGAGCCGGTGCTTCCGGGCGAGGTAATTATCCGACAGCGCGGAACAAAATATTATCCTGGTTTGAACGTACGCCGCGGCGGTGACGACACATTATATGCGGCTAAAAAAGGCACCATTAAATTTGCGAATAAACGGCGCACGCGTTTTGATGGGGAACGGCGTATCGTGAAGGTTGTAAACGTAGTGCCTGTGCCAGCTAAGTAATTTAAATTTTAGGATTCCTTAACCGCCCTGACCGTGAGGGCGGTTTTGATTCCTTCGCCCAAATCTACGTCCACCTTGAACTCCCCCAGTGATTTGATGGGGTGCGGCAGGTGCGCTTTTGCGTGCACGTATCCTTTTTCGGCGAGTGCGTGATCGATTGTTTTCGCCGTGATTGAACCGAATACCTCGTTTTTTTCGCCGACTCTCATTTTAAACTCCAACGTCTCGTTTTGAAGGTGTGCCACTTCTTCATGGAGTAGCACGATGAGCGCCGCGTGCTCTGCGTTTGCCTCCGCTTGTTTTGCGGCAAGGTGTGCCAGCGCCGAGGGTGTCGCGATTTCCGCCAGTTTTTGCGGAATAAGGGCATTGCGAGCGTAACCTTCTTTAACCTCTTTTACCTCCAGTTTTTTTCCGAGTCCTTTTACGTCTTTTAGTAAAATAATCCGCATTATTTCAACATTATTTTCATCAGTTCAACCGCTTTTTCAAGTTGCGGATCGCGGTTTGCTTTCGCGTCCTCGTCCGAAATTTTTACCTCCACGTCCGGCGCCAGTCCTTTTTTGTCGATCTCCGTACCTTTCGGCGTAAGCCATTTTGCAATAGTGACCTTTACCTGTGCATTATCCGAAAGCGACAGGATATCCTGTACACTCCCCTTTCCGAACGTCCGTTCGCCGACCAATCGAATGCCCCGATTGTCGCGGAGAGCCCCGGCTAGAATTTCCGCCGCGGAAGCCGATCCGCCGTTTACAACCACCACGACCGGCATTTTCAAGAATGCTTCGTTGCCGCTGGCGCGTCGTTCGGCGGTATCACCATTGCGCATAGCTTCTTTTACCACTACGTCGCCGCGGTTCACAAACCAGCCGGCCAAGTTTACGGCCGCATCCAAGTACCCACCGGGGTTGTTCCGCAAGTCCAGCACAATACCTTTTGCTCCGTGGATCAAAAGCGCGAGCGAAGCGTCATAAAATAATTGCGGCGCGTTATTGTTAAAGTTATAGAGATGGATATATCCGATGTTCCCATTCTTGATCTCCGAATCCACCGTCGGAACCTGAATGACTTCGCGGACGATTTCAAAATCTTTCGTGTCGCGCCATCCCTCACGGTAAATGGAAAGCGTAATTTTGGTTCCGGGTTCGCCGCGGATTAATTTAATCGCGTCGTCCACCATAAATCCTTCGGTGGAAGTCGGGCCAATTTTTATGATCGAGTCCCCTGCTTTTAAACCCGCGCGCTCGGCAGGACTTTTCTTGAGGGGGGTGATAATCACCACTTGGGAATTTTTAAATCCCAGTTCGGCTCCGATTCCACCAAAACTCCCGGCAAGCTCCTGCTGGAACTTTTTCGCGTCTGTTGGCGGGAAATAAGTGGTATATGGGTCACCGGTTGCCGCGAGCATTCCTTTAATCGCGCCATCCAACAAGTCCCTGTCCTTCACGTTTTTAATGCTCACATAGTTGTCTTTCAGGATACTCACAGCTTCCCAGAAGAGCGGAAAGTTTTCGTTGATCAGCTGCTTGCTATCGGTGATGTTGATTACCTTCCGTTCGCTCGCATAACGCTCGCCGCCGTAAAACGCCGCGCCCAAAATAATAATTGCCAAGAAAATCCCACCGACAATCTTCGGCCATTTCGGTTTCAATTCCATAATGGTTTAATTTAATCAGGTTCCATTGCGCCGCGCAACTCGCTTCCGCGCGTCTTTCTATTCCCTACATCGTATCGTAGAATGAGTGCGTGGTGATTGATAAGGAATATCTCGAGGTTTTGAGAAAACGGAAGAAGGACACGCGGGTTTACCAAAAACATCAGATGACGGGGTTGATGCTTGCGGAGATTTTACACGACAATGCACACAAAGCGCTGTATATCAAGTTGGCGAAAAGCCACGGGGAACAGCGTCTGCTGGGGCTTGCAAAATTGGTAGCGGAGAATACAAAGGTAAAAAATAAAGGCGCGTACTTTATGCGCGTTCTATTTTCAAAAGATGATGGACAAAATTTGGGTCGTTGAACGGAAGGACGAGGAAAAATTCCTCCGCAAGAAAGCGGCGGCGTTTGATTTTTCGAATTCCACGAAAAAAGAGATACAGGAACTGTTGAGGCGCATGCGCGACGCGATGAATAAAGCGAACGGCGTGGGGCTTTCCGCAAACCAAATCGGACTTCCCTACCGCGTTTTTGTGGCGCAGGTGCCGGACGCGCAAGGGCACCTGAAATTTTACGCGCTTTTTAATCCTAAAATTGAAAAACCATCCACGAAAATGGAAACGTTGGAAGAAGGATGCCTTTCGGTCCCGGAAACCTACGGACCAGTGGCGCGACATTATCAGCTGGTTTTGAACGGACAGGATAAGCTCGGAAAAAAAGTAAAGATAAAAGCATGGGGACTTCTGGCGCGCGTGTTTCAGCACGAGATGGATCATCTGGATGGAAAGCTCTTTATTGACCGGGCAACGTCTACGAAGCGCGTGGCAAGAAAAGAAAAATAAACCTATGGCATCCATCGGCACTTTTGCATTTTTGGGAACTCCGCATTTCGCCGCGGTTATTTTAAAGCGCTTGATTCAAGCAGGCTTTATTCCCAAAACCGTTGTGACAAACCCCGATCAGCCGCTAGGGCGCAAAAAAATACTGACACCGCCGCCCGCCAAACAAGTAGTGTTGGATTTACCCGAAGATATTCGTAAAACCATCCGCGTATTCCAGCCGGAAAAATTCGATTCGGAGTTTCTGCTTGCGCTCAACCACTACGATTTTTTTATCGTTGCGGCGTTCTCGAAAATCATTCCAAAGGCCGTCCTTAAAATTCCACGGAAAGGTGTAATTGGGGTGCATCCCTCGCTTCTGCCGAAACTGCGGGGCGCGTCCCCCATCCAAAGTGCCATTCTGGAAGGTGCGGGTCAGACCGGAACCACACTTTATTTGATGGATGAAAAAGTGGATCATGGATCGATCTTGGTTCAAAAGACGCCAGAAAACACCGAACTGGATGCTATTACTTATCCTGAATTGGAAGAACGGCTCGCCGAATTGAGTGCAGATGCGCTTGTGGAGTTTCTACCGAAATTTGCGGACGGCTTGGTGACGCCACAACCGCAAGATGAATCTGCGGCGACGTTTACCAAAAAATTTACGACACAAGACGGATTTATTCCGTTCGACGCGCTTGAACGGGCGGAGAAGGAGGGTGGCGACATTGCTCGTGACATTAACAGAAAAGTACGCGCATTTAATCCGGAACCGAGTGCGTTTACCCTGAATCCATCGCAGGGTGGACTTCCCAAGCGGATGAAGATTTTAAAAACCAAAATCGAAAATGGCAAACTAAAACTTTTAACGGTTCAGTACGAAGGGAAAAAACCACAATCACTCCTCGTATAGCGGGTGTTCAAAATCACAAGACAATCTTTCGTAAAACATCCGCTGCAATTCGGCAATCTTCTAGGGCGTTATGAAGTCCCCTTGGTTTTGCCCCGAACTGCTGAAAAATTTCCTCCGAACGGATACTCCCCGTGTACCCTTGTTTTAATAAATGAATATAAGCAACAGGCCAAATATCCAGTACGTGATAATCATACTGTCCCCAGTCTATTCCCGCCGCATGTATGATCTTTTTGAAGTGGGTAATGTCCAGGGTCGCCGCCCAAGATCCGATAAGGACATCTGTCCCAAATTTTTCAAACACCATTCGCCCCACTTCTGCTTGGGAAGGAGCGCCTTTCAATAATTCTTCGGAAATGCCCGAGGCAGATTTAATTTTTCCTTTCAGATCGGCAAGGATATACGAAGAAAAAGAATCCTTCTCCTCCAACGTTTCTTTATCCAAAAGAATAGCCCCAATCTGAACGGGTTCCGTTTTTCCTTCAAAATCGATACATAAAATGTTTTTTGAAAATTTCATACAATGTGGCTGGCCGTCTTGAATGGAACGCAATGCAGATCTTTCGGTTGCAGGTGTTGCATGGAAAACATAAGAATTTCCTTCCTCTATTTTTCAACAAGTTTAAAATCGCTTGAAAAAATATCTGCTGGCTTCAGTCCTAATCCCCCGGTGTATTGATACAAATTTCTGTGTCCCTCTTCAGATTCAGCCTTGATTCTGATTGTTCCATTCGGATTATAGCCGTCGATAACAACGGGGATATTGTGAAAAATAGCGCAACTACCCTGTGGAATGACATATAAATCATTTTCTCCTCCGTGCTTTTTATATTCGTCTAAAATGCGACCCTGCAGTTTCTTAAAAAAAATGAGCTTTGCACTATCATGTTCGTCCATGTTTTTTACCGGATTAAAAAATCTTCTAACCATTTTTTCATCCCGAAAGATCCTTCCCAATGCCGCATAAACGGAATTAATCCAGGAAAAATCGGCCGTTAGATGCATAGCCTCTTTTGAATTCTCTACCGCATAAAACAATTGCGCGTATAAATTCTTGTCTTCCTGATTTCCACTCCAGACATCTTTGTCTTGATCAATTCTGCTCTGTTTAACATCGTTATCACTGGGAGCTATTCTGGCAAGAATGCCCTGCTTTAAAACAACGTCAAGTATTTTATCCAATGTTAACCCTTCAGGATTCTTAAAAAGTTCATCAAGGGCTCGATCATATTCTGCCCTCCAAGCCGAGGTTTCCAAATGTTTGTTTTCTATTGGGTTCGATTCCATAATCTTGATGATATAAGCTCCATCAAAAGATTACCAGCTGTGTTCCTCGGTTCAGTACCAACCAGTTTCAATCAGTATGAGCGTTATTTTGAGGCTGTTCTAGCGGTCGCTCTGGCCCGTCCCGGTCTTATTTTCTGGCTAATATTAGGTTTTTTAGGATGTTCGAAATTAAAAGCCAAATTCCATTTAGAATGAAAAATAAAATAATATATTTTACGAAAAATAGCATTAAATTTTGCTTGGCATAAGCATGAAAAGTTGTGTCATTATAGGAAAAGTTAGATCCAAAAAATGCATTGAATGCAATTCCTTGATCTGTACCATACAAAAAACAAAAATCTTTCCCAGGAATTATCTCATAATTTTGCTTCCCGCTCACGCCCCAACCCGAAACAAATTCAGGACGCTCTTTCAATTTCTTAAAGTTACAGTCGAACTCTAACTCTTCGTCACTACTTAGTACGCTAAATGCGGCGGTGCTAGTGGGGTTTTCATAGATTACTGGTTTTGGGATGAAATCGAGTTTTATATGTATTTCATAAAACCGGATATGCAGAGGGACTTGTAATATATCTGCTATTAATAGTTTTAACGGATGTTGGTCTGTGCCTGTTATTTGCGCATCGCTCAAAGAAAAAGGGCTGCTTCCAAAGCTTCCTAGGTCAGTCTTTGTGAACGGACTATAGAGATAAATAGAAACCAGAAAAGGGAGGAAGAAAACAAGTAAAGTTCTTACGCATACCAGGAAATACTTTTTCCCTAAAAACCTCATAGCTGTGTCTCCTGAATGAAATCCGAACTTTTTACCAAACCAATCCTGACGAAAATTGACCGCCTCCGCTTCGCTCCGGCGGAACGCTCGGGCGCGGCGGAATTCCCCCCACACCCCCCTTCCGCCGCGCCCTCGCTTCTGGCATTTCGGCGAAAAAATCCGGCGGCTATCTAATAAATCCTCCGTGTATCAAACAGCGATATACAACTTTTGATTTTAGCAAAATTTCCTCTTGACCAGCAAAGTTTTCTAAAACACCTTTGACTGTAAATTGGTATGCCCATTCGCCATCAGAAAACTTTGCTGGTCCTCGAACTGGAATAATATCGCTGTATTCCTGCATGAGCGCACGGCGTAGGAAATCGTACACATCTTTTTCGCTAATATTTTCGTCGAGCACGAAGCCAAAATAATTTGCGCCCCATACTGGTTTCTCATCCTCGTATACGATTTCCTCGCCGATAAAGTCGCGTCCACCAAAATAAGAGTCGTGATAAATAAGTCCGTCTTTTTCAAAATGATAATCCTCTGATTTCAAGCGAGAGGGCGCGACTTTTGGCGCGGTCTTGTTGGCATAAGTCGTCTTGTTTGCCTCGTTTAGAAATTTTGAGAGGGTTTGGATGTCCATAATTATTTTTTGGAAACGTAATCAATTATTTTATCCCAATCGAGATTATCTTTCGTGTAAAAACGATCAACAACATCCTTCGTCATCTCGTTAATTTTCTTTACATATAATTCCTTAAATACCTCGTCCCGTTTCTTTGCCTCTTTATCGAGAGGTTGAATTATTTTCTTGTATAGTTGGTCATCGCCGGAAACGAGTTCCCAAAAAGCTTGTCCGCAGATTTTGCAATAACTCAAATCCGGATTTTTGTTCACTTTATGGGGGACATTATCTCGTCCGTACATACAACCATTTACGGATATAATGTCTTTCTTGCCTGCCGCGCGAAGAAGTTTCTTTGCGTTACGAAGATTTTTCTTCATCGTGTTTACCTGATCAGAATTACCCCAGTTTGGGCCAGATTTAATTCCAACGACATAAGTTTTCCCGTCTCGTTCAAAAATGAGGTCAACGCTTCTGTAAATTCCTTCCTCCGCTTTTTTGCCACTTTTTCGCATCTTTGTATCAAGGACAAATTCATCCATATCGATACAATTGGCCTCTAAAGCATGTGATTTAATCTCTGAAACAAGGCTATTGCTCAGTGTCGTTTTCCCAGACCCTCCATTGCCAGATATAAAAATGAACTTATATCTTCCTAAACAGAAATCTATAATTTTTTTTGCGACTTGTTCGCCTGAGTAATATTTCATTATTTTTTATTATATCGCTTCCGGCAGAATTTGCTGAACAAAGCATCTCGAGCGGGATAACCTATCACGAGTTGGTTGCGGGACTTGGATTCGAACCAAGATGACATGATTCAGAGTCATGTATCCTACCATTAGATGATCCCGCAAATGCACGAACGTCCCCACTATACAAGAAATTTTGATTATTTCAAACGCACATGAAAGAATTCTATCGATTCAAAAGTAGTATAATATGCTACCAATTGTGAGTAAGATATCCATTACTATTTTACCAACGATTCCTGTTGCGTTCAGCATACGCATCGCCGCTTTATCGCACAACCAACAATAGCGAAACGCTATACAAAACACCTTAAAACGTTTACTATCTTTAAGCTATGGCACAGACGCGCGGCGACGTTGTTTTGCGTTTTGACAACGTATCATTCGGTTTCAGTCACAAAAAACCGCTTCTCAAGGAAGCTTCTTTTGGTTTGCGTGAAGGAGCGAAATTCACGCTGATGGGTCAGAACGGTTCCGGAAAAACGACGATTTTTAAGTTGATTACGGGAAAGGTAAAACAAGAAGAGGGATCGGTGATCTATAAGGAAGGCGCCACAATTGCGCTTGCGCGTCAGGTAATTCCCCGCGATCAGATGGATATCCCTGTCCGCGATTTTTTTAAGGAGGCATTCCCCGGGCAAACCATCTATAACATTGACCGACGGATTGAAAATATTCTGGAGGTGGTAAATCTGCATGCTCCACTTGAAAAAAAGATCCGCGCTTTTTCCGGCGGCGAGCAAGCTCGTTTGTTGTTGGCATTCGCCCTTATTCAAAACCCCGATCTGCTACTGCTTGATGAACCTACCAACAACCTTGATAAGGCGGGTATCGAGCATCTTACGAAGTTCTTAATCGAGTACCCGAAAACCTGTCTTGTTATTTCGCACGACGCTCAATTTTTAAACGCCTTCACACACGGGGTGCTGTATTTAGATTCCTTCAATCAAAAAATCGAACAATATACGGGAAACTATCTGAAAGTGGTGGAAGCAATCACGGAGCGCATCGAACGGGAACGCCGCTCGGCGGTTCGGAAAGCAAAAGAGGTGGAACACCGGAAAGAACAGGCGAACTTTTTCGCCCAAAAAGGAGGACATATGCGCGATGTGGCGAAGAAAATGCGCGAAAAAATCGAGTTCATCGAAGGTGAAAAAATCGAAGAGCGGCAGGAGGACAAAATCATCCGTTCATTCGTCATCCCCTGCCAAAACGAGATCACGGGCGACATCGTAAAACTCACTTCCGTTTCCGTCATGCGAAACCATAAACCTACGGCGAAGAAAGTGACTATCCATTTGAAACGGAAGGATAAATTGGCGCTGAAAGGGCCGAACGGAATCGGGAAAACAACACTTTTAGAAGCACTTGCGTCCGGAAAAACAAAGGGTATGGAAATTGCACCTGGTACAAAAATCGGTTTCTATCGGCAGGATTTTTCAACGTTGGATTATGAAGAAACGGTGTATCAGTCGCTTACGAACGTCATTGCCGATCGGCACGACGTAACCGAACAGCACCTTCGGTCAACGGCAGCCGGATTTCTGATCGGTCCCGAGATGATGCAGGTTCGGGTGGATCACCTGTCCGAAGGCCAGAAAGGGCTTCTATCATTCGCGCGACTTGTCCTCCAAAGACCGGGGTTATTAATCCTTGACGAACCTACAAATCACATTAATTTTCGCCATCTTCCTGTTATTGCCAAGGCGCTTCAACTGTACGACGGTGCAATGATTTTGGTGAGTCATATGCCGGAATTTGTGAAAGAAATAAAAATAACTCAAGAGTTGGACTTGGGATCCTGATCATCAAAAAATTTCTGGTTGACGCACGATTTTTTGTATAGTATGATGTATCTGTCGTTGGCCGCGAAGGCCATTTTTTTATGGAGATTAGAAATATCGCAATTATCGCACACGTAGACCACGGGAAGACCACCCTGACTGATGCCATCATGCGCCAAACCGGCGCGGCGAAAGAGGGTGTTTCCATGGACTCCAACACGCTTGAACAAGAGCGCGGTATTACGATTTACGCGAAAAACGCATCGATTATGTACAAGGGCACGAAAATCAATATTGTGGATACGCCGGGGCACGCGGATTTTAGCTCCGAAGTGGAACGCGTTCTGCGCTCAATCGATTCCGTGCTGTTGGTAGTGGATGCACAGGAAGGGCCGATGCCACAGACACGTTTTGTGCTCAAAAAATCATTGGAGTTGGGATTAAAACCGATTGTGGTAATCAATAAAATCGACAAAGCCGCGGCAGACCCCGCAAAATGCGAGGAACATGTGTTAGAACTTTTCTTGGAACTGGGTGCTAGTGATAATCAGGCAAATTTTCCCGTGGTCTATGCGAACGGTAGAGCCGGCATTGCAAAATTAAAAATGGAAGACGAGTCAAAAGATCTCTCACCTTTATTAGATGCAATCGTAAAGCATATCCCTTCAGCATCCTCGGAAGAGCTGACCACAAAGACGCTCCGGCTACAGCCATTCAACTTAGGGTATGACAACTTTTTGGGCAGACTCGCGGTGGCGCGTGTGTACGAAGGCATTCTGAAAACGGGCACTAATGTATTTATAAAAAAACCGAGCGGAGAAACGCGTTTAGGAAAAGCCACAAAACTTTTTACCTTTAACGGACTGGAACGCGTGGAAACACAGGAAGCGATTGCGGGAGACATTGTTCTGGTCGCAGGACTCCCGGATATCGATATCGGCGAAACCGTAACGACCGATGCAAACGCAGAGCCGCTTCCCGCAATTGCAATCGGAGAGGCCACAATCGCGCTCAATTTTTTGGTGAACAACTCGCCGTTTGCGGGACGCGAAGGGAAATATGTTACGTCGCGGCAGGTACGCGAATATCTGGAACGCGAACTCGAAGTGAACGTTGGTCTTAAAATTGATTTTGCCTCTCCTGACAGTTTCCGTGTGTACGGTCGTGGAGAATTGCATATCTCGGTACTCCTTGAAAATATGCGCCGCGCTGGATACGAGATCCAGGTTTCACAGCCGCAAGTCATTATTCGCGAGGAAAAGGGGGTAAAGTTGGAACCGTTTGAAGAAGTTCTGGTGGATACTCCGAAGGAATATCAGGGCGTTATTATCGAGCGTTTGGGGACAAGAGGTTTTGTGCTGGAAGATATCCCCCATTCCCACGAAACCGCTGTACGGCTGATGTTTAAAGGCCCTACGCGCGGACTATTGGGCTACCGCAACCAGTTTATCATTGATACAAGCGGGGAAGGTATTCTGGCATCACGCATGATAGGATTTCAACCGTTTGCAGGTGAGATTAAAAAACGCCAAGTGGGTTCCATGATTTCGATGGCAACCGGAAAAGCTCTTGGATTTTCGCTCTGGACGCTTCAAGAACGCGGCGTCCTTTATATCGGACCCGGTACGGAAGTCTATGAGGGGATGGTGATCGGAAATACCGCGAAAGGCGAGGAAATGAAAGTGAACCCGACAAAAGGAAAGCAACTGAACAATATGCGTTCGTCGGGCGCCGACGAGGCAATCGATCTAACGCCGCCTTTCACGCTTACGATTGAGCGCGGGCTTGAAACCATGAGCGACGATGAATATTTGGAGATCACACCAAAAAGTGTGCGACTCCGGAAACAATATCTTACTGAAGTGGACCGCTCTCGAGCAAAGCGACAGGAAAAATAAAACTCCAGAGACATAATAAAAACCCACCACAGAAATGTGGCGGGAGGAATAATTAGTCTGCTCAAACTGAAGTTAACCGACAAGATGGGGAAGCTTGCTTCGTTCCCACCAGCTACTCAAAATCAACCCGGGGATAGCGGTGGCAACGTATGCGAACGTCATCAGAACAAAGATCTGATCGACGATGCTTACGCCAGCTTTACTGTAATCGCCAATCCATTCTGCCGGAGCTAACGACAGCAGAGTGAGCGATCCCGCGAGGATGAAGCAGGCACCCAGCAAGACTACAGAATCCCAATTTTCCAGATACCGCGCTACAATACGCGGAAAGCTGGCTTGTCCTAGAGTCGCCGCAAAAACAACCGTGGCAATAAGAGATGCCACAACAAGGATGGATCCAATGATAATCGGGAACATAAACCTTCTCCTTTATAGTGGTTTAAATTGTTAATTTATAACTATAATAAGTGTAGCATATGCCACATTATTTTGTCAATAGCACAAAAAACCGTTGTTTTATATAGCAAAAGTGGCTAGCGAAACCAGTTATTTAGCGTCTACCTCCGCGTGACGGGAAGTGTCGTGGCCCAAAAGATGATCTTCCGCCCGTGAAACGCGAGCCGTACCCGGAACGCGACGGCGGACGCCGCCCAAACACATGCCGGGACGGACGATCCTCCGGAATACGATCCTGTTCACGTGCCGGAGGAAGTTCCGGAAGTTTTGAAAGCGGCAATACGGAACGGATCAGACGCTCGATCCCCCGAATATCGTTTCGCTGGTCGGGCGTGGCAAACGATATGGCGTGCCCTACGCCGCCCGCGCGGCCCGTGCGGCCAATCCTGTGCACATAATCTTCAGCGGTGCCGGGAAGATCAAAATTCAGAACCAGTTCAATCCCCTTCACATCAATGCCACGTGCGGCGATATCGGTTGCTACTAACACGCGATACTTTCCGTTTCGAAACCCTTCAAGCGCCTCGCGCCGCTGTGAGAGCGAACGATTGGAGTGAATCTCTGCGCCTGCGTGTCCCATAGCGCGCACGTTCGCGGCTATTTTTCGTGCGGCATGTTTTGTCCGCGTGAATACCAAAACGGATCCGCGATACTCAAAAAGCACTTTTTCAAGAAGACGGGGCTTGTCATGCCGCTCCACAAAAAATATTTCCTGCGTCACACTTTTTGCAGCCGTTCCCGACGGCGCAATCTCAACCCGTGTCGGCAATTTCATATAAGCGCGCGCGATCGCGACAATATTGTCCGGCATCGTAGCGGAAAACAGCATGGTCTGCCGTTCGTGCGGAACCGACTGCAGAATGCGTTTCAGCTGCGGTGCAAAACCCATATCGAGCATCCGATCTGCCTCATCCAGCACCAACATGGAAATCTCGTTCAGGCGCAGTGTTTTATGTTCCAGATGGTCTATAATCCGGCCCGGTGTTCCGATAACAATCAAAGGGCTTCTCCGTAGCGCGGCGAGCTGTTTCCCCATCGCTTCTCCGCCGATGAGTACCGCGGCGCGCAATCCAACCGGAAGACCCACTTTGTGAAGTGCTTCATAAACCTGCAGTGCCAATTCCCGGGTCGGAAGAACAATCAGCCCCTTTTTACCGGAAAGCGAGGCCTGAATCATGGGAATCCCGAATGCCAGGGTTTTTCCCGTCCCTGTCTGCGCAATGCCGATTAAATCTTTCCCTTCAATCGCAACGGGAATCGTTTTTTCCTGAATCGGTGTCGGGATAACAAAATTAAGTTTCGATAAAATCGAAAGAATATTCGGTGCAATTCCGAGTCCGTAAAAACCCTGCGGTTCCTTCATATACCCGCACTATACCACACTTTTTCCACTTGTACACTAAAATGCTTCTTGTCCTGACTGCTATAGTTTGTTAGAGTAGCACTACAATGTTCCATTTCGATAATTCCACTTTTGAATGGTTTGAGGCGATGCTGGTATTTTTTTCGACTCTCGTAGCCGATCTCCTTTGGGCGATTTATATCCGGCGTACTACGGAAGGTAAGGCGCTACAATCTGCTATCTTTTCGGGCGTTATTGTTTTTCTTGGAGCATTTGCGGTTGCCGGCTACGTTGAAAATTCATGGTATCTTTTCCCCGCGGTTCTTGGAGCTTTTATCGGAACTTTTTTTATCGTAACTCTCGATAAGAAAAAAGAAACTACCAAGCCGTAGGATGCCGCTTGGTTTCTGCAACTAAATAGCGGTCGATCTCATCCACAAAGTTGCTTCGGTTTTCTTCAATGCGCGCAATTTGAAAATGCCTGCTATTGTATTGGAAATATGCCACATTGTGTTCGTGTGCTTCTTTAATAAGCGTCTTAACCTCGTTTTCCGTCATTGCGCGCAATGCTTTTAAACCTTGTGGATCTCCTTCAATCTTAAAGCCGTGAATTAATTTTGAATTTGAAAACAATCCCATTATTTTGATCAGTATAAAATACCTCTATATGATGTCAATTTTTTTAGATATGCAGATAGCGGCGGATAGCAACGATGCTTGAAAAAGCGCCGAGCCCTACCGAGAACAAAATCTGATAAAAAAGGATGGAAAAGAGATTTGCCTGAAAATATGCCTGCAAATTCATCTCGGGAATAAATCGCACGATATACGGCGAGGTGAAATTTACAATGGGGACCATCACCCCGAAACTCACAACCGCCGCGATCATGCCGTACAGAATTCCTTCGAGCACAAAGGGCCCTCGCACAAAACTATTCGACGCGCCCACCATACGCATAATCCCGATCTGTTCGCTGTTTGAATAAATAGCCAAGCGGATCGTCGTGAAAATAACGGTGACGGCAAGGATTGCCAGAAAAAGCGTAAGCAGCATCCCACCTTTTTTTACAGTGTCGATAATTCCGACAAGCTTTTCGATGACGACTTGGTTTTGAGCGTAGGTTACCTTATTCAACATCTCTTTCAGATTCGCATTATTCAAATACTCCGCGATGGTGTTGTATTCGTGTGGATCTTTTGCTTTAATGTTCAAAGATGTCAAAAGCGGATTGGTGTCTAATTCATCGAGCGTCTGCGTCACATCCGCTTCGTCTTTATGTTTCTCTTTAAATAACACAAGTGCCTGATCGCGCGAGATATACTCCACATTTTTAACCTCGGAGAGATTTTCAATCGTACGCTTGATATTCAGAACGGAATCCTCGGATACATTGCTTTTGAAATAAACGCTGATATCGATCTTGTCCTGAATGGAGACGACGGCGCTTTTTCCGACGACATTCAAAAGCAGTAAGCCGGTGAATACCAGCGACGATAAAAACATGATGCTAATGGTGGAAAAGGATAAAAGTCCGTTTCGTAAAAACCCTTGCCAGCCGTATTTTATGATGCGTGATAGAGTAACGATCATATTAGCCGATAATAAATCGCCCGTTCGCTTCGTCCTTTATAACCATTCCGTTTTCAAGCGTAATAACTCTCTGCCCCAGAGTATTCACGATTTCCTTATCGTGCGTCGCCAAAATCACGGTACTGCCCAGCTCGTTGATTTTTGTGAGAAGTTTGATCACCTCCCAGGTGTTAAACGGGTCGAGGTTTCCAGTAGGCTCGTCTGCAAGCAATACGTCGGGCCGGTTGATCATGGCGCGGGCGATTGCAACACGCTGTTTTTCTCCACCTGATAATTCTGCCGGAAAACTCCCCTCCTTGTTTTTAAGCCCTACCATCTCGAGTGCCTGTGGGACGTAGTCCACAATTTCCTTCTGCGGGCGCCCCGCTACTTCAAGCGCAAAGGCAATATTTTCCGCAACGGTTTTTTTTGCCATTAACCGAAAATCCTGGAAGATAACGCCGATGTGGCGGCGGAACTCCGGAAAGTCCCTGGACTTCAATTTATTCACCTCGTATGTCCCGAAGAATATCTGCCCTTTAGTCGGCATTTCTTCCGCAGTTAAAAGACGCACCACGGTTGACTTGCCCGCTCCGGACCGACCCACAACAGAAACAAACTCTCCCGGCTGGATTTTGAAGCTTACTTTATCGAGCGCAACCATTCCGCGACTGTACGTCTTTGTAACGTTTTGGAAAATAATCATCGTTATCTGTAGTTATGTTAGCAGATTTAAGGCAAATTTTCACTTCTTTTTCAGCAAAAGATCTAAATTGCCCTCCAAAACCTCCTCGACGCGCGAAAATTTCTCTCCCGTGGCATGATCTTTCACTTGTTTATAGGGGTGGAGCACATACGAACGAATTTCGTGCCCCCATTCGGGTTTTACCTTCACCCGTAAGTTGGAAAGTTCTTTTTCGTGTCTTTCTTCCATCAATTTAACCAACTTGGCTTTCAAAAGCGCGAGCGCTTTTTCTCGGTTCGCCGACTGCGCACGCTCCGCCTGTGCGGATGCCACTAACCCCGTGGGCAAGTGAATAATCCGTACTGCTGTCTCAACTTTGTTCACATTTTGACCGCCCGGACCACCGGAACGGAAAAACTCCACTTTTAGATCACGCTCGGGAATCGCAATTTTGGATGCCTCTACCGCCGGTAACTCGGGTAAAACCTCCACAAGTGCGAACGAAGTGTGCCGTAACCCTTTTGCATCAAAGGGCGAGATACGGACCAGACGATGTACCCCGTATTCGTCCTTAAGGCGTGTATAGGCGCTCTCGCCACGGATTTCAATGACTCCGTCGCTCACAAGCGTCGCCTTCCAGCTCTTTTTTTCCGCAAACCGCACATACATACGCAAAAGGATCTGTGCCCAATCTTTTGCGTCGTCACCACCCGCACCCGCCAAGACCGAAACAGTTGTGATGTTAGGGTTAGAATTCATTTTAAGACACTATCAGCTTACTTACTTGCATATATCTTGTCACAGCATTTAAGGACATATATATTTTTTTAAATTTCTCTACCCCATTTTGCTTAATAATTGTCTCTACCGCACTTCCTGCAAAAGGATAGGAAATGTCTTGAGGGAGGGTGCTAAATAAATCGAATATTTTTTCGAAATTCAGATTTTCAGACTCATTCCTCTTGTTTTTCCAATACTCGAGAGGTTTCTGTTTCCACAACGCCATGCCGTCAACTGAGGACCAGCCAAAAAGTACGGCAACTCCTTCCTCAAAAAACGGGTGAGGTCTGCCCAAATTCTGAAACATAATTGCATGAGTAATTTCGTGGGGGTGAAATTTGTACACCGAAACCACCCCATTCTCATCAAGGTTTGCTCTTCCCTTTGAATGATTATTCCCGGAGTATCGTTCCATTTGTTCCGAGTTGACATAACAATACTGAATTTTGTGCGGCAGATTTCCAAAACTAAACACCATCCGTATTCTTTTGACATGATTTTCTAGCTCTTCCTTAAGTTCCTCTGTAAAGTCGGTTTTTGACACTCCGTATAAAACAAAATTTTCGGTTTCACCGTTTAGTTCTAAATTACTTTTTAGCTCTGAAAAATCCATTGGAGCCACCTCCCGGATTTGAACCGGGGACCTTTGCTTTACGAAAGCACTGCTCTACCAGCTGAGCTAAGGTGGCTTAATTAAACTGGCGCTGATAACTAAAAATTTACAACAAAAAGTCACTAAAATCAATACGAATGTGGATGCGTAGCCCAATGTCTCTGCGAAGAGTAAGACTTGGGCGTCGCCCCGGAGACACTCTAAGCAGAGACATTGGGCGGAGCAACCAAAACCCCGCCTTTAGGGCGGGGCTGGTGGCACATCATAAGCCGGATTCTGTTTAGGCGACAATTTCTCTGGGTCATTGATTACTCGCGGACTCGAGCGACTCAAATGTCCACCCGATGGCGAACAAGTACGGTCTTGCACCTCACAAGGAATTTTGCCGTTTCACCTCCGCGTTTTTATCCCCATTACGGAGTTGGGCCGTCTAGCTTGGGATCGGGCCCTCCTTCAGCTTTCGCTTCAGGACGTCACTGTTCGCACCTCTATCCTTACGGACGACGGCCGTTAGCCGCTGCGTTGCCGATTCTGTTTTCACAAAATTAGCAGGTGTCCGGACTTTCCTCCCCCTCACGCGAAACGTAAGAGAGCTGTCGCTTGATGTGCCGCTTAGATTATACCAGAAACAATCGTATTGACAAGTTTTTAAATGGTGTTAATATGTATCCAGCATCATTCACAAATGCAATCACAATCTAAGGAAAAGCTGTATGGCCTCTATCCGTGCTGTTGAGTTAAGATCAAAGATTATCGCAATGCCAAGCGATTTTTTCGAATCGCTTACATTTGGCGAGTTACAAGTTGATGATATGTTTATCGCATTTCCTCTTCCTGGAGATAATTCCGGACACGGAGGCTTTATTGGAAAGCATCTTGTATTTTTAAAGAATCATCCACGCGAAAACCCGGACTGCCCCGAGTTTCCATTCAATGCAACGGACATGATAAACGGCATAGCGGCGCATTGTTCCAGAGGAATGCTTGTTATTCAAGTTTCTTTCGCCCGTTGATTTTTTCATTCAGAATCGCCCATCTTTTGGGCGGTTTTTTATAAGAGCACATCCAATGCTCGATTTACCAATGCGTCAGCTTCTTTATTTTCTTCCCGCGGGATATGCACAAAACGCACACTTTTAAAATCAAGTGTTAGATTCCATAGTTCCACAAAAAGCGGTTGTAAATCCTGATCTTTTATTTTATATTTCCGGTTCATCTGGCTCACGATCAGTTCGCTATCCGATCGGATTTCAACTTCTGCTTTTATCGCCGCATCTCCGCCAAGTAAATGCTTGGCTTTTTTAAGCCCAAAAATCATCGCTTTGTATTCAGCTACATTGTTGGTGGTATCTTCTATCCGCTCACCGTATTCTTTTCCACCAGTTGCCGAATCTTGAATTACTACACCAATTGCCGCAGGTCCTGGATTTCCACGCGCGCCGCCATCCGTATATAGAACAAGCGGTTTCATTTTTCTAAAACTACTTTCCATGGGAATGGTTTATTCGCCGGAAGTGTAAAAGCAGCTGCCGCACGATGGCCACCGCCATGGTTATAGCGCGCGGCAACTTTTGAGACGTCAAATTTACCATCTTTATCGCATCGCATAGAAAAATATCGGAATCCGTTCCGTTCGTGCCAAACAACCGAAAACGGCTCTCTGATATGCCAGAGCCGAAACCCAATCTGTGAGTTCAAAATCGGCGAATTGACCGCTAAAATCTTATAACCCGCAAAACTCACTAATTCGGCATTCTTGATAAGCCGCTCTACAAGGTAATTTTCGTAGTCCAAAAGCAGCTTCCCCTGCTCCAGCACTTTTACTCGGGTTTTGGGTGAGGAGAATTGTTTCATGATTTTGTCGAATTCTGAAATCTCAAAACCACCCCACCCGAAAAACGCCGAAATTTTTTTTGTATCCGGAAATCTGAACTTCCATAGGTCAAAATCTTCAATATGGAGTAAAAGTCTCGGAACAGGTTTTTGAGGATTAAAATAATTCCATGCAAGCACGGCTCCGGAGTGATTGTTATCAAATACATGTTCCCGTGCACTTTCCACGTCTTCTTTGCTGGTAACATGGTGATCAATAATCACCAACTTCTTCGCGGCGCGTTCAATCTTTTTAATGGCTTCCGCCGGAAAGCTATTATCAAAAACATAAACCTCCCGCCCCTTGAAAGAAACGTGTGGAATTTTCCGTGGCTCAATCGGCAGATACTGCGCCTTCCCCCCAAACTTTTTCCAAGCTACCCACGCCGCACCCGTTCCGTCCGCACAGCGAGAATGATACAAAACAAGGATTTTCTTCACAGAAGCTATTGTATCGGGAACTGCGGATTATTTCAACGCTTCAATTCCCGGTAGTTTTTTGCCAGCTAGAAACTGGAGCATTGCTCCACCGCCCGTTGAGATAAAAATATTTGGCGGGATTTTTGCGTTCTTAAAATACTTGTGCAATGCCGCCGTTGTTTCGCCGCCGCCCACAATCGTACGCGCCCTTTTGTTTGTCAAAATCGCTCTCCACACTTCCCGCGTGCCGTTTTCACATCCTTTAATCGCGAAATATCCCGGCGGGCCGTTCCAAATAATGGCGCGCGCTTTCACGATCTGCGCTTGAAACCGTTGGATGGTGCTCGGGCCAATATCTAAAACACACTCATGGTTGATCACGGTGTCGATCGGCAATAGGATTTTTGCTTCTTTCTGCATTTGTTTTGCAAACAAGATCCGGTTCCAGTCCACCAGCGATTTTCCCATCGGCAATCCCTCTGCCGCAAAAAACGTGTTCGCGACCCCTCCGGCCATCAAAAAACAATCCGCTTTTTTCGAAAAACGTTTCATGACATCAAGTTTGTCCGAAACTTTTGCGCCGCCAAAAATAATGATGAACGGATGCGGCTGGCGCTCCACCGCAACGCTCAAACATCCCACTTCCTTCTCAAGCAATAAACCGGCATACGATGGAATAAAACGCGTAATCGCGTCTATAGAAGCGTTCGAGCGATGAGAGACGGCAAACGCGTCATTTACGTAAAAATCTCCGATGGAGGCGAGTTGACGCGCTAAGCGTTTGTCATTGTTGTCCTCTCCGGGCAGAAATCGTAAATTTTCAAGCAAAAAAAGATGATTTTTTGTCCGCTGGTTGGTGAACCCAACCTTTTGTTTGATATTTTTAAAATTAAATTCAGGAATAAATTCAACTTTCTCGCGAATACGTTTTCCTATGCCTTTTGCGAAAGGGCGCAAACTCAAGGCAAAATCTTTGCCTGTCGGACGCCCTCGATGGCTTAATAACACGACACGAATGTCATGTGCCAATAAATAACGGATGGTTGGTAAAACCGCCTCCAGGCGAAAATTGTCCTTTTCCTCTTCTTTTTCGACATTCAAATCCACTCGCAAAAGACATACTTTGTCCCTGTACTTTTGTAGGTTGAGTTCAGAAAGTTTCCGCATCGGTTTTATTATACCGCATCGGTTCCTTAAAATGCTCTATAATCAATAACGATGGCAAAAAAACAGGTGCTAATACTGGGCGGTGGGTTTGGCGGCTTGCAAACCGCATTGCGACTATCGCGCAAAATCAAAAAATACGGACTTCAAAACGCCGTTTCCGTGACACTTGTAGACAAAAATTCCTACCATACATTTACCCCACTTCTTTATGAAATTGCAACCACGTCGGATGCGATTGCCGGCCGTCGCCAGCTCAAAAACCTTGTCACGTTCCCGTTGCGGACGCTTCTTTTGCCATCGGTAGAGATTCTTACGGACACAGTAAAAAAATAGACACTAACGCCCGCACCGTTTTTCTTTCTTCCCGTTCGCTTCCGTTTGATTATCTGGTACTTGCCCTTGGAACCGAAACAGTTTTTCCGCCCATTCCGGGGCTCAAAGAATATGCATTACCCATCAAAACATTTAATGACGCGATGCTCATCCGCGATGTCGTACTTGCAAAAATTGAAAATGGAAATCCCGAACTCCAGATCGTCATTCTTGGAGGCGGGCCAACCGCGGTGGAACTAGCCGGAGAACTGCGCTCGTGGCTGAATGAGTTCGACAAGCAAAAGGGCTCCGCCATCCAATCTTCCGTTACGCTTATGGAACAAACACCCCGGATTCTTGGATCGTTTCCCGAACGGATGCGCACGCTTGCTTTACGCCGCCTTGTCCGTTTCAATATTACTCTTCGGACCTCCGAAACGGCCATCTCCGTTCGATCGGGGGTGCTGGAATTAAAATCTGGAGCGACGCTACCGTGGTCTGTTCTTATCTGGGCCGGAGGAAATCATCCTTCCGTCGCTACGGCGAGTCTGACAGCACTCAAAAAAAACGAACGCGGGCAGATCAACATCGCTCCCGATACATCCGTTTCTAGGGAAACTACCGGGGACGCGCAGCGCCATATGTTTGCAGTCGGCGACGGGGCCGTGTTCTTAAACTCACGCACGGGATACGCCGTACCCCAGGTCGCGCGACCCGCCATCCTGCAAGGGAAAATCGCCGCAGACGCCATTCTTGCGGATTTGCGACGCGAGCAAGGACAATCAGTCTTAAGTCCGCAGTTTTATCCGTTTGAATATCCTTATATTCTTCCGGTTGCCGGGAAATATGCCATCGCAAAATTCGGACCCATTATTTTTGACGGACTCTTCGCGTGGATTGCAAAAGGACTGGTGGAGTTGAATTATTTTTTTTCGATCCTCCCCTTCTGGCGCGCCATTGCTGTTTGGACGGAAGGACTTGTCATTTTTATCCGAAACGACCGGTTGGGATAGATTAAACTCCCGTCGGATCGGTAAAAAAAATAAAGATGGTTTGAAACAGAATATTAAGATCAAGCGCAGATGATTGATGCTCCACGTAATAAAGATCGTATTTCAATTCTTTCAGAAACGGGAGCGCGGAAGCGCCCTTTACCTGTGACAGCCCCGTGAGCCCCGCTTTATGCTCCGCGATTTTTCTGAACTCCTTCGGATAGCGCGCGACTTCTTCGGGTTCATGTGGACGCGGACCCACAAGCGATAGGTTGCCCTGCAAGACATTCCAAAACTGCGGAAATTCATCGAGCCGCAACTTGCGCAGAAACTTTCCTACGCGTGTCAGTCGGGGGTCATTTTTGATTTTAAAAAAAGCTCCATCTTTTCGCTCATTCAGGTCAGTCAGGTCTCCTTTCATCGCCTCCGCGCCTTTTATCATGGTGCGAAATTTATAAACGCCTATGGCACGCCCTTCGCTGATGCGACTTAATTTCACAAACACCGGGAAGCCGCTCTCAAGGAAAATCACAAGCGCGATGAATGGAGCAAACGGAGCGATAAAAAGAAGCCCACAAACCGCGCCCATAATATCAACGATTCGTTTCATTATTTTCTCCGCTTTACGGGATGATGACGACGAACTCGCCTTTCGCTTTTTTTCCGACAAAATATTGCGTAGCGTCCGCGATGCCGCCGTGGAAAATTTCCTCAAACATTTTTGTGAGTTCCCGCCCCACAATAATTTTCGCATCAGCACCTAACACGTCCGCCAAATTGGTGAGTGTCTTCTGAAATCGGTGCGGAGATTCATAAAGTACCACGGGACGTATCTCAAACGTCGCAAGTTTCGTAAAAAATGTTTTACGTCCTTTTTTGTGCGGCGGATATCCTAAAAAGGTATAGTGATCGGCAGGAATGCCCGACACAGAAAGCGCTGCTGCAACTGCGGAGGCGCCGGGAATCGGAATGATTTTGAGATCCGGAAGTTCGCCCTGCAAAAATCGCACCAGACGCCACCCGGGGTCTGCGATACCCGGCGTTCCGGCATCCGTCACTAAAGCGATCTGTTCCCCCGTCCGCAAACGCTCCGCAACTTCCGTGTAACTTTTTTCCGCCGCGTTTTCATCAAACCTCCAGACGGGTCTCTGGATGGCGTATGCGCTCAATAACTTTTTTGTGATGCGCGTATCCTCCGCCAAAATCAAATCCACACTTTTCAGCACCTCAAGCGCGCGAAGCGTGATGTCTTTTAAATTTCCGATCGGTGTTCCTACGATAAAAAGCGTCCCCATGTTATTTCCCCTGTTTTGGTTTGATATACTTAATTTTCAAATAGTGTTTATAACGAAACTTCGCCGATGTGCGATACGCTGGCCGCCCCGGACGATTCCCCACTTTGGAATGCTGTTTCATGGCTATTTTAGTATAAACGAGATCTCGTGTTTCTGAAACAAAAATCCCCTTGTGTTGGCATAAGGGGATTGTTTATTTTGTTTTCAGCCGTTCTTTTATTTTTTTGGTCGAAAAACCGCGAAGATAATATAGTTTCGATTTATGAACTTTTTTAGGGCTCGAGATCACATCCACTTTTGCGATGGTCGGCGAGTGCAACGGGAATACTTTTTCCACCCCGACTTCCTGCAAAACCGCACGCACGGTGAAGGATGCGCCCGGCTGGTTCCCATGCTTCCGTGCAATCACAACACCCTCAAACGCGCTTTGACGCTCTTTTTCTCCCTCTTTGATCCGCTCCCAAACGCGCACTTTCGCGCCGGGTTTAATTTTTGCTGAAACTGCTTGGTCCATAACCAAGATAGTATACCTATATACCCCAAGAATGCAAGTAAAATAGCCTAATAAAATGAAGGGTTTTGTGCGCTTGACAAATTAGTACAGTATGCTATAATTGAACCAGAAACTTACAAATCACATATTTCTCACGTTTCTTTGAAAGGAGTTTTGTATGAGTCAGATGAGTTTTGGTGACTATCTTATTATCATAGTGGCGATCATTTTTGTCAGTTTTCTTGCTGGTCGTGTCATTAGATGGTTAGAACGAAAATGCAAGCAGCAACAAAGTGGTATTCCATTCTCAATCCCCGGTGAGGGATTGCGACCCACGGTCATGCCAACCGCGGAAGAAATGGAAGGTGAGTCAGAGACAAAACCCCCTACAAGATTTCTGCGGCGCGGTGCTGACGGGAAAATGCACCCCGTAACCAACATTCTGGAAAGGCATTTCTCGAATGGCTCTGCTCTCGCGGAGGGAGAAAAGGGTCAGCCAATCCGGATATCGCGTCAGTGTCTCCGTTGTTCGTAACAAGTTTCGGAGAAATGGCACTAAGCCACCTCCGGTGTCGGGCCTTAGGATCTGCTCTCGTCCCAAGACCTGCGTTTCAAATGAAGAGCTGCCCCCACAACGTTTGTTCGTGGGGGTTTTATTTTACAAAATGATCCAAAATGATCTTCAATTCTTTCGGAAATTTGGATTCTGCGCAAATTTTTCGCCCATCCGGCAATGAAAACTCTATACGTTCCGCATGCAAAAACTGCCGGGCAAGTCCTAATGTATTCTTTTCGCGCCCGTAGAGTGGATCACCGACAACCGGACAGCCAATCGATGCCATATGCACCCGCAACTGGTGCGTACGCCCTGTTTTTGGCACAAGCCGCACCAGCGAATATTTCTCTCCGTCGCACTCAAACGTTTGGAGCGTCTTGTACTCCGTAACCGCCGGTTTTATCATTTTCATTTTTTTGGCCGAAACACTCCGTTTTATGCTCCCCGATCGCAACCCAATCGGCCGATCAATTACCCCCTCGGGCTTTGGAACGCCGTATACCAACGCCAGATATGATTTTTGGACGGTATAGGTCTGAAACTGGGCTTTCATATAATCAAAAAATGCCTGTGTGCGGCAAACCAAAAGTACCCCGGACGTGCCCTTATCCAGCCGATGAACGATCCCCGGCCGGACACTCGGCTTGTCCCCCACGGTTTTTACCTCCGGATAGTGTTCTAGGAGCCACCCTGTTATGGTTCCTGCCTGCTCCGTGCCTTCTACAACAGGGTGAATCAAAACACCCGCTGGTTTATCGAGTATTACGAAACCGGGCTCTTCAAGAATGGGTTTTATATCCGTCAATTCCATAAAAACGTTGAAAAACAAGGGGTTTTAGTTCTTTTACTTGCAATTTCAAAAGCCGTATGGTAGAATACTACCAACAATAAGGACACCCTGTAAAGGGGGTTTTTTATTGAGAGACACTATGAAAAAACATATTCTCATAATTTTGGTTACGCTGATCCTCTCCGGATACCCTTCCGCGATTACCAATAGTCTCCTGCACAAAACAGCGGTGAGTCCCGATGGCGGAATTTCGGCTGCACACGCCGCCGAGGCGCCTTTTTGTAAGGTAAAACGGGTATGGGTAACGGCTTACACCAGCACACCCGAGGAAACGGATGAAACCCCGTTTTTGACGGCAAATAACACGATTGTGGAAGACGGGATTATTGCGGCTAACTTTTTGCCGTTTGGCACCAAAGTGCAGATTCCCGCTGTTTTCGGCGATAAGGTTTTCACCGTCACTGATCGGATGCACGTCCGAAAACGCAACTTTGTGGATGTTTGGATGTCCGAAAAAGACGATGCGCTGGCATTTGGTATCCGCCGAGCCGAGATCGTTATTTTGGATTAGAATTCGTAGACGTAGCGGCTGGCTTTTGTTCTGCGAGTGGAACTTCCGTCGGTTGTGTCCACCCGAAATATCCTGCCACGCCGATCACGAAAACAGAGATTGCGACTAAAACGATAATCATTTCCCTTTTCTTTATCGGGAACTCTTCCTCAAATTCGTCTTGCTCCATATTAAAATGATCTATTTATTTCTTCCCAATTCACAATACTCCACCAACTTTCGATATACTCTGCCCGGCGATTTTGATACTTCAAATAATAAGCATGTTCCCAGAGATCAAGCCCCAGAACTGGAACTTTCCCGACGCTTAATGGATTATCTTGATTCGTCATTGTTATAATCGCGAGTTTTCCCCCGTCGCGCACAAGCCATGTCCAACCACTCCCAAATAGGCCGGTAGCCGATTTTGTGAACTCTTCTTTGAACTTTGCGAAATGATTAAAATGCTTCTGGATTTCTTCAGCGAGTTTGCCCTGCGGTTCGCTACCGCCTTCGCCGGTCTGGGGACACATTAACTTCCAGAACATCGAGTGATTATAGTGTCCGCCTCCGTGATTTTTGACCGCCATACGAATATCCTCCGGCACCTTATCTAAATCTGACAATAGATCCTGAAGCGACAACTCGAACAGTTTTGGATATTTATCAAGCGCTTCATTTAGTTTTGCGACATAGGTCGCGTGGTGTTTTGCGTGATGGATCTCCATGGTGCGCTCATCGATAAACGGTTCGAGCGCGTCATATGCATACGGAAGTTTTGGCAGTTGGTGCTTCACGCTTTCATTGTACCAAAATTTTCATTCCAGAACTCATTGAGTTTGTCTACGGGAACAGCGCTATCCATACTAAACTCTCCCACGCGAGTTCGCGTGAGCTCCGAGATATACCCTCCCGTACCGAGTGCACGCGCAAGATCGCGTGCAAGCGAACGGATATAAACTCCCGGACCGGTAACCACTCTAAGCGTAAGACGTGGCCACACGTACTCCAAAAATTCTAATTGTTTGATCTCTACCGTGCGCGGTTTCAAATCTATTTTTTCCCCTTCCCGAGCAAGCATGTATGCTGTTTTCCCTTTCACTTTCACCGCGCTATAAATCGGCGGAACCTGTTGAATGATGCCTTTGAATTTTTCGAGTGCTTCCCGCACCTCTTTTTCGCTTGGAATGTGCGATGTGGAAATCTCTGTTTTTTCTCCTTCTGCGTCATCAGTTGAGCTTTCCGATCCGAACATGATCTCTGCAACATACTCTTTTTCTTTGGCAACTTCCACCGAAAGCGAGGTCGTTGCTTCTTTCCCTACACCGACGACCAAAACGCCCTCCGCGAGCGGATCCAATGTCCCCGCGTGCCCCACGCGCCGTTCCCCTGTTGCGCGCCGCACCACGTCCACCATATCATGTGATGTCGGTCCTTTCGGTTTCCAGACGGCAAAAATGTGTTTTCCCATACTAGTGGACTTTGCTTAACGGACAGTTTTTATGATCATGTCGTCGCGCTGTGCAATACTTTCGCCCATACTCAATCAGCTGATAAGTGAACTGAAACCAGTGTTTCTGCGGGATGCAATTCATCAAATCCCGCTCTATTTTTTCGGGCGTGTTGTTTTTGGATAACCCCAAGATACGGGATAATCGCCATACGTGCGTATCAACGGCAATCCCTTCTACAATGCCGTAGGCATTTCCTAATAAAATATTCGCGGTTTTTCGCCCTACCCCTGGAATCGCGAGCATCTCTTTCATTGTTCTGGGCAATTTGCCACCGAATTTATCTTTTAGCACCCGTGCCGCGGCAAGAATATTTTTAGCTTTATTCTTATAAAATCCCGTAGATCGTATGTCCTGCTCAAATTCTTTTTGATTGGCATGTAAAAAATCATTCAGTGTTTTATATTTTTTGAATAACGTAGTTGTAACTTTATTCACCTGTTTGTCGGTACATTGCGCGGAAAGTTCAACCGTTACTAAAAGTTGGAATTGGTTGGAGTAGCAGAGCATCATCGTGGCGCGCGGGAAAAGTTTCCGGAGCACCCGAATTATTTTTGCGGCTTTCTTTTTTTGCTTGGCAAAAGAATTTCTTTTCATAGCAAACCAGCGAAGTTCTAAACCCCACCACGATCGTTACCGTTTTGGCGGGATTACTCTTCTCCGGACTTTTCCTCCAGCTCCTCAATCACCTCATCCTCATCTTTCGTCCAACCATGCGTTCCGTCGGTACAATCGCAAGCCTCGAGCGGCTTCCCATGACGAGGGCAGTCGGGAGCGGCGCACATGCCGGGTTTTGCAGAAATTCCTCCGCATCCACCCGTGCAAATATAATGCTTGGGCATATCCGTATAAATTCATTGCGGCCTTTCTCCTATATTTTAGCATTTTTTGGCCATCGAATAATATAGAGGGGCAGGAATGGTTCGTTCTACTTGAAATCCGCCTGAAACTCTTTATCATGATAAGGTATGAACAAACGCAATAAAGTGGTGCGCCGAAAACACAGGAAAAAAGCGGGGAAAAAGGTAAGTCTCCGCCACCGTTAAAAAGTATTCCCGCCTGTCGCGGGGATATTTTTTAACGTCCCGCGTTTCTTAGATAGGAGTTCCACGCCAAGTATAACTCACGCGTTGAGCGAATATCGCCTACGTTGTAACGCGCAATATCCAAAAACTTCTTTTCGTGGAATAAGCGGTTAACATCGTCTCCTGTCACTCCGTCTTCTTTGGGGCTTTTGATCCCAAACGCGCGGCACCACATATGAAGTCCGCGTTTTACGCGCATCGCTCCGTAAAACGAAAGCTGGTCCAGCAAATCCACGTGCTTTGCGCCACGCTGGCTTTCCAAATAGCGATTCGACATGAGGTCCCGCGTCGGCCGGATGTGATGAATAGCGGAGCGAATCATGAGAAACGGTACATCAAACATACGGCCGTTGAATGTGACGAATTCATCATACTCGTTTGCGGTACGCCAGAAACTTTCTAGCATTTCCCGTTCCGTCATCGGCTTGAATTTGATATCACCTTCTTCACTCTCTTTCTCACCGGCATCCGGAGCTTGATAATAAACCGCGCCTTTGTTTTTCTCCACATCCAATAACCCGATTGCGACGATCTCTCCGGTGAGCGGAGAAAAACCCAACCCCGCCTTTAGATCTTCCAGTTCTTTCGCGTATGTCGTGTCATTTTCCGCTTCGTGGCGAATCCAGTCCGTAAGAACCTCCTGCGTTTTTGAATCCAGCGCATCGAAGTTTTCCCCTACCGTTTCGATATCAAACACAAGTTTTTGCATCTTAATCCAATTGTACTACTTTATCCTTTGTCGTCCGACCCTCTATGATCATAAGCCGCGAGGGTGCTACCTTTAAATAATCGGCAAGCGCTTTCACAACCGCTTGGTTTGCCCTCCCTTCCACCAGAGGTGCGTTCACAGCAACCATAAAATGAGTTCCGTCGACACATTTTACATACTCCCGTTTTGCCTTCGGTTTTACTTTTACAAAAATGTGCAACATGGAAAGGGTGGTTTTAGGATTCACCCGCGACCGCGGCCACAAGCATCTGCTTGTGCACTTTTTTTGATATTTTCTTTCCTTTAAAAGATAGATATTCGTTCAAACGTTCTTCCACTTCCTCTTTTACTTCTGCGTTTTCTAACACTGCAAGCGTATTTGCGCGGCTTATGGTATCCAAAAGATTATATTTCTTCCCGAGTTGCCCCTTGGTTTCTCCGTAACTTACAAGTCCTCCTTGTATTTTTGCTTCTGTGTAATTCAGGCGCATCCGAAGCATCTCTAGATATTCATCTCGCTTCCTAGTCTCTTCTTCATCCTTCGGCTCATAAATCTGTCGCATAAGAGTCTCGAGGCGATTTTCTAAATTATCTGCTTTCACAAAATTAAGAACGGTTTCTGGTTTTGGTTTCTCAACTTTCTTCCCTACTTCCCTTTCTTTCTTGCTTTCTTCCGCCTTTGCAAGTTCTTCTTCATAACTTTTTAATTCGGCCCCGCCCATCTGCCCAGTCCGCGCTAAGATCTCTTTCTTTTTCAATAAAATAAGCTCCTCGTTTGTAAAAGTTTTTGCCGCCACAGTATCTATTTTCCCGCCCCGCGCAAGCACCGCTTCTTCTTTTAGGGAAGCGATAGCGCGTTGCCGTGCGACCCAAGCCCCCATGCCTGCTGCAGCTAAAGGCGCGGCAAACACACCCCACAAGGCAGTGGTAACCGTGCGCGCCGCCGCACCCATTGCCATATAACCACCTTTCTCATATGTGGTGTTCCGCAATGCTTTCCACCACACGGATTGAGAAGAGATCTTTTGAAGCTCTTTTTTTGCTTCAGGATTTTCATTTAAAAGTTGCTGCATCCGCACTTTTCGGTCCATATCATACGTTGCCGCAATTGCCTCTTCTTCTCCAAGTACATTTTTCAGCTTTTCTATCAGTTCGGATCGAGCACTTTCATATTGTTCCTCTATTTTTTCAGCTTTTTTCCCTTCTTTGTTTTTATATTTCCAATCCGTTTCTTTCTTAGTTGCAAGATTGTGTGCTACTTCGTTAAAATTCCAAACCGCACCTTCAGCACTTGTTTCAGTCTCCTCAGAAATTCCTTGAATTTCTTCTATGAATTGAAAAACATTGTTTCCAAATGTGTAGTGTATAAATTTGTTGTCGTCATAAAACGCGCTCACCCCACTTTCTTTTGTTTTGTACACAAGATCCGCGAGCATTTCTCCGTGGGTTTCAATACCTCCTTTCATGAGTTCTTGCGCCGATTCTTTCTCTGCCCTTGCGGTATAGTAATTTTTAAATATCCCATGCCACATCCGCGTCCCAAATCCGGCGTCTTCGGTTTCATCACGAGTTTTCTGAATCGCTTCTTCTTTAATACGTCCCAATGTTATTTGCCGAAGATTGTCGAGCACCAAATATTTCTGTCCCCCCGCGAGATCGTTGTACCCCTCGATGCTATCTAATTCCTCTGGTTTAATACTAAACTCCTCGAAAAATCGTTTTTGGGAAAATCCGTCGGGTGTTGTTGTATCAAATACAGTAGGTTCTTCAACAACTATTTTCGCAGGAATTTCTTCCGCCAATTCAACTTTTTTCTTTTCTTCTTCGGGTGGTTTTTCAGAAGTGTTCAAAGAGAAATCTTCAAATCCTCGTGTCATAATGACAGAATACCCCCACCTCTAACTTTTGTCCATGACATAGCTACGCTGGTTTTAGAACAAAAAACTCCTTTCGATTGAAAGAAGCTTTTTGAAAACCGACCCTTTTTGATTGTTGCTTCCCCTCGGCCTCACACCGCGGGCAAGATGGGCAATCACTATTTCTGCTGCTCTTTAGACAGAAAAAGCTAAGGAGTCAATTGTAATCCTATTATAGCAAATGCATCAACTTTCACAATCCACTAACCATACAAACGCACCAGTTCGTTAAACTTGGAGATGCGCTCGTTCATGGGCGCTCCGATTTTCAGGCCTTCCGTCCGTGCCGCCCGCGCCAAGTGAATAATAAACGTATCCTCCGTTTCGCCCGAGCGGTGAGAGACAATGCACTTTGCGCCTGCCGCGCGCGCCGCATGGATTGCCTCGGCCGTTTCCGTAATCGTGCCGATTTGATTCGATTTGATGATGACCGCGTTGATTAAACCCTCGCGCACAAATTTTTCGATCCGTACCGGTGATGTAGTGGTAAGATCATCACCCACAATCCAGATCTTTTTAAAACTTCTCAAAATCGCCTTAAACCCGGCATGATCGTCTTCCGCAAACGGATCTTCAATCGACATCAGCAATTTCGATTTTTTGAGATAGTTCTTATATATATTCAAAAGCGCCGTAGTATTTAGCTGCTTGCTCTCAAATTGATACGCTCCTTTTTTCCAAAAAGCTGAAGCGGCTACGTCGAGCGCAAGCGAAAAAGTGTCGCCGAGTTTATTTTTTATAATGAGCTTTTCCAGTATCTCGATCGGTTCGAAATTATTCTTAAAATCAAGCGAAAATCCCTCCTCATCCCCTATTGGAATATTCCCGATTTTGAACTGCTTGCGCAGAATGTCAGCGCAGTCGTTATAGAGTACAATCAGTTTTTTAATAATAACTTCAAGCGATGGAGCGGGCTTCGCTACAAGTAAGTATTCTTGAATGTCCAGAGAATTTTTGGCGTGTGCGCCACCATTAATAAAATTAGAAAAAATTAAAGGCGGAATCACCGGCGCCGCGGCATCAAAAAAAGCTTCCTCTACCGTTTTCCAGAGCGGTTGTTTCCGTTCTGAAGCCAAAAGGCGTGCGAACGCGATTGAGGTCGCCAGAATCACATTCCCACCCAAGCGTTCCTTGCGTGTTGTTCCATCGGCGGTAAGAAGCGTCTGATCTAATACTTGAATAGAGTTAAAATTCTTTTTCTCGATTATTTTCCGGACGGAGTTTTCGAATGCGGCTTTCGCCTTGGCGAACGGAAAAACTTCCACCTCGTTTTTCCCGCAACTTTTGCCGGACGGCACTTGCGCACACGCGCTTTCTCCGCGATCGTTTGTCACGCACACCTCAAGGGTAGATTCTCCGCGTGAATCCCAAATTTCGCGGATGTCGCTTCGATCGATTTTCATTAGAATTAGGGGACCAGATTTTTCTCCTTTTTCTCCGTAAATGCCTTAATGTTTTCTAACGTGGTATCCAAAATCCGCTCAAGGGCCTCCTGGGAATTGAATGCGTTATGCGGCGTCACCAACACGTTCGGCATGCGGATAAGCACGTGATCCTGCAGCACAATTTTCATTTCTCCTTCCCGCGTTCGTTCTTTGCTTAAAAACTTCAGTTCGTCCTTAATTTTCCCTTCTTCTTCCAGTACATCGAGCGCCGCTCCGGCAAGCGTTTTGTCCTGCAGGGCCTGAATCAGCGCTTCCGTCTCCACAATCGCGCCGCGCGCCGTGTTTACTAAATAAGCGCCTTTTTTGATAAATTTGATATTTTTCTTATTCAGAAGATGCGTGGTCTTCTCGGTGAGCGGACAGTGGAAAGAAATCACATCTGCTAGTCCGAGCAACTTTTCGAACGGCACATAGGTAAACTCCAGTTCCTTCGCGCACGTCTCGTCCGGAAACACATCCGACGCCACCACCTGCATGCCAAACCCTTTGGCGATTTTGATGACTTCGCGCCCGATGCGTCCCGTCCCCACCACACCAATTATCTTTCCTTTTAAATCCATCCCGCGCAACCCATCCAGCACAAATGACTCCCGCTCCTTCATCTGGTCGATCCCCTGATATAGTTTTCGCGTCAGATTCAGAATCAGTCCGAATGCGAATTCCGCGACGGTGTTGTCTCCGTACCCCGGCACATAAGCGACAGTCACACCGCGATCTTTACAGACTTTCACATTCACGTGGTCATATCCCGTAGAACGCGTCGCGATGAATCTAAGGTCGGAAAAATAATTCAACACCTCACCGTCGATGCGGGAGTCCACAAAAATAGAAATCACGTCAAAACCGCGTTTTTCAGGAATCATATCAGCCGTTAATCTCTCTTTAAAAAGAGAAAGCTCATATTTGGGGAGCGCGGCCTTGATTTGTTTTTCCTCCCACCCTTCAATCTCAAAAAATGCGATTTTCATGCATTCATTATACATTTTTTGGGACGGAACATAAAGCGGGATTCCAAAAAGTTGACAAAAATGCAAGACCTTGCTATCATCTTATCAGCTTAATTCACAATTTCTACCACTAATGAATGAAGGGAAAAAATGAAGATCAAAAGGTTAGCGTCCATAAAAGACCTATATTTCTATAATGTGTTTGGTGTGGTGTGTGATAGATTCGATCCTGAAAGAGCGTCTGCTATATCCGAAACACCACTCCCGCAAAGAAGCTCGGGGCGATGTGCGCGTCACATGCCACGTCTTACTAATCTAAAACGTGGGGATCAAGTCGAGGTCGCAATTCTGGATCCGATATTCCCCGGCATCTGCACCTATATCACAGACAGAACAACATACATGCCGATGAAAATTGCCGCTATGGCGCGACAAGACAAAAAGCGTGGTCGAGAATTTGGATGGCTCACATTTCTGCGTCCGGATGGGTCGTTTCTGTTTGTAATAGGTCACGAGACCTGCCTTGCCAAAGACGCGCGCCGAAAAGAATAGGTAGGTTTTTTTTAAAAGCCCCGACAGTGTCGGGGCTTTTTATCATTCGGGTAATTCGGGCAATCGAGGGCCGAATTCGAAACTCGGATCCCCGACCTTATCGTTTGTCGTGAATACCCCTGCATATCAAAAAAATCCCCGCGGGGGCGGGGAACAACGATTTGTTATCGTATACTTTTGCGGTGAGGCCGGCTCATCACGCGAAAACCGCGTGCGCGACCTTCATTTCGTTGCTGGAGATCCACATTTTCCAAAATGGTATCTGGATCATCCGAGCCCGGAAATTCGTCCGCGAGTGTATATCCCGAACATCCCAGGCAATTGGTGGGATTGGCACAGGTCTGCTGATTTCCTTCTCCACTTGAAAAAACGGGGGAGAAGGAGCAAAACGCCGCAATATGGGATAGAACATCTCTTTTAGATTTTCTATTCATCCGGTCCTTTTATGAAATAATGATGGGAAAATTGTGAATTAAACTTCTTTCAAGATATTCCCTGCCGCTCTATTCGTCAACCCCATCCGTGGAATTCATAGACAGTCAAATTTTTTATAAAAAAATGCCGGCGTACCCTACTTTCCCGAGACCCGAAGGTCCAAGTATCATCAGGCCCTGATGCTTTCACTTCTCTGTTCGGAAAGGGAAGAGGTGGTACACATCACGGTTAAACACCGGCAAACGAATTCTAAAGAATGGAAACGAAATTTTCAAGTACCCATTCGCAATTGAGCGAACGGAGCAAACGTACGAATTTATTAGTATTCCTTGGCTGAACACCTTACGGTGCTTACACCTAGAACCTATCAACCTGGTAGTCTTCCAGGAATTCTCACGCCTAATCTTGGGAGAGGCTTCGCGCTTAGATGCTTTCAGCGCTTATCCCGTCCGAACATAGCTACCCGGCGCTTCACCTGGTGGCAAAGCCGGTAGACCAGAGGTTCGTTCAACCCGGTCCTCTCGTCGCTTATTCCCCTGTTTCCAGGAGCGCAGACTATATCTTCACCCTTCCATACTTAGGTTAGGGCGATGGCATTTTACACATACGAGCTGTCATTTTCATTGAAATGATTCCTCTACATATGCGTCCGCGCGTTCATCGCGCAAGTCGTTACGGGGTCAAATCTAATCTATTAAGTACTTCTTTTTTTGTAAGAGCGTGTTTACTTTTATAATTATGCCCTTTGATCGCAAAAGCCATATTCACAAGCTTATGCAACTCGTTTTTACTTAATTCGCATATTTTCTTCTTTTCGAGAATCGTACACGCCTGAATACACAAATGCGCCTGCTCTCGCTTAAAGCGAATATATGGAATAAGTAAAATAAGTAATTCGAGTACTGCGGCAAATCCATTGATTCGGAGCTCGGTCATGCCATCACTTCGATGGGAGATATAACCAACCCCAAACACACTACGAAACCACGAAAGGTGTTTCGCGTGGCGAGTATCTTGATAGAAACAAACCGTAGCCATAAAGCGCGTTCCGCGACGAGTATCGCGACGCGTCTTTATTTGCAACATAATGCTTCCATCACCATCCAAAAAACCCGCAACGTATGCCAAATTTATATTAGATCGACTTCCCACGGTATTATCATATCAAATTCGCGGTCCTCAAGCGAGTTATGCGCGCGTTGGACCATTACGCACATAACTCTAAAACCGAGAGTGACACAGACTTCACCGTTATAAGCCATATTTTCAACATGAATTTCTCCATGAAGTAGCGAACTTCACTAGGGTCGACTTCCCTCAAGCGTTCACACGCCGATAGCAGATAGAGACCGACCTGTCTCACGCAAATTATCATTTGTTGCCAAATGCTTGGACTATACCACCATCCGTCTCAAATCGCTTTTCACGATTGAGCTTAGGAGACTGACGTATTATTCGCCTAACCGGCGAATCCAACCATTCCGATGGTTGAGTCTCTACGGGGTCAATGCACGTCTTTTTCGCTTTTTTGAATAATTCAATTCGCGAAAGGAATCAATTAATTCCATGAGAGTCTTAAAATCTTCTTTTGTCTCGACGTTCTTTTTTGATTCGAGAATCCGTTCCATCAATTCCACTTGTCGCTTTTTCAAGATGACAAATGGTTTTACGAGTTTTAGGAATTCTTGAATGGCATCTATCTTATTAATAGTGTATTCCAAAATTCCGTCATTCCGTTCCCTGATATAACCGAGACCGATCAGAGAACAAATTTCTTCAAATCGTGATCTCTCTTTAGCGGATTGAAACAGTACAATATACGGTGCAACTTGAAAGCCAAATCGATAATCGTTACTTGGTTTCAGGCGCACATAAATACTGCCGTCGCCATCCAGAAATCCCGCTAGATATGCTCGCTTGATAGACGAAAAAGACTTCATAATCTATGCATGACTTCCCTCGGTATTATCCTAACATACGATAGGTTGCTCTAACAACATACATTAGGACTTCACCGATATGAGTCAGCTTATTCAGAGAAAATTACTTTTCTATGCCGCCGTTTCTCGATTATCTTTCGGCCGATTGTTCAATTCGACCAGGATTCAGTTTGTTGACGGTCTGAACCCAGCTCACGTACCACTTTAAATGGCGAACAGCCATACCCTTGGGACCTTCTCCAGCCCCGGGATGTGGTGAGCCGACATCGAGGTGCCGAGCGTTGCCGTCGATAGGGACTCTCGGGCAACACCAGCCTGTTATCCCCGGAGTAACTTTTAGCCGTTGTCTCCGACCTTCCTATTGTGGATCGTCGGGTCGCTAAGTTCTGCTTTCGCATCTGCGCGGCTTGTCGGCCTTGCAGTTAAGCCAGCTTGTGCCTTTACACGTCCAGCGCGATTTCCATCCGCGCTAAGCTGACCTTGATAAACCCCTCCATTACTCTTTAGGAGGGTTCTGCCCCAGAAAAACTGCCCGTCAGGCACTGTCCCCATGCGTTTTTGCCGCACAGGTTAGTTGTTAAAATCCGAAAGATGGATGTTTCATTGGCGCCTCCACACGGTCCGAAAACCATGCTTCAAAGGCTCTCCACTACGCTACGCAGACAAACCTTAACAACAATACCAAACTACAGTAAAGCTTCCGGGGTCTTTTCGTCTTGCTACCGGTATCCCGCGTCTTCACGGGAATCGCACTTTCATCGGGCTCTTCGTCGAGACAGTTTTCTGATCGTTACGCCATTCATGCGCTCCGGAACTTACCCGGAAAGGAATTGCGCTACTTTAACACGGTTATAGTTACCGCGGACATTGACGAGGGCTTCGGGCAGTGGGCATACCCCTTGCGGAATACACCCCCACCGTTAACCTTCTCGCATCGGTCAGGCGTCACCCCCTATACATCCTCTTACGAGTTCGCAGGGAGCTGTGTTTTTGTTAAACAGTCGCCAGAAAAACTTTAGCTGCGTCCCTCCCCAGTTTTGGCATCAAGCAAACTATTTTTTAGTCGCTTGAAAAGTTCGATTTTACCACTTCCATGAGCTTTCAATCTCATTTCGCGTGCTTGTGCATCTAGTTCCGATCGATATGCTTCCGCATAAATCAGAACCCATGTACCTTTTACGCGAGTGGTAAATTTCTTACCTTTTGTATTGTGAGTTTTCAATCTTTTATCAAGATTATGTGTTATACCAATATAAATTTCTTTGGAAAAATCATTTTGCACAACATAAACTACCCACATACAATTTATTCTACCAAAACTGGGGAGGGAGAGGCTTATCCCGAAGTTACGCCTAGCTTTTTTGCCTAGTTCCTTAACGAAGATTCACCCGTTCCCCTTAGGCTACTCGCCTCATCCACCGGTGGCGGTTTACGGTACGGTATCGTATGGGCGCACCTTAGAGGGTTTTCTCGGAGAGCTCTTCACTCAAGTCAATCGGGTAAATGCCCAACCTTCACCCAATACGCGCGACACGCAATTGAATGCAGTGATCCGGATTTTCCAGGACCACGCCGCTTAGTATCAGGAACGCCAAACCATTAAGGCGCTCGAACTTTTCTCTCTCGTCACCTCATCGGTATCTCCCATCCAATGGGCCGGAATATTAACCGGCTGTCCTTCGGCTGCGGCTTTCGCCATTGCCTTAGGGCCGCCTCACCCTCCGACGATTTTCGTTGCGGAGGAAACCTTGGATTTGCGGGGAGCGCGGTTTTCACGCGCTTAGTGATTACTCATGCCAACATTCTCCCTTCCTTGCGCTCCAGAGTCCCTCCCGGGTACTCCTTCACTGCAGCAAGGAATGCTCTCCTACCATTCGTGGACTTCATAGAGGAGGCGAGAAAAATTCTCGCCGTCCGTAAATTGATGGGATGTCGCGGGGCAGTGGATGCCTCTATTTTCCCCTCCTCCACCAAAGAGGGCTGAGGCGTAATGCTACCCAACTGACGACATCCTATAATCTATAAAGAACTTTTGAGGATTACTCCTCTATGAAATCCACGAATCCGCGATTTCGGTACTCTGCTTAGCCCCGATAAATTTTCGGCGCATACACCCTCGAATAGTGAGTTGTTACACACTCTTTAAAGGATGGCTACCTCTAAGCCAACCTCCTATCTGTTAATGGGGATACACTACCTTTTACACTTAGCAGAAATTTAGGGACCTTAATCGGCGGTCTGGGCTCTTCCCCTCGCGGCCATGGAGCTTAGCCCCCACAGCCTGACTCCCACGCTCATACGTTCCGGCATTCGGAGTTTGATTGATTGTCCGAGCTTTCGCCCTTTGACGATCATCCAGTGCTCTACCTCCGGAACGAAACACGTGAGGCTAGTCCTAAAACTATTTCGGAGAGAACCAGCTATTACCGAATTCGATTAGTTTTTCACTCCTTACCCCAGCTCATCTGAGAATTTTGAACGATTCACCAGTGCGGGCCTCCCCCTCTATTTCTAGAGGGTTCACCCTGGCCAGGGCAAGCTCATCCGGTTTCGGGTCTTACACATGCCGCTAATCACACCAACTCGTAACTCAAAACGCAAAACGATTAACCGAAGTTAACAGTTTATAGTTTCAAGTTAAAAGTTAATGAGATGACGCCCTATTAAGACTCGCTTTCGCTACGCCTTCTTCCGCTTAGCGGAATTAAACTTTGCGGCATACGTAAACTCGTTGGCTCATTCTTCAATAGGCACACCGTCACCCGTTCAGTTCCACTTTTTAAGCTCTTGACAATTTATTACAAATAACTACAATTATCACAGATCCATCAAACACCCACGTCGCAGAACACTGCAGAAATTCTGCTACGTCAGTCTAAGACCCACCTCAGCTTGCAAAAGCTGAGGTTTCTGTTTCTATAAAAGCTCAAAAAGTGGAACTGACATAAGGCTCCGGTTCCTTGTAAGTAGATGGTTTCAGGCATTATTTCATCGCCCTTGTCGGGCTGCTTTTCACCTTTCCCTCGCGGTACTAGTTCACTATCGGTCACCAAAAGTATTTAGCCTTAGGAGATAGTACTCCTGTATTCACCCGAAGCTTTTTTACCTCGGGCTACTCTAGATTAAACTGAAGAGTTCATCAGCTTTCGCCTACGGGGTTATCACCCTCTATGACGCTCCTTTCCAGGAACTTCGACTAGCCAACGCCGACGCTTTACAGGTCGGCGCTCCGATTTTTACGTCGGAGTGAATTTTTTACTCCTCCTTCAAGCTTGAAGCTTCACAGCTCGAAGACCGTTTAATCAACCCTGAATATTTTAGAAAAAAATTCAGTTTGGGCTTCTCCCCTTTCGCTCGCCGCTACTTAGGGAATGCTTATTAGTTTCTTTTCCTCTGGGTACTGAGATGTTTCACTTCCCCAGGTATGCTCCGCACACATGGTTAACACGTGCGGCATCACGGGTTTGCCGTGATAGGTTGCCCCATTCGGAAATCTTCGGATCAAAGGTTGCTACACACCTCCCCGAAGCTTATCGCAGTTACGCCACGTCCTTCATCGCCTGTTGGTGCCAAGGCATCCACCATCTACCCTTAATTGCTTGCTCCGTTCGCTCACTTGCGAACGGTATTTGATTTTATTTTTTCGTTATCCCTTCTTTAGTTGTGAATGAGCAGTCATCGGAGTCCGCATACTCCAGAGAACAAAAATCCGCCGAATAGGCGGAGGCGACGCACACGAGATTACAACACCTACACGCCGTGTGGGGCACCGCCGTGATATGTGGAACCAATATTCATTCGCGAGAATAAGTGTATCAGACGCAAAAAACTTGTCAATAGGGTAAACGGGTGTAAGCTGACAGAGGTTCTTTCACAACCTTCAACCACCAAACGTGGAGACAAAAATAATGGACCTATCCTTGATCTCTTTGATCGCCACAAGCATTCTTGTCGCATCAAGTTTCTGCTCTTTGATTCTCTATTACCAATTGCGCCAGATTTTTGTTATCCGCTGGCGGTACCACTGCTCTACAGATGTTGACCACCCCCGACTTTATTTGAAAGATTTGCGTCACATGCGCAAAACATTGGTTTTCTCAATCGGAAGCTCATCGCTGTTGTTATCGCTGATTGTTCTGCAGTTTTTCGGAGCATGGAAAGTGCCCCTACCGATGGCGTGGAGTATCTTCGCATGTGTTTTTTTGGTGATCGCGCTTCGCTCGTTGCGAAGCCACGACCACACATATACGCCTAAGCTATAGCTTAGGCTTTTTATTCATTAAATTGAAATGAGAAACTATTGTTCCACCAACGGAACGAAAGAGAATCCGAAATAGTTTTGTTCGGTAAATTCATTCGGTCCTGTTTTATTCAAAACCCGGATCTGTTGCCCCACCGGTGTTACAATGCGTCCGCCGATTTTTAACTGTTCTTTCCATCCTGTCGGAATTGCCGTGCCGGATGCCGCCGCAATGATTTTGTCATAAGGTGCTTCTGCACTGTACCCTTTTGAACCGTCTCCTAAAACGGTTTTGATCGTTCCCTTTTTGACCGTATGAATTTTTTGAATATTTTTTTCCGCGCTCTCCGCAAGCTCTTGCATACGTTCGATGCCTATCACGATACCGCCTTCTCCCGTCAACCATGCCAGAAGAGCCGTCTGCCACCCCGAACCCATTCCTACATCCAAAATTTTATCCCCCGCCTTCGGCTCTAATAGAGAAAGTAGAAATGCCACCGTAAGCGGCTGTGAAATAGTCTGTCCGAACCCGATTGGAAGTGCATGGTTTTCGTATGCTTCCGCTCGATGTTCTTCCGGTACAAACAGTGAGCGATCAACACTGCGGAGTGCGTCCTCAACCGACGCGGAACGCAGATAACCACCCTCTTTCAATTCCCGAATCAATCCTTCGTTTGTTTGCGCAGCCATATGTTTCATATTACCCGACTCCATAAAAATAAAAAGCCGAGACACTAGTGTCTCGGCTCTGGGTAATAGGTCACACCTTCATATAGCGCGTCAGGCGATCAATGACTCCTTCGACATACGGAGACATCTTCCCTTGTTCGTATTCAGGTGTCCCTTCGGCAGGACGCTTGAGTTCGTCATCCTTTCCTTTCAGGAACGGACTAATACATTTATATTTCTCAAGGAACTGCCACGGAATGAATTCCAGTGTTACTCCATTGCGGTTATCGAACTCCACAAGCGTATACATTACGGTACTCATGAGTCCGCGCGCAAGCTCGTAACCACTTTGTGAAGCAGATGCAGGTAACTGGAAGAGTAGTTTGTCGTATTCCTGCGCAAGATAGGTGGAGTGCTTATCTCCGCCGATCATCACATGGATATCGCCAGCTGCATCAGCCATATTCGCAAGCCAACGCCGCTGTTGATCGACTGGTGTACGTCCACCTCCATGCGGAAGCCACATATGGGTAATCGCCAACTTGAATCCCGCAATCTCAGTAGAGAAGTAGGGATGGTTAATGATGTCCCCACCATGCGGATTCGGAGTCTTCGCAAACCGAATGCGACTGACTGTCATAGCGCGTTCCAGTGTGGTGCCTTTTCCTTTTGCTCGCATCCACCATTGCAAAGCGACCTCCAAGAAATGAAGGGCATTTTGACCGGTGAGAGCATTGGTCCAGATATTCCATTCATGGTTTCCCATCCATGCCGCGAAATCGCGGAGATAGGGAGCGCCGACAATGAGCGGCATCTGAATCTCAAGGGTGAATCGTTGCTGGGAATCGACACTAACAAGCCGGGAAGGTCGATTTTCTGCGACAAAGGCCGGATAAATGAATCCTTGAAGTATGTCTCCGTTTTCGTAAAGTCGAGTGGCCTTGCGAGTATAGAGCGCATAATCCATATACTTCATCTCGTATTCCGGCTGCATAGTAATGGATCCGTGTTGGAGATCCTGCAGAATTGCTACCGTTTCTTTTACATGCGGTTCCTTGCGTTGGGACTCGATCACCTCTCGGATGGAATTGTTCAAAAATCGCATTCGAACGCGACCATCTTTGAAGATTTCGAATTCAGGAACACCCGGAGATGCCGGCGATTTACGGAACGTATTCTGGCGGTGTGATTTCGATGAAAGCACACGCGTAGAAAACGTCTTTTTCCGATATTTCGCTGCAAGCGTAGCATCCTGCAAACCGGGTAGGCATCCCACCCAATGTCCTTGGACATACATCAAGTACAGAAATTCCTGCTGCGCATCCAAAAGCATCCAGGGCATTTTATCGCCGCGCGCACCGAAGTGACGCATGATTCTTTCAACCGTGTACGCCGGATCCACATACTGCGTGATATCCGAGAACTGGGTGTTGTGAACCAACTGGATCTCATAGCTCCCAATGTTCAACGCAAGAGCGTCCGGTGTGACGACACGCTTTTCGGCTTTGCCAAAAAGTGCAGCGATATCCACCACTTTTTTGTAATGTTCCGGGTAGGGAAAATGATTCCGCTCCGCTACAAGAATCTCCATAATCAAACGGTACTCGCTTTTTGAAACACCGATCTTTTCGGACACTTCATTCTTATTCAGAAGTGAGCGTCCAATCCGATATTGGTACTGCAAAATACGTTCCCATTGAATTTTGAGTTTCTTGTAAAACTCGATGATATTCAGCCGTCGCTTGAGTTCTGCGGTGAGACTGTGGGTCGCTACGCCATAATTCCATACCTTGCCTTCCGAAAGTTGAGCGAGGTGTGCATAGTTTTTGGCAAGATCCCAGTCATCATCCCCTTGAACCACGAACACGCGTTTTGACGTTATGTCTGCAAGACGTTTTAGCAATAAACCTGCGGCATCAAATTGACCGCTGATTTTATCGAGTCCGCCTTCATTCGCCAATACACGTTGTTTATCCACGCGATAGCCGGTGAAAGTTCCCTGCACCAGTCCTGTCGCAATCGCGATATCCGGCTTGGATTGTTCCAATGCCCAACGAATGAAACGCTGGTCGGTATTCTGATTGCCATAGAGAATCTCCGCAAGAAATAACAGCTTAAAGCTGTCACCACGGAGGTCATGGGAAACGTCAACCGGTTCTACCTGCTTTTCTTTGTGATCTCTGGTAAGAGCCTCCTCCACATCACGCAGAGAATGGACATGTCCGTTCTGCGTTTCTTTTTTCAACTCCAGCTGGTTTTCGAGCACGACCGCCTTCAGCGTCAGAATACTTTGCGAATCGACGCCGAATTCCTGGCCAAAAGAACTAAGTCGATACCCCTTCGCAGTTATATCGAAAAGACCTCTCCCAACAAAAAACGAAAGAAAAGTCTGGAGAAATTGTTCTCCAGAAATCGCGAGTGCGGTTGCAAGCTGACCAAGACCCAGTGGCTGTTTTGAGTTTTTCAGAAGATCTAGCACTCGATTTTTCTCCTTTTCGGGAATTAATTCATATAATTCCTCGGAAGTGTAGAAATCTTCATTATTGACAAAATACCACAGGCAATCCTCTTCCAGATCGGAAATCGCCGTCAGATACTCGCGCTCTACAAGCTTCTGGAGTATCCCGCGCACCGCCTCTTTGCTTAATTCTTTAAACACGAAATAGGCGTTGCGATGGCGAATCTTCCGTTCTTTGCGAAGAATAGGCAACAGCCGCCGAAACATTTTTTTCTCGCGTCTCTCTTCTTGTTCTGCATAACGCTTCCGGACCGTCGCGATTTCCATCTGACCTCCGCGAAAGAATTCGCGCTTCGCGTTAGTGAGAATAGAGAGTGTCAGAAGTTCAGGGAACGTCTTCTGCAACTCCGCATCGGGAAATCCTTTTGCAATGGCATCTTTGAATTTCTGAATGCGTTTCTCATCCCACTTTTGGAAGGGAGCAGATCGTTTGTAATCTTCCATCGGAATTGCCATCCGTCGCGCCTGGTTTTTTGCGGCATCAAGGAAACGATGTAATGTTGTATTTCGCGGGATTTTCTTTTCTCTCCTCCATGTCTCCAAAAGACTTGCTAGCGCTTTTTCAACTTCCTCATACGCATTGTCTCCTTTCGCATCGCGGAAAATTTCACGGAGCTCATTGCCCCATGGATAAGATACTCGATTCACAGTTTTTCTCCTTATACTATTGTTAATATTTACTATGCTCAGTATCTGCCTAATACACAATAAAAGTCAACCAAAAACCGCCTTATGGCGGCTCCTCTATGTTCATCCGCAAGTGGCTAATCCCGAATGCCCCTCACCCAAAAAGCGGCCTCGATAATCTGGTCCAAGAGCCTACCAAACGGGATGCCGCTCGCCTCGGCCGCTTTGGGCAATAGACTTTCGGTGGTCAGCCCCGGAATCGTATTGATTTCAAGGACGTGAACCGTTCCGTCGCGCCCCAAAATCATATCGGTCCGCGAGAATCCACGAGCTCCCACCAGCCGGTGTGTCTGGAGCGCCAACCGCTGGACCAGTTGGGTGAATGAATTGGGTATCCGTGCCGGGGTGATCTCAAGCGATCCGCCGGGTTCATATTTCGCGCGGTAATCGAAAAAATTACTTGTCTGCGGAATAATTTCCGTAGGCAGTAGGACATTGTGGCTTTTAGGAATTCCGCGATCAAGGACCGCGCAGGTGACTTCACGGCCCTCAATATACGGCTGGACCAGAGCTTCGCGTGAAAGGCGGAATATCTGGTCGAGCGCACTTACAAGCTCATCTTTTGTATTTGCAAAACTTACTCCTACACTCGAACCACTGTTGTTCGGTTTCACGACTATGGGATACCCCGCAAAATACCGGACCCAGTCCCAAACACGGGGCACCTCTTCGTGCCAGCCCGTTTTTGAAATAAAATAGGTGCGTGGCGTGGGAACTCCCGCATCCCGCAATAAGCGCCCGGTCAGAAACTTATTCATCGCGAGCGCGCTTGAAAGCGCGCCGGATCCCGTATAAGGAATCCCTTCCGCGTCCAGCATGCTTTGTAATGTCCCGTCCTCGCCGTACGCGCCGTGCATTGCAATAAACGCCATATCGGAATCCTTTTTTAGTTGTTCAAGCGGGACTTCCCACTCCCCTCCTTTCGTTATTAAAATTTCCGTCGGTTCATACTGCTCACGGTTTAAATTGCGCGCCACATTCCGCGCGCTTTTAAGCGATACCTCGTGCTCCGCGGATGGACCCCCTTTCAGAATCATTACTCGTTTTCGTTTTTTGTGTTTAATGCCTCGCATTTTTTTGTCTTACCTTCACGTTACCAAATTGCCCGTTTTGACGCAATAAAAATCCCTGGCTATTGCAGGGATTAGAACGAAAGTGAGACCGTAAACCAAATTCCGTGGAAACGCTCGTTTTGTGGAAGACGAAAATAAGTATCTCGCGAATACATCGGGCGCAGACCCATTCTGAACGTGGCTTGCTGACCCAATGGTATCTCCTTGAAAACAAGCATTGGGGACTCTGCAGAGTCACGGGTATTTTGCAGACCGGGATAAAACATCGCTACGGATAAATCGGTTTTCTGCGGGCTACCCGCTGTGAGCATAGATACACAAAGAAGCGACAACGCGATAACCAGTAGGGATCGCATAACACGACTCCTTCCCTATTAATGATTTCTAAGAACTGCTTTTATTATACCAAATCTGTAGGATCGAAATTCCTAAATTTCTCCGGCAAATGACCTGCGTCTTTCAAATAATTCAGGGCAGTTTTTAATTTCACAATCGCACCCGGCAAGTAATGTTTGCCGAATTCGCTTTCCCGATGTTCCGGATTGGCTAAAAATCCCTCGAGTGATTCTTTTTTGCTCCGCAATCCATGTCTCTATTTCTTGATCGCTCATAAGTTCAGCGAGTGTTTTTCCTGGGTTTTTAGCCAGCACGTCGGGGGGCGTGCTGCTGATCGCGCGATGGTCCTCCGCGGTCACGCCAAACTACCCGCAGGTTTCAAACTTTTCTTTGGCGCGTAAAAAGCTTTCCTGTTCGTGATATGATTTTTGTTGCTCCATAATTTTATTTTCCCGAAATCGCGTATCCCCCATCAACTATCAGCGTCTGCCCGGTGATAAAGCGCGCTCGGTCGCTCGCCAGAAATAAAATGGCTTCGGCGATTTCTTTTGGATCCGCCGGCCTGCCCATTAGGGAACTTTTAATCTGCTTCAAAACATTGACATTCCATGTTTTTGCCATGTCGGTTTCTGTAAACCCGGGTGATACCGCGTTCACGGCAATATCCGGCGCAAATTCCTTCGCCAGTGCGGCGGTCAGATTCACCACGCCCGCTTTCGCCACTGAATAGGCCATTCCGCGAGCAGTCGCCATAGAAGCATGCGCGCGTATGGAAGCGATATTTACAATCCGCCCATAACGATGTTTTTGCATCAGCGGAATCACCGCTTGGCAACAATGTACGACACCTAATAAATCGACTTGGAACGTTTTGAGCCAATCCGCATCTTCCGTTTCCATAAACGGTTTTGGTTCGGTGATCCCGGCGCAGTTAATCAACGCGTCAATTTTCTCCTCCTTTAACGATTGAACGGCCCTCAAAACGGCGATCTTGTCCGCAACATCCGCTACAATAAACTTTGCTTTCAGCTCTTTAGCGAGCGCTTTAATTTCGTCCGTTTCTGTTCTGCCGTGCAAAATAACCTTAGCGCTGTAGGTATGTGCCAACCTTGCCGCGGCGGCCCCTATCCCCGTTGCCGACCCTGTGATTAAAACTGTTTTTCCATCAAGCATATGAATAGTCTACACCATTAGGAACCTTGGCGGGGACACTAGGATTCGAACCTAGATTAACGGTTTTGGAGACCGTCGTTCTGCCATTGAACTATGCCCCCACAAAAAAATTATAGTGTACCCTCCCCATAAAAGACAAATCCCCGTGTCGGCGGGGATTTTGTTATTTCTTCGCCTCCTTGTGCGGCGTATGCTTGCGGCACCACGCACAGAACTTACTGAACTCTATTTTTCGTTCAATCAATTTCTTATTTTTCCGCGTAGTATAATTCGCCCGCTTGCAAACACCGCAGCGGAGCCGGATTACTTTGTCGTTGAATTTGCCTTGTGCCATAGATTAACGGGAAACGTGTAACATTAAACGTATAACAGGAGAAGTGGTTTGTAAAGAGTTTAAGATATTTCTGGCGCGCTCTCGGCTGAATTCAATTTTTTAATTATTTGCTCACGCAATTTATCTTCTCCTTCTTGTTCAGCTTGGATCAATGCGGACTCCAATGTATCAAGCCCTTCTTCCATGAGTCCCGCCTCGATATACAGTGTCCCACGCTCAATATTGAATTCAATTGTGGCTCTGCTGGTTCCGGTTGCCTCCACCAGCGCTTCATGCTCGAGTGTCCATTTCAGAAGCAATTCCCGCGTTTCGGAATCTTCGGGTCCTTTCTCTTTAAGAGCGCTAAGAACGCGTGTGCGTAACGCATCTAATGATTCCGGCGATTGTATAGTTTCAAATGATCCCATGAGCCGATGGTCGGAATTGAACCGACGACCTACTCCTTACCATGGAGTTGCTCTACCAGCTGAGCTACATCGGCAACCCTCCCAGTATACCCAAAAAACATGACTACGCAATTTGAGCCACCTCTCGGATTTGAACCGAGGACCTTCGCTTTACAAAAGCGTTGCTCTGCCGCTGAGCTAAGGTGGCAACCGCAACTCTATTTAGCCATACCAAACTTAAAAAAACAATTTATCCCATCTAGACGGGGTTGGGCGGCTTGCGCGCCTTTTCGTAAATTCCACACGGTGAATTTGACATACTAAACGGGTTGCGAGAATATAGAAACAGCATTTTTTACCACTAATAAGGAACGGGAATGAAAATGAGTCCGTTGTCCCGCGAGGAACTTACAACCCTCGAATCTTATGAAAACCTCGCCCTAACGAGGAGTAAGGTTATTAATAGCACTCCATTCAACAGAGATTTTTGGAGGCCGGAATTCGAAAAATTCCGAAAACTGCTTCCGGCGGGAAGAGTTTTGGATATCGGTTGCGGGAATGGGCGGGAAGCGCTGCTCTTCATGGATGCGGGTTACGAATATACCGGAATCGATTTGTCCCAAGGAATGCTTACCGAGGCGCGACAACTTGCCCCACAAGCGAAATTCCTCAATATGAATATGTATAACCTCGCGTTCCCTGCCGATCGCTTCGACGGCATCTGGAACTGCTGCACGTTGTTCCACGCTCCGAAGTCCCGTGTCCATTCTGCGCTCCGAGAAGTGCGCCGCATCAGTCGCAAAGGCGCCATTGCATTCTTTGTCGTGAAAGCGGGGAATGGTGAACGCATGGTTGAAGATTTCCGCGGCGGCAACGAACGGCTCTTTTCGTTCTATAACGAAATGGAATTCGCGGACCTACTCGAGGCACATGGTTTCGATGTTTTGGAGTCGTCACTGGATCTGCGGGAGTATAATCCGCCGCAAAGTTCGAATGTCTATCTGATCTACTTCACGCGGGTCGTGTGATTATGCAATAGCCGATATCATGTCGGCTATTTTTATTGGCGATCGCGATATCATCCGGGCGAATGCCGCCCCGAATACCTTACCCAAAAGCCGAGAATGATCTCGGCTTTTTTATTTTAGTGCTCCCAAGAATTGACATAGAATCTATTTAGTTATATACTGCTCCCAGTTATTTAATTCACTATTTTAGACATATCAGAAGGAGATCTCTGTGAAATACTATTTTTATGATTTCGAAGGGTGCAAACAAACCAAGTGCGACTTCGATACTTCGTTAATCTCGACGGTTTCACTCCCCAGGTTTTCCAAAAAACACGAAGGAAAATGCGCTCAAGATTACAACTTTCCTAAGCGACCTCCCATCGGGACAATGTTTAATATTGCCTTCGGTGACCCGAGAATTATGATGAGTTGCAAACTCATCTCAAAAGGACGCAAAGATCTTCCGGAAGAAGTTCGAAAGTTAATCAAAGATAAAAGCAGCATATACATCAGGGACTTACTCTGCTTCGAATACAACGGCGGCAGGTTATATATAGACCGTGATAGGATATGCACACTCGAAAACATGGAAAATGCGTGATATTTCAAAAGCCCCCCAAGTTGGGGGCTTTTTATTTTAGTGTGCAGGAGTTGAATTTAGTCTTTTTCTCCTTTGAGAATTATTCTCTCGTCAAAAGCTCCCTTTTCTTTAGCTTTTGCCTCTCTCACCTCTTCAACGGCGGCATATTCCGACAACTTTTTTAGTGCCTCAAGAGCATCCGCGGTCACCAGATATTCTATGTCGTCTATCTCGAGAACATCACCGAGTAATTTCTTTGCCATGTCTTGATTATACTCTTAGTGCGCGGGACTGGACGCTTGTCCGCCGCAGGTGGATATTCGAACTATTTTAGAAACTAGGGCTTAGAGTCTAAGTGGTCAATCACTTCGGTCTTTTCAAGTTTTTCTCTTGTAACTAAGAATGACCCTTTATCAAAAAGTCTCAATAACGGAATCAATGTTTCGTCCTTCGCAAGTGCCTCAATAGTGTCAGCGGTAATAAGATATTCCACGTCGTCTATTTCTAAAACGTCACCAAGCAACTTCTTCTTCATCGATTATATAGTCTTAGTGGCTAGAAAATAATTGGTGCTGTAATTATACACTTTGCGCGAACCTTTTTTGAACGGAACTAAGGAAGCCGCCCCGCCACCGCGAGCTGACGCTCGCCACCCCACAAAAAAGTTTTCTTCGCTTTTCCTGATTTGCGCGCGCCCGATTTTTTCTGAAAAAGGAAAAGAAAACTTTTTTGTGTTGCTCTGCTCTCTACGAGCAGGGCGGCGGGGCTGGCCTCTGTTTGATTTCGCTCGGGTGCGGCGGAATTCCCCCCACGCCCCCCTTCCGCCGCACCCTCGCTTGGCCGGACGGAATTTTTGGCGGCGACATTATTCTTTTCCTTGCCCCACCACCCGTGCGCGGAAAAGGTTAAGGAACTCCCTAAATCAGTATATCCCATTTTGGGATTATACCACAATAGGATATATCATAGAAACATATATGAGCAAGTCAGTTTACTCAAAAGACTACAAAGAGATCATAGAACGCCTAAAAACGGCCCGTATTGAGGCTGGACTTGCCCAGCAAGAAGTTGCTAGCAAACTCAATAAACCACAGTCGTATATCTCAAAAATTGAATCCGGCGAAAGGCGGCTTGATGTCGCAGAGATTAAGAAGTTTGCCACCATCTATAAAAAAGATGTTTCCTTTTTCATAAAATAATATGACGAAAAAAATAAAAAATCAGCCAAAGACAAGCAAAGGGGTGGTTTGGCAAAAACTTCTTAACGCTCTTTATGCTGATATTGGCAATGTTGTTTCAAACGAGAAATTGATTAAAGTTTCTGGGCAACACAATTACGCTCGCCGTGTAAGAGAATTGCGAGCAGAGGGTTGGGATATTGTTTATAGCGCAAGCCCAACGGGATATATTTTGCGTTCAACTGATAAAACTTCCAAAAACGCTGATGTCTATATTAATTTCAAGTTGAGGCAAAAGGTTTTAGAAAGAGATCAATATACTTGCCAGCTTTGTGGACACAAAGCAAACGAAAAATATGCTGATGGTGAATCAGTTAAGCTCGAAGTAGATCATATTCTTCCTCTCAAACAGAGTGGAAAAACTGTTGAGGAAAACCTCTGGACTCTTTGTAGTCGTTGTAATGCTGGGAAGAAATCGCTTTTAGATTATCCAGAAACAGTTAAAAATCGGATAATCTCTGTCAATCTTCCTGACGATATAAGAGAAAAACTAAGCAAGTTGTCTTTGAAGCGGGGCGAGACGATCAACAGTCTCATTTTGGACGCTGTACGCAGAGGGATTAAGGAGTTGAAATAATTCTTTTCCGACTGCATAAGCAAGGCGGCACGGGACAGCGTTGCCTATTTGTTTTGCCACCTGAACATTTGAGCCGATAAAAACATATTTGTCGGGGAAAGTTTGAAGTCGTGCCGCCTCTCTTATCGTAATCGGTCGGTGCGCTTGTGGATGTAGATAACATCCCTTTTCAGGTTTGAAAAATTCGGTGCGAATCGTCAAAGACGGCGCATCCCATTTTAGCCGACCGAAAACATCCGTTGAACCAGTCTTTTTTCTTTTCCAACAATCGGGAGTTAGTGCCACGGGCAGATCAAAGCGATTACCTCCGGGCGGAATTGATTTGTAGCGTTTTAGAGAAGTTGGCGTTGGATTTCTGCCAATATGCCAATCCTTTCCGGTTGGCTCCAATGATAAATCACCAATTGCGTCTTTAACCGTTGCCCAAGACTTCAGATGTCCATTGAGCAAATTGAAATCGTCGGGATTGGTGTGGGTTGGTTCGGGATGTTTTGGTATTCCTATTTTGCTTCCCAAAATAATCACTCTTTTTCTTTTTTGCGGAACTCCATATTCAACTGCGTGCAAAACTTTTTCTCTTACTTCATATTCTAATTCCTTCGCCATTTTCTTTATGCTAGGAAATTCATCACTTGTTAGAAGTTGAGGAACATTTTCCATCAAAAATATTTTTGGCTTAAAGAATGCAACAAAACGCATATATTCTCGCCACATCTGATTGCGAGGATCATCCTTTTTTTGTTTACCTAACTGACTAAATCCCTGACACGGTGGCCCCCCCACAATAAGATCAACTGTTCTGGCTCCAATTTGTTTTGAAAAATCTTCTAAGTCCACCGAGGTAATATCTCCTTCATGTACAACCATATCCTTGTGATTTGCGCGCAAGGTCTCACAACTCCAATGATCCCAATCAGTTGCGGCGAGTGGCCTAAATCCGGCTTGTTCAATTCCAATTGACAAGCCACCGGCTCCAGCAAATAGATCAATGAAAGTTGGTTTTTTGTTGCTCATAAAGTAATAATCCTATTTTAGCATATCTTAAAATTCCCGCCTAAGCACTCCGACAACTTTACCCTGTATTTCAACATTTGTTTCGTAAAATGGCTTCATGTATTTATTCGCCGGAACAAGTTTTATTCGCTTTTTCTCTCTGTAAATTTTCTTGAGCGTAACCGCGTCTCTATCGGGCAAATATGCAACCGCCTTTTCCCCATCATCAACCGTCTGCTGTTCACGAACAATCACAACATCGCCGTCCGATATGCCCTCCTCAATCATGCTTGTTCCGGCGACTTTCAAAGCATAGTAATTTGCGCCTCTTGAAAGCATACTGCGGGGTACTTCTATCGGTTCGGGGTTTCTGATTGCCTCAATCGGCCCTCCAGCGGCGATAAGCCCCATGAGTGGTATTTCTACCAAGTCTCTTTTTTGGTCGTTGAACGCTTGAATCGAACGCCTTTTGCCTTTATCCGCAGAAAGCAAATTTTTCTTTCGCAAATAGGAAATATGTTGATGAATTGTCGGAATAGAAACCCCAAAATTCTTGGCTATCTCGCCAAGAGAGGGAGAGTAGCCCTTTTCTCTTTGAAACCTTGCGACGAATTGGAGAATTTCAGATTGTCGCTTTGATGGCTTACTTGACCCCATTGACTTCTTTTCCATATTTAAAGTATACTACCTAAAGATAACCTAAACAAGAGAGGTTATCCCCAAGCACCATGAACTTAACCGAAGAACAATTAGCTCGCTGGGCAAAAGCTCCTAGCGAAACCGAGGAGGGAAAGTGCCAAAACGCAATTAGTCAGATTACCGACGCCATTCGGGCAAAATTTGGCAACAGCGTTTCCATCATCCTTCAAGGGTCTTACAAAAATAGGACTAACGTCCGGCTCGATAGTGATGTTGATATTGTCGTGCGGCATAATGATTACTATTTTTCGGATGTGAGCGGGATGTCGGAAGCAGATAAACAGAAATTTTGGGCAGATTTTAGTTCCGCAACTTATACATTTTCTCAATTCAAGAATGACGTTCAAACTGTTCTGGTAAATAAATTCGGATCCACTGCGATTGAGCGTAAAAATAAATGTATAAGAGTAAAAGGTGGCTCTCAAAGAGTAAATGCGGATGTAGTTCCTTGCTATGTTCATAAGAGATTTAGAACGCCGACCATCGCAGAAGTCGAGGGCGTTGAACTTATTACCGATGCAGGTATTCATGTTCACAGTTTTCCGGAGCAACATTACGACAGTGGCGTTAGCAAAAACGATAACACCAGCCGGATGTATAAACCTGTCGTTCGCATACTCAAAAATGTTCGGAACGAATTAGCAGATAAAAATACAATCGCCATAGAAACAATGCCTTCTTTCTTTTTGGAGTGCTTGACTTGGAACGTATTGCCACACACCCATTTTCAAAAAAATACTTATGCGGAAGCAACACGAGCTATTATCGCTACTGTTTGGAATGAGATGGGCGAACTAGAGAAAGCGAATAAATATGCAGAGGTCAGTGATCTAAAGTGGCTGTTTAGAGGCAATCAGAACAGAACACATGAGCAAGCGCGTACTTTCATGCAACACGCTTGGAATTATATCGGTTATGAGAATTGATTTTACAAAAACTCAACATATTTTGTTTTTCGCGGCAGTATTGCCGATTTTAAGCTTGGGTTTATCGTGGAGTTTCTACGAGCTAATTCCCAACCCTCCATTTTGGCTTGAGACAGTATCTCCCGTTTTTGCTTATGTTTTACTTTACTCTCTTTTTGAAAAACATTTTTGGCATTGGAAACTTTTTGCAATTCTTGGAATTGTAGATTTTCCTGATTTGCGAGGAAGATGGAAAGGCAAACAACGATCGTCGCATAAAGAAAACGGGGACAATGTAGAAGTTCCTTCCTGTTTGGAAATTTCGCAAACCTTTTCAAAAATCTTTGTGTGCGCTTGCTATGAGCGATCCCAATCGGAGAGTGTGGTCGCGAATTTTGCTGAATTGAATAACGAAAGCTATCTATTTTACACTTACGACAATGAGCCAAATTCGCTGAAATCTGGTACAATGCAAGCACACAAAGGGACTGTCAAACTCAAGTATTTACCACGCGAGAAGAAACTTATTGGCACATACTTCAACAGTATCGGGAATAGTGGTGAAGTAGATTTTGAGTTTGAACAGTACGATTTGATAAAAAGGTTTGCGAAATAATGTCGCCGCCAAAAATTCCGTCCGGCCAAGCGAGGGTGCGGCGGAAGGGGGGCGTGGGGGGAATTCCGCCGCACCCGAGCGAAATCAAACAGAGGCCAGCCCCGCCGCCCTGCTCGTAGAGAGCAGAGCAACACAAAAAAGTTTTCTTTTCCTTTTTCAGAAAAAATCGGGCGCGCGCAAATCAGGAAAAGCGAAGAAAACTTTTTTGTGGGGTGGCGAGCGTCAGCTCGCGGTGGCGGGGCGGCTTCCTTAGTTCCGTTCAAAAAAGGTTCGCGCAAAGTGTATAATTACAGCACCAAAACTAACTTCGTTGGAATTGACTGCTCCGCGCGGCGAGTACGCCGCGCTCCGCAGGGCAAAATCCGCTTTTGTTTCTGCCGTAAAATCCCAGAGTTCGCCCCAATAACAATATGAAAGAGCTCAAACCAAAAACTCAATGCGTTCTCTACGCTCGCAAGAGTACAGAGGAAGATGACCAACAGATAATGTCTATCGAGGCACAGCTTTTTGAATTGCGCGAGTTTGCCGAGCGAGAACGCATTGAGATCGTAAAGGAATTTACCGAAGCGAAAAGCGCAAAGAAGCCAGGGCGAGACGAATTTGCCAAAATGCTTTCTATGATTGAAACAAGCAAAAAGCCACTAGGCATTTTGGCATGGCATCCAGATCGTCTCGCCCGTAATAGCGTGGACGGTGGCAGAATAATTTACTTGGTGGACACCGAAGCTATTACTTCTTTGCGCTTTCCGCAATTTTGGTTTGAGCCAACTCCGCAAGGGAAATTCATGTTGCAAGTGGCGTTCGGACAGAGCAAATATTTTTCGGATAATCTCGTTGAAAATGTGAAGCGCGGTATCCGCCAAAAACTCCGCCGTGGCGAATGGCTCACGCTCGCTCCTTTGGGATATGTAAACAATTACAAAACACGAAATATAGAACCACATCCAAATAATTCTCGCATCATCAAGCGAGCGTTTGAGGAATACGCCACGGGAAAATACACCCTTGTTTCTCTCGCGGAGTTTTTGATGGAACACGGCATTGTCCAAAAGAAAGGAACGCCACTTGCAAAAGTTTCCGTCGTGAAAATGCTCACGAACAGAGCATATTTAGGATTTGTAAAATATCATGGCGAATATCACGACGGAAACTTTGAGCCGATTCTTTCCCCGACACTGTTTGAAGCAGTGCAGAAAGTATTGAAATCCAAGCAGAGACCGCGCAAACAAAAAGAACGATATGATTTTCCATTTACCCAGTTTGCGCGGTGCGGCGAGTGCGGCAATATGATCACGGCGCAATACGCCACTAACCGCTTCGGCACTCGCTACACTTACTATCGTTGCACCAAGAAAAGCGGAAGGTGTAGCCAGCCGTATATTGCCGCCGACCTACTCGCCGCTCAAGCGCAAACACTGCTTCAATCAGTGTCGTTTCCTCTCGAAGAAATTGAGGTTATGGAAAAACAAATCAATGAATGGGAAACCGAGTCAATTTCTTCGAGAGGAGAAGTTGCCCAAAATCTAAAATCCAAACTTTCCGAAGCGCAGGAGAAACTAGACCGGCTTGTGTCGCTCTATTTGGACGGTGACATTGAACGCGACTTGTATCTCACGCGCAAAGACGCGCTCCTGCGTCAAAAAGCGAAACTGGAGGAAAGTTTGGGGGATTTTGGACAACAGGGAAAGAATCGGCTCGAACCCTTGCGGAGTTTCGTTTTGTCCTTGAAAGAAGCGGAAAAAGTGGCGCAAACAAAAAATTACGCCGAATGGCGCAACTTTTTCCGTTCTCTCGGCTCTAACCCTGAAATCAAGGACAAAACGCTTTCAATCAACTGGGGCGAACTCTGGGATTTTACGGCAGAAACAAAAGCGGATTTTGCCCTGCGGAGCGCGGCGTACTCGCCGCGCGGAGCAGTCAATTCCAACGAAGTTAGTTTTGGTGCGCAGGGAAGGATTCGAACCTTCGTAGCCCAATGGGCGCCAGATTTACAGTCTGGTGCAATTGACCGCTCTGCCACCTGCGCATCCGACTTTATAGTGCTATAGAAGGGGTTCTTTTTCAAGCAATTCCCCTTCTTCTTTCTTCTCCTCCATCAACAACCCCGTTTCTTTTGCAGTGTCTTTTTTAATCTTATGGATACGCTTCAGCATGTTGTTATCGAGTCGCAGGAGCATCACACGAAGGCGGTGCAACAGTTTCTCAAAAAAAGCGACAAGCCATGCGTCTGCGCGTTCGAAGTAAAGAATGAGCCACGAGGGCGCAAGCGGATTTTGTGGGGTAGTGTCCATGTCGTCGATCCGAGGAAGCGTGCGTATCACAATATACAGAGCACCGCCAAGCCCCAGCATCAAAAGAATTTCCAAGATGAATTTAAAGCTCATACCGCGCGAATCGTTCCACCTTTATATTTTCCCCTACGCGGGCGACAACACTTTTGATCAACTGCTCAATCGTTTTGGATTCATCTTTGATAAACGGCTGAACCAAAAGCGCCGATACGTTTTCGGGCCCCATGGCCGCGATTTGCATGGCCACCTCGTGCGCAAGCGTACGAAACAACTCTCCGCGTACCACAAAGTCCGTCTCCGCCCGAATATCCAAGAGTACTCCCACGCGCTCGTTGTGGATATATGAATGCACCAGTCCTGCCCCCGCCGTGCGCGACTGCTTTTTTTCCGCTTTCGCAAGACCGCGTTCATGAACCAACGCAACCGCTTTATCAAAATCACCCCCCACTTCTTTCAATACCACCTTGCACTCCATAACACCCGCCCCCGTCACTTCGCGCAGTCTTTTAATATCACCCCCCGAAATTACCATATGCAATAATCTATTTATTTTTTATGGCTTGAGTACGACACCCGACTCAAGTTTTTGCAGTAACCACTCAATACTCATTTTACTATGATCGTTCCCCAATACCGGGTACGGAATCGGGTCCGGGTTGTCGTTTGTATCCAAGATTCCAATTACCGGAATTTTCATATCCAGCGCTTCCTTAATCGCGATTGCTTCATGGCTTACATCTACCGCGATCATCGCGTCCGGCATCCGCGTATACTCCACAAGACCATCAAATGTTTTGGAACGTTTTCCGATTTCCTTCGAAAATTGCGCCTGTTCCTTTTTGGTGTATTTTGCCAGATCACCGCCAGCTTGTTTTACCTTCAAATCCAAATAGCGTTTTATCTGCTCCATCATCACCTTGTGATTCGTAAGCGTGCCGCCGAGCCACCGCGTTGTGACATACGGAAATCTGAATTTTTTTGCGAATACCTCAACCGCTCTGCGCGCAGCCGGGGACGTTCCCACACACAAGACAGAAAGAACGCCTTTTTCGGATTTTTCCTTCAAAAATGCAACCGCTTTTTCAATGCTCGCAATAACTGCCTCGGGGTCCAGAAGCTCGATCTCCTGGCGCGTACCGCTGATAAACGGGCGCATGCGGGGATGGGTTTTTGACTTTTTATGCCCGAATACAACGCCTGCCTTGGCGAGTTCAGCGATGGTTTCGTTCGTTGCTACGGTAGTAGACATGAATAGCTTCCATGATATAGAGGCGCGATGGAATTGTCAATATTTTTATCTCTTTTGTCGTCTCCACTCCGCGATTTTTTTGTGATCTCCGGACAAAAGAACCTCCGGAACCTTCCATCTTTTTACTTTTCCATTTTTTCTGACCGTAAAAATTTTGGGGCGCGTGTAGGCGGGGTACGATCCTTTGATTTCCTCAAGCGATTCCTGCTTTCCTAAAACTCCTGGGATCTGCCGGCTGACAGCTTCCGTAACCAATAGTGCAGGAATTTCGCCCCCCGCAAGCACAAAATCCCCAACCGAGAGTTCTTCATCCGCCACATACTCCGCCACGCGCTCGTCCACTCCCTCATAACGTCCGCAGATAAAAATAAGCTCCTGATATTTTGAAAGCCGTTTTGCATCCTTCTGCGTAAATAGTTTTCCGCGGGTTGAGAATAAAATAACGCGCGTGTTTTTATTCTTTCTGCGCGTTTTTTTTATTGCCCGATAAATGGGTTCAAGCATCAAAACCATGCCGGGCCCGCCACCATATGCCTTTTCGTCGACCTGATGATGACGATTTTGGGAAAATGTTCTGAAATCGATACACTCGATTTTAATTAGCTTCTTCTTTTGCGCCCTCCCTAAAATAGACGCCTTCGAATACGGCTCGATAACTTCCGGAAAAAGAGTGAGAATTTTAAACGTAATCATTATTGTTCTTAGTATATCCTAAAATATAAAGTCCCGACATTTTGTCGGGACTTGCCGGAGGCATACGCTTAGAGCGCATCTCCAGCTTGCGAGGCCGGTTGGGTCAAAAGGATTTTTTTGATAAAGCGAGGAAGACTGGCTCCTTTCTATGTTTATGCCACCCCGTTTAATAGTAGGTGGGGGTTACCTATGATGATATCAATGAACTGTGCGACAAGTCTAGTATGAGGTAATTATATTGTCAAGAGTGAAAGGTAATGTGCAAGGACATTTGGCACCATGCGGAATATGCTCGGTGAATGGCAAT
>ERZ1292629.201-Hain-H43-01um-R1-201-length-62727-cov-6_pt1 | contig 62727 bp, 110 predicted proteins | sample MGYA00564399_ERZ1292629 | MGnify/ENA primary metagenome ERZ1292629 (study PRJEB36523, sample SAMEA6512636) | groundwater metagenome | collected 2019-01-08 | study: AquaDiva: Metagenomics assemblies of 32 groundwater samples
ACAAATTCTTCGCATTGAGGACAATGTTTAAAACCATTTACCGAAGGCCACTTATTCTCTCTGGTTTGATTGTAACCACAACTACGGCACGACATGACTTGTCTAACGCTCCTTGTTTTTTCTATTTATTCAAAAAAGATATCAACTTAGATATCAACTCTTATTTATTTCAAATAAGTTTCCCATTGTCTTATCTCTTAACTCTTGGATTTTCTTCATTTTCTCTTCGGCTGTTTCCTTTGTATTCTCCAATAATTGTTTAACTGTTTTGTCTTCGTCACAACCATAAGGAATAGAGTCGTGCCAACTACTATCTGCTTGTTTTAAAGTTTTAATTTCTTTACAAGAAAAATCATTAACATAGTAATTACATACTTCATCTTGTACATGTCCATAAGCTAATTCTTGTGCTTCATCATAATTTTCGGCATAAGTATACATAACAATTTCAATTGTATTTTCAAATACTTTTTTCATCAATTTCTCCCTTCTTCTGATCATCCTCAAATAATTTTTTAGCAGTCCACAGTCTGCGTATTTTTGCATAATCAACCAAATCAAATAAATTAAATTTTTTAGCTGTTTTTTCTAATGATTTGTAAAAAAATTGCAGATCTTCTAAATTCCCTTCCTTCAAAGCTTTTCTAAAAAATCCAAGACATTCTTCTTTAATCATTTCCTCATATAATTCTTCTTGAGTTTTGACTTTTTTGAACATATTATATATTTCCACTAAACTATAATAGTTTCCTGCAATTGGTTGGTCGGATCAGTTGGAAATGTCCTGTAATTCTAATGCTATTTTTGATACTTCTTTTACTATAGGTTCTAAATCACATTTATATAATCCAGCGCAACTAAATCCCCCTATTTCTAATACGTGGAGTCCTTCTGCTGTCCTACATATATCTAAAGTCCAAACAGGATCTGGATTATATTCTATCTCTAATACTTTTTTAGCATAAATAAAAACATCATCAGGAACAAAAAAATCATCACTTTTATATCTACTACCTGATATTATTTGACTATTAGCAACAACTAATCTATATTCTTCTTTTATCATTTGTGGCTCTGCTACTACTATCATAGCATGGGGTAAAACTTGATAATAACCATCTAAATCTTTTATCGTTTCTTCATATTCTTCTAATTTAACTATATGCCCTGTAAATGATTTAAATCCAGAACTTGGTCTAATAAATAAACAATTATCTTCACTAAATGTTTTAAATAAAAAATCTTTTCTTCTCTGTAACTCTTTTAATGGTAACATAATATAATTTTTATTTAATAAATATTCTCCAAAATAAGCATAGTATTTAGTACATTCATAGTTTTCTAGCGTACAGAATACATTTACATTAGCTTTTTTATATCTGACTAACATTCTTCCTAAACCTAATGATCCATAAAAAATAAGACAATTATCAGTTGTTAGTATATTATCATATTTACCACTTTCAAATGGTAAATATTTTATAGTTTGATAACCATATCCTTGTTTAATGATTTCAGTTTGCAATAATTCTAAATTTTCTCTAAATATATCTTCTTCTAATAGCCAAATTGAATTCATTTCTTATCCTTTAATATTCAAATATCCGAAAAATAAAATAGTTGCAATTAATAAAAATAAAAGAATAATATCAATATAATTTATTTTATTCATTTTATTTAAAATTCAAAAATTTGGCCTTTAGTTACAAATCCTAAAAAACCATCCTTTATTGGGTTTTGTTTTGGAGCAGGGTTGTAATGATACAACCACATTTTATTTTTTGTTTCAACAGATAGAGTATTTAATTCATCATAATTGGCATGGACTCCACTTGGATATGGAGAAGTCTCACAATCATGGAAAATAACCTTAGAATAATGATAAAAATCTCTTATACTACTTGGACAATGTTGAGTATCAGTTGTAATAAATATTTTTTCTGTTCCATTTATTTTATTTATTAATAGTCCATAACTATATTTAATATAATATCCTGCCATTACATGAACTGTTTGAACTGGAGTAAATTTTATTCCTTCCCATACAAAATATTCATTGTTTGCAATAGGATTACAGTCAAAATATTCAGTTAAAGTTACTACTTTACCTTGAATGCTTTCCAGTCCACCCTTTAATGAAAAATCCCATAACTCGTGCATCAGTTTATCGTTACAATATAATTTAGGTCTTGGTAGTTTGGCAAAATAGGTGCAAAAAGCCAACCATTCTAATCCTCCAATATGATCAGCATGTAGGTGAGAAATAAAAACAGAATCAAGATCTTTGGCCGAGAATCCTAATTCATTGAGTGCAAATCTGGCGTCAGAACCACAATCAATCAATAATTTCTTATTATCATCAGAATGAATAATAATATTAGATTGATAATAATCTTTTGTTGTAAAAGCAGATCCGCAACCAATGAATTGAATTTTCATTTCATTCCTTTCAATAAATTAATTTTTTCTTTTAAATTTTCTAAATCATCATATTTATCTTGTATTTGTTCTGAAGCAATTCTAATAAATAATTTAATATCTTTTTTAGTTGGTTTCCTTATCAAATCACAAGATAACTCTTCATTTTTCTCATTTAAAAGATATTTAGAATATATACGACATCCTTCTATTCTTTTTATTTCATAGAAATCATATGTTGCTTCATTTCCATCATATAATTCTACTACTATATCTCCTATTTTAAAATCACTTGTAATATGCTTATTAAATTGTTTTTCATTCATAAAAATAGAATAACATTTCGGACAACGCAAAATCTTTTGAGGAACTATCTTTGTCATCCTACACTCCTTTCAATAAATTAATATTTTCTTTCCAATATTTAACTTCATCTTCATTTTTTTCTATATTAGATGATAAATTTTTAATAAATCTTTTAATATCATTCTTTTTTGCTTTATCATAACAATTGCTCCAACTTCTATGAATTTCATTATATCTCAAGCATTTTACAGAAATTTTACATTTATCTATTTCTGTTACTATATAAGGATAATCATCAATATTTGATCTAACAATGTCTCCAACCTTTAAAATTGGATTCAAATGTTTATTAAATGATTTTTCATCTTCATAAACAAAAGAACATTTTTTACATCTTAACACATTTTTTGTTAGCGAATCGCTCATTTCATGTTCTCCTTATTTTGAAGAAATTTAAATGGAGAATAACTATTTCCTCCTCCATCTTTTGACATAACTACAAGACGATTAGGATCTTGTTTAGAAAGAATATCAATCAGTTCTTTTACTTTCATTTGATTTCTCCATTTGAATTATATTGGTAAAAATAGACGGATATGCTCAAAAAATAAAATTATTTTTTATTATTTTCTAACCAAGAAAAAGCAGCTTTTAGACCAGCTAAATGCATAACGCACCTGGGTGCTGTAACCATTCCTATATCTCCATACTCCCAACAATCACTTCCAAAATAATCATCACCATACTCATCCAACCAACTACACCATACACGTTCACTATCTAAATGATAAAAAATATTATCATCTACTATATTGCTCAGTACCTGTTTTTTATTTTTATCCTCATCGTAATCGTCATTTTCTAAATAATCAATTATATGTTCTTTAGCAGTTTCCGCATCCCAAATCTTATATCCTCTTCCTTCTTCTGATGCTTGACATTTAGACGCAAAATAAGAAATAGGTAGTGTTGATATCCATTCTAATGTAGCATTCTCACTCCATTGATATACAGCTTCTCCTAAATCTCCACTAACAAAAAGATGCCCAAAATAATGGAGATACATAATAGAATATATACTTGATTCAGGATTCTTCCATTTTAATGCTTCAAAAACATTCCTATCTTTATATTTTTCAGGTATAAAAACAGAATTATCAGGAGTAAGTTTAGAATAAATAGCTTCATGTTTATCAAATTGTTTGTCAGCTAATACATCATCAACTGTAATAACATTTCTATTTTTTGAACTATCAAATTTTACACCTAATTCAGAAAGCATATCCTCAATTGACTTTTCTTCCATTTCATTGTTCCTTTTTATTAAAATCCATTAAAAGAAATACTTCTGGAGTCACCACTGCTCTCTTTAAAACTCTTTTTAATTTCCTATCCTGATTATCTATAATTAATTGAGGTTTTCCTAAACAAGCAAATGCCTTAATATTATATAGTTTAGCTACCTTCTCAGCATATTTAGCATTTCCAGACCAAAGAATTACTTCATGGCCAGCAGCAATTAATTCTTTTACTTTTTCTACTACATCTGCTCTAGGCGGTACTTTAAAAGCACTACTACAAGTTTGTTTTTCAGTCAATGTCCCATCAATATCAACAAAAATTCTCATTTCATTTTTCCTTTTTATTGGAGTGGACGATGGGATTTGAACCCACGACAACTAGATCGGAAATCTAGAATTCTACCACTGAATTACGTCCACATTATGGATATTCTGGCTCCTGCTCTGGTTCTGTTCCATGAGATTCAGAAAAAAGACATCCTTCAGGTTGTCGTCTCCTATAACTAATAAATATATTTTTTATTTTGCAATAATAATGGTAATCTATGATTTCATCGGTAGCTTCAATATGACATTCTCTAATTGGTTTAACAACTAAATTTGGACATCTATTATGTAGACAAACAGAAACGTCTGGCATGGCGTTGTCCAATTAAAATTAAACTTCTCCAAATATTTTGTTTTCTCTTGCTATTTTTTCTACTTCATCAGCTATATTATGGGCGTCATCATACTTCATTTCTCCACCTACCATTAAATTTCTCTCAACTCTCTCATGTAAAATAATATAAGGCCATTGGCTTCTATCTTCATTACTATCTACCCATATTTCTTTTTCTGGAATAAACTTATACCTAGCATCATTCCCACCTTCTACAAAGTCCATATCATTATTTATTTTAACATGGTTTCCATCTACTAAAAAAATATTATTATTGTCAACTACACCTACATTTTTCTTTTCTTTTACTTTACCAAAATCAACATTTAATTTATTGATATCTAACACCCATTGCCTCATTCTTTCTTTTTTTATTTTAGCTGAATTAGCCATCTCTTCTATAATTTTTGTATCAATGTACCAACCCATATTATTTCTCCTTTAACTGGTTTGTCCTGCCAACCATAGAGCAAAAAAAGCAACGGAACTAAATATAATAATAGATACAATAATAATTAATAGTATACCTGCCATTATATCTTTTTTAGATAGGTCTAAACCTGGCATATATTTTCCTTATTATTGTTAAATATTGGCACCCTCGGCGAGGTTTGAACTCACTACCTTCGGTTTAGGAAACCGATGCTCTATCCAGGTGAGCTACGAGAGTATAAAAAATTAAAAAACAACTATATTTGACTTATCCATTTTACAGGTATCTTCCTCAAAAATAAAAATATCATCTTTTTCAAAGTTAATTATTTTATCAGTATCAACATATATTGATTTTAGTATTTTTTTACTAACATTCATTTTAATTTTATCTATAATTTCTCTTATTTTTTCTTCTTCTCCTGTTGCTAATTCATATTTAAATTGTGGGAAGAAAATATAAGAAACTAAATTAGCTATCATATACCCAATAGGTCTAACTTTATATTTATTATTTTTAAATATATCTTTATGTTTTGATATTTCTTTATATTTATCAAATATATTTAATAAATCATCTAAATCATTACCTTTAAAACATATAACTAACATTATTATTCCTTATTTTTAGGTAATTCAGTAGTTAAATCTGACTCATACATAATATTATCATGTCCATCATAGGAACCATACTTATTAAAATAGGCCCATTCCCTTCTCTCGATATCCCAAAACGTTTCTACTTTCCATTCATCATCATACGTTGGTCTAACGACACTTTTCCATTCCTTATGCCAAAGAGATTCACCACCAGCATATTTATGTTTCGGACGCTCCTGTGTTAAAGCATCTTCTATCATCTTTTTTAGTTCTAATAGTTCATTATTATCCATTGAATTTAATACTTCTTTTACTATTTCATTCATTTTTATTTTCCTTTAATAAATTTTTTAATATAAAAATAATTACGTCCACATTCCAACCATTACCTAATAATTCATATCTTTTTGATGAAGATACACAGTTAGTATAATCAATTGGAACTGCTTGCAATTTCTCCACTTCGTTTTCTGTTAATCTTCTAATTCGTCCATCTGGTAAATATATTTTTGTTAAATGTCTTGCTGCTCCGTGATGAGAAGCAGATAGACAAGCCATAATTCCATCATATCTATAAATATTATCTTGTTGATGTTTTCCTGCTTTATGTCTTATTATATCGTTCTCGCTCCATTTAAAATTTAAATCAAGTATTGATAGTTGTTTTTCAGTTAAATAATAAGATTCATCAGCAGTATCAAGTATATTTTTTAGACAATGATCATATTGTGTAGGGATATTCTCTATTAATATATTAGTCCAGAACAATCTCGGTCTGTTTTGCGGAGTAAAATATTTTCCGTTTATTTCTACAGGTTCTACTTCGAGAGCTTTAGTTATAATTTCTTTCCATTCTTTTTTCATTTTAACATTTTCAAATAAAAAATATTTAGGTTTTATTTCTTTTAGAATTCTAACATATTCCCAGAATAAGCCGCTTTTGCCATTAAATCCTTCTCCTTTTCCAGCATTAGAAAATGATTGGCAAGGAGAACCGCCCATTAATAAATCAATTTCTGGTAAATTATTTCCTTTTACTTTTATTACATCTCCAATTTGTTTTGTATTTGGAAAATTATATTGAGTAACTTTAATAGCTGAACTATCTATTTCGCTTGCAAAGTAATTATTGTAAGATATATTTAATTTATTAAGTGCTATTTGCCCGCAACTTATTCCATCGAATAAACTCAATATATTCATTTAATATCCTTTAGTCGTCAATAAAAATAATAAGATCATCATAATTACAAGTCATTTCATTACCTTTATTTCTTAATATATATCCAACATTATTAGAACAAATATCTCCGAAGTTGTCCCCTGCGCTAAACAAAAGAACAGAGTCTAATCCGGTTTTTTGAGCTTTTTCACTTAAAGAATCTATATCCATGTCTCTTTTACTTAATGATGAACATCTATTTTTATATAAACCTATCATGTAATGAGATAAAGGAGCAATAGTAATATCATTAGCATACCCATATTTTATCAATTCTTTACCATCATATTTTACATATAAATTTTGTATTTCTTTTTCTAAATCTTTAATTTGCATCCAATGCCTGTAATCAGCATCTTCATTTACATCTGAATCATCTAAATTAAATAATTCTTTATGATTCTCCATACATTTAAGACAATCTTCTAATGTCTTTCCTTTGAACATAACAATATAACTGGAAGAACTTGAGTTACTTACAAAACCTGTTCTAATTTTCATTTTCTTTCTCCTTAGTCGTATTTAATTTCTATTGAAGTATCAAATAAATTTCCTTTTTTAAATTTTTCGTCTATTGTCAAATAGTAAAAAAGAGTTTTAGCTTCAATACCAAAATCTTCAAATGAGTTAAACATAGACGTATTAAATTTAGTAATAAATATTCTATTATCTACACTTTCAGTATTATCTTTTATGTAATCTATTGTTTGCTTTACATCTTCTTTTATATAGTTGTAATCTGTAAATCCTAATTCTAATTCTTTTGTTTCTTCATTATAAGCACTTTCATTTAAATCCCAAATATTAAATAAATAATATAAAGCAGTATCTAATGTATCTCCCTTTTCATATTTTAAAAATTCCCATGTAACAATAAAAGAAGCAGAACTGGAATTACTAACAAAACCTGTCCTAATTTTCATTTTCTTTCTCCTTATGATAGTTTTCTGTTAGCCTAATTGCTTCTCTCTCCATTCTTGGAGTAAGCCAAGATTGACCTGTTTTCGGATCAATTCCCTTCTGATCGACCCATAATTTCTCTATTACCCATTCTTCTTTATTACGTCTAGCAATTTTAACTGCATCAACTATTTTTACCATAGAAAGTCTTGGAGCAGATATATGGCTCTCCCTTTTGAAATATTTATATATTTTACTATCTTTTCCATACATGTCTTTTATCATTTCTAATATAATTAATCTTTTTTTCTGAAGAAGTTCATCTATTTCTGAATTATATTTATTACATTCATTGGTTTCTATTACCCATTTCTCCATTTGTTCATCAGTAACATTATTAAAATCAATATCAATAGAATACCATGATGGTATCTTATACTTCGCCATGTAAGGAATAATTTCCATTTTAGTGCTCACTATAATAAAAAATAATTAAATCATCATAATTACATTCTAATTGATAACCTTCGCTATCTAATATATTTCTTAATGGATCAATATTGATTCCTTTATCAGTATCTCCAGCCCTAAATAAAAGAACAGATTTTAGTCCTTTATTATATGATTTCTCTAATTTTTTAATTTTTCCATTTAATTTTTCAATATAATATTTATCAGAAAATGGTAATTGATCTTTTTGTTCTTGAATCAAATCTTCTAATTTTCTAACTGTTACATAACTAACATATTTATCATTTTTATATGGAACATATAATGGTTTTAATATATTAATTATTTCTTCCAAACTTGTTGTATGTTTTATCCAATCATATCCATTAAATTTATTTTCTGGATCTAAATATTCACCTTCAATGTTAAACACTTCTTTATGATTTTTCATGCAATTAAAACAATCTTTCAATGTCTTTCCTTTGAAACAAACAATAAAAGAAGATGAACTAGAATTACTTACAAATCCATTTCTAATTTTCATTTTCTTTCTCCTTTAAGTAATAAAAAGAGGTTTGGAAAGAGGTCGATGTATAGTTTATCTGATATTTATTGCTTAAGGCATAAATATTGAAGATCCAAGCGATTGCTTATTGCTGGGTTGCTATCTCAAAAGGAATACAACCTACAATATATTATGGCTTGGTATCTTTAATCCATAAGTTTTTTAGACTTTTTGATAAACTAACAAACGAACACTCTTCCCAAACCTCATTTAAATAGATACTTCAATTTCTGTGTTTATAGCGTTGATTTGGTTGTCAAGTTCCGAAATCTTTGTTGTCATGGCATCAACTTTGGCATCAACATCCTTTGCCAAAATCCTATGTTTCCTAATGTCGTAGGTATCATTGGTTATTAGTGTTGACCAGAACGCCATCTCTGCCTTGATGTTGTTGCGTTCGGCAATAAGATCATTAATATTTTTACCACCAAAATCATCTAGTCTCTCGCAGTTTCCTTCAATAATGGCTTTTTTAAAAGCCAAAAGATATTTCCTCTTGGCCTCAAGATCATTGAGCATCAACTGAAATTCCACGTCGGTGTACGTTTCTATTTCAATGGCAGTATCGCCTTCCATTAAAGTTCTCACACTAGCTGCTTTTTTGGCACGTTCTTCTAACTTCGATATTTGATCAGCTATAATTTTCCTTTTTCTTAATGCTTCACTCAATTTCATTACATTTCTCCTTTTTAAATTATGATTATGAAATTTTCAATGCATGCTTTCTGGAATAATAATAAGATCATCAAACTTGCACTCTAACATGGCATGATTGTAATCCAGAGTCCTTGCTAAAGCAGTTCCACAAAGATGACCATGATTATCACCTGCCTCAAATATAAGAGCATATTTTAAATTATTCCTCTCTGCTTCTTCTAATAATTGTATTTTTAACTCTAATTTTTCTTGTATTTCTTTGTCATATTGTTCCAACCAAGTAATATCTTTTTTCCCTTTATTCTTTTCAATATACTTATTATGATTAGCTAAATATGCTTTTTCACCTGCCAATAAATCTTTTATTTTTTCAATTGTGGCATTCTCAATAAAATCATATTTACTATCTTTCTTTTCTTTAAAATTAAGAGTAAGTGCTTCTATGAAATCTTTATAGTTGATTTCCTTTACATCAGATTCTTCCTGAACCCAATCAGGTGTGGACATATTAAATATATCTTTATGGTTTTTCATACATTTACAAGCATCTTTAAATGTTTTACCTTTAAATAAAACTATAAAAGAAGATGAACTAGAATTACTTACAAATCCATTCCTAATTTTCATTTTTATTTCTCCTTTAAGTGTCAACTTTTACTTTGGGAATAAAAATAGGCTCATCCAATATATTTAATTTTTTGCCTATTTCTTTCATTTCATTTGTGAATTTAATAAAATTAGAAATTGTATATTCATTGTAACTTCCCTCATCCATTAGAGTCACACGGATTCCAATTATAGTCTCATCATCATTATCGAACGCTGATCGCTCAATATAAAAATGATCATTCCATCCATTGATAATATCATTAATTTCTTCTTCTTTTTCTTTATCGCACATTTCATTCAACGTAGGAAATAAAAATAATAACATTTCTTTTAATTGTTCTTTTGTTTTATTGACTCTATAGCCAATAATAATAAAAGATGAAGTAGAAGAATTAGAAACAAAGCCTGTTCTGTATTTCATTTTTTCTCCTTAACTATACCAAAAATTATTATTCTTTTGTTTTGCTCTATACCATTCATTTAAAGAACTTTGTGGAATGGATACATAATATTTAATCCTCATCTCCATAGATGCGGAACTACTTGACATTCCTTTCTCAACTAAATCAATAGCAATTCTTTGTGCTCTTTTAGTAAATTTTGCCAAAGGAAATGCTAAATGATTAGTAGGATATCTAAATGTTTTATTACATGTTAGACAATAATGAACACTAATAGATAGTTTTAAAACAACAGGATAGAAAAATCCTATATCTTTTATAAGTCTACTTCTAACTGAATGCCTATTACTTATATCGCCACAAATAGGACATGGACAATCTATATGATTAAAATCCATACTTTTTATTTTTGTTTTACTTGAGAAAGCAGCAGATTTATTTATATTTAATTTCACCATAACAGAATCATCCTCTTCTGGGGTTTCCCATACATTATACGGCAAAAGCTCAACATAGCCATCCTCAATTTTTATTTTCTTCCAAGAAATAAAAATAGAAATAATTTCATCAAATGTCATATTTGTATTTTCTAAAACATTAGGTGTATTTTCTATTATTGATTTAATATGACAAAGTTGAAGTCTACCACCTGAATTTTTAATTGATTTTCTAATAATATCATATAATATATTCATTTTTTATTTTCTCTTTTTTATTTCAATAAATTATTACATTCTGGACATTTAATCATCCCGCAAGTTTTACAATCTTCTTTTGTCCAGTTTGGGATAGTTTTTTCGCAATCCCCACCGCCTTCGCAATTAAAATAGTTTGGACCTGGTGAAGTAATCCATCCTTCACCTTTACATGTAGAGCAAATTTTATCATTGTTACTTTTTACCATTCTCACTCCTTTTCTATTGTAGAATGAACAAGAAAAAAGACATGAACGGATCAGTTGGAAATTTATATAATATTTTCTTTATTTTCTAAACAGTTAGGAGAGAACCAGATTCTTTCTTTATTTTTATTTTCTTTTGCTTTCCCTTTCCCATAATTTCCCAATCCTCCATTTGTTTTCCATTCAATACATTCCCAACCAGGTAAATTATGCTCACCAGCATATCCACATAAAGCTATACGCATCAATGAATTAGAGCAATTTTCAATAACCCATTCTCTAACTTTATTTGATATATTTTTTTCATCCTCTCTATAACATCTGTCATCTCTATCTGCACTATAAGGAGGATCAAGAAAAACACCTGTCATTCCATTTTTAGTTGTTGAACTTGGGCCTAAAACCCTCTCCCAATCCCCACAAACTACTCTAACTCTTTCTAACCTGTTAGCTAAATCAATAAACCATTGATATATATCTATATTTTTATTTATTCCTTGCCCTTTATCCCCTAAATGAGGACGTTGACGATTTATTCCATTTATAGGGTCTCTAACCTTCTCTAATTTGCCATCTACGATGCTCCAAGCGCCCCCAGACGGCCCGCACCAACCATTCCCTATCCAACTACACAAACCCCAACACCACCAGCCTGCGACCTTACAATCAAAAAAATTAATATCAGCTTCTAATTTACCCCTTAAATCTTTTATATTTTCTTTTAACCATAAATGTCTGGCATGTAAATCTGATTCAATTATAGGATTGTCAGCATATTTAGCAGTTTCACTTGGATTATTTTTTATTGCTCGCCAAAAATTACATATCAAACTATCTTTATCATTTACTGTCTCTATTCTTGGCTTACTAGGTCTGCCTAATAATACTGCTAAACTACCTGCAAATGGTTCTACATAATTTCTTACATCTCCAAATCTTTCCCAAACTAAATCTGATACTTTACTTTTCCCGCCAAACCAAGGAAATGGACATGTTAACATTTTATTTTACTTCCAGACAACAATCATAGATGGAAATGGTGCTGAATTCTTCCCATCTCCGAATTTTAATCTACCTCTAATAAATCTAATTTCTGCTTTACCATAAATAAAATCATGGAACCAACTTGTGTCTGTTCTAGAAGGCAATAAACCAACAACTATAGTACCATTTTTACCTGACTCATATGCCTTCTTGATCCATTTTTTAATTTCTCTACCATAAGGAGGATTCATCCAACAAATCCCTGTCCAATTTTGTTTTAATCCATCATCATCTACAGAATAAAAAAAATTACATTTATTATTATTTTTATTAGCACAAACATCTACCGTAAAATTAAATTCTTTATTTAGTTCATTAAATAAATGTTGAGGAGTGGACCATAAATCTGTTTTAGATGAAAATAGTCCTTGATTTAACATATTATATTCCTATATATAATTTATTTTTATTAAAGGAGAGACTGAGATTCGAACTCAGGAAGGGGCAAGCCCCTTATTGGTTTTCAAAACCAATTCCTTCAACCTCTCGGACACCTCTCCATAGAAACAAAAATGGTGGAGGTGGGCGGTAGTGAGCCGCCGTCCATGAATGTTTTTGGAAGAAGTATCTACAGGTTTATCTGGTGATTTTTATTATTGGTTCGCCAGCAATCCTCAGTTGTCTTTCCAACCGTCATTAGGTCTTTGACCTACATTCATCTAGTCTTTCCTAGAAGCCGGGCCAGAAAATTAGTCGTACTCTCAAAGACCTGGCTATTCTTTGATTTCCTAGCTACCATTAGGCAGCGAGAGCATAATCATCAGCAGATGATTGTTTGAGTCAGCTTATTAAAGTGGCCAACTGACAAACCACTACCTGCAACTTCAACCTCCTTCATCATGTCGAATCAATTCACCCCCATAAAAACAAAAAATAAATACAAATTATGTTTCTAATATTTATCAACATATTCCTTTATTTTATTTATTTTTGATAATCAAAACAAAAAGAAAAAGAAGATTGCCATTTATATTTAATATCAACTGGTCTACTATCTCTTACATCTTTTAAACATTCTTTTTGACCATAATATTTTTCATTTTTTAATGGGTTGTAGATGCAATGTTTACAATCATAGCAAATGGCAGAATTTCTAACGTATACATTAGGTGCTCTTCTTAACCAATCATCGAAATCTGTGTCCATTATTTTTCCTCGAAAATGAAAATATAAAAAGAAATCAGGTTCACAGGTTTATGGCTATACAGTATTTCTTTTTATTCCTCCTTTATGTTAAATTGAATATTCTTTTGTTTTTGATTCGCAATATTCACCTTGGGCATAGAAAGATTTTGGTGCTGATATAGAAATTAAATGTTTATTATATTTACTAGCTTCAACTAAATATTTACGGTATTTCCTTGCGTCTTCTCGTGATTTGAATAAAAACGCATATCCTATTCTTCTTCCGTTATTAAGTGGATTAAATTCATCCATACAAAGCCAGAATTTTTTATATGGTTTTGAATCTTCAAGTAAAGTCCAGTTACCTACTACATTCTCTTCAGAAATTAAAGGAACAATATTCTTTATTGAATGAGGATTTTGTTTCTTACCTTCTTGTGCTTCTTTTCTTGTCCAAAACAATGTTGTATGAAGATATTCTATATTTGAATATCTACATTCCTTCATTGTGCAATCATAAGTATCGTCATTGAAATTTGGTAGAAGAGCATACATAATATTTACCTTTTCCATTACTTACTCCTTTCATGTTAATAAAATTAAATATTAAGTAATTTATATAAATTGTCTTCGTTCATTTTCATCAGGAACTCTTTCCCATCTTTTATTTTACCATCTAACAACATGAAAAGAGCACCAGAAAATTTATATTTAGTAGCAGCTAAAGCGAATTCTTTTCTATTAGTTCCTAAATGTTTAATTGATTCAAATACATTAGCTATATCATCTATTAATTTATTAAATGTATTTTTTACTTCAATAAATTTATCAGTATATTCTGGAAAATAAGAAATCAATTCATCAATTTCACCTATTCTAATTATATTAACTATTTTTTCTTTAGTGAATAGTTCACCTTCACCAGCATTCAAACAATGGTGAATAGCTAGATACCTGGGATTTTTTATTTTTACTCTATTATAGCTACCATTATTCATTCCATTGTAATCAATAAGAACAAATCCTTCATCTAAAGGATCAATTGAATTAAATAATTCTTTAATAGAATCCATAGAATTAAAAGAAAATTCTTTAGGTCTCCTGACATGGAAGAATTTGGCATATAGATCTAATTCTACTTCATCTAATTCCTGACAATTTATTATATTTCTTGCTCCAGTTAAAACAAGTTCATTATTATCATATTTAGTTAGAATTCTATTTTCTGGACCAATTAATTCAAAAATAAAATTAATATTAGGTAACAGGTATTGTAAATCTATTTTATTTTTATATAGTGTAGAGCAGAATAACTCATTGAATGTTTTATTAAATATACCTACTGGGCCATCGGCGAAGATCCTTCCTCTGGTAGCAGCATTCCATTTATTAGTAATAGGATTGAAATAAAGAATAATCATAGAGCCATCGGCTTTTTCTTGTAGTTTAGCTGTATTTAGGTTTACTTTTGCTGCTGGTCCTTCTCCATAGTTATAGAATCTATGGAAAGGATAAACAACAATGTCAAATGTATCTTTTCTTAATATTAGTCCTCTACATTCATCTACTTCAGGGATTCCTTTAGGTGAGTTTATTAAATGATAATTTAATTGAATTAGACCATCTTCTTCATAGATTTTTAGATTCCATTTATCAATAGCTTCCTGTAGAGAATTTTCTCTAATAAATTTTTGAATATTTAACATTTTATTATTTTCCCTTTATTCGTCGTTTTCTTTGTCAGTTTCAATAGGAACTATTGTTTCTTTTCTTGTTTTTCCTCTTTTAATCCAAAAACAAAAAGGACAACTTGCTCCATTACTTCTTCTACATATATCACTTTGCCATTCATGCCCTTTTTCACACTTCCAATATACTATTTTATTAGAACCAGGAAGGGTCTTTGTCGGATCAATTACAATATTCTTGTCATAATCCCATTCTTTTAATAATTCAGGAAATAAATAAGAAAAACTATATGTTGGAGTAGCTATTTTAGAAGCACAATAAGGACATCCGTTACCTCTGCTTCTGCTATATACTACTGCTTGCCATTCATGTCCACGACTACAGGTCCACCAGACCTTTTTATGCGAACCTGGACCAATCTCATCAACATTTATTTTATTCTTTTTACTATATTCAGCAGCTAATTCAGGAAATAAAAATAATAAACTTTTTTCTTTAGGTGTTCTCCAACCATAACAGTAAGGACAACCATTTCCTCTAACTCTACTATAAGTAGCAGCTTGCCAAATATGATTTTTTTTACATTTCCATGTTAATTTTTTGCGAGAATAAGCATGTATCTTACTTGGGTCTAAATTATTACTTGGATCTAATTCTTCAACTAATTTAGGTACTTCAATTAAAAACATAAAATTATTTTTCTCCTAATTTTTCTTTTTGTCTATTTTGAATATTGATTTTAACTCTTAATTGATCATTTAATAAAGAAAGTAAAGAACTTGATTTTATTATTTGATCACTTATATTTGATAAAATTTCTTTTGATATAGGTTTATCTGGTACAGAACGAAGAGAATGAAGCAAATTATCAAGTTTCCTATTGCTTGTCAATAATTGATCATGTGTAATTTCAAATTTTATATTTGTTTTCATTTTTTATTTTCCAAATTGTTTTAGGTTTGTCTCCATATATTTCACGCATAGTCTCTGCTTTTTCTGCTCTGATGGCATCGAGTATCTCTTGGTAAGCCAATCTACACTTCTCAAGTGCCGCTTTGTTTTGTCGGTTGGTGGGGTTCTTTAGGGCGTAAAGCTCTTCCATACGTTGATCGCGAAGCTCATACGCCTTTGTAAGACGTGGACCATGCATCGGACCAAGAGGCTCGTCGTATGGCTTTTCAGACATTTTTACTTCCCTTCATGTCATTCATTAAATTTTTCTAATAATTCTTTTTCTTTAGACTCATTTAATTTTAAATAAGCAGAAATTAAAATAGATAGTTGTCTTACGGTTACATATTGTACTGGATTTGAATCTCCATTTGTAGTACATAAACCAGCTTCCATATCTTCTAACATTTCAATAATTTCAAAATTTCTTAATTTATCATAATTTCCTGGACCTAAAGTATATTCATCAACAAAACTATGAATATTTTCTGTATTTATTTTACTATCAATCGTAAACCAGTTATCAGTTGGACGAGACTTTTTTGCAGCACGATTTTGTTCTATAATATTTTTAATAAATTCATTTTTACTCATTTTCTTTTTCTCCATGTAAATATTTATTTAAATAATTATCTATCTGACAGTCTGGTATATTTTCTTCTAAAACTATAATTAAATCTTGTTCCAATATAAATTCTACTCCTCTTTGATTGACAATTAATTCTATTGCTTTGTCCTCCTCTTTAATATAAAATAATAACATTATGCTACCATCTTCGCCAGGAAAAGAATTAATATAATAATTATCTCTAAAATGAATAGCTATAATTTTTATACATTTAGTTATTATTGCTTCATTTATTGGAATCCCTGAACCATAATTCCATCCATCTTTTAACTCTGAATATGATCTTATTTTAGTGTATATATCCAATAAATTTGATTTCATTTTTTATTATTCCATGTATATTATTTATTTTGTTTATTAGTCGCGGATGGTAGAGTTGAACTACCTTATGGAGCTTATGAGGCTCCTGTCTTGCCGTTAGACGAATCCGCAATAAAAAGTAAAAATAACAGGATTTGAACCTGCATCTATATTACTGTTTTTGTCTGTCGCAATCGCAAGGATTGCGTTCCAACGAAAAATAATAATATATATTCTGGTTGAATTATATTTTTACTTTATTTTATGATTCAAAATTATAATATTTATCTTCGAAAATAAAAGAATAATTTAATATATTTTTAACTACTTCAGCACCAACTTCAGTTAATCTAAATATATTATCACCTATTCTTTCTACAAGTCCATTAATATATAAATATTCCAAGTCCTTTTCTATATTTTTAATATATATTTTTTCACTATATGCTTCTGGATTATTTTCATTTACAATATCCAAAGTCTCGATTATCTTATCTCTACTAAATCCTTTATGAATATCTAAAAGAATAATTAATTGGTTACTTGTCATTTTTACTCCATTACAATGAAAAGAAAAATATCATATTCAGGATCAATTGAAAATTACAATTTATATATTTTTACTATAGCAGGTGTGTTATTTGCAAATACTTCAATCATATTTGAATATGTATTCCAATCGCCTCCTGCCATTCCACAACCAATCTGGAAAGGAAAAGAAATAGATTCTAAATTATTTATTTCTTTTATTTTATTTAAACAATTTCTAAAATATCCTATTCTTGCCATAGTTCCATCATAATTACTATCAGGGAATTTAGGACTACCAGGGTAAACCTGGGCCATTATATTGATTATATATCTCTGATCATTACCATTACCAGAAATAATAATAGTTCCAGCTTGATCAAATTTAATTCTATCTTTATATACATTGGAATAAGGATATTTAATAAATATATTTTTAGCTAAACCCATTGCTGTATTAGTTACACAATTGCACTGATGACATATATATTTTTCTTTTGAATCTAATATGTTACCTTGGACTATTTCTATCATTTATTTATTTTCCTTTTTTAATCAACAAATCTTTGGTTAGCCATTTTCCCTAATAATTCTCTTTCTTCTACTGCTATTTGTCTAAAATGTTCTGCAAAAACAGAATCATAACCAATATCATTTCCATCTGGCATAGGTAACTCTCCATCTGGTCCAGCATATAGTTTTAAAAATAATTCAATCTGTTTATCTTTTTGTTTTTCTATATCCATTTTTATTTTCCTTTTATTTTTTATTTATTTCAGTTATCCGGGTTTCCCAGATAACTGATTTTTATTATCTCTCCTGGGACGGATCGAACGTCCAACCTTCGCCGTAACAGGGCGACGCTTCTTCCAATTGAGCTACAGGAGAATTTAATTATATTGAACTAACTGGAATTTCCGGTAAGTTGAATTTTTGGTTGCCCCGCCTGAATTTGAATCAGGAATTACAGAATCAAAATCTGTTGTCTTATCCAGTTAAACTACAGGGCAATAATAAAAATAAATAATCAATTATTTAGCTGCAGGTGGAATATCCTTTTTATCTACAGTAGGAGTAATAGGAGTAGTAATAGGGCCAGGTGCTACTGGGCCAGTGCTTCCAGATAATTCTACACGATTACAATGACAAAGAACAGGGTCTTCTCTTGTTCCTACTACAATGGGAAACTGTAGATGTTGATAGCAACAGCCATCAGAAACAATAGGATTTCTCACCCCAATATAATTATTACTTACATCTCCACCTACATTACAACCGCTAAAAATAAAAATAAAAAATAACATAGTAATTAGACTAAATTTCATTTCTTTTTCTCCTTTAGGTAATAATAAAATAAATTATTTAGTATTAATTTCAGGCCAAATAGGTCCAGTATGTCCAGTTGGGCCAAATTCTTCATCTGTTTTCTTATTAGTAGATTCTACTTTTTTCTCAATAATAGGAACTACTTTTATTTCTTTTTTATTATCAATAATAATGGTTTGTATTTTAGTGTCAGGCTCATTGTTTATATATTTTCTAACGTTATATCCAATAATAAAACAAAAAATAGATAAAATAATAATAAGTAATATTTTCATTTATTTTCCTTTAATTATGTGATTCCCATTTAAAACTTTTTGTTTCATATCCACCACTTTTTAAACCTAAAGCTTTCTCGAAAATTTCAGCAATCTCGTATCCTTCACCATCTCCAAATTGATATTCATGTTCACCTTTATATATAATTTGATTTTCATTATCTTCAGGAGTATTATTTTCTTTATTTATGATTTTAAAAATTCTCAAAAAGAATTCTTTTTTACTTTCATAATAATTATCTCCATAATCATTATAATTCCAATCATGTTTTTTAATTTTTTCATAAAAAGAAGGATTCGCTTCTTTTAAAAAATCAAATAGAGATTTATCTTCATCTGTTTTATTTGTGATTAAAAAAGAACAAGCACTGGAATTAGAAACAAACCCAATTCTAAATTTCATTATATTTCTCCTTTAATGATTTCTTTTTGGCGCAAGTTCAAGGTTTCTATGTTCTTCGCACCATTTAATCCAAAAAGTATCGTCTGAATTTATGTGTATATTTTCTATATTAATTGATTTTGGTTCCCAATTTGATTCTTCCATATAATTAATAAATTCTTCTGGAAGAACAATATTGTGTTCAATAATATAATGTTCTAATCTTTGGGGCCATATCCAAGTTCCATCTGAAAGACATCTGGTTCCTAATAGTGTATCGCAAATTCTACAACCAGCAAATCCTCTCCAACATATAGCATCAGATCCTTTAGAAAGATATTGAACTATTTTATCTTTATTTTCTATTTTATTTTTAGATATAATTTCTTGAGGCCAAATATATTTATTATTTTTTTCATAATATCCATTCCAATAACCTACTCTGTTTAATTTTAATTCATCTTTCATTACATATTCTCCTTTACAGATGATTTAATTTTCTTTGGTCCATATGCTGGTTCATATACATGACTTGTTTCAATAAATGATGGTCGTGGTTGCTTTTTAACTGGTGGTTCAACATATTTTTGAGGAACAAATAAAGGCTCATGTCTTTCTTTACACCATTTAATCCAGAATTTATCTGTTGACTTTATATCTTCTTCTTTTATATTAAAATTAATAATTTTTACTTGCCAATTAGATTTTTTCATATGAGATATAAATTCTTCTGGTAATATTACATTATGTTCTGAAACATAATGTTCCAATTTTTCAGGCCACATCCATGTTCCATCTGTATAATCATATGATCCTAAATGTTTGTTACAAATTCTACAACCAGAAAATCCCATATAGCCTACTGCTTTATTTCCATTTAAAAGATAATGAACTATTTGCTCCATATTTTCTATTTTATTTTCAGATATTAATTCTTGCGGCCAAATATAATCACCTACAGCAATAAGTCCATCAGGAGTAGGTTGGTAATTATTCCAATATCCTACTATTTGTATTTTATTTTCAAACATAAAAATCATTTCCTTTACACTCTATAAATTCTATAAAAATAGTAAATATCTTGTTTTTTGTCATAAATCCATACAATAAGTTCATAGGGTTTTCCAGCAAGGAAACCCGCTTGCTTTAGCGGCGGGAGGAATTGCTGGCTAATAATAAATAAATTTTCATGCAGGAATTTTTATCCTCCTTGTATAATATTGAAGTAATGAATAGATAAGGAACATAATTATGAACCTGACAGTAAAATTAAAATTATTACCAACAGAAGAACAGAAACAGGCTTTACTCAATACCATGAGAGCTTTTAATAATGCCTGTAATTATGTTTCTGAAATTGCTTTTACTAATAAAATATTTAGTAAAGTTAAACTTCATCATTTAGTTTACTACCATATCAGAGAATGTTTTAATCTTTCTTCTCAAATGGCAGTAAGAGCAATTGGTAAAGTAATAGAAACATATAAAATAAATAAATCAGTTCAACATCATTTTTCTAATTATTCAGCTATGGTCTATGATGATAGAATAATGACTATCAAAGGTTTAGAAAGAGTTTCTTTACTTGTTCTTGGTTCCAGAATCATTATACCTTTTGTCTTTGGAGAATATGCTAAATTAAAAGTAAAAAGAATCAGAGGGCAAGCTGACCTAATATATAAAAATAATAATTTTTATCTCTGTGTTGTTGTGGATGTACCTGAACCTGATCCTATTAATCCAAAAGAATTCCTTGGTGTTGACCTTGGTATTATTAATTTAGCTACTACTTCAGACGGGAAAATGTATTCAGGTGAACAGGTAAATAATAAAAGAATACAGATAGAAGGATTAAAGAGTAGGTTACAGAGTAAGAAGACAAAATCGAGTAAAAGACATTTGAAAAAGTTATCAGGTAGAGAGAGAAGATTCAAGAGTAATATAAATCATATTATATCAAAGAAGATAGTTAGTAAGGCTAAGGCACTTGGAGTAGGTATTGCATTAGAGGATTTAACTTACTTCAAGCCAACGGTTAATAAACCAAGAAAAGAACGTAGTAGGTATGGTAAATGGGCATTTAGTGAGTTAAGAGTGTATATAGAATATAAAGGTAAATTATCTGGAATACCTGTTATTACTGTTGATCCATATAATACAAGTAGAGAATGTAGTAAATGTGGATATACAGATGAAAAGAATAGGTTGAGTCAAAGTGAGTTTAAATGTATAAGTTGTGGTTATGAAAGTAATGCTGATCTAAATGCTTCATTTAATATTAGTAAAAGGGCCAAAGTCACCTGGCCTATTGTTTCAGGCAAGAGAATTGCTTAGGAACAAGCTCCATTGCTTTAGCATGGAGCAGATGACTTATGCCACAATTAAAAGAATTAGGATTAGATATAATTTTATTTTTTAACTTATATTTAATAAATGGCAACATTAAATTTATATTATATTTTTTAGATGTTTCTATCATGTTGACCATTTCTTCTGGTTTCCATATTTTCTCGCCATCTTCATCATCTATAGCCGTTAGAGAAGAACCTAAATACTCAACATGTTGAATTTTCTTTTCCATAGTAGAACTCCTTTCGTTGGCTATTCTACGGCAAAAAACAGGAACAGGTGTCTATTTTTTTCTTTTTTGGCAGGAAAAATAAAATATCCATTCTATTTGATTATCTTTTGACATAATTTTACTTCTTTATTTATCTATTATACAGCAAAAGTGGGAATTGTCAGTTGATTTTTGTTTTTTTTGAGAAGGAAAAATAAAATATAATTAGAATATAGAATTGATATATTTTATAAAGGGAGGATAAAATGAGTTGGTATAATCCAGAAAATATAAAGACTCCAATGATAAAGACAGCTTCCAAGAAAAGGAAGACTATATTATTAGGTGATTTACAGAAGCTCATGTCAGGTGTGAATATAAATATTAATTTTAATATGGATGGAGATTCTGTAGAGATAGAAGATGAGTCTGTTGAGAGCCAATCTAATCAATCTGTGGTATATAGTAACAATGATCCTCATAAAGCTATTCAATCTTTAGTATCTAATGATATTAAATCGAGTAAAGCTATTCGTTCTTTAGTAGCTAGAAACGAATCAAAAGAATCTAATAATAATGAATATTCTTATACTATTCAATTCATATCAGTTAATAAAAGGGATGCGAATTATTTAGGTTCTGTAAGTATGAGGGAAATAGAGGAAAAGTTTATTGTTGTAACTTGTTACATATCAGAGACTTATCTAGGTCAATATGCATATAGAAAAGATTGTTATTTTGATAAAGATAATATAGAATATGCAAAAGAGTGTTATAGTAATATAATCAATAAATTAGAGGATGTAAAAAAATCCTATTATAAAGAAGGTTATCATACAGTTGAAATACCTAAAAAAATAAAAAAAGTTATAGATGATATGAAAGGTGATTATGATAGGAATGATGATCATATTTCTAATTATTTAAATACTGACGTACAAGATAAAAAAGGTGATATTACAGTTAAAGTACCTCAAAGGTCTATGAGAGATGAATTAGATATTCCTACACAAAGGAAATAATCATGTTAATACAGGCTAATCATGTTTCAGGATTACTTGATATTAGTAGCAAAGAACAACTAGGTGGAGTGGAGGACGTAGAACCTATTAGATTATTATTAGAACCAGGTCAAATAGTTCAAATTGATGATAGATATCGAAGATTAGCATCAATAACTGGGGCGATAAATAATGGACTATTGACTTTAATTTCTTATGGAAGTGCAGAACCTGGCGGTACTGTTGTACAGGCAGAATTAGATGAAGTAAGAGATATCGTTATTAATCTTTCTACTACAAGTTTTCAAGTTGTATTAGATGGTAGAGGAAATACGATTACCACAGGAATTAAATGTAGTTCACGAATAGCATTTAATGCAACTATTGAAGAAGTTACATTATTGGCTGACCAAATTGGCTCAATACAAATTGATATTTGGAAGAATAATTATCCTGGTTATCCGCCTACCGTTGCTAATTCTATTACTGGGTCAACTCCACCTTCAATTGTTTCAGCTATCAAATCAACAGATTTAATATTATTGGGATGGAATAAAACGTTAGTTGCTGGGGATATTCTTAGATTTAATGTAGATTCAGCAACTAATATTACTAATGTATCATTAATTGTTCGATATCTTAGAACATAATTTATTTAATTAATTGAATGGAGAATTGTTATGCTAGAAATTTGTGTAAGTCTGCGTCGAGGGAACCAGAGTGAGGGAAATATAGCTGAAGGAGAAAAGGATAGTAAAAAAACTGGAGATATTATTGTCGCTAAAAGATTTGGTTCTCCTTGGGGTAATGAGGAAAGACGTTTATTTCTTATCACATTATTGGAAGATGATGATTTGGAAAATAAAATTCCAGAAGGTGGTATAATTTCATATCCTTATTCATGTACCAAATATATTGAATCCTCGTCTTCGTCTAATCCAGAGAATCTATCCAAACTAATAATAACAAATCGTTCTAAATATAGAGTGAAAGTTGGACAAGTTATTAACGATATTACTCAATCAAATATGTTTGCAGGCTCTCCTGGGATAGATCCTACTAATATAACTTCTGAACCATGTTCTCCAACAAATAAAATTGGTTCCAGACAATTTTGTAAAATATGTAATGAAATTTATGATACGGCTGAATTATGTCCAATATGTAACAAGCCAATGGTCGAATTTCTAGAATTATCAGATTTATTTTTTGATGATTCAGATCGCACATAATTGGAGTTTTTCGTGGCAACGGTAAAGACTGTGGGTCCGGGCAAGGATTATTCCACACTTGCCTTATGGGAGGATTGGGCTGACGGCCAGGCCACGTCCGACCAATGGGCCGAGTGCTACACTGGTGGAGACCTTGGCGATTTAACAATTGATTCTTGGACTTCGACTCCGACTGCTGGTAATTATCCAAGAATTTATACTCCGATTGCAGAACGCCATACAGGACAAACTGGAACTGGGGCTTATATCAATGGAAATATATGGAATTACGTTCAATATGTTCGGATTGAGGGGTTGAGAATCGTTGATGACTCTGGGAGCGGAAGTGCTATTGCTTCTTATTCTCCAAAAGGAGTTATCATTGATGGAAATTTGGTGCAGGTGCAAGTGACGGCAAGTTCTTATCATGGTATTGTGCTTTCAGCATTTCATGTGACGGGATGCATTGATAATGTTGTTCGCAACAATATAGTTCTTGGTAATGACACCGCCACTGGCGGCGCAGGAATCTACATATCAGTTTCGGGTTCATTTGCTAATGCTGATATAACAGTTGAATTGTATAACAATACAGTTGAAAATATGTCTGGATATAGTTTTTATCTTGATGAAATTAGTGGTCCAGAAGGTGTAGCTACATTAAATGTAACGGCCAAAAACAATATTGGGATGGATAGTGGAACTTCTGATTTTTATGAATCTATTTCTAATGGTTCTTTAATTGCTTCTTATAATTTATCATCTGATGCTACAGGTGATGATTGGGGAGCAACTGGCTCTTTAATAAATAAAACATCGACAAATCAATTTATCAACGCAGCATCTAATTTTAATCTTTTAGAAACTTCTGATGCCATAGAAGCGGGTATAACAATAACAACATTCTCTAATGATGCTGATCATGATACAGGATGGAGACCACAGGGAGCAATATGGGATATTGGTGCTCTTGAATTATTCGATGGTACACAAAGTTCATCAAGTAGTTTATCTTCAAACTCTAGTTCTAGTAGTAATTCATCATCTAGTAGTTCTAGCATTAGTTCTAATTCTTCATCTAGTTCTTCTAGTTCATCTGCCGATACATGTCCAATAATAAAAACGGTGAAACCAGGAGGTGGTGGTGATTTCACTACATTAGCCCTATGGGAGGATTGGGCTGATAACCAAATTAGAGCTTGTCAATGGGCCGAATGTTATACGGGAGGAAATCTTGGCGCAGTATCGTTGATGAACTGGTCGGCTTCTCCAAACGCCACTGAATACCCACGCATCTATGCCGCTGACGGAGAGCGACACACGGGAGTTCCTGGCACTGGCGCACACATAGATTGCTCTGGTGGGGATGCTATTTTTGATTACAGGATGCCCTACGTTAGGATTGAGGGCATCAGCATCAACATGAACGTCGGAGGCGGGTCTGCAATTGATTTTGCCGGTGATTACGGCAACTTCACGGGGTGCTTGGTCGATGGATGTTTGATTGATGACAATTCTACCGCTACCATCGGAATTAACGTTCAGGTATATGAGGGAGCCGGTGATGATATAGTCATTCGCAACAACCTAATCTACGGCGCGAACACGATGACCAAAGGTATAGCCGTGAGTGTCGAGGGTGCCAGCGTCATCAACGGACTGATTATAGACAACAACACAGTCGAAAACACGCTCAATGAAGGCATATATCTCTATGAATCGCCTGGTTTTCCTCCATTCGTACCAAATAGCGAGATGTACGTCACCGCGATTCGCAACAACATCGTCATGGATTGCGCTACTGACTTCACCTGGCCTGTATATGGGTCCGTCAGCTCTTCATTGAATAACATGTCAGCAGATGGAACGGCTGACGATGGCGGCGGAAGTGGACATAAAATTAATAAATCATCTAGTAATCAATTTGTTAATACTACTAATAATTTAGAATTAAAAGAATCTTCTGAAGCAGTAGATACTGGTGTAACTATTGTTAATTTTGACTGGGATGCAGTAAATGAAACACGACCGCAGGGTAGTGCTTGGGATATGGGTGCTCTTGAATTAAAAGAAAGTAAAAAGACATCTTCTTCTAGTTCTTCCAGTAGTTTAAGTAGTAATTCATCTTCTAGTAGTAGTTCATTATCCAGTTCTTCTAGTAGTTCATTATCAAGTAATAGTTCAAGTTCATCAAGTTCAAGTGAAATAATAAATTCAACTAGTTCATTATCAAGTGAGAGTTCATTATCAAGTAATAGTTCATCTTCTTCTAGTAGTTTAAGTAGTCCTAGCTCACAATCATCTGAATTGATAAATTCTAGTAGTTCATTATCTAGTGAAAGTTCAAGTTCTTCTAGTTTAAGTAGTTCTAGTTCATTGTCAAGTGGAAGTTCAGAATCTAGTTCATCATCAACTTCATTAGGAAGTTCAAGTAGTGAATCATCATTAAGCTCTGAATCATCATCATCAACCTCATTAGGAGAATCGAGTTCCAGTTCTTCCAGTGAATCATCTTCTAGTTCTACGTCTTTAGGAGAGTCTTCATCTAGTTCTAGTTCATCAGAATTAGTAAAATCAAGTAGTTCTGAATCTAGTTCTTCAAGTTTATCTAGTCCATCTTCATCTAGTTCAACTTCATTAGGTGAGTCGAGTTCAAGTTCTTCCAGTGAGTCAAGTTCAAGTTCTACATCGTTAGGAGAATCTAGTTCAAGTTCTTCTTCATCTGAATTGATCAATTCAAGTAGTTCAGAATCAAGTTCTAGTTCATCACCTAGTTCTAGTTCTTTATCTAGTTTATCATCTGAAAGTTCTTTATCTAGTTTGAGTTCATCTAGTGAATCGAGTTCAAGTTCTACATCTTTAGGTGAGTCTTCGTCTAGTTCCTCTTCAAGTGAATTGATAAATTCAACTAGTTCATTATCAAGTGAAAGTTCGTTATCAAGTAATAGTTCATCTAGTTTAAGTAGTCCTAGTTCACAATCAAGTGAGAGTTCTGAATCTAGTTCATCATCTTCATCATTAGGGGAGTCATCTAGTTCTTTATCTAGTTCTAGTTCATCTGAAATAGCAAAATCTTCAAGTTCTGAATCTAGTTCTAGTTCATCACCTAGTTCTTTATCCAGTTCTAGTTCTTCATCTGAATTAGTAAATTCAAGCAGTTCAGAGTCAAGTTATTCTTCATCTAGTTTAAGTTCATTAGGGGAATCAAGTTCAAGTTCTACCTCATTTGGCGAATCTAGTTCTAGTTCTAGTGTATCAAGTTCAAGTTCATTGCAATTTAATTCTTCTAGTTCTTCTTTAAGTGGAATAGGCTCTAGCTCTTCTTCAGCTTACGAAAATGTATACTTTGTTATAACATTTTAATTTACACCACGAAAAATCCCCGCTTGCAGGCGAGGATTTTTGATAATATAAAATAAAAAATATATAAAATTATTTTATTTTATCATATGCCTCTGAAGATTTGTTATTTAAAGTCGCGTAATCGTTATACGACTTCAAAGAAGATTCGTTTTGCTTACCGTATATTAATAAATTATCAAAATTTTTAATTATTTTATTTTTTGTTTCAGGAGTTAGAGGAGCTAACTCTTCTTTTGATAGATTTTCTAATGTTGGTCTTTCTGCTATTGGCATAACAGGATATCTTGGTTGGACAAATACATGTCTTTCTAGGACGGAGTTAGTGCAACCGCTATTTACCAGAATTAAATTTGTCAAAAGAAATGCCGCCATTACCATCGTCAACCGTTTCATGTTTAGTCTCGACATTTTTAATCTCCTCTTTAGCCTTCGTTTCAACATTTAATGAATCACCAACAGTATCCAGAGCCTTTTGTTTAGATTCTGCACTAATTGCTTCATTCTCTTTTTCTTTTTCTTTAAAAATACCATAAATAATATCAAATACAAATTTTATAATTTTTAGAACTGTATCCATTTTATCTTCTCCTTATATGAATGATAGTATTATATTATTTTTTTCTGTTCAGAATCCTCTATTTTGTTGTACAATAGATTTGGAATTGATTTTTATTTTCAAAAAGGAGAAAAAATGAAACCAACAATTATTGTAACAGGGAAGACAATTGCCAGTACATGGGAGGAAGCCCTTTTGAAACTTCATAATGAGGGCAAGGACTATCCAGGTCGTTATTGGACTGAAGGTACTCCTATAGGTAAACAATGTCATATGATAATGAGAGTTGAGGATTTTTGTGGAGAACCAAGGGTTCATAAAGGATTTACCTGTACGCCAGAAGACCTGTGGGACTATCGAAGAGAAATATTAGAAGGGAGTACTAGGGCTTGGAGTTATACTTACGAGTCAAGGATGGTTCATTGGGGACTAAATAAAAAAGATGGATATATTGTAAATGATGATGATATTAACCAATTGGAATATGCTATTGATTGTTTAGTGCGTAAACCTGACTCTCATAAGGCCGTATTGACTTTAGGAGACCCCAGGAGCGATTCTGTTAGGGGTGGGGCTGGTACACACATACCCTGTTTGAGACATGTATCTTTAGAGTTAGAAAAAAATAAAGATAATAAATATGTTTTAAATATGTTTACGCATTGGAGGGCAAGAAATTCGGTTCATGCTTCATTTAACAATATGTTTGGATTATCTTTTTTAATGGAGAGCATTGCAAGTAAATTGACTATACAGATGAAAGAAGAAATACTGACAGGTAGTTATATTGATCAATCTGATGATTTCCATTACAATGGAAAGGATTCATTTTTTATGGAGTCGTTTATTAAACAATATAGTCGTCCAGCAGAAGAAAAATATTGGACAACTGCACAGTTAAAGGATGCTATAGGTGATGACTAAAAAATATAAATATATTGATAGGTGGAAAGGCCATATAATCAAAGTAGAAGAGAATTGTTATAGTTTTTGGGCAAGAATGACTGGTCTTTTACAGGAAGGTGAATTTGAAGTAGAATTGAAAAATAAAGAAGTATCAGATAGAGATAAATGTTTTATTATAGAAGGAGCATATTTAACGGTTTATCTGTATGAAGATAAAATGAGAATTAGGTTTGATCATATGCCACAGTTTACAGAAAAAGATCTTGAGGAGGCATATAAACGAGGTAAAAAATTATTAAGTAAATTAAAAATTGAATAATAAAAAAGGGAGCCAAAGCTCCCTTTTTTATTTCCCCTGTTGGGACTCGCTTCCTTCCTCCCTTTCCTATGCCTTCCTTACAGTCTTTCGCACTGTCTTCTTTGACGTAGCCTTCTTCGCAACCGCCTTCTTTACAGTTACTCGCTTGGTTGTCTTCTTGGATACCTTCTTCTCCATCTTGTTCCTCCGTTTTCCAGAAATAACCACGTATTTAAGAGGAATAATATTTTTGTAAACCCTCTTCATTTTTTCTTTAACTAACTTTGTAATAACATCAACAACTTCATTAACTTCTTGAGTATCAATAATTGTTAGATGACTTGTGCTTTCAGAAAATCCTTTAGCACGAATAAATCCAGTTCTCTTGCAAAAAACATCCTTTAGAGAACAAAGAGAAATTCCTACATGGGCACCATATTCATCAGGATCATAATAAGCAGTAGCCCCTCCAATAGGAAGATATTTTTGGTCCTTAATACCAAGAATCTTTGCGGAAATCCTAAAATGAAACGCAGTAGGCTTCTTCAAAATACCCATTTTACTTTTCTCCTTTTTATTCATTTTTACTAAAAATAAATTTACTTTCTTCTTTAATATAAATAGTGATTTTACATGGTCCTGCGATATTTTTAATTGCTTCACTTATTTGTTTAGCTAAATCTTCTTGCTGATAAAAACCTTTAATATAATCTCTAGAACTAATATCAAGTTCACTATCAATCTCATTTATATCGAAATAGCCAAATTTCGACAAAGCTGTGTCAATTGGTTCATAATCACCATCTAACTTTTTGCAAAAATCTTTTTCTAAATTAGTTACATAAATAGTAGCTTCATAATTTTTATATTTCATTTTTTCTCCTTTATGAATATTCGAAACTTGTAAACACTTGTGGTTCTTTTTTAATACCAAGTTTTTCTTTAATTAAATTTATTCTTTTCTGAATATCTTGTATATCAAAATTAGTTATTTTAGGTGAAGAACTATCTGAAGCTTCACCTAATAGAACACCAATTACCACTTCATCGTCATAATTTTCTCCTAGAGAATATACTTGAACCTCTTCATCTCCATTCATCTCTATAAAATCATCTATAGAATCATCTAAAGGAGAATTTGTTTCTATCTAAGTAGATTTTCCACACTCTGGACAGAAATTTCCTTCTGTTTGAGGATGTCTACAACCTCTTTTCTTATCTTTATCTGACATTTTTCCCAATTGGGAAAATAATTTCAACATTGCCTCTTTAATATCTTTTTTATTTTTAAAACTATAACCTGCGATACAAAAAGAAGATGAACTAGAATTACTTACAAACCCTGTCCTGATTTTCATTTTCTTTCCTCCCTTTTTAATATTCTTTTTCTGGTAAAATACCTGTCATTATCAAAGTTCTCCTCTCCCAAATATCCCTATATATTTGTGCCTTTCTAACAGCATCTTCCAATTTTCTTTCCTTACCACTAGTATACTCACCCCAATTCGCATCTGGTTGACATATAGACCAATAATAATAAGCATCATCTCTATTGTATTCTATAATATATTCTGGCAATGCTCTAACAATATGTTTAGGTAATGGTTCCATAACATATCTCCTAAATAATAAATTCGGGGCATTTTCTTTTGTTATTAATAAGATTTTTACGCCAATTAATAAATTCATTAGCATACCAAACATCTTTAATAAAATCATTTATATTTTTAATATCTATTCCTTTATCCCAATTACTCCCTCCTTCCATGAAACTGCAAGGGAAACCAATTCCATGAACGTTTACATAAAAAGAAAAAAGAGCAGATTCGCAAGGTTCACACATGGACAATAAATTTTCTTTTTGTTTTTCTTCTATATCTAAATTATTAACAGATGTTTCAAATTTAGTAGCTCCACAGGAATCAAAACCAAAAGCAATATCATTATCCATACAATGTTTCATCAATTTAGAAAAATCTTCAATTGCCAATGGAGTAAAATTATTTTTAGCTCTACCTTTAGGTTTAAGAGAAAGAAAAACAACAGCATTTAGTTTTTCTAATCGAGGATCTTCTTTAATATCTTTCAAAACTTCATAAACAAAGTCAATATTATCCTGACAAATCATTAGGTGCATATTTGTTTGTTTTAGTCCAAGATCAGTCATCATTTTAATAGCATTATAGCATACGTTCTTATCTGATTGATAGGCGCTAACAGCAAGAGCACCGACTAGTTTAGCTGCCTTTTCAGCAAACTCTTGTGTTAAATCAATACCTGACATTGTAAAATTAGGAATAATCCCAATTTTTCTACAATATTCCATCATTTTAATAAAATCAGGATTAGTTTGAGTTCCTGTAATACCAAAGGCAATTTGGCCAAGAGTAGCAGGAAATTTATCAACTATTAGTTTAAAAGTATCAAAAGACATATTAGTAGGGGGACCATCTGTATTATTCTTATAGCAGAACTTACATTTATTTTTACATCCTCCAGTGCTAATTTCAAGGTCAAGAAGTTCAGGACCAATAGGGGAGAAATCAGGATCATCCTGATATTTACTGCCCCACCTCATCATAAACCCATTTTCTTTATTAAATTTAAAATTATATACATCAGAAACACAGGATTTGAAATTATCACTATCAATAACTCCAAATTTCTTATCCTTAACAGTGTAACTAGTTAGTTTCATTTTCTTCCCTTTCTTCATTTAGAGAACTTTTTCCCCTTAAAGACCTGCTAAATTTCCATTTAAAATTCTCTGTTTCCCCACCATCTCTTAACATGTAATCAAACACTCTTCCGACTACATCGTAATCCTCATCTCCATAATCATATTCAAATTCACCTTTTGCTATAATTTGATTTCTTTTTTTAGCACTTTTAAAGAATTTTTTCTTAGTCATTCCAACAGTAGAAAGAGGATATTGTTCAAAAAATTGATCATAGAGGAAATGAACTTCTTCTGCAAAATCTAACAAAGATTTATCTTCATTTGATTTATTGGTAATCATGAAAGCAGTAGAAGAAGAATTAGAAACAAAACCTGTTCTATATTTCATTTTTATTTTCCCTTTGTTAAAAAATATCATCTTTATCTACAATAGGAATATTTTCTTCTTCTGAAAATAAATCATCTTCATCTACAGGTTCATCCTCATGATCTATAATGTTTTCTATCTTTCTATTTACAATAGGATTGATTTTTTGCTTGGGCGGATCAGTTGCCTTGTCCTCTTTCTCAATTATAGCTACGACTTCTTCTTTTATATTTTTGGGGATTTCGTCGTAAGCACAATCCATCATAATAAAACCAATTTTATCATTTCCATTATCCATTGATTTATTTGCGTCTATTATTGCTTCTCTTGTTCTGTTGACCCAGAATTCAACCTCTGTAAGTGGTTTATGTATTCCACTAATTAAATCTTTTAATTTTTCTTTGTTCCACATGAAAAAAGGAGTTCCATCCTGTAGTGGCGTAGAAATGGCATAGCCTTGAGCTATAGCTTTATTAGTAGCAAATTTTGTATTTTTATCTTTTAAACCATTCTCAATAAGAATTTTTCCTACAGCTATTCCCGATAAACCAAATCTCTCTCCAATTTTAGTTTGATTACTCCATATATGCTTGAACTTTTTATGTTTTTTATTTTTACTCATTTTCTATTCTTTCTTTGAAATTTTAAACATTTCCATTAATTTCTTATTATCAAGAAATTGCCTGATGTTGGCGAAGATTTTCCTGGCTTGGCTATACGCCATCCTGCCTTGGACACCATTGCTGGTGAGACGGAAGTGAACGGGATCTTCGGTCAGATCGGTATCCTCAACATGACACTCCCAATAAGACCAGCATTTGTCATTCATTCTTGTTGCTGGCCCACCATAACGCCTGTCAATGGCACGAGCGACTATGTAGAGACCGATAATAGTTTCGGCACGGAACCATATCTGAAAATCATATCTACCATGACCACTGCATGATTCGTTCGTTATGAGTCCTGGAATTTCGTTAATAGCATTACACAAATCAATACATGGTTTGTCCATATGATCATCATATTGAAATTTTGACTTCATTTATTTTCCCTCTAATAGAAAATAAAATAAATTCTTTGGCTTGTCGGATCAGTTAAAAAAATAAAAAATATATTATTTATTTTTTAAATAATAATCTACAATGACAATGGCCATTCTTTTCTATTTCATTTTTATGGAAAATACAAGGACAAATAAAGTATGGTAATGTACCAGGTCTACAGGGACAGAATAACTCACCTGATTTTTCTTTTCTTTTTATTAGACCATGAATTACTCTTTTAACTGCTTCCCAGTCTGGATTTAATGTAAAATTATTTTTATTAGCATAATCAACTAAATAATTATATATTTCATTAAATTCTTTTTCATTTGACATAATATTTCCTTATTTATTCTTCTCGGTTAACTTTATCAATATAATTTTCATCTTCGTCGTCATCTTCATCCATGTCATCATCGTCATCAATATCACACCCTAGTAATGAGGCCATCTCATCAAGTTTCTCAATTAATACATCTCTTAAATTCTCTGGGATTTCATCAACTTTATTATCCTCATCTATTTTATTATTTAAATCAGTAATAACTTCTACATATTCCTTATTTAATTTCTTTAGTTTAACTCTCCTGAAATCCAAAGGAAATGTTTTACTTTTCTTACCTTCTGCAACAACTCTAACAGCTATATAAGGAAGATCAATAGCCATTACCTCAAACGCTCTACCCATTAAAGTTGGATCTTCTATATCAATTGTTTTTATTTCTCCCATAGGAGGAACTGGACCTTTGATTTTATTTATTATAGGCTGCAATAATGTAATAAACATACCTGTGTTTATATCATCAGCTTGAAGACAACTATACTTTTCTTCCATTTATTTCCCTTTTTTATTATTGATAAATATATTATATGAGTTTAGCGGTTTTTGTCTACAATTTCTTGGATTTCTCGGAATGCTTTGAAATATTTATCATTTACTGCAACATGACTATCATCCAACTTCCCATAATGTTCCTCTAAACAATTTAATAGCAATTGTTTGATTTTCTCTTCATCTGGCCTATTAGGTATAACTTTACTTTCATTGTATAATGTATTTAATTCTTCTTCTCTACTTGTAAAATAGTCTTGGATTTGTTCAAATTTCCATTCTCCACGACGAATAGATTTTAATTGCTCTCTATTTCTTTCTAAATCCAGATCTCCTTCCGTTAGAATTTGTTGAGCTTGGTCAGCTAATCTGACTACATTGCAAGCGTTTTTTGTATCATATCCAAAAGTATCTATAAGTTTTTCTCTTTTACTACCTTCTTTTGGTTTACTATTTTTAATTCTATTGAGTTCACTGTAAGCATAACTCTTATATCTATGGAATGCGCTTTTATTTAGAAATGATCTTCTATTTTCTCGGACCATATTTCCAATTCTACTACAGTGTAAAACACACCTCTGTGGAACGAAAAGAGAATCAATCATATTCGGATTACAAGACAGACATAAATCAAAGTATTTAACAATATTATATATGTTCAAATCAATAATTTGTCCTTTACCTGCCTTCCCATCTGGATAACTAATACCATGTTTTTGATATTGGTCGAATCTTTTATGTTGCTTTCCAAACCCCTGAATTTCTCCGGCTAGATGAGAAAAAATATAAAATTTTGGAGGTATACAAAAACCATAAATATCAAGGTCAGATGTATCATCAGAGATACCATAAGCAACGGATCCCATTATTACTTCATAATGAGTATTATCTTCGATAAATTTCTCTGGTTTAATGATTTGTTTTTCAATGAGATTTTTCACAACACTTGTCATTTGTCTTCTCCTTTCAGTATTTCTGTATTCTACTACAGAATAAGACAAGGAATTACAAAAAAGGATCAGTTGACTCAAGGAAAAATAAAGAAAATTATATAATATAAATATGTTATATTTTTAAATGACATAAATATTTTTAAAGGAGATTGCAACTTGGGTAATCCAGTAAAAGATCTTACAGGTAAACGTTTTGGGAAGTTGATAGTTGTAGATTTATGCGAAAAATTAAAACCAGGAAAATTTCTTTGGAATTGTCATTGTGATTGTGGAAAAACAATTCAAAGATTATCCGAAACTTTACTAAAAAGTGCAAAACTCGGAGCGAATCAATCTTGTGGTTGTGCAGCAGAACATGATTTAACAGGAAAAACATTCGGAAAATTGACTGCAATTCGTAAAGTTTGTAAAAAATATGGTCTTGGAGTTATTTGGGAATTTAAATGTTCTTGTGGCTCATTAGTTGAACGTGTTGGTTCTCAAATAAAAAGAGGAGAAGGGGCGTTGCATTGTGGTTGTTCACGCAATAAAGGCGGAAATAAAAGAAATGATCTAACAGGTGAAAAATTTGGAAAATTAACTATTGTAGAATTTGCTGGTTCTAATAAAAAAGCACAAAGTTTATGGAAATGTAAATGTGATTGTGGAAATTATATAACAATAAGAGGTTATTATTTAAGAAGAGGGAAAGAAAGTTGTGGCTGTGATCATCCTGATGGAAATTTATCCTATTCATGGAAAGGATATGGAGAAATACCCAAAAGCTATTTTACTGATATTTGGAGAGGTGCTAAAATTAGAAATTTAGAATTTTCTATAACTATAGAACAACTTTGGAAAAAGTTTTTAGAACAAGATAGAAAATGTGCGTTAACTGGAATTGTTTTGTTTTTCGCAACATCTAAAGATATAAGAGAAGGAAAAAAATTTACAGCATCTCTTGATAGAATAAATAATTCTAAAGGATATACAATTGATAATGTTCATTGGATTCACAAAAAAATTAATCAAATAAGAATGGATATGCCTATAGAAGAATTTATATCATGGTGTAGGAAAGTTGCTGAAAATTCATATAAAATAAATAATAAAATATCAGAAGTTTCAGAAGAAAACAATATTGATATGAAAGAAAAAGAACCAGATAAAGAAATAAATTATATTAGATAATTATATATTTTTCTTCTACCTTACAATAAAAAGAAAAAATCAAGTTCAAGGATCAGTTGGTAGGAAAAATAAAATAAAAATAGAATATAGTTATATTAGGAGAAAATATATGGGTTGGTATAAAAAAGCAACAATTCCACAGGAAATGGATAAAAGAGATAAAAAAGATATATTGTCTAAAATAAAAAATATAATAGAACCATATTTATCTGTAAATGGAAAAGAATCTAATAAATTTATTGAATTAAAAAATAAAACATTGACAGATAAAGGTTATTTATTAGTTTTGAAAATAGGGACGTATAAAATATATAATTTACCTAATTCACGTTCAATTCAAGACAACATAGATTTAAATATTTATTTTAATTTTCGTTTTAGCGATAAAATTGATAGCAATTTATGGCGTATAGGAGCCAGCTACACACATAGCCAAAAAACAATATCATTACAAATGAATTTCAGTAATGAAGAATCTCCAGATATTAATCATTTATGGGATATAATGGAAGAAATAGAAATTTCATTGGATCATGAATTTTCTCATTTTATAAATATAATAAAAAGACCGGGACAAGAAGAGAAAGCAAATGAAATTATAGGTAGAGAAGAAAATATGACACAAACACAATATGCTCGACTACCTGTTGAATGGGACGCAAATATATCAAGTATAGTTCATTTATACAATAGATTAAAAAATAAAAATCAGGAACCAAAAACATTAAAAGAATTAGTAGATATATCTGGTCCTTTTTTCAAACCTGCAATAGAAAAATCAAGAAAATGGCAAATATTATTGAGTAAGAGATTAGCTAGGGAAGGTGTGGTTATAAGGGAACTTGGATATTAATCTTTTCTTTTTCTTGGTTGACTTTTAGCCAGAAATGCGCTGTTAAAATTCCTAAATAAATTTTTATAATGAGGATAAGGAAGTCTATGCCATTTTTTATTATAATCAGCAGGAAATTCAGTATAATTTACCATTTCTATTCCATTCCAACCAGTTGGCCTGGGATACGCATAATATGGATATTCTGTAGGGATATCTTCAATATAAATAGTCTGAATAAGGCTACATTCTAATCTTGCTAATGCAACTCGGTGCATACCATCATTTATAATTTTATGATGTTGTCCATTATCTTCTTCAGAGAACTCAACTACAGGTGGAAGAACATCAATTTCTTCTAACGTATCATTACATGGTGTTTCTGTTTTGATTGTAATATATCCATTTAAAGTAAAAAGATCAACATTATGTCTTTTTAGTTCATGGGATAGGTGATCTATTTTATTTAATTCATTGATATGGATATAGTTTTGTGCTGGAGAAAGATGATTTGGATCAAAGAATTTTAATGATATTTTAGCATCAGCGTAAATATCTATATTAGACAATTCATTTGTTAATTTTACTTTTTTTAGATTAGTGAATAATTCTTCAGGGGGATGATGATTGACTTCTACTACTTTCCAATTGGAATTAGCCATTTGTTTTTCTCCTTTTAATTATTTTCATTAATTCCTAAAATTAGTTTAGGATTATAATTTATATTTATTTTTCTTCCAATTTCTTCTACTTGATCTTTCAATTCTAATATTTCATTAATATCTTTTTCAATAAGTTCTCCGCCAGAAACAAATGCCAATAATTTTCCGACTAAAACATCATTATGATCGACAAACCATTCAACATAGATATTGTCATTATAGAAAGATAAAAGTTCATAAGTTTCTTTTTTCTTTTTATCATCAAAAGAATAAAATTCAGGAAATAGCTTCGACAATATATCTCTCAATACATTCTTTCCATTTTCAATTTTATATCCAAAAACAATATAACTACTACTTGAAGAATTACTTACAAAACCTGTTCTGATTTTCATTTTTTCTCCTTTTAAAACTGTTCTCCTTTTTTATTATACAACAAAAAAGGGGAGAATGGACCAAAATCCATTCTCCCCTTTGACTACTTTATATATTTTTACAATTTCAGAATCCCATATCATCACTTTTGAAGGTGTCACTATTATAGTTCATTTGACTATAATTATTAGAACTGGTAGGGCAGCTACCAGTAGAACAAGAAGATGTGAATGGCATAATTACAGTATTAACTGCACCCTTACCAACTCCCACTGCGGAATCAACAGTTACTTTAGCAGTATTTGTTGTTGACTTTGCAGTTTCTACAACTGCTGCAGATGTATTTTTTACACCTTTTACTACGGAATCAACAATAGGGATGCCGGTTCCGGGATTAGCAACAACAGTAGCTGTAGTTGCTGGAGTGGTCACTGGAGCGGCTGTAGGGGCATTTGTAGCCGTAACAGCAGGTCCACCAGCAGCAGGAGGGGTAATGTCAACGACTTTTACATCTCCAGCAAAAGAAATACCAGCTACCAATAAACAAACAATCATCAAAAATAATACTCGCATTCTTCTTTCTCCTTTTTTTTGGTCCTCTACACAAAAGAGGACAATTATATAATAAAAAATATATTTCAGGTTATTTGGCCATGAAATATATTTTTTATTTGACAAATAAATTATATTATTTGGGTCCAGATGCCCATTTTACAATATAAACATCTCCATGAGTTTTAACTAAATTAGAAACATCCTGGAAAAATTCCATATGTTCTTGTTCATCCATAATAATACTATTTAATATATTTGCACTAACATTATCTTTTTGTTCTCGACAAACTGTAATAGCATCATTATAGAAACCAATAGCATTTATTTCAAGTTCCATATTTGCGTCTGCCATCTGTAGTATTGTAACAGTTTCAACTGTCTTTGGAGTAAACAATTTTCTATGACCTGCAACTTTCCCAAGAATAGCTATTCTTTTTCCTATTACTTCAGCATGTTTCATTTCTATTTTTGCTATCTCTTCCATTTTTTCTGCAAATGGTTCGTAGCCATCAGCATTTAACCTATAAGCATGGCCCATATATTGAGATATAGCTGTTAGTTCTTCTGCCCTTACCTTTGTCAAAGTAGATAAAATAATATCTTCATCCTGTTGTTCTTCAGTAATTTCATTATCTGACATACTTTTACTCCTTAAGTTACAATAATTATATATTCTTAATTAAATTTATATATTCCTTCATTTCTATTTCTTTATTTTCTTTGTTATTCCACTCAACTAATTTAATTTCTCGTTTTATTAGTATTATTTTTCTAAAAATTAAAAATTAATGCTTCAACCATTAAATTTTCCTTGTTAATTCATATGCTTAATAAAAATGTCAACTCCATTTATATGTATCAGAAATCTTTTTACTTTGTCTGATTAGACGTAAAAGTAGTTTATCTACAGTTTCTTTTTTTATTTTACAAGTTTTTCTTTTAAGACCTACCACTTCAAAATTTTCTTTTCTAATATTTTCCTTCATATCGCTATTTTGTCGTATTAAAGTATCAATTGTTATATATGGGCTATTTTCAGTATTTCGTTTTATATAATTAAATTCTGATTCTTTTTTACATAGATTGTCTAATTTTATAGGTGTTTTATTTAGAATATAGGAGCTTACAGAACAATATCTTTTTATTTTATCCATAAACTTTTCTTACATTCTTAATCCAAATTTTTAATTGTTCTTGGTTCTATATTTATTTCAAAAATTTGATTATTAAACCAATCCCAATCTTCTTTTAAATTTAAATTTAAATTTCTACATTTTAAAAAATTAGTATCAAATTCAAGGTTATGATAATCAGCAGTATGATTTTTTATATTTATTTCTAATGTTACACTTTTATTTATAAATGTCCAATCAAATTCAACTCCACCTGCATAAGTAGGATAAATCAAAGGAGTAGGAATGTCAGAAGAATAATATTTTTCTAATTGCTGATATAACCAATCAATATCTTCTTTTTTAGGAACGACTCCTCTTCCTTCTAACCATCCAGTTTTCATTTTCTTCAATTCTTCTAAACGAGATTTAATATAATTATCCAAATTTGTCTCCTTTAGTCCTTATCTTCTCGCCAACGTAAAAATACAGGAAATCTATAAGAGCCATCTTTAGTCTTTTCCTGTGCCTGTATTTCTACCATTTTTCCAATTAAATTATTTTTATTATTCCATATTTCTTTTCTATTATCATCCGTAAAACCAGAACCAACAGATAGTTTAATATTATCTATATCTACTTCTATAGCTCCTAATGTTCCTGAATACTTACCTTTACCCTCTACTATATTTATTACTTTACCATCAACTGATATCATTTCTTTTACTTTAATCCAGACATCAGACCTTTTAAAAGAATAAGGAGCATTTGTATCTTTTACTACAAGTCCTTCATAGCCTCTATTTTTGCACTCCCTGAAATATTCCATCATCTCTGTTTCGTTATTTAGCATTTTACCTTCAACTATCTTTATATATTGACTTTCAAATAAATTTAATGTTAAAAGTGCTCTTCTTTCCATCTGTTTAGTAGTTGATTTCCCTGATTGAAAATCATCATAGAGAATAATATCAAAAATATTATACATTAAATCATTGTCGGTTTTACTACTACCTGATTTTCTATGGGCTACATTCATTACAGAATCAAAAGTTTTACCTGCTACTTCACCATCTAATACTACTCCATTAATAGTTGCTCTTTCTATCATTGATTTAATATTAGGAAAATTATCATATTCTTTACCATTTCTACTAAATAAGGTAACAGTTCCAAAATTATCTTTTACAGCTAATGTCCTAACTCCATCCAGTTTAGGCTCTCCCCATACTGGATATTTAATTTTTTCAGTAGCATCAACAGCTAACGCGCAAGAAAAAGAAGGGATCAGGTCTTTAATAACAGAGTTGACTGTTTTAGACTGAATCCCGCATCTTAAATCTTTAGCAAGTATTCTTGATAGAATAGTAGCAGCAGGAGTATTCATTAGTTCACTAACAGAATTTCTGGCATTATTACCTGTTAATTCCCTTTTTTCTAATTTAGTTAAAAGATTTTTTACTTGTTCAAAATTATCAGATAGCCATTGATCATTTTCTTTATTTGGTTCAGGTATCTCTGCTGGTTGAATCCCAAATGTAACAAAGGGATTTAATGCCCTCTCTAATACATAAATAATAACAATATCATTTTTATATTGTTTCAATATATCTTTTTTAGCATTAGTTGAACTAATAGCTGCTACATTTAATAAAAACTCGTTTACTTTTGTTTCCATTTTCTTTTTCCTTTTAAAATTAATTATCTATTATTTTAATAACATAGAATCGAGTTTTGACTATAATTATCCATACGCGGTATTGATGTTACAATAGGTTTTTCCATATCTTCAATACCAGTTAGACCAGCCTGTTCTAATTTTATATTTTCAGAAAATTCAGTGGAAATAGAAATTGTGTCATTAGAAATAAATTTAAAATATTTTTCACATTGATTGAAACTCATTCTCGAAATAAAACATTCTCTAAAATAAACTCTGTGAGATTTTTCTCTGTAATCTTTTTCTATTTTTATTATTGAATATTTTTTATTTTTATTATTATGTTTAATAAATTTTTCAGGTAAATTTTTCATTCAATTACTCCAGACGAAAATCTACATATTTTTTATGTAAATCTATATATCTCATCGACATGCTACAAATATTTATTATTTTTAATTTTTCATCTAATATATTATCTGATTTATCTAATTTATGGTAAGGATAGGATAAACTAGGAGTTTCATATGATAGTGTTTTAAAATCCATATGACGGTTCCCTCTTTTGGAGCTATAAGTAGTTTCTATAATTATTGTAGGATTGTGATGAACTACATCCCCTGATAAAAAAGAGATAGGAATATCAACAAATTCTTTTTTCATCTATTTTCTTCTAGGTCCAGGAATCATTTTCAAAACATCAATATATGATTTATCACCATAACAATCATTTGAATCTCCCAATGCTATATCAAGTATATCTTCTTCAAATTCATTCCCTGTTGTATTCACTGTGCAAATATTTGTAACATGTTTATTTACAGCATCATACATATAAAATTTTCCCCCGATTTTTGAAATAAATAAATCTTCATGACAAGTTTTATCAAAAGGTTTATAAGTTTTCTCTATCCTTATAGTTGGATTTTTACCATCATGTGTATCTGTTGATAAAAAACATGTATCATATTTAAAATATTCTTTTTTCATTTATTTTTCTCGATGTATATTTTATTTACAAAATTGTTTATTTTTCATAAAAAATTTAATTTCTTTAATATTTGATTTACGGATTGATCTTCATCTACAACTCTATATGGTTCTTCTATTTTTATATCTAACTGGCCATCTCTTTGTTCGATTTGAGGGAAAGTAACAAAATTTAATATTTTATTATATTTTTCATAATGATAAGTTGATTGGAACAATAATATTCTAGAAACCAAAGATATTTCTCTATTATTTGGACAACAAGAAGGTTGATCAACTTTTTCAAAACTAATAGTTGGATTTTTATGATTAATATAATCAGTAGTAACTTCTACTGATTCTTCTTTAATATATTCTTTTGGTCTATTTCTATACATTTATTCACCATAAAAATATAATTTATTATTATTTTTGTTCAGAATTTTCTAATATATTTACAAATTTTTCGGCAATAATAAGAAGAATTCTATGTTCTTCGTGTCTTTCCATAATCCTCATATTTTTAGTTACTGAAAATTTTATATTATTATCGTGTAATGTTGGCATTATATTTTTATACCATGTTTCTCTTGAACGGATTTGTTTCACAATTTCAGCCATTCTTTTGATAGCTGCTTGTTTCCCCTCATCGGTAGTAAATATAAAATTAGAAAATTCTGTATGTACTGATAAAGGAATAGGGGCACCATTTTTTTTGGATAGCAGCATTACTAAAATCTAATAAATTTTTAACAGGCATTAATAAAGAAAGAATTCCTGTTGCAATAAATATAAATCCAATACCTGCCATACCACAAACAATTTTAATATCAGGTATGAATAATGAAATGATAAATAGAATAAATCCAAAATATATCATATATCTTTCCGGTTTTTTGAAAAAATTTTTCATAAAAATTAGTCCTCTGTTCCGCTCTCTTTAATTTCAATATCCTTCTTTTTAGCCCCATCTACAAAAACAATTTCCATTTTTTTAGAATACTTTTTCAAATCCATTAGTGGTTTATAAATAGAATATTTAAGATCCAGATAAGAAACATCGCAAAATTTCATATCTTTATTTGTGCTGCTAAGTTCATCCCTACTTAATTGAATACTGATTTCCATTTTACTACTCCTTTTAAAAATATTCCATAAAAATAAATAAGAAGGAAAAATAAATCAAATATAGAATATATACTTGATATTTATTTTTCTTTCTTGACTGAAGTAATTATACAGGGTAATTGTTGCAGGAGAACCAACAAATGGAAAAATCTTCATGGGTAAAAGATATTCTTGAGGTTTTAGCTGCTGGTCCTCTAACTGTAGGCAAGAATCCTTATAGGATGCGTCCTCATATTAGATTGACTCCAAAGGTTGAGCAACAGACTCCTGAACAAATCCAAGATGATGCTATTAGAAGCGATCCTGGCTTACTGGAAGCAATAAATGAGTTCGTTAGAGCAGAGAATAGTAAAAAGGATGCTTCTGCTGAATTTATGAAATTGAATAAAGCTATATCTGATTTGAAAAAATCAAGAACAGGACAAGGGGATCCATCTAAAACTGATGAGGTAGGTAAAAAGATTCACGAGCAAATAGATAGAACAGTAGAAGATTTAGTTAAACAAGTTAGAATATTAGTTAGAAACGAAGAAGCAGGGAAATTAGGCATAGCTCCTGAAAAAATTCTTACGCCTAAAGAAAAAGAAGATGAAGAAAGATTAAAGAAAACAAAAGAAGAATATGAAAGAAGAAAAGAATGGTTGAAACATAGAAGAAGTAATACAGAAAGATTTATTATTGTTAGCAAAACAGTTAAGAAATAAATTAATATTTTCTTTGTATAATATCTTTTAATTTATTTTCTTTAGCCCGCCTATCTGGTGTTGCTCCATCAGCATGACGAGTAAAAAATAAATTAATTTCTCTTTCAATTTCTTTTATATTAGATAAATCTAAACTTTCTAATTTTCTTTTAAATGCCATTGTATATTGATCATAATAACCTGTCATATTTCTTTTAATTTTTAATAATATAGAATTAATATCCTGTCTTTTATCCCTTTCTACTTGATCTTTTTCTTCCTGTGTAGGAACATGTTGTTCTTTTTCTTCCTGTTCCTTTATTTTCTTTCTAATAATATCCCAATGCTCACCTGATTTATCATCAAATATAAAAGATTTATACCAAACCATAAATATATCTCCAACTATTTCTTTTTTAATTTATCAATGTTACAAATACATTTTTTACCGATAGGATCAACTTGCCTATCATCTATATCTCCTGCAACTCTACCATGTATTGGACAAACATAAGATTTGTGTCCGTTTGGACATGTAGCATCTGATATATGACATCTACATTTGATTTTTATTTCTACTCCACAATCTGGGCAAAGAGAGGGTTTATGCTTAGGTATCTCTACTTCATTTGATGCTTTTTTATACCAAGTCATAATATTTTCCTTATTATTTTCTTTAAAGCTAATTGTATATTCACCTGATTTATATATTTACCATCAGCAATCAATTCCTTGATCCTTTTTATCTTATCTTCACTATTCTTTTTATTATGTTTTGGCATAAAATTCTCCTTTGCCATAATTTTCGACAGCAAAAGAAATCAACTTTAATCTTTTTGGAGTTCTAGATATGTTTTCTTTAGAATTACCTCTGCTTCTTTAACTATTTTAATAGAATCAATTCTGATTGATTCTTCATCACCCAATTCATTTTTAGAAACATAATATTTCCCAACTGGAGTATTTATTATTTGACTATATGATTTGACATATTCATTTAATGATTCTAATAGGGATTTTTTCCAATGATTTAAAACATTATTAAATATTTGATCTTTTTCTTCTTGAGTTATATGTTTACTTATTTCTTTTAATAAAGTACCCATAAAAAGAATATTAAATTTAGCTAAAACAGTTCCTAATACCATATCTCTTTCATTTAACATTTTTTTAATGCCTCTTTTACTTCTTCTAAATGTTTTTCCCAGTAAGTAGAATGAACGATGCACATTATTTGCATGTCACTGTAATTTTTCTTTTTATATTCTTTAACAAAATCATTAACTGTTCTTTTAATACGTGGTGTTGATTCTTTTTTCTGGCCCATCATGTCTAATGTTAAATATTCAACTTCCCTTTTCTTTTCTTTTACTTTTGGTTGTTCTATACTTTCTTCTTCTTTGACTTCTTCACCTGATTCTTGTTTTTCTTCTGTATTTTCTTTAGGGGATTCTTCTTTCGAGACTGCGTTTTTTCTTGGTCTTCCTCTGGGCATAATACACCTATCCTTTCTATTTTAGGCAAACATTCATCAGTATATGATGATTTCATAGGCTCCCTGAAATTGACTCCTGAACCACCGCATGGATAACTATCCGATATTCAAAACTTACAGAGAATCTAATTATTAGATTCTCTGTTTGATTCTGGCTTCTCTGACGGGCACCTTCGCTCACCTTTCGGCAGTTGAATGAACCTCCCATCTCCACCAGCGTGAATTCCCGTATATCTTACGGTATTTGCACAATCCCTTATATTTACTGAAGCATTTAAATCTCTATCCATAACATTGCCACACTCACATTTATACACTCTATCTGACAATTTTAAATCTTCTTTTACTTTTCCGCATTTAGAACATAATTTACTACTTGGATAGAACATATCAATAAATTCTAATTTCTTACCATACCACTCACTCTTATACTGGCACTGTCTCCTGAATTCATATAATCCTACATTAGCTATTGCCTTTGCTAATTTATGATTCTTCATCATGCCACTTACATTTAAATCTTCTAAAACAACTGTCCCCTCTGACTTGGTTTTCATCAAAAGAGTAGTTGCTTTATGAAGAATATCTTTTCTCGCACAAGAAATTCTATAATAGATACTCTGTATTATCTTCTTTGTCCTCTTTCTACTATTACTACATTTATCTTTTTGTCTTGATAATTTCCTCTGATACCTTTTTAATTTCTTCTCTAATTTACTTAATTTATTTGAATTCTTTATTACAGTTCCATCTGAACATGTTGCTAAACTCTTTATTCCTAAATCAACTCCTAACTTCTCCTTATTATATTCTTTCTTCTCTATCTTTATTTCATAAGAAACAGAAACAAACCATCTATCTCCTTTTCTCGACACTGTTGCTTTCTTAGGCTTACCTTCTGGTATATATCCACGTTCTTTTAATCTTATCTTCCCTAACTTTGGTAACTGAATATCTTTATTGGTAACAATAACAGGATTATCTACTGTAAAAGAATCTTTCTTATCTCTCTTCTTCCTTTTAGGAAAACCATAAATACCCTTCTTCTTTTTCTTACTCTTCTTACTCTTTCTTTTCTTCTTTGGATCTTTTATTATTTTAAAAAAATTCTCATAGGCTTTTTGTAAAGCAATAAGAGCATTTTGAGGACTCCATTTTGAAACATCATACATCCAAGGAAACTCCGTCTCCTTCTTCGATAATAATATTTTATGTAAAGTCATAGCACTGGGATATAAATATCTTTTATTCAATTCCTTCCTATATTCTTTTAATTCTTCCTCTGTATAATCTACTAAATATCCTATTCGCCTCTCTGCTAAATGAATTTGTTCCTCTAATCTTTTATTATTAAAATTATTTTGCATATAATCCATTGCCCAGTTATAAGCAAACCTAGCGCAACCAGCATGTTGCAATAATTTAGTAAATTGTTCATTATTAGGATCTAATTCAACTTTAAATGCTTTTATTACCATTACCTATACCTTATCTTTATCCTGTTCACTATCTACATCATCAACTAAATTATATTTTTCTTTTATAGCATCTCGTATTAGGTCGAGATAAGTAATAGTTTCATCAACATCAACAGAAAGAGTTCTGGAAAGTCTTTTTAGTTGAATCAACCAACTTTCAGACATCGTTATATTTACTTGTTTACTCATTCATAGCCTCCTATTTTTAGACATTACTATAATCCTATTTATATAGTTCTGATACATAAATAAAAATTCCTTTTTTATTTTCTAATTATTTTTATATTTTTGTAAATCTATCACTTGCAGATGTCATCCCAAGAAATTCTATAATAATTATCAATTTGTTTTGAATGAATTCCATTTTTTATAGTAGCATTCTTGCACAAATTTTATTTGTCCCATGCCTACTCTTGCAAATAATTCAAGTGCTATATTTATAGCTATAGCTTGATTCTCACTAATTTCTAATTTATATTTTTTCATTTATTTCTCCTTTTCTATACGAAAGAATTATACAACAAGGGAAAGGAAAAGAAAGAACAATTTCTGAATAATAAATATATAATATAGTTAGGAGATTGATATATGTTTATTTTTAGTTCTTTAGCTTTGAATAAATTTGCAGAGAGAGTTATTAGTTTAGCTCCAAATATAAAAGAAAAAATAGAACAATATGTTAAAACTAATTCTCCTACAGGTAAAGCAGAGAATTTACCTCAAAATGCTATAGTAAAAATTTTTATGTTTCTTGAGAGTATTCCTGGAATTGATCCTTATTTAATTAAAGCTATTAAAAATAATCCTCAACATGCTGCAAAAGTGATACCTGCTTTATTATACGCAAGAATCAATGTTAGGGATGGAAATCCTAAAGTTGAAAGAGTAACTACTCCAAGTACAAAAACAACTATTCAACCTGCTAAACCATTGGTTACTAAAAATACCGTTCCTGCTCAATCTGAAACTGCACAACCAAGTAGATGGGAAAAATTTAAAAATTTCTTTTCTAAAAAAGAAGAAACTCCTGTTAATGTCTCTCGTAAACCAGTTCTCCCTGAATCTCAATCAAATATTTCTAATCAGGAAAGGTTTCCTTCGACTAAAATACAACCAGCTAAACCTTCTATACAAATGAATCAACCAACAAATGTTAATTATCAAGCATTTTCACCTTCAAATCTTCAAGGTGTTGAGAAACAAAAAAAGAAATTGACACCTGAACAAATAGCAGCGCAAAAAGCATTTGAAAATAAAAATAAAAATGTTGCTTCTATAAATAATTTTATTATTATTTCTTCGAGTGCTAAATTAAAAATTAAATAAAAGGAATTAAATGTAATGGATGATCAAGAATATTGGGAAAATGTAATGAACGATACAGAAAATCATGATTGGGCCTCTGTTCTTATTTCTGAATTCCATGAATTAGTTACTATGTATACTTTTTATGAAATATTAAAAGATAAACCAAAAGAAGAAAAAGAATTTATTTTTAATGAATTAATGGGTGAGTGGAAAAATCATGTTAAAAGTGTTATAGAGGATAATATAAAAAAGCATACAGAAATGTGCCAGCCTCCATTAGGTAGGAGAATGGCAGAGAAAGTTTGTGATGGGGAGCAAATAAGAATTATGTATCATAAAGCATTTAAAACGGCAGAAAAAGAGATTAAGGAACAATTTAATTCTATAGAGGAAAATAATGTATAAAAAATCTAACTGGGAGGGAAATTCTTTGAATAAGATTGCTGAACCAGTTGCTAAAGATAAAACCAGGTTAGTTGAGATGCGTTCTCAATTAATAAGAGAGAAATCGGATCTTTTAATGAAAATAAGATCAGTAGAAAAGAAAATAGAATATATAGATAATCAATTAAAAATATAAAGAATCAATTATTTCATCAATATCAATATGTTTTAACAATTCGTAAATTATAGACTCGTTCCAGAGTATTGTTTTTACAGGGACAGGTTGGGAACCAACAACTACATTTGATGCAAAAGGAATTCCCTTTTCTGTCAATGACCATTTTAGTGATTTTTGTCCTTTGTGGAGACTACTTTTCTCAACATAATTCCTAGTTTGATAATCAAGTTTTTCTAACAATAAATTCATTTCTTTTGCGTTTAAAACAGTATCTTTTAATTTATTAGAAAAAAGTACAGCTATTTGACTTATAGTAAAACTACTTTTTCTTTTCCCTTCTTCAGTTAGTTTATTATAGCCAGGTAATACATCATCAATATTCTTTTTATTTCTAATAATAATTTGTTTCTTTTCTTTTAATATATCTAATAAATCAATATTATATATTTCTTTGAATAATATATTTGCTTTTTCTATCTGTTTTTGTTCATCAATATTAGGAAATAAATGTTTAATTACTTCTTTAGCATAATATAATTCAGTATTCATACAAAAAATAGAATTATTGATTTTCTTCATATTCATTCTCCTTTTCTATTTTTTCTTCTTTTGTTGTATAAAAGCATTTATAGCAACGAGTTACAGCGAATAATTTTATTATACCATTTTTATTTTTCACATAAGCGTAGTAAGGTCCAAGAGGAATCCCGCCAGGTAGGTCAATATCATCGACATAGTTCTTTGTGGCTTGTTGAGGAGATGTAGTTCTGTAGGTTTTGACACGCCAGACTTTTAGGTTATCTTTAAGGTCTTTGTAGAACATAGAGCAAGTGTAAGTAGATTTAGTTTTTGTTTGTATCATTGTTTTCTTTTTACTTTTCTTCATTTTCTTTTCCCTTTAAAATGTTGCTCATATTTCTTCATATCTTTTTTACTGAAATCTTCATCTAATTCAAATTTTTTAATCATCTTTTTTTCTATATTTATTTTTGCAATTAAAATTTCTTTCAGTTCAACTAAATCTTCATAATCATTATTAGATAATACTATTTCCTTTATATTTGCAGATTCTTTAAATCTATTATCTTCCTTTTCACCAATAAATGTTGCTTCTTTATTTATATATAATTTTAATCCTGGAATATATATTTCTTTTATTGTTTTATGCCAACCATGAATTATATCTGTGCAAACACTAATTTCATAAATCTTTGCTTTCATTCTATTTCTCCTAAAAGGAAAATAAAAATAAATATAGAATATATAATTGATATATTCTTTTGGCTCAAAAGGAGTCCTACATGTCCATTATAGTTATTTAGAACAATGAAAAGCAGGAAAATATCTTATCACCTTGCTTTTCATATGTTTTAACCTCAAACTCTTCAAACCGTTAGGTTTGAAAAGAACTCTGTAACTACTTCCAGAGTTTTTTATCAGTTGATATAAATCATACCAAGTATTTGCAACAAGGATATCGCACCAACTATCATGTCCATTCCAACGGGTAGATAGTTCTTCTTTGTTATACTTGGGATACATTATATCAACTTTTGGCATTATCTTCTTTTTATAAATCTTACTATATAAATTTCCTCTCCTACCAAGTTCCAGACTTGCAGCTACACTATCAAAATCTTTCTCATTCTGAAATTGTCCAACAAAACTACTATAATGAGGTAATATATCTATATATTTTATATCATATATATTACATAATTTCTTTATATTCTCTATTGTCTTCCCTATCAGCCACATATTATTACATAATTTATTATATCTCCTACCCTTTCCTTTATCACTTGACTCTATATCTAATTTCTCAAAAACAAGATATTCTACTTGATAATGTAAACATAATTGAATAAGATGTTTGTTTATCTGAAAAACTTCGTACTTCCTCTTGTTATTCTTATATATGTTCTTTTTATCTTCTGAACTCAATCCCTTCGTATTTATATCATTAATTTCTTTTATACTTATTATCTCCTTATATATAATAATTTGATTATTTTCTTTATCATAATCACAAACAGTAAACCCTACATAATTAGGATTATAGTCAATAGATAATATTCTATCTTCTACAAAATGTTTTCTTTCTATTTTTAATATGTTTTCATCATATGTTATAGAAATCCAATCATTAGTTAATTCGCAAGTAAAAGCAATTTTATTATTATTACATAATTCTTCTAACAAATATAATATATATTTATTCTTTTTATTTAATTTAGGTAATTGTATTACAAATTCCGTATCTTTATTAGGTCTGAATAAAATTCTATTATTTTCAATAATATCCAATCTGAATTTTCTATTTCCTTTATGTAATTTATCTCCATCTATATAGAAAGGCATCAACCTGTTTTCTCTATATTCCTCAATATCTATCTTTTTATATTTAATATCCCAAAAATTCTTTTTACTACCAAAAATAACTGTCTTATCTTTATTGTTCTCATATATACTCTCCGCTTTCTTCCTGGCATGTTGTTTTATTGTAGCATCTAATAAATCAATATTATTTAATTCCCTATTTAATTTATCTATTTCAACTGGTTCGAGACCATCTTTGAATCTATTAAAATCATATCTTACTACATTGCCAAATTGTCTCTGATATTCTATTACATCTATCTCATTCATTACTGGATATTTTATAGTAGTTACCATATATCTATTATACGACTTTTTAATGATTTTTTGCAAAAATAAAAATAAAGGAAAATAATATTTTATTTACGAATAATAAACAGGAGATAACAGGAGGACGAATCATGTCTATAATACATGAAACCTCTTTCATGTTGGCTGACAAAAGCGAACTCAAGGTAAAATATTTAGAAAATGAAGGATTATTGGAATTATCTCACAGTGTTATTAAAAAAGATGAAGTTCATACACAGAGAATAATATTAAAGAAAAATAGTATGACAGATGCAGAAGCTTTAGAGTTTGCCAATTTAATTAAAAAATATTGTATAACTTTATTTTTTGATGAAGAAGCATTAGAAAAATTAGCTGAATATGAAAATTCAATTGAAGAAGATGATGATGAATAAAATATTTTATTTTAATTAAATAAAGGGGAACCATTGGTTCCCCTTTATTGTTGTAGAATAATTTCAATTAGGAAGTTTTCTAAATATTTGATACCGTAGTGCAACAGATAATTCATTAATGAATATTTCTATTGCTAAATTTTTCTTTCCTGTTGATGAATCATAATTAAATGCTTTCAAAGGCAATATATTATTTTTATGAACAAGACTAATTATATGGTCAATAGCATAACCTATTTCTTTTTCTATAACGGAATTTGCATTTTTTGCTCTTTGTTCTACTGTGTAGTCTATAGGAATAGAAGAAATAGGTTTTTTTAAAATTTTCCATATCTGCTTAAACCTTGGAATAGGTATTCTTGCTGGTTCTGTAATTTTATCTTCTAAAAATATACTTTTTGGTCCTTTTTCGCAAAAAATACGTCGGGCGTCACCTTCTTTACATTCATTAGATAAAAGAATATTATGAGAATCATCATCGTCAACATATACACCTAATTCTTTCAGAACAAACCAAACATATTGACATTCATCAATTAGGTCAAACTTTCCAGTATAAAGATATAAATCTTCATCTTTAAAACAAATATCAATAATCTTCCCTGCTTCTACAACTTTGTCATTCAGGATTCCCATTACAATTCTCCTTTTTGCCGCGCACACTACTACAAAGATTAATTAGCACACGCGCATAATCTTTATAGTAAAAAATAAATATATTTAACTACTATATGTTCCTATAATTATTCTTGGTTCTTCGTTGATTCCTACCATATTTCCTATTTCTTTAGCCCTATTAGATAATTTATTAATATCAAATTCTTTTTCTGGAAAACTTTCACCATCAGAAGACATAGTTGCTATTTTTACTCCTATTACAACAGATTTATTTTCTAATTCTTGAATATAAATATCACTTCTATTACCGCTCATTTCATTAAGCATAGTATCTTCGAATTCATAGTCCTTACCTTTTTCTTTAATTTCTTTTAATTTAGGAAATAAAGAAATCATTATTTCTTCTACCTTATCTCTATCCATTTTCTTTTTATACCCAATTGTAATAAAAGATGAAGTTGAAGAATTACTAACAAAACCATTCCTAATTTTCATTACATGTTTTCCATATTAATTTGAGAAATTAAAACAGGTTCAATTGTCAATCCTATTTTTTCTCCAATTAACTTTGCTTCTTTTATTTTTTTATTTATATAATCCATTTTTAATTCACACCTGCCCCCTTCTCTTATATGAGCTATTTTACTTCCAACTATAATATTACTATCTTCTTCTTTCATAATAAAAATTTCATTATTACCACCACTGGCATAATCTTCCATTCTACATGCTCTTGTATTAATTGGCATATCTTTTAATTCTGGAAACAAAGAAAGCATCATATCTTCTAATTCATTATTAAATCTTTTAATAATATATCCGGCAACTATAAAAGAAGAAGTAGAGCTATTACTTACAAACCCAGTCCTAATTTTCATTCTTTTTCTCCTTAAGTTCTTTTTTAAAGCAATCAAAACAGCGATTTATTATTTCATTAGAATCTTCTTTTTTTATTTCTGATTTTCTTCTAAAATGTTCATTACACATATCATCTTTGTAAAATCTTCCCCTATAGAATTGTTTAACAAAAGAACAATATTCTGGCCAATAAAATTCACTAGCATATTGTAAATAGTTTTTCATAAAATCCATAAATTCATCTACAGGACAAGGGAAGCGATAATATGGACCATGAATTTCTTTAAATACTGCTTCTATATCTTCTGCTTCTTTTGGTATTGTAAAAAGAGATTTACACTTCTTTTCACAAGAGAATTCATAATTATGGCAAGTAGAAACTAAGTAATAATCACCTCTTTTCACAATAAAAGAATCATAGTTAGTAGTAGTGAAAGCAATAGGAGTATTTTTATCTAACTTTGATTTATTTATTTTTTCTACAAGAGAATGATCTATAGCATCAAGATTCACTATTTCTTTACCTTTATCATCGTAATCAGTATTCCATGAAATATTCCTGTCATCAATCATAGATTTAGCCAAATCAAAAACAGATCCATAATCTTTTGTTGAAACAATAAAAGAAGATGAACTTGAATTGGAAACAAACCCTGTTCTCATTTTCATTCTTTTTCTCCTGAAAACCTGTTCCAAATTGTTTTGCAATCAGGACACTGCCAAGCAGAGATTCCGTCATATTCGCCTTGATATTCAATGCCTATTAAACGAGAGAATCTATAAGGATAACTATAATTATCTCTATCTTTTTCCGGTATTGGTCCATCGTCCCATGAACACTTACATTCAGGGCATACTAATAAATTATTTATATTACTGACTGTTTTTTGACTCATTTTTTATTCCTTTTAAATTAATAAAAATAAAAATTCTTTTCCTTCTATAATTTTTATTGCTTCATAATGACAGTATCCAATACATTTTCCAGATGACATTACAGTGCGTGTGCTCTCTTTCATTTCTATTAAATTGTTCCAAGGATCTGTTATGTTTTGTGGATGTTTTTTATTTTGTTTTTCTTCTTCTGTAAGAAAACTTGCTAAATTAGCTATAAAAATACCATCATTTCTCAAAATCCAGCGATTATCTTTTATAGGATTATTTGAAACAATATGGTTAATAATTGTGAAATTTATATAATTTAATAATGTATTCATATTATCTTTTAGCTCACTATATAAACTATAAGCATAAATAAAATCAACAATTAAAAATAAAATAAATAAAACAATAAAATAATCGTATCCTGTCATTTTCTTCTCCTATAAATAATTTATTTCTTTATATATTATACATTAGATTTGATGGAGATATGCCAAAAAATTAATTATTTTTGGTTTTTGCCAATAAAAGAATATCTTCTTTCATTTTAATCCAATTTAATTTAGAAAATTTTTCATTTTCCATTTCTTTATTTAATTTTTTATATTTTATATAATTTAGGTATAAAGAATGAATAATAAAAAGAAAAAGTAAAACAGGTAGATATAATATAGCTACTAGGCCAATATCTACATTAGAATAAAACATAAAATAAGAACAGGTACTGACTATAATAAAAAGTATAAAGGATACAATAGAATCTATTATTATTTTATTTTTATATATTTTTTGTGATTCTGATATATTGTTTGATATATAATCTGAATTAATTATTTTTGATTCAAAATACTGAATAATGCTATTGTTGAAATCTTCATTATTCATATTATTTGTCCTTTACTTTATTATTCTTTATTTGGTTTAACTTCTCCTCTATTAAATATTATATCCATCATATTTTTTAGATAAATATGATAATCTTCTTTGCTGAAACATATAAATAATACTGCTTTTATTTCTTTATTTTCTTTTAATGCTTCTATAGTTGATTTGATTGCAATAGGTGCTGCTAATTCTATTGGATATGAATGCCCGCCTGTTCCTAATGAAGGGAAAGCAATAGTTTTAATGTTATTTTTTATAGCTAATTTAATAGAATTGATATAGCAATTTTCTAATTCATTATCTATATTATTTATACTGATATAATTATTTTCTTTTTTATATCCTATAAATTTAGGAGCTACTGTATGGATTACATGTTTTGCCTGTAGATTTCCAGCCTTTGTTATGTATGCTTGACCTATTTTACACCTAATACCTGGTTCTATTTCTTTCATAGTTTGGCATTCTTCTAATAGAGATGGTCCTGCTGCCCTGTGGATAGCTCCATCGACTCCACCACCTCCTAATAATGATTCGTGTGCGGCATTGACAATGGCGTCAACATTTTGTTTTGTTATATCTCCCTGTATAATATCAAAATATATAATTCTGTCATTTATTGTTGCTTTAAAACACATATTTGTTTTACCTTTAGTGTATCCTGCGATTTCAGGATTATTTACTACCATGATTATTTTTCCTTCTTTTCTTCTTTTTTATCCGATTCCTTATTTCCTTTGTAATCAGTGCAATAAAAACCAGTTCCTTTAAAAATAATTCCACCACCAGAACCAATCAATCTATCTATTTTTTTGCTTTTACATGTTGGACATTTACCTAATAATTCTTCGCTCATAGACTGGAAATAATCAAATTTTTTATTACATTTTTGACAAAAATATTCATATGTTGGCATATTTTATTTTCCTTTCTTATTTTTTTGAGATGAATCTATCTCATTGTATTGGGTTTCAGTGGTTTTGTTGCAAGAAAAAAACAAAGGAAAAGGATATAATAAAAAAGAATATAAATTATATTGGAAATAGGAGAAAAATATGACTTGGTATCAGAAATTTTTCAAAAAATCAGCTATAGGTGAATTTAAATACGTATTACCCAAAGATAAAGAATTTTTAATGTTTGATTTTTATGCTCTGTCCATGATGATTCCATTATCTACTAAAGCTAAAATCAGGACTGGTGATTTTGAATATGAAATGGAAACTCCCACCTATTTTCACAGAGAAGAAGATTATTTAGATTATTCAATTGAACAGGCACAGAATCAATTACTTCCATTCCTTAGAAAAGATTTACTTGAAGCTGTATTTTTTTCTATTTGTGCGGAAACAAGACATATATATGATCATAATGGTCCAGATAAAGTATTAAATATAGTAAAAGGATTGACTGATAATAAAGAAATAATAGAGCAATTTAAAGACTACACAACTAAATATCAATTTTATTTGAAAAATGAGAAGTTTGCGCCAAGAAGTAAAGATAGGATAACTGAAAATCCTTTATCTACTGGATATGTTTTTTCTTTTCAATCAGCTATATCTTCATTTAAAAAAAGAGAAGATTTTGTTTTATTAGCAGGTGATTTATTTGTAAGTAAAGATATAGGTTGGTCTGGAGGTTTTGGTGGTAAAAAATGGAAAGATATAGCTGATGGGTGGTTGATGCTATATTATACAAAAGATAAAAAAAAGGATGAATTAATAACATATATAGACCACGTATATGATTTACAACATAACACTTCTACTGTATTCAATAAAGTATCAGCTTATCTAAAAGGGTCAAAAGATATAAATAAACCAGAAGACCCATACAAGAAACCAGAAACAAGTAAAAGTGGGGGTAAATCATTTAATTGGGTATTAAAAGCATTAGATTTTAAAAAGCATATAAGAAATCCATATGAATTATATGGCAATATGTCTTACGGTATGCAGAAAATGTTTGCTTATTATATGTTTGCTAAGAGTGGAGAAACATTGGAAGAATTTTTGAAGAATAAAGGATCATATGATAAGAAAGCAGAGACAGGTAAAAAAGATTTATTTGAGGCAGTAAAAACTGGTGATTTGAATAAAGTAAAAGAAATAATAGGAAAATCAAATAATTTATTACACGAAGTAAGTAATACGGGTGGGAAATCGGCTTTAATATATGCTGTAATGGAGGATAAGTTAGAAATAGCCAAGTATTTAGTTGAGGCTGGAATAAGTGTAAATTTACAGGATAAGGATGGGAAGTCAGCATTGATTCATGCTGCTATGAAGAAAAATAAAGATATATTTCAATTTTTGATTAATAATAATGCTGATCCAGATGCGGAGGACAATGAGCATAAAACTGCTTATACTTATTGGCCAGAGAGTAAAGAAATTATAGTTGGTTCTCCTTTAAATGTTATGCCAAATAAAGAAATAATAGATAGTGCTATTGATAAATTAAAAGAAAAGAAAGATGAAAAAGAATTTAATGAAGCTATAATTAATAAAGATAAAAAAGAGATTGATGCTGCTATAGATATAGGTATGAAAGCAGATATGTATTCTTTGGATTTAGCAATAGGCACAGGCGATATTGATATAATTAAAAAAGTTATATCAATTGGGGCTAAACCTAATTCAATGTCTTTAATAAAGGCAGAACAGACAGGTAATCAAGAAATAATAAATTTAATTAAAAATTTAGGAAAAGACGAATCACAGATAGATATTTCTGATGAAAGTAATAAAGAAATTATCAAATTAATAAATTCAGGTAATACTGAAGGATTAAAAGAATTTTTAAATATCCATAATAAAATTAATGATATTTTTATTCCTGTAAACTATATTATTAAAAATTATACTTCTATATTATTAAAAAATATAAATGTATTAGAATTTTTAGTAAAAGAAATGGGAGCGGATATAAATATTCCTATATCATCAAATTCTCCTAATATTCTTACTTATTATTTGAGAGCTTACGGTGTTATAGATATAGATATAATTGAAAAATTATTATATTTAGGTTCTGATGTAAATAAAAATGATGGAAATAAAGATAATTCTGCTTATAATTATGCTGTCTCACAACAGAAAAGTGATCCACAGAAATTTACTGAAATTTTTAATTTATTTGAACAATATAAAGATAAAAATAAAGATAAAAAAGTTAAACAGGGTAAAAATCCTATTCTTCCAGATTATTATGATAAAAATAAAGAAACATATCAAAAACAAAAAGAATATGTAAAAATATCTGATTTATCTTCAGAAGAACAGGATGAACTTCTTTATTACGTAACTAATAATGATAATAATGGATTATATAATTTTATTAAAAATAAAAATATAAATCCTAATGAGGCTATTCAGAGATATGTTGATTTATTACCTACTAAATTATATATATTAGGAACTCTTGTTAATAGTCTAAAAGGAGATATAAATACTCCTATAAATGCTATTGCTCCTAATTTTATTTCTTATTATTTACAACATACTTTACCTGTAGTGTTAACTGATGTTCAATATTTATTAGATCTTGGAGCAGATCCTTTTAAATATGAAGGGACTTCTGCGGGAAACGCAGCATATAGCATAGCTCAAGCTAAAAATAATAAAGACGTAGTTAAATTATTTGAGGAGTATAAGAAAGCAACAGGTTTAGAATCAGATAACGAGACGGAATTATCCCAGGATGAATGGGACAATCTTGCTTCTCTTATAGCAAATAATGATAGTGATGGTGTTTATGAGTTTACTGAAAAACATAACATACATCCAAATATAGTTATTCAAAAATATGCTAATATTTTAATTACCAGATTAGGTGTATTAAAAACTCTTGCTGATGAAGGTAATATAAATATAGCTATAGATAATAATTGCCCAAATATTTTATCTTATTATATGAAAAATGCTATTATAGTATCAATGGATACAATAAATTATTTATTAGGGCTTGGCGCTGATCCCTTTGTCTATGTAGGTGGATATGATAAAGATGCTTATGAAAATGAACCTGATAAAAATTCAGCATTTAAAATAGCACAAGAAAAAAATCTTCAGCAAATAGTTCAATTGTTTAAAGATTATTATCAAGAAAATAAAGAAAAAGAACAGAAAGAAATGCCAGAGGATATGAAATTTGATTTATCTAAAAATGGTGAAATAATTGATCTTTTAACAAATAAAGGTAATGATGAACTTAAAAGATATATGGATTATGCTATTATACCACCTGATTATTTTATTAGCCATTATGCAGATATTATGCTTAATTATACCGATATATTAAACTATTTAGTAAAAGAAGAAGGCGCTGCTATAAATGTTCCTATTATGAGTGGTGGTAAATATAATTATAATAGAAATATAAATATTTTATTATTTAGTATATTAGAAAATATTAAATTTAATAAAAATATATGGGCTACATTATTAAAACTTGGAGCAGATCCATATCAGAAAGATGATACAGGGGAGTCTGCTTATTCTGTTTTAATAAAACAGGATATTAGTGATCAGCAACAAGAATTAATAAAATTAATAGAAGAATATAAACCACAAGGTATTTATGATTCCAGCAAACAACCAGTAACAGAAAATGATAAAATTTTAACTAATCAATTAGATGAAGCGTTAAGTGAAAAATTTACTATATCCTATATAAAAGTTTTAATTGATAAAGGCGCAAAACCAAGTGGAAAGACTCTTGATTATGCTTTAGAATATAAAGATGAATATCTTATTAAAAGAGTAATAACTATAGATGCTAAACCTTCTAAAATATCTCTAATTCCTGCAGTACAGACAGGGAATATGGATATTATTAAAACAATAGCTGAAGTATATAAACAACATAATATACCCATTGAACAGGAAACATTAAACAATTCATTACAAATTGCCATAAAAATTAATAGTATTGATATTGTAAAATATATAATATCATTAGGTGTTATTCCTGATGAATATAATTTGGGAAAAGCAAAAGAAATAGGCAATAAAACAATAATTGATTTAGTTGAGAAAGCAATAGAACATCCAGTAAAAGAAAAGACAGGAGTAGATAAATATTTAAATTCAGAGTTAAATAATGCTATTAAAAATGAAGATGTTAATTTAATTATTTATATTTTGAATAAAGGTATTAAACCAGATACTGCAAGTTTAAATTTTGCTCTAATAACAAAACATTATGATGTTATAAATTTAATAATAGAATCAGATCCACTACCTAATAAAGAATCATTATATCATGCTATACAAACAAAAAATAAAAATATTGTTCATGATATTTACAATCTAACAGTTAAGAAAATCAAATTAAATCAAAGCGATTTAAACAGATATCTTGGTAATGCTGTTGATATTGATGATTTAGGTATTACTCAGATGATGTACAATTTAGGCGGCAAACCAAATGAATATACCCTAACTGCTGCACACAAAACAGGCAACCAAGAAATGGTTGATCTTATTAATTCTTTCTTCAAAGATATGACTTCTGATGTAAAATTTAATAAAAATAATATTTTTGAAGAATTGTATAATTCTATTACTGATAAAAATAATGAAAAATTTAATGCTATAGTAAAATACGCCTTTGATAATAAAATAAATATTCCTCTTACTACAGAAATTCCAAATATAGGTTATAGTCTTTTATTCATATCTGTTATGGCAAAAAATATGTATGCTTTTGACTATATAGTACATCATGATTACAATGCTATGAGTCCAATAGATAAAAAGGGGAATAATATACTACATTGGGCTGTTAATTATCACAATATGGAAATTATTGATTTGGTAGCAGAAAAGAAATTAAACTTTTTAGATACTTTTGATAATGAGGGACTTACTCCTTTAATGCTTGCAGTTAGAAAAGGAAATAAAGAAGAAGTTTTAGCAGTATTAAAAACAAATCCTTTAATCATAAGAAAAAATAAAGAAGGGAAAAATGCACTTAAATTGGCTGAAGAACTAAATTTACCAGAAATAGTTCAAATATTAAAAAATAAATTAAAAGAAATGCCAGTAAATATGTTTGATTTTATGGTTACTCAATTACAATTAGGTAACTGGAAATATTTGAATAGATTAATAAAAAATATAGATATAAATAAACCATATCAAAGCGAGTGGGGAGCCGAAATGACGTTATTAGATAAGATGATAGAAAAGAAAAATTTACCTGCTGTGAAATTTTTAGTAGAAAATGGAGCTAATGTTAATAGTATAACAACCGAACCGACTAATGAAGAATTATATAATTATCTAAAATCTAAAGGACTAACTTAATTTATTTCTTTTTATTGTATTTATTATTTCTAAATTTATTTTCTTTTTTTAATTCTTTTTTAACAAAATAATAAAAAATAAATATAGCAAGTACCCCTAATATTATTTGATATATTTCTGACATAATATTAGTCCATTAAATTGTTTTCTATTTTATTTTTCTTTTCTATTGGTTCGTAATGGCCTTGCTGGATAGGAACCCACCTGTATCCTTTATCTAACATCTGCTGTTGATAATGGTTATCAACAATAAAAGTTGCAGTTGCCATCACCCAGCCCAAAAATACAACAAAAACAACTAATAGAACAACAGATAATCCTGTATTTTCTTCTAAATAAGACCACATTCGGCTCCACATTTCATTTCTCCTTTTTAATTGAGAGTTATTCCTCTGGATAATGCCAATCACTATATATTCTATCTAATTGTTCCTTTGTTGCTCCTGCCATTTCTGCAGCAGCAATAGTCTCATTAAATAAATTTTTATTTTTATATTTTTTAATAGCTTCTTTATAGGGACAAAGAATAACTCCATCTCTTTCTCTAATTAAAACTCCATGACCACAAATTAAATTTGTTACACCTAATTTGAATTTTTCTTTACTGTAAAATTTAGACATTACTATCCCTTTTAAAATCGAACTATTCGGAAATTCCTAATAGTTAATCGTCAT